>Ga0208788_1000097_pt1 | contig 44179 bp, 41 predicted proteins | sample Wag4_2014_7_11_3_FD_187363 | JGI IMG/M metagenome (GOLD analysis project Ga0208788, IMG submission 187363) | Fresh water mixed with fracking chemicals microbial communities from Ohio, USA - Utica-2 Time Series FC 2014_7_11 (SPAdes) (version 2) ... | reverse complement strand
TCTGTCAGGTCTTTTTTCTGAATTTTTTCCAATAGGCCATAAATATTTCCGATTTCTCGAAAGACCAGAAATTCCAACGAAATGCTAATTAGAAGGTAGGAAATGGAAAAGGATAAAAGTAGCGCCGCCCAAAGTGTTGACGGTGTTGTGGAGGGAATCAGGAATAAAAACGCCGTCACCAAACCAGAAATGGCGATTGCTAGAATTAAGGAGATGCCCCGAGACCCTGTTGGCATCTTAACCTAACTCAAATTTATATCCTACACCTTTGACAGTACTTATGTATTCCTCTCCGATTTTTTCGCGCACTTTTCGGATATGTACATCCACTGTCCGAGCTAAAACGAATACATCAGATCCCCAAATATTGTGCAACAGCTCGTCTCGGCTAAACACTACATTGGGATTGTTGGCTAGAAAGTACAAGAGTTCAAATTCCTTTTTTGGTAAGGTAATTGTTTTGCCCGCTTTGTCGATGGTGTAACTGCTGCGGTCAATTTTCAAATCTCGTATTTTAATTTGGCCTTTTTCTTTTTCCTTTTTGGAATCTCTTCTGAATAAGGCTGCAATGCGGCTCATTAAAGCACGTGGTTTGATCGGCTTGGTGATGTAGTCGTCAGCTCCAACATCAAATGCAGCTACCTCCGAGTACTCTTCCGAACGTGCGGTGAGGAAGATAATAAAGGCATGCTTGAGCTCTGGGATTTGCCGTATTTGTAGGCAGGTTTCTACTCCGTCGAGATTAGGCATCATGATGTCTAATAGAATGACATCAGGTTGAAATTTAATAGCTGTCTTGACTCCTTTGAGACCATCTTCAGCTGTTGCTACTTCGTAGCCCTCTTTTTGCAGGTTGTACTTTAAAATTTCCACGATACTAGGTTCGTCATCGACAACCAATACCTTGATTTTTTGCTTTTCTGACATGGGAAGAGTTCCTAAATGTTTCTGAAAATTAATGAATATCTACGGCTTCAAATTAATTAGTAAAGTAACCTTTCAACCACCAAGCCAAAAGCACCTCATTTATGGGGTTTTTCCTTACGCTTTGTTAAGTTAGTGTTAATCGCTTAGTCCTTCTAATTTTTCAATCCTCTTGCACTTCGGATGTCAATATTTAAAGAACCAATAAATAGATTGGCCTTGATTTTTACTGGGATTTTGTAGGCATCCTTGGTAATCCAGACTTTCACGGGGTACTCTCCTCGGAACAAGCTATTTTTAGGTATTTGAGGCGAAAAGAGATAGGTTTCTTTCATGCCGAGGCTTGTCTCAAGGGTTTCAGTTCCTTCGAATATTAATTTTAGGTTATATATTTCTTTGTCAAAAAATCCTCGAATTAAAATTTCCTGTCCCTTCCGCATGTCGGTAAGGTCTAACGTACGTAAATAATAGAATCCGCTCACCAAATCTTGTACTGTGCCTGGAAGCGAAAACACTTTAACTTCCTTGATCTTTTTGTTTTCCCGATCGTAAAGCTCTAGAGTGGCCTTTTTATTTTGTTGGTCAAAGTAAATCTTTTCGTTTCTCCGGTAGCGTCCCTCTTCAATGTAGCGGTAGGAAAGCCTGGGCAAAAGACTTTGGGTATTCAGGTGAGTACCCCAGTTGTCGTTTACTTTTCCAAAAAGGGTAGCTGCACCAATAGTTTTTCCATAGGCATCAATTTTAAAATGAGGCTGGCCATTTTCAACAATTGGTTTTTTTCCCACAAGCATCCGACCCTCCGCTAGTTCAACCCAGCCATAGCTTACATCAAAAAGTAATTCCTCTCCATAGGTGTAGGGGACTGTTTTAACTGGAGATTGTGCCCAGGTCGCGGTAAGAGGGAAATAGGCGAGCAAGAGGATCTTAAAATAGCGCCTCATTAGATAACTGACAATTTGTGACAAAAGCGAAAGAATCCTGGGATAAATCTTACCAAATATGCGGTTTTGAAGGTTAAAAGTACAAATTTGCACAGCGAAAACAAGGCAGGCCTACACCTTGTTATTTGTGCAGCAAATTGGTAACTTGAACATTTTAACCTATACCCAACTCTCGACATGAGTACGATCAACGCAGAAAAACTCAAAGCATTACAGCTCACCATTGACAAGCTTGAAAAAACATACGGCAAGGGTGCTGTCATGAAGCTTAGCGACAATAAAGTATTGGATATTCCCGCCATTTCCACGGGTTCCTTAGGTTTGGACATGGCCTTGGGTATTGGAGGTATTCCTAGAGGCAGAGTCATTGAGATTTATGGACCAGAATCTTCTGGAAAGACCACCTTGACGCTGCATTGCATCGCCGAAGCTCAAAAGGCAGGAGGGATGGCAGCATTTATTGATGCGGAACATGCATTCGACAAGAATTACGCAGAAAAACTAGGAATTGACACTGAAAACCTTCTGATTTCACAGCCAGACAACGGGGAACAAGCACTAGAGATTGCAGAGCACTTGATTCGTTCAGGGGCGATTGACATTATCGTCATTGACTCTGTGGCAGCATTGGTACCCAAGGGAGAATTGGAAGGTGAAATGGGCGAGAGCAAAATGGGCTTGCAGGCCCGCTTGATGTCTCAGGCGCTTCGAAAGCTTACTGGAGCAATTCACAAAACCGGCTGTTCTTGTATTTTTATCAACCAGCTTCGTGACAAAATCGGAGTGATGTTTGGAAGCCCTGAAACAACCACCGGTGGTAACGCCTTGAAGTTTTATGCTTCCGTGCGCTTAGATATCCGTCGAGTAGGACAGATCAAGGATGGTCCAGACAATATTTTGGGAAATAGAACGCGTGTTAAGGTGGTTAAAAACAAGGTGGCTCCACCTTTTAAAGTGGTGGAATTTGACATCATGTATGGTCAGGGCATCTCCAAAGTTGGCGAAGTAATCGACCTCGGCGTGGAGTTAGAAATCATCAAAAAGGCAGGCTCTTGGTTTTCCTACAATGGAGAAAAACTTGGTCAAGGCCGTGATGCAGTAAAAAATCTATTGCTAGACAATCCGGAATTACTCGAAGAACTGGAAGGAAAGATCAAAGGTGCATCGGGATTGCTTCCTACTGAACCTACGATTTCTATAGAAGATTAAGAAAGAGCGACAAGTCAAAGAAAGGTCCCGTCCCGTCCCGCACATGCGGGACGGGACGGGACCTTTTTTTGTTTAATTGGTCCGAATAGCTTCTACCGGATCCATTCTAGCTGCAAGCGTTGCGGGCACTATTCCTGCAACTACTCCGATTGCAGAGGATACGCCAAGGCCTAAGATGATGTTGTTGAAAGACAATACCAATTCAAGACTTCCTAAAGGAATAAAACTGAGTAGGTACACGAGTAGGATGCCGGAGCCTCCACCGATCAAACTCAAGCAAATTGCTTCAAAAAGGAATTGGAATAGGATGAAATAATTTCTGGCTCCCAGGGATTTTTGAATTCCGATGATGTTGGTTCGCTCTCGGACGGACACAAACATGATGTTTGCAATTCCAAAGCCGCCAACCAAAATAGAAAATCCTCCAATCACCCAGCCTGCCACGGAGATCACATCAAAAATAGACCCGATGGCATTTTGAATAAATTCGGTTTTGTTGAGTGCAAAGTTATTTTCTTGGGTAGGCTTGAGTCCTCGTTTTGCACGAAGGAAACCAGCCATCTCGTTTTCTAAGGCCACTAGCCCCACATCGGTATCTCTACCTTTGGCGGCGATGGTAGGTTCTAGCCCATCACGTCCGGTGTAGTACATTTTACTAAATGCCCCAAAAGGCACCAAACAGGCTTCATCTTTGGATGGGAGCTCTAAAAATCCTTCCCCTTCCTCTTCAAAAATACCGATGATGGTAAATTTCATCCCCTTGATTTTTACTTCTTTACCCAAAGCTGCTTCGTTGGGAAATAGGGTAGTGGCGATTTTTTTTCCGACGATAATCAGGTTTCGAGAAGCATTGATTTCTGCCTCAGAGAAGTAGCGACCTTCTTCCAAGGCTACTTCAAACACATCTTGGTAGGAATAGGCAATCCCAGATAGGGAAGTGCCTTGGTAGGAATTGCTTCCAGCTTGGATGGTCGCAGAAGAGGAGGCGGAAATGGTGACTCCATCTGCATTTTTTAATCGCTCCTCCAAAAATTTGTATTCCGCATAGGTGCCAGGAGGTCGTTGGAAATACTTCCACCATGGGTAGTCTTGAGGTCCATTGGCGAATGGAAATCGGTCTACTCGCATCACATTGGTTCCCAAAAAGGCAAAGGATGACTTGATTTTCCCCTCTAAGGAATCCACCAAAGTGAATACAGCAATGATGGCAAAAATGCCAATTGTCACCCCCAAAAGGGAAAGAATGGTGCGTGTGAGGTTGGATTTTAAGGCCGTAATGGCAAACCTAAAACTTTCCCAAGAAAGCTTTATAAATAGCATAGAATAACTAGTTGGTTAAAACAATTTGTCAAGTTAGCTGAAATTGGGCATTTTTGTTATTATCTTTGCATTTTTTAAAGTAATCTTCCAATCGAGTTTTGAATACCCCAAACACTCTTCACCATCCCCTATGAAATTATCTGATTTCAAATTTGAAGTTCCCAAAAAACTGATCGCGCTCTATCCCACTGAAAATCGTGATGAGTCCAGATTGATGGTTGTTCATCGGAAAACTGGAGAAATTGAGCACCGTACCTTCAAAGATATCCTAGACTACTTTGATGAAGGAGATGTATTTGTGACGAACGACACCAAAGTTTTCCCTGCTCGTCTATACGGAAATAAGGAAAAAACGGGTGCCAAAATTGAAGTTTTCTTACTGCGAGAACTGAACCCAGAATTCAAACTTTGGGATGTATTGGTTGACCCGGCTCGAAAAATCAGAGTGGGCAACAAGCTTTACTTTGGGGACAGCGATCTAGTCGCAGAAGTCATTGACAATACCACCTCAAGAGGTAGAACCATCCGCTTTTTGTTTGATGGCACCGACGAGGAATTTCATAAAACAATTGATACCCTCGGTGAGACACCGCTTTTGAAAGAATTTATCGAGCGGCCTATCGAACCAGAGGATAGAGAACGTTACCAAACTGTTTTTGCAAAGAATGTAGGCGCAGTAGCAGCTCCAACAGCAGGAATGCACTTCACGCCACAATTGCTTAAGCGCTTGGAATTGAAAGGGATAGAAATAGCACCAATCACCCTTCATGTGGGACTAGGTACATTCCGCCAAGTGGATGTAGAAGATCTGACCAAACACAAAATGGATTCAGAAAATTATTTCATTCCAGCCCGAACCGTCAATTTGGTCAACGAATCCTTGGAACAAAAAAAGAAAGTTGTTGCAGTAGGTACTACCTCCCTAAAGACGATTGAATCATCCGTAACAGCAGGAGGTAGACTTAAAGAAAGCAGCGGCTGGACGGATAAATTCATCATCCCTCCCTACGATTTTAAAATCGCCAATGCCATGCTCACCAACTTCCACTTACCGGAATCCACGCTACTCATGACCGCCTCCGCATTTGGTGGCTATCCCTTGATTATGAAGGCCTACAAAGAAGCTATTAAAGAAAAGTATCGATTCTTCTCCTACGGAGATGCGATGTTAATCTTGTAAATTGAATCAGTCCCGCATCTGCGGGACTTTTTTTTGCCCTAGTTTTTTTCTGCTTGGCAAACAAATTTCTCAACAAATAGCAGGCGTCTCGGAGAGGACTTTAATTTTGTAAGAATTCAATGCACATGAACAAAGCAGCAATACTCGTCGCCGGTGGCAAAGGAATGCGGATGGGAACTTCCCTACCCAAGCAATACTTACCTTTAGCAGGAAAGCCCGTGTTGATGCATACGTTGGAAAAATTTTTTAACGCTGATCCAAACCTTCACCTAATCCTAGTGCTACCAAAGGACGACTTCGGTTACTGGAGAACTTTGTGTGACCAGCATCATTTTGCCTTGCCCCATGAATTGGTTCCAGGGGGAGAAAGTCGCTTTCAATCGGTAAAAAATGGATTGATGGCACTCCCATTCACCGAGGGCTTGGTTGCAATCCACGATGGGGTGAGACCTTTTGTGACAGAACAAGTAATTCAATCCAGCTTTGAAGAAGCAGCAAAATCAGGAAGTGCCATTCCGGTAGTTTCCCTAAAAGACTCCCTTCGAAAGGTGGATGCAGGAGGAGAAAGTACCTATCAAGAGCGGACCAACTTCCGCTTGGTGCAGACCCCACAAACTTTTCAAGTAGCGCAACTCAAGCAAGCATTTTCGGTGGAGGAGTTGGGTATTTTTACGGATGATGCCACGGTATATGAGTACCAAGGATGGGCGGTTACGCTCATTGAAGGCAATGCCGAGAACATCAAGTTGACCACGCCAGAAGACCTTGTATTTGCTGAATTTTTGATGTCAACTCGTTGAGCTGAAAAGGAGAAAACCTTTACCGACTCGATAGGGTCCTTTACCGATTTTTTGAGGCGTTTCACCTATTCCCTAAATGCCCCTTTGGTCTTGAATCCTAGATTTGTTTAACTAAATTTAATTCACATGAAAAACTACACTAAACCACGGAACGACGGCAGTATTGCCTTTGGCGTAATTATTCTCGGAATAGGCCTAGTCCTCCTCTTTAGAAAATTTGGGCTCTATATCCCGGATTGGGTACTGACCTGGCCGATGATTTTGATCGCTGTAGGTACCTACACGCTCATCAGTCAGCAGTTCAAGAGTTTTTTTGGATCTGTGGTTCTCTTCATTGGAGTCTACTTTTTACTGAAAAGAGAGTTTGACCTTGATCTAGGCCTTGACCAATTTATCTGGCCAGTTGGTTTGATCGCTCTTGGCATCTACTTGATTCTCCATAAAAAGCAGGAATACAAAGTCATGGAGGAGGCTCGAAAAAATTGGGAAGGCTCTCGAAAAAATAAAGCAGACGTCCAAAATTCAGAGAATATTGAGGCAGCAGAAGTAGTAGAGGATACAAACGCCTCGAAGAACCAGTCGACCAAGGCTCCAGATTCTGGGTTTGTGCGAGCCACTGGAACCGCCTTTATGGACCGAATCAATGAGAGCGTCATCTTCGGTGGCGTGAATCGAAAATTGATGACCAAAAATTTTCAAGGGGGAAAGGCCACCGTGATTTTTGGAGGGCTGGACTTAGACCTGACGCAGGTGGATTTTACTGGGGTTGTTACCTTAGACCTTGAAGTTGGATTTGGTGGAGTCGAGTTGATCGTTCCTCCGCATTGGGATGTGCGTACAGAAATGTCCAACATTGCTGCCGGGCTCGAAGACAAGCGCATGTTTAGAGAAGGAGGAGTAGATACCAACAAAGTCTTGATTCTAAAAGGCACCCTATTGTTCGGTGGATTGGAAATCAAGTCCTTTTAATTCATTCTAAAACCTAACCCAGCCCTTGTATTTAACAGCTTTTTCTAGTTCAAGCTTTGGGAAATGGATACTCCCAGGAATCGGATGCATCTGGTTTCTGGGAGCTTATTTTTTATTGCTCCACCAAGGAATGGGAGAAGAGCCAGCGCTCGTGGACGCTTTCTTTTTCACCCTATTTTTTTTGGGAGGGGTGCTTCTTTTGGATCGGGTGTTTCGACACTATACGCCCAACCGAAAAAATGGATTCCTTCTCGTCATTTTTCCACTCCTGCTCAGTGGGGGATTGGTATGGGGGCATGCGCAACTCCTGGACTGGTGGTTTGCAGAAGAATCTGATTACTTGGAACTGTTGGAATCAAGCTTTCTCTACCGTTGGATATTCCTTGGAGTAGTGATTCAACTTCTAGCCGTGTTGGCGGTGGTGATATCTAAGTTGGCAGGACAGGAGGAGCTAAGCCGTCGTGAGGGACAGCTGCTTCAGCTTTCTAAGGATGCAGAGCTTGCCCAACTTCGGCAGCAGCTGCAGCCCCATTTTTTATTCAATAGCCTCAATTCCATCCATGCGCTGGTGCTTGCAAGTCCCCAGCGGGCGAGAGAAATGGTGCTGTTGCTGTCAGATTTTTTGAGGGGTACCCTTCGCAGTGAAGGGCAATCTTGGATCAGCTTGTCTGATGAACTCAAATACCTGAGCATGTATTTTGACATCGAGCGGGTTCGCTTTGGACACCGCTTGTTGGTCGAAATGGAGGTAGCACTTGAAGTCGAATCGTTAAAAATTCCACCGCTTCTGGTACAGCCGTTGGTGGAAAATGCAATCAAATATGGCCTTTACGGAACTTTGGGGGAGGTCAAAATCCGAGTATCGTGCCAAAAAGAAGAGAATTACCTCCTGATAACGGTACAAAACCCCTTCGATCCCCAAGATTCAGGTCCTGAAGGCATCGGCTTTGGTTTGAGTTCGATTGAACGTAGGCTATTTTTGATTTTTGGAAGAACGGATTTGCTGTTTAAAAGTGCAGAAAATAACTTGTTTCAAGTACAGTTAAAACTCCCCCTAACCGCATGATCAAAACCATTATTGTGGATGACGAGCCTTTGGCTACAGGTCTAGTCAGCGAATTTTTGAGGAGCTATCCTCAATTTGAAGTGGTGGCGATTTGCCACGATGGGTTTGAAGCGTTGAAGGCGATCCAACTTTTTCAGCCAGAGCTGCTCTTCCTGGATATTCAAATGCCAAAGATCACGGGCTTTGAGTTGCTCGAGCTCTTGGACTCCCCGCCAGCAGTATTATTTACGACAGCTTTTGACCAGTACGCGGTGCAAGCCTTTGATGCCAAGGGGCTGGACTACTTGGTCAAGCCTTTTTCAGAAGCCCGATTTGCACAGGCTATTGCACGGTTTTTAAGTCAACACAAAGCAAAAGAATTGCCTGAATCAGTGGACTATCCCGTTTCCGAAGAACGAAGTAAACGCATCGTGGTCCGGGTAAAAAATGAGATTAAAATCATCCAGACACAAGAAGTATCCTTCTTCGAGGCGGAAGACGATTACATTTCCATCCACACCCAGGAAGGAAAATTTTTGAAGAAGATGACGATGAAGCAGCTTGAAGAGAGTCTCGATCCAGATAAATTTGCCCGAGTCCATCGATCCTTTTTGGTGAACCTCCAACAAGTTTCAGGACTTGAACCTTACGAAAAGGAATCCTATCTCCTTCGGCTTCGTTCAGGACAAAAAATACCCGTGAGCAAGTCTGGCTATGCTCGGTTGAGGCAAGTGCTTGGGCTATAAACTTTTTTTACAAAAATAAAGTCCCGCACATGCGGGACTTTCAACTTAATATTCGTCCTCGTTGAAGAAAAAGTCATCCTTTGTAGGATAGTCAGGCCAAATTTCTTCAATGGTCTCATAGGGTTCCCCATCGTCTTCTAGCTCTTGCAGGTTTTCCACTACTTCAAGTGGCGCGCCAGAGCGAATGGCATAATCGATTAATTCGTCCTTGGTTGCTGGCCAAGGCGCATCTTCAAGGTAGGAAGCTAGTTCAAGTGTCCAGTACATAGTTTTTGTTTTTGGAGGTGTTCCGGATGTTAATTATGCAAGAATAGTAATTTTTTTGATATGTAGGTTGTACTCAAATTCTCGGAGCAAGTTGCTTTAAGACATAGTTCTTTACATCAATCTTTCGCTTGAGGCTAGAAAGCTTTTTTTTCATCATCATTTCGAAATCTGCAGTCTCTACTCGGAAGTTCACTGAATTGTTTTGCATCGTTTCCAATTCCCCCTGATCTCGGTGCAGTAGGTCCTTGAGAATGGATGATTTAATTTGGTTTTGTTCTTCTAGCATTTTGTCCGCAAAGTCAGCATACTTGCTGTGCGCAAGTTTCTCCAAAAAAGCCTTTTCAAAGATAATGTCCATGAAAAATTGGTAGGAGCGCGCAGGCAAATTTGCCTCTTTTGGTTTATGCATCGGAAGCTTTTTCCAATCTTCTTGGATGGTCTTGGCGCGGATTGTGATCTCCTGGCTGGTAGGCTGGTGGGCCAATTTTTTTAATTCTTCTACCATCCCCTCGATTTTGCGAAGCACTTCTCGAGGAGGCATCTCTGAACCCGGGTTGAGTGTACGCTTGTAACGGGAAAATATTCGGTTATTTAATTTTGAAAATTCATCCCAGATGGGTTGCCGCCGTTCAGCAGGAACTTTTCCAGCGGTTTTCCACTCTTTTTGAATCCGCTTACTAATGTCAAAGGCCATTTTGGCGTCTGGGAGATCGTGTGCAGAACGTGCTTGCTGCAGCAGCCCTTCGTACACTTTGATGTTCTCTTCCGCCTGCAAGGCGAGGCCATCGTAAAAGTGCTGGCGCTGCTCGAAGAAAAAGTCAACTGCTTGATTGAATTCTTCCTCCATTTTCTCATGAACCTCTTTTTCAACAGGTCCAGTTTTGATCCAGCGCAACTTTAATTCCTTGAATTTCTCGGTGGTGTCTTTCCAGTCCGTACTGGATTGCATCGCGAGGGCATCCTGAATCAAACTTTGTTTAATCTCTAGATTTTTGCTTCGGTTGCCCTGAATAATTTCACTTAAAAAAGTTTCCTGTTCCTCAAGTTGGGCAATCAATACCTTGAAATCACCCAAGGCATCACTGGTATACAATGATTCTTTGAGGTGAATTAATTTCATCAAAAAGGAACCTTTATTTTGATTTTCTTCAATGGCTGCTCTTAATTTGGCCACCTTTTCTTCAAGTTGGGTAAAACGAGTTTCAAAATAAAGGAGGGTCGAAGCCTCGTCTCCTTTCACCTCACCAATCACTCGGTCTGGTCCACCTAAAAATCCCTTTAGAAAGACCTTTCCGTCTTGGATATATCCAAAGGCATGTTGCATGGTGCTAGTCTAGGTTATAGGTGGTGAAACTCAATTTTATGCAAAATAATCATTTAGCCCTCACTTATCCTAAGAAAGGTATATTTTTGCCTTTTACAATTGTTTCTCACAGATCAAACTAGTTTACTGGCATGAGCGCAGAAAAAATCATCTTTTCCATGGCTGGGGTTTCCAAAATCTACCCCCCACAAAAGAAAGTACTCAAAGATATTTACCTCTCCTTTTTTTATGGAGCCAAGATTGGCGTATTGGGTCTCAATGGCTCTGGAAAATCCTCTTTACTACGCATAATCGCGGGTATGGATAAGGAATTTTTAGGGGAAGTGGTCTGGTCCCCAGGCTACACGGTAGGAATGCTAGAGCAGGAACCCAAGTTAGATCCTACCAAGACTGTCAAGGAAGTGGTGGAGGAAGCGGTAGCTAGTACCGTTGCCTTGCTTAAGGAATTTGAGGAGATCAACGAGAAATTCATGGATCCCGCCTTGATGGATGATCCGGATGCGATGGACAAGCTGATTACCCGTCAAGGGGAAGTGCAGGAAAAATTAGATGCAGTCAACGCCTGGGAGCTCGATGTGATGCTCGATAAGGCCATGGATGCCTTGCGTCTCCCACCAGCTGAAGCGAATGTAGCCAACCTATCTGGTGGAGAAAAAAGGCGCGTGGCCCTCTGCCGGTTGCTTTTGCAGGAGCCAGATGTATTGCTCCTCGATGAACCAACTAACCACCTGGATGCAGAGTCGGTACATTGGTTGGAGCAGCACTTGCAGAATTACAAAGGAACCGTCATTGCGGTTACTCACGACCGTTACTTCTTGGACAATGTGGCCGGCTGGATCCTCGAACTAGATCGCGGTGAGGGGATTCCTTGGAAAGGGAACTATTCTTCTTGGCTCGATCAAAAGCAAAATCGCCTCAAGCAGGAAGAGAAAACCGAATCCAAGCGTCAGAAGACGTTGGAGCGAGAATTGGAGTGGATCCGCATGTCACCTAAGGCAAGGCAGTCCAAGGGCAAGGCCCGTTTGAATGCCTACGATAAGTTGATCGGAGAGGAGTCCAAAGACAAGGAAGCCAAATTGGAATTGTTTATTCCACCAGGACCACGTTTGGGTGCCAAGGTGATTGAAGTCAACAACGTTTCCAAAGCTTTTGGGGATAAGCTACTTTTTGAAAATCTCAGTTTCTCCTTGCCACAAGGAGGCATTGTGGGCATCATAGGTCCTAACGGTGCGGGTAAGTCCACCCTCTTCAAATTGATTACCGGCCAGGAAATGGCAGACTCAGGCAATTTTGAGGTGGGTGAAACAGTCAAATTGGCTTATGTGGATCAGGAACACGACAAGTTGGATCCCAACAAGACCGTGTACCAGTTGATCTCCGATGGCAATGAATTGATGAAGCTGGGCAACAAGGAAGTCAATTCCCGTGCCTACGTCTCCAAGTTCAACTTTGCTGGTTCAGACCAGGAGAAAAAAGTAGGGGTGCTTTCCGGTGGGGAGCGCAACCGCGTGCACTTGGCGATTACGCTGAAGGAAGGCGGCAACTTACTTTTGCTCGATGAGCCTACCAACGACTTGGATATCAATACGCTTCGGGCTTTGGAAGAAGCCTTGGAAAATTTTGGAGGCTGCGCAGTGGTGATTTCCCACGACCGCTGGTTCCTTGATCGAATTTGTACGCACATCTTGGCTTTCGAGGGAGATTCGCAGGTAGTCTGGTTTGAGGGCAACTTTTCCGACTACGAAGAAAACAAAAAGAAGCGCCTCGGCGACGTGCTACCCAAGCGTATTCGCTACAAGAATTTGAAATAAACCTTTGCGGTCTTTCAGACCGCGAAGGTTTACCTCCTTTGAGGTCTTTCTTAGACCTCGAAGGTGTAAATATCCCTTGTTCTTTTCGCGTGTTTTCAATAAATAAATGAGAAAAATCTGCAGCCAAGGAATCACTTTTTTACTCCTTGTACTCCTGCTTTCGCTCGGGGCCTGCCAGGAATTCATACACAATAGCTTTGATACCTTTACCGGAAAGATCGTGGATGTGGAAGGGAACCCAGTAGCTGATTTGGAGCTCATACTGACTCAGGATCTTGATTTTGGGGTAGCCCAACCACCGGTATCCAAATCCATTATTTATAAGATAAAAACATCCAATCGTGGTGAGTTCCGAATGGTGGTTCCTTCCCGAATGGATAGCTCATTCAATACGGAGTATTTTTTGCTGCTATCTGCACCTGCCCAATTTGAATTGGAGGAATCGGGAATGTCTGTTCTTTATCGGTATTTTTCATTTTCTACAGCGGAAAGAGCTGCTGACGGGGTAATTGATTTGGGGACCTTAAAAATTGTCCGCCAATGATTCGAAGAATCCTCGTTGTGGTGCTAATCCTGCTTTGGGTCAGTTTTTCTGCTTTTTCGCAGGACATGAAAAAGGAGGGTGGGCCGACCAAGGGACAGTTTACCTTCGCTCCTGGAGCGGAACTGCTGTACCGGAGCTATGAAAAGGGAAGCTTTTTAGGAGATACCTACGCGATGGGGCTAGGCTTCCGCTTGAAGGTGGATTTTGAGTTTTCTGGCTATCCCGGTATTGGGGTTTATTTTGGGACTCAAGGGTCCAGCATTCAATCCAATCGCTTTCTAGGTGGATTTTTTAAGGAAGTGCGGATGCCTGAATCTGGAATTTACCTCTTTCATCAAGTACCTGTTTTCGAAAATCTTAGCCTTCGGGGCGAACTTGGCTATGGGCAGTTGCAGGTGATTCATGGGCTAAGCCCCTCCCGATTTATTCTGGATTACGCTCATTTTTCGGGAGGGTTAGTTGCAAACTACACCCTTGCAAAGGAAGTGTTTGGCATTTTTGATCTCAACTTGGTTTTCGGAGGGAATTACGGGTTCCTCAATGGAAATAAAATCGTCATCAATGACTTGGATCGAACCTATGTACAGCGGGCAACAGCCGTTCAGGGTGTTTTCGGAATCAAGGTTAGGTATTTGTAAGAAGACTCCCATGGCTGCCGATTAGCCGAGTTTAAAAAACTGGCTTGCTGCCGGCTGCATCATCCATTTCCACACTGGCATCACCCTTATTCCATCCAGTTCATCTTCCTGATTCCAAGTCAGCAAAACTCCTTGGGATGCCTGAGTTTCGTCCAAGGCTGCACTCAATCCTTTCAGTTCGCGCTGCAAGGTATCTGCATTCAGATCCCAGCAAACTTGAACCGCTCCGATGATGTCTTCGTTCCACTTGATCACAAAGTCACATTCCGAATCCTTGGTCTGGAAATACTGGATTTCTTTAAATGACCTCCGAAGGTGGAGGTAGACGTAATTTTCCAGCTTTCTTCCCTGGTCTTTGCTGAAGGAGAGGGAATTGGCGGAAGCCAATGCAGGATCCACGCAAAAGGCCTTTTTAGGATTGGCCAGCTGCTTGCGGATGGAAGGCGAGTACATGGGGATCAGATCAAATAGGTAACTCTCAGCTAGGTAATCGCAATAGTCGATGACTGTGCGTACGGATTTGATTTCTAGCAAACTTCCCATTCGAGCGTAGCTGAAGGGTTTGGCGACGTTGGAAGAAAGGAATACGCCCAGCCGGATCAGGGCTGTTTCGTTGCTGATGTTTCTTCGTACGGCCACGTCACGTGTGAGGATATCCCGAAGGAGCGTTCGCAGGTAGTCTGGGTCTTGATTTTGCAAAAACTCAGGAAAGCCGCCCGACTGAAAGTAAGTTTCAAAGCTCTCCTCGCCGGGAGAAAGCTGCTTGAAAAGCAAAAATTCGGTGTAGCTGAAAGGGAAAAGTTCCACTTGCTTGTATCGCCCAGTGAGTCGTGTTCCTAATTCCCGGCTAAGCATGCTCGCATTCGACCCCGTGATATAGAGTTTCTCTCCTTTTTCGTGTAGGGAGCGGGCAAATATTTCCCAACCCACCACCGTCTGAACTTCATCCAGGAGAATGGAGGTTTTGCCCAGTTCATCACGCAGCTGCGCTAGTTTGGGAAAATCTGCCGCCTCAAAATCCACAAGCCGTGGATCTTCAAAATTCAGGTAGAGCCCAGGGGCATCATTGGGCAGGCTTTTTCGGATCAACACACTTTTTCCACAGCGCCGCACACCACTTACAACTAAGATTTGATTGGAGGGTATGGGGATAGCCATTTCCCTCGAGATAAGCTGTTTTTGGAGGAAATTTTCGTTTTGCTCCGCAATTACTTGGGCAAGTAGGTCTATAGATATCATTCAACTCATTGTAAATCATACAAATATAATAGCTTGTATTCAGAACACAAGATATCTTGTATTATGAATACAAGCTTTTTTCAAAAATATTTTCGTCCTTTTGGTAGCATCCCTTCGATTTTTAGGGGCTCCTTGATTTTTCCGTTCTCTTTTTTCGTTCTTTGCTGTGGAATTTTTTCCAAACCAGCCTATCGACCTATGCGACAACTACTCCTTAGACCCGGAGCAGAAGAATTGAATTATGAAATCCGGGGAATTGTAAAAAAAGCCAGACAAATTGAAGCACTCGGCTATCCCATGATTTGGGAAAATATTGGTGACCCGATTCAAAAGAGTAACCAACTGCCGGAATGGATGAAAACAATCATCGCCGACCTACTCAAAGAGGATAAGACCTACGGCTATGCTGACTCAAAAGGGGTGCTCGAAACTCGTGCGTTTCTTGCTCAGCTCAACAATGACAAAAAAGGAGCCCAAATCACTGCTGAAGATATTTTGTTCTTCAATGGATTAGGGGATGCGATAGCCAAATTGTACCAGTTTTTGATTCCTACAGCACGGATTATCGGACCTTCTCCGGCCTATTCTACCCACAGTTCCGCGGAAGCTGCCCACGCCAATACTGCACCAATCACGTACAAACTTGACCCGGAAAATCAATGGCTTCCTGATATGGAGGATTTGTACATGAAGGTGAAATACAACCCCTCCATCGTAGGAATTTTGATTATCAATCCGGATAATCCAACCGGTATGGTCTATCCCAAAGAAGTTTTGGAGGATTTTGTAAAAATCGCTGAGGAGTTTAGCTTACTTCTGATTTCTGACGAAATCTACCACAACATTACTTACAATGGGATCAAGGCAGTGGCCTTGTCAGAGGTGATTGGAAATCGTCCCGCCATTTCATTAAAAGGGATTTCCAAAGAGTTTCCATGGCCAGGAGCACGCTGTGGCTGGATGGAATTTTACAACCGAGAGTCATCCAAAGAATTTTCAAAGTTTTGCCAAACCCTTGAAAATGCAAAGATGATTGAGGTTTGCTCCACCATTTTACCCCAGTTGGCTATTCCAAGAATCATGAGTCATCCGGCTTACCATGCCTATCGTGAACAGGCCAATGCACAGATTGGGAAGCGAAGCGATTGGATGCGCGAGATATTGGGGGATATTAAAGGAATCACATTTAATCCTACCCAAGGTGCTTTTTACAATACCATCGTATTTGATGAAAAAAACCTAAGTATTCATCAAACCCTGCCCATCGAAGATGAGCGACTTCAAAAATTAGTGGATAGTTGGCTGATTGAACCGAATATGCCCTTGGACAAGCGATTTGTGTACTACCTGCTTGCTTCTGAGCGCATCTGTGTGGTGCCGCTCTCGTCCTTTTGTTCGGATTTGAGAGGATTCCGTGTGACCCTACTTGAAGAAAATGAAGTTGAATTTAAACACACCTTTGAAAAGCTAGGTAAAGCGATTCAACGCTACTTGGCCTCTTGAGGAAATTAGTGATTGTCATGTCCTCTAACCTTGATTTTGGGATCGGGAGTAACTTTTTCCTTTTCATCTGTTTCTAATGTGGAGAAGTTGCCAAGTTCAGGCTGCCCGCCATTGACCCAAGCGGTGTACCAAAAATCAGCAATCATCTTGACGGACCGCTTCATCTGCCGTTCCACTTGCCCATCCAAGGCAAGGGAATAGGCCTCGGTAAATTCTCTGGAATAGACCCGTACCGTTACCCCGTTCCGCTCCTCGTAACTGTATTTTTGATCGGGGGGAAACTGCAGGCTGAGGATTTTTTCGATGCGCAAGACGGAGTCTACCTGCAAATGTGCCCTCGCCACGGTTTCCCAAAGTGCCTGCTGGGGATCGGACACATAGGTTGCCTTGCCTACCCAAAAGGAGTAATTTTTTGCCAGCAACTCGGGCACTCTACTTTCCCAGAAGCCATGAATGCCTGCTTGTCCGGTCAACTGCCCATTGTAGTTTTTGGTGGTGTGCAAGGGGACATTCAAGTCACCGAGGTAATGACCTAGGTCTGCGGATAAGCGCAGAATCGCTGTTTTGTCTTTCGCAGCAAAGGCTTTAGTTAAACTAAAAAAAGTGAGGTAGGCGGACCAAGGCCCGATGCCGTGCGCCCGCAAGGAGTCTTCTGGGTATTTTTGAATCGCTTCTGCCCAGTATTTTGGGAGCTTGTACAAGGCGCTATCTCCATAGTGATCCAGATCGATGTAGTGTTTTTCTGCTTCCCCTTTTACCGCATAGCGCCTGCGATCTGGGTTCACCGCATTCTCAGAAATAAATCGGAGTTCCCTTTTGTAAAGAGGAAGCATCTCAGGAGGAAGTGAAAATACCGCTTGCCGATTGAGTAAAGCATGTCCATAAAAGCCCCAGAAAGAGATTTGAACCGGAAAAAATGGAAAGATCAAAAAAGGAATAATTAAAAAATTCATGATTCAATCTACAGGAAATTCATCAATAAACCGGCTTAAAAACACTTTTTTAGCTTGTTTTGGAACCTAGCTCGCAAATTTTTGATTCATCCAGTGCTACTTACTTCAGGAATGTTCAAAATTCCTTTGGCAGAATTAATTATTTCCAATAACTTTGCATTCCCGTTCAAAATAGGACGACAACAAGAATTAGAAAATTAACTAGATATGGCAAATCATAAATCAGCTCTGAAGAGAATTCGCGCCAACGATGTGAAGCGTTTGAGAAACAGATACCAGGCCAAGACCACCCGAACTTTCATCAAAAGACTCAAGGCGGCTACGGATAAAGTAGAGGCGATGGAGTTGTACAAGAAAGTTTCTTCCATGTTGGACAAACTGGCTAAGAAGAATGTCATTCATAAAAACAACGCAAACAACAAGAAGTCAAGATTGGCTAAAGTTGTAAGCGCTTTGGGGTAATTTATCCCTAAACAAAATCAAACCCTGCCTTCAAGCAGGGTTTTTTTATGCCCTTTTTTCATTAGATTTAATTTACTTTTTAACCTACTTCATGGACACATCCACCTCCATTAAAATTTTTGAGTTGGCCGAGGAAGATCGGCCTCGCGAGAAACTCCTCCTCAAAGGCAAAGCAGCACTTTCCGATGCAGAGCTGATCGCAATTTTGATCGGTACTGGTACCGCTGCCTGCAGTGCAGTAGATCTTTCTCGAATGCTGCTGGCCTCGGTCGGCAACAACTTGGCCGCCGTGGCTCGAATGTCCGTATCAGACCTGACCAAATTCAAAGGCATTGGGGAAGTCAAGGCCATTTCGATTATCAGCGCTTTGGAACTCGGTAGGAGGAGAAAGGACCAAGAGCCTCCCAAGCTCCCAAAAATCAACGGTTCCAAGCAGGTCTACGAGCTGATGCGCCCCGACCTCTACGATGAACCAGTAGAGCAAGTGTTTCTCCTGTTGTTGAATCGAACCAATGGACTCATAAAAAAGGAGCACGTGAGCCGAGGGGGAGTGACTGCTTCGGTAGTAGATCCCAAAGTGGTTTTCAGATTTGCTTTGGAACAAGGGGCACATTCCTTAATTTTGATTCACAACCATCCAAGTGGTAACCTTCAACCTTCTGACGCTGACAAACGACTCACGCAACGCTTGCAGAAAGTAGGGCTAGAGTTGGAAATACCCCTGGTGGACCATTTGATTTACACCGATCAGGGCTATTTTAGTTTCGCCGATGAAGGGATTATGTAGCATTGGGGAGCTTTCTTTTTCCCTTGTTCAAACCATGGAACCCGAAGGCGTGTTTGGATACTAACTAGTTAACTTAGCACACGTGAAATCAAGTCATCTTATTCTTATTGTAGCATCCCTTGTGATCTTGGGGGCCATTACCTACATGTTTACCGCTGCAGAAAGTCCCGAGGATTACATCGAAAAAATCGAGAAGGAACGCGAGCGGCAGTTCAAATACATCCGTTTCAATGTAGAATCTCCCTTGACAGAGGAGCAAAAAAGAGGCTTGCAAAGCCTGACGTTCTACCCCATCGATCCTGCTTACCGGGTAAAAGCTAGATTGCTGCCCATTGAAATCAAAAAAATCAGAGAGGTTCCCTTGACGGATGGAAGCACGGAACGCTACCTAGAACATTCCTTTGCGGAATTTGAGTTGGGAGGGAAAACCAACAAACTCCTCTTGATGCAGTCGCTGAATGAGTCGGACATGCGCAATTATTTTCTTGCCTTTGCAGATGAAACTTCCGGTAAAGAAACCTATGGTGGAGGTCGTTATTTGAATGTGCGTCAGGATGGAAAAAATAGCATCACAATCGACTTCAATCTGGCCTTCAATCCCTACTGTGCCTACAATCCGGACTTTGCTTGCCCCCTTCCTCCACGCGAGAATATATTGGAAATTGCCCTTCCAGTAGGGGAGAAAAATTACGATAAATGATCGCCGCTCAGGCAAATCTTTTAAATTTGCAACTTACCCACTAACTGCTCACGGACCTAGTTCGGAATCGCAAGATTCGCTTACCCAATGCCCTATGAAAATATCCATCAATAGACTCAAGGAGTACCTCTATTTGAATGAAAGCCCAGAAGAGATTGCAGCGCTACTCACCCAATCGGGTCTTGAAGTGGAGCATCTGGAGCCCTTTGTGTCTGTACCTGGAGGCTTAGCGGGACTAGTTATCGGAGAAGTACTTACCTGTGTCAAGCATCCCGATGCAGACAAGTTGAGTTTGACTACGGTGGATATTGGACAGGAGCAGCCCTCGCAGATTGTTTGTGGGGCTTCGAATGTAGCCGCAGGACAAAAAGTAGTGGTTGCCACAGTAGGAGCTACCTTGTACCCCAGTACTGGCGAACCCTTTGAAATAAAAAAAGCAAAAATCCGAGGTCAAGCATCTGAAGGGATGATCTGCGCCGAAGACGAAATCGGTATCGGGACTTCCCATGCTGGAATCATTGTGTTGGATACAGACCTGCCCAATGGCAGTCCTGCATCTGCTTACTTTGAAGTGACCCAAGACCTTATTTTAGAAATTGGACTGACGCCCAACCGCGCAGATGCGGCCTCTCATTTGGGAGTTGCCCGGGACTTGAAAGCCCTATTGCGTAGAGACTTGTGTTTACCAGTAGAGCCTACTTTCCAAGTGGAAGCGGCCGGCCCTTCTCTCGAGGTGGTCGTAGACCAAACTTCCGATTGCCCTCGCTATGCGGGGATTGTGCTTACGGGGATTCAGGTCAAGCCCTCTCCCCAGTGGCTGCAGCATTTTCTTCGTTCCTTGGGCTTGGAACCCATCAACAACGTAGTCGACATCACCAATTATATCTTGCACGATTTGGGACAGCCACTGCATGCATTTGATGCTGCCAAAATCGGGGAAGGAAAAATTCGTGTTGGTAAACTTCCAAAAGGAAGCACTTTTGTGACCTTGGACGGAAAGGAGCGAAAGCTATCCGGTGAGGAGTTGATGATCTGTGACCCGAAGGGCGGGATGTGTATTGCCGGAGTCTTTGGTGGCGCTGTCTCAGGTGTTTCCGAGCAAACGACAAGTATCTTTTTAGAGTCTGCCTATTTCTCTCCGGACGTGATTCGTAAAGGGTCTCAGATTCATGGCTTGAAGACAGATGCTTCTTTCAGATTTGAGCGAGGTACTGATCCCAACATGCCGGTCTATGCCTTGAAGCAGGCGGTAATTCTATTGCAGCGGTATGCTGGCGCAAAAATCGCTTCGCAAATTGTAGATCACTATCCGCATCCAAAAGCTGATGCACAAATTGAGGTAAGTTTTGGCCACATCAATCGATTGATTGGAAAAGAAATAGATCCAGAAGAAGTTGTAGCCATTTTACAAGGATTGGATATAGCGATTTCAGGACGAACGGAGACCGGATTTGTGGCTACAGTGAAGCCTTACCGCGTGGATGTCACCCGGGAAGCAGACATCATTGAAGAGGTGTTGCGTATTCATGGCTTTCAGCAAGTGCCGTTATCCGAAAAACTAAGCACCGATTTCTTGGCCGAACACCCAGTAAAGGATGTGGCGAAGTTGCAGTACCGCCTCACCGAGATGCTTGCCAATCAAGGTTACTTTGAGATGGTCACCAATAGTTTGACCAGCCCCAAATACGTTGAAAAATCAGGGTTTTTGGATGCGGAAACTACCGTGGAGATCTACAACAAACTCAGTGAGGACCTCGGTGTGATGCGCCAAACGCTCCTTTTCTCGGGCTTAGAGGTCTTGGCACACAACATCAATAGAAGACAAACTGATCTGAAGTGCTTTGAATTTGGTACAGTGTACCAGAAGAAAGCTGAAGGGGGTTACAAGGAGTCAAGACGTTTGGCTATTTTTCTGTCGGGCAACAGTTCTGCAGAGAGTTGGGTGGCACCAGCAAAACCGGTTGCCTTCTCTGATGTGTATGCGACTGTAACCCAAATTTTGGAGCGATTGCATGTGGAGGTGAGCCAAGTAGAAGTGATTGAATCGGCGCCTTTTGCCTATGGATTGAGTTTGAAGCTTGGGGAAAAGGTGGTGGCCACTTTGGGATTAGTGGAGGATAAAGCACTCAAGTTGGCCGAAGTAAGACAAGAAGTGTGGGTTGCCGAATTGGATTGGGACTTGCTTGGAAAGAAATCGTCTCCGCTGAAAAAATTCGTGGAGCTCTCCAAGTTTCCTGAAGTGCGCAGGGATCTTTCCTTGGTTATTGACCAGGAAGTATCCTATGACCGCGTCAAAAAAGTAGCAGAGAAGGCTGGAGGCAAACTTTTAAAGCAGATAGATGTATTTGATGTCTACCAAGGAGATAAATTGGGACAGGGCAAAAAAGCCTATGCGCTGAGCTTTATCCTTCAAGATCAAGAAAACACATTGACGGATAAGGAAATTGATAAAACTATGAGTAACTTGATTCAAGCCTTTCAAAGTCAAGTAGGAGCAATTATTAGAAGCTAAGTTATGATTCACGAGGAATTACAAAAACTTGAAAAACTTTCAGTTCAGGTAAGCAAAAAAGTAGAGGCCTTGACTGCTGAAAATGAGCACCTAAATGCACGATTGGTAGAGCTTGAAAGGCAAGTACAAGAGCGAGATGTTGCCTTGGATAATTTTAAAAATAAGATAAAAATTAGTAACATTGTGGAAAGCCGACCGGTAAACCCTGAGGATACTGGTGAAATGAGTGACTTAATCAATTCCTATATACAAGAAATCGATCAGTTGATTACCTATCTGTCCGAGTAAAATGGAAACATTAGCCATTAAAGTAAAAATCGGAGACCGAGAATATCCCATGCGCGTGAAGCCTGAAGATGAGGGGAAAATTCGGCATGCCGGCAGGATGATCAATGAGAAGTTAAGAAAGTATAAATCTGAGTTTGGTTTAGACGATTCTACTGATTTACTGGCCATGGTGGCCTTTGATTTCATGGTAGAATCTTTAGAGACCAACGCAGGAAATGAAGAAGATAGCGTGCACATGCAGCGCAGTCTTGCCCATATATCAGCCTTGCTTGCCAAGGTTGTTTGAGATTAAGTTTTTTCGTTTTGCTAGTTTCCAGTGCCGGTAGGTGAACAACTATATATTCACAACTATGAACGCACTTGCATTTATCATCCTATCAGCCCTTGCAGGGCTTGGCGTAGGAGCAGCCTTGACCGGCTTTTTTTTAAAAAGTAAACATGCTAAGCAGGAGGAGGAGACTAAAGATCGGATTAAATCCATGCTTAGAGAGGCGGAGTTGACCGCTGAAACCATAAAAAAAGACCGCATGTTGGAAGCCAAGGAAAAATACTTGAAGCTGAAGGCAGAGTTTGATGAGGAGCACAATACCAAGAAAAATTTGATCATCACCAACGAGAATAAGGTGAAGCAACTGCAGCAGCAGGTGACCAAGGATCAGGAAAATATCAAAAGAAGAGAGGCGGAGCTCGACAGCAAATCGGAAAACTTGACGGCTCAGTTACAGTCGGTTCAGGTGAAAAAAGTAGAGCTCGAGCGTGTTACTAACCAACGTATCGCCGACTTGGAAAAAATTGCTGCGCTCAGCAGAGAAGAAGCGCGTGAGGAGCTGGTCAGAATGCTCACCGAAGAAGCCCAGACGAAAGCTTCCTCCATGATGAAAGATATCCTCGATGAGGCCAAATTGACGGCTACCAAGCAGGCAAAAAAGATTGTATTGGATACGATCCAGCGTACAGCTACAGAGCATGCAGTTGAAAACTGCGTCTCGGTATTCAATATTGAGAGTGATGACATCAAAGGAAAAATCATCGGTAGAGAAGGTCGTAACATTCGTGCCCTCGAAGCAGCCACCGGTGTGGAAATCGTAGTAGATGATACCCCAGAAGCAATCATCATCTCTGGATTTGACCCTGTTCGTAGAGAGATAGCACGCCTTTCCCTACATCGCTTGGTTCAGGATGGTCGAATCCACCCTGCACGTATTGAGGAGGTAGTTGCCAAGACAGAGAAAAACATCGAAGAGGAAATTGTAGAGATCGGGGAGCGTACCTGTATCGATCTCGGCATCCATGGACTTCACCCTGAATTGATCAAGATGGTGGGTCGTATGCGTTTCCGTTCTTCCTATGGACAAAACCTACTTCAGCACTCCAGAGAAGTGGCCAAGCTAGCCGCAACCATGGCTGCAGAAATGGGACTCAATGCCAAGCTTGCCAAGCGCGCTGGTCTTTTGCACGATATCGGCAAGGTATGGCCAGAGGAACAAGAATTGCCTCACGCCGTCCTAGGTATGGAGCTAGCCAAGCGCTACAAGGAACACCCTGAAATCTGCAATGCCATCGGTGCTCACCACGATGAAATTGAAATGACTTCCATGATTTCCCCAATTGTGCAGGCTTCAGATGCGATCTCAGGATCTCGCCCTGGTGCCCGTCGAGAGATCATGGATAGCTATGTGAAGCGTCTGAAAGAATTGGAGGAACTCGCCATGAACTTTGACGGAGTCAACAAATGCTTTGCCATGCAGGCAGGTAGAGAGTTAAGAATCCTGGTAGATGCAGACAATGTTGACGACCAGAAGGCAGGACAACTTTCCTTCGACATCTCCCAAAAAATCGAAAAAGAAATGCAGTATCCAGGCCAAATCAAGGTGACTGTAATTCGGGAAATGCGTGCGGTCAACTACGCTAGATAAACTTTTGCGAAGTATGTACTAAGTACCAAGTACAATGTACCAAGAGGCTGCAAGAAGCAAGAGCCGAGAAATAGCATAAGTTGTAAGTATCCAGATAAAAAAGAACCACATAGGACCCTAGAAATCTTGTTTTTCTAGGGTCCTATGTGGTTTTAGCCTATTTTTCAGGTCAAACTCAGACATTCAGCTTTCGAGATTCGACATTAAAAAGTTTGGTATAATGTACCAAGTACTAAGAAGCTGCAAGAGTCAAGACGGATTCTGCTGGCCGAGTTCCATGTTTACTTAGTTCCACGTTCGATATTCAGCGTTCGAAATTCGACATTAGCTTAAACCCGTCTGCCGTAGGTAATACTTCGTACCTGGTACATCGTACTTTGTCCGCTCTCCAAGTTACTTGCGCTCTACTTCGCGTAAGTTTTCCAGTTTCTTGTTCCGCAAGAATCCATTGATGTCCTCAAAATGCTCCCGTACCCGCTTGTTGCCAAATTCAAAAACTTTGGTGGCCAAGCCATCCAAGAAGTCTCGGTCGTGAGACACCAAGATGAGCGTACCATCAAAAGCCTTGAGTGCATCCTTGATGATGTCCTTGGTCTTCATGTCCAGGTGGTTGGTCGGTTCATCAAGAATCAACAAATTAACCGGCTGCAAGAGGAGCTTTATCATGGCCAAACGGGTTTTTTCACCGCCCGAGAGTACCTTTACTTTTTTGTTGATGTCATCACCTTTAAACATGAAGGCACCGAGGATATCTTTGACTTTGGTACGGATTTCTCCTACGGCTAGCTGATCGATGGTTTCGAAGATGCTCAGGCTTTCGTCGAGTAGGGAGGCTTGGTTTTGAGCAAAGTAGCCGATCAAGGCATTGTGCCCTAATTCACACTTCCCTTTAAAATCAATCTGGCCCATGATAGCCTTGATCATGGTGGATTTACCCTCTCCATTTTTTCCAACAAAGGCTACCTTCTGCCCAAGTTCGATGGTCATCGATGCTTGGTTAAACACGACATGGTCCCCATAGCTCTTGCTCATGTCCTCCACAATCACCGGGTATTTGCCCGAGCGTGGAGAGGGAGGGAATCGTAGCTTCAAAGCAGAAGTATCCACCTCATCGACTTCGACGATCTCCAGCTTTTCAAGCATTTTTACCCGAGACTGTACTTGCAAGGTTTTGGAGTAGGTGCCTTTGAAGCGATCGATAAACTGGGTGGTGTCTGCAATAAAGCGCTGCTGCTCTTCGTAATGTTTTTGCTGCTGCTCCCGGCGCTCCTTTCGAAGTTCGAGGTAGTGGCTATACTTGGCCTTGTAATCGTAAATGCGACCCATGGTCACCTCAATGGTTCGGGAGGTGATGTTGTCTACAAAGGCCCTATCGTGTGAGATGACCACCACAGCTTTGGCTTTGGTCAACAAAAAGTCTTCTAGCCATTGGATGGATTCGATGTCAAGGTGGTTGGTAGGCTCATCCAGTAGGATAAGGTCTGGGTTTTGCAATAGAATCTTTGCAAGCTCGATGCGCATTCTCCAACCTCCTGAAAACTCAGACGTGGAGCGTGTAAAATCCTCTCGAAGGAAACCTAGTCCTAGCAAGACCTTTTCAACGGCTGCCTCGTAGTTGATCTCTTCGATGGCGTAAAATTTCTCACTGAGTTCAGACACTTTCTCGATGAGTTTGTAATATTCTTCCGATTCGTAGTCGGTACGGATGGTCAGTTGCTCGTTGATGGCTTCAATTTCTTCCTTCATGCTCAGATAGGAAGCAAAAGCCTTGGAGGCTTCTTCCATTACCGTGCAGTCATCTGCCGTGAGCAAGTGTTGAGGCAGGTAGGCGACCACATATCCCTTTGGGGCGGAGACCGAACCTGAACTTGGTTTATTTACCCCTGCAATAATTTTGAGGAGGGTAGATTTTCCAGCTCCATTCTTGCCCATAAGGGCTATTTTGTCACTTTCATTGATGTTGAAGGTGATGTTGCTGAATAAGGGGCTGCCACCGTGAATAACGGATACATTGTCAACTGAAATCATCGAAACTTGAATTTGAGCAGCAAAGTTAGTTATTCAGATCTTGGAAAAATCATCCCTCTAAAAATTACTACGTGATGCAGGAATTAGAACCTGTTAAAATTGCGCATCCATGGGGAACGAAAATGTGTAGAGTTGCAATCAAAAACTTACCTTTGCACCATGCTTGTAGTGGTCACAGGAGTGTCAGGTACGGGAAAAACTACCCTAGGATTGGGCTTGTCTCAGGCACTAGGTCTCCCGTTTTTGGATGCAGACCAGTTTCATCCCCCTGCCAACATTGAAAAAATGGGGAGAGGAGAGCCGCTTACGGATGCGGATCGGGTACCCTGGTTAGCTGCTTTGGCTTCTAAATTGCTCGAAATGGAGCAACAGGGAGGAGCAGTTTTGGCTTGTTCAGCACTCAAAAACGCTTACCGCCAACAGCTTCAGGTGAGCAACCAACTTCGCTGGATCCACTTGACCGGATCGCGAGACCTGATTTCGGAGCGCATGCTTGCCCGTCAGAACCACTACATGAAGGCGGGGATGTTGGATTCCCAACTATCCATTTGGGAGAAGCCTTCTTCAGGCAAACTAATTGATATTTCAGGGACCCCGGCCCAGGTGCTGGAGGCATCCCTTCACTATTTAACGCAACAAGAGATGAAAATGAACATGGGGGTGATTGGTATGGGTGTGATGGGCAAAAGCCTTGCGCTCAACCTCGCTGAAAATGGAGTCTCCGTATCCTTATACAACCGCTTTGTGGCAGGCAAGGAGGAGGGAATTGCCCAAAAGGTACTGGATGAAAACCCAGAATTCACTCAAACGGCTGCTTTTGAAGATTTGCAAGCGTTTGTAACTTCCTTGGCTACCCCGCGTCGCATTTTGATGATGATCCCTGCAGGCGCGGCCATCGATGCTCAATTGGATACATTGATTCCCCTATTGGAAAAAGACGACTTGGTCATCGATGGAGGCAATTCATTCTACCTAGATTCGGATCGAAGAGTAGCTCGCCTCAAAGAGGTAGGCATGCACTTCTTGCCCATGGGCGTTTCTGGCGGAGAAGAAGGTGCGCGAAAAGGACCTTCCATCATGCCTGGCGGGAATGCGGAAGGCTATGCGCTAGTGGAGGATTTCTTGGGTAGAATTTCTGCAAAAGATAAGGACGGAAAGCCCTGCGTGACCTACGTTGGTCCGGGAGGCTCAGGTCATTTTATCAAAATGGTCCACAACTCCATCGAGTACGGAGAGATGCAGGTGTTGGCGGAGTTGGTACACCTGTTGCGTTTTGGGTTTGGCTGTTCGGCAGTCCAGGTATCTGAAATTTTTTCGGACTGGGGAAAAGGTGAGTTGAAGTCCTTCCTACTCGAAATCACCGCGGATCTATTGCTTTTTAAAGAAGGTGGAGAATTACTTCTAGATAAAATCCTCGATCAGGCTGGCCAAAAAGGCACCGGTGCTTGGTCGCTGACGACTGCATTGGAGTATGGGATCCCATATAGTCCATTGGCTGAGGCGGTAAATGCGCGAGGCGTTTCTGGAGAAAAAGCGATGCGAGTAGCATTTTCTAAAATCTTCCAACATGAATTCCAACCCGTAGATGGCGCTTTGGAAACATGGCTACCCAAGATAAAAGAGGCCTATGCCTTGGCTAGAATCATCAATCACGAGGTAGGTTTTCGATTGATGAAAACGGTCTCAGATGCCAAAGGTTGGAACCTTAATTTCAATGAAATCGCTCGAATCTGGACCAATGGCTGCATCATCCGATCCGGTTTGATGGAGACTATTTCAGCCAATTATGCAGATCATATTTCCTTCTTCGAAATGGATGGAGTGAAAGAACAGGTAATTTCAGGAAGAAAGAATTTGGCTGAAACCGTGGGTTTGGCCTTAATTAAGGGTTTTGCATTGCCCGTGATGAGTGCGGGGATCAACTACCTTCTCGGTCGAATTACAGCCGAATCTTCTGCTTCGGTCATTCAAGCCCAGCGTGATTATTTTGGGGCACATACCTACCAGCGCAAGGACGATTCGAGTGGAAAGTTTTACCACACGCAATGGACCAACTCCTAAATTATATACATCACTAAAGCTGGACCCTAGTCCAGCTTTTTTTTGACTATCCGCTTAATTAAAAGTAACAAACGCAACTTGGAGTTGAGGTTCAATACCCGCTGCCGTCGACTGTGGACCGTTAGCGGTTGACAAATTGATCCGCTTTTTTCCATCAACGGGATTGGATTTGGATAAACAAGGAGCGAACTTCAAGAATCAACTCAAGCCGTTACTTATGTCTTTTAAATCTACTGTTCTGAGCCTGCTTTTTGGGCTACTATCCACAATTGGTACTGCTCAAAATTTGGTCATTACCCAGGTCCATGTAGTTTCGATGGAGAACGAGAAAATTCTAACCAATCAAAACGTGTTGGTGAAAAATGGGAAAATCCAATCCATTCTCCCTACCACCAGCACCTTGAGTTCCGAATGGCAAAGCGCTCCTCGTATTGATGGGAAAGGCAGTTTTGTTTTCCCTGGCTTGGCCGAATTTCACGCCCACTTGCCGGTATCCAACGATGGCAGCACGCAACTACAAGAGGAATCCATGTGGTTGTATCTGGCCAACGGAGTTGTCCGAATTCGAAGCATGCTGGGTCATTCGAGCCACTTGGAACTGAGAGAACGGATCAATTCCGGGAAGTTGATGGGTCCACGAATTGTGATTTCTGGACCTTCCTTCAGTGCCACTACCGTAACAGACCCGCAGCAGGCTGCAGATCGGGTCAGGGAACAAAAACTGGCGGGATACGACCACCTTAAAATCCACCCGGGGCTTACCTTGGAAGAAATGGCAGCCATCGCCAAGGCTGCTAAGCAAGAACAAATCCCCTTTGGTGGGCATGTGCCCCTAGAGGTAGGAATTCGTAATGCCCTTCAAAGTGGGTTCAAATCAGTGGAACATATCGATGGCTACATGGAAGGTTTACTCCCAGCTTCTCTCACCATTGACCCCAACACCTCAGGACCTTTTAATCTCAACCTAGCGAGTCAAGTTGACTGGAGCAAGTTGCCCGAATTGATTCAGCTAACCTTGGCTCAAGGAAGCTACCTTGCGCCTACACTCACCCTGTTTGACCGCTATTTTGGATACATTCCTGCCGACACTTTTCGAACAGCTCCAGAGATGAAGTATTTGCCAGGTCCCCTGATTCAGCAGTGGGTAAACACCAAAAAGCAATTGGAGCGAGCCGGCATGCTGGACAAGGAAAAAGTGGCTCCCTATCTTGCGTTTCGCAGGAAACTATTTTTGGAGCTGCACCGTGCTGGGATTCCCATGCTGATGGCTTCGGATTCCCCACAGGTATTTAATGTGCCGGGCTTTTCCATTCACCACGAGATCGCCCTGATGTCCGAAGCTGGGATGTCCAATTTGGAAATTTTAAAAACAGGCTCTGTAGTTCCTGCGCAGTACATGGGAACTGAAAGCAGTTGGGGCCAGGTAAAAGAAGGCTTTGATGCCGACTTTGTCTTGGTGGAAAACAATCCACTCCTTGACCTGAAGACCCTTCAAAGACCTGTCGGAGTTGTGATTCGAGGGCAATGGATCGGGAGAGAAGAACTCCAAAGTCAATTGGACCGAATCGAAAAAAACCACATCAGAAATTAAACTGATTATGAAAAAGCAACTTATTCCAAGTTTAAATCTCCGGTTAGGCCAACTCCTACTTTTTGTTGCTTTAGCGATTAGTAGCTGTTCCACGCCTCCAAAACAAAATCCCAAATCAGAAACCACCACCTTTATGATTCATTCCGAACACCTAACCGACTTTCAAGGACAGCCCGTTTACCGCTATGTACTGGACAACGGCACCATGCAAGTGGAACTCTCCAACTTTGGAGGGCTTGTATACAAAATTATAGCACCAGACCGGGACGGGAAGCAGGAGAATGTGGTCTTGACTTTGGATCGAGTAGAAGATTTTTTGTCTAAAGAAAATCCTTTTTTTGGTGCGACCGCAGGAAGAGTGGCCAACCGAATTGCGAATGCCCAATTCAGCCTAGACGGGAAGACATACAACTTGGCGAAAACCAATGGAGACAATCACCTCCATGGAGGAAAGGTTGGGTTTGACAAGAAGGTGTGGACACCTGAAACCTACTCCACAGACTCCACAGTAGGGGTGAAGATGACCTATCTCAGCGTAGACGGGGAAGAGGGCTATCCAGGCAAACTGCAGACCACACTCTGGATGGAGCTTCGCGCGGACAATACCTTGCGGATTCGATTTGAATCCACCGCAGATCAAGCCACCTTGGTCAACTTGACCAATCATACTTACTTTAACCTCGGTGGCATGAAACGGGATGTTTTGGATCACGAAGTTCAATTTTGGGCTGATGCCTACACGCCCATCGACGAGGAGTTAATTCCCACTGGAGAGGTGAAGGATGTAGCGGGTACTGCCTTTGATTTTCGTTCGCCAAAAATCTTGGGAGACCAAATCGCAGCCAATGTAGGAGGCTTTGATCACAACTTCGTGACCAAACGTGAAAAATCAACCGAAATGAAGCAGGTAGCTCGAGTGCGTCACCCCGAGAGCGGTCGCGTCCTGGAGATGTTTTCGGACAATGTGGGTGTTCAATTTTACACAGGTAATTTTCTAAGCAAATTTCCTGGTGCAGGGGGGCAAGCCTACGACATTCATTGGGGCTTTTGTCTAGAATCTCAAAATTGGCCCGATTCCATCAATCATCCCAACTTTCCAACACCTGTACTTCGACCTGGGGAAACTTACACGCATACCATCGACTACCGCTTCTCGGTAGAAGATTAAGTCCATCGTCTTTTTTCCAAGTAAAACAAAAAAGAACCTTTGTGGGGTAATTTTCGTCTTCCTGCAAGTCAGGCTAATTCGGCTTGGGCAAGGATTCACATCGACATTTATCTTTTAAAAAAACATGGGATTATTTTCAGCTCTTTTAGGAAACGCTGGCGCAGTGAGCCAGGAAGAATTAATCAAAAAATACAGTCAGCTGCTCACCGAAGGGGAACAGATAGAATTGGGATTCAAGCTGCTTCGAGACACCTTTATCTTTACCAACAAGCGTTTGATTTTGGTGGATATTCAAGGCCTCACCGGTAGCAAAACCGAGTATACCTCCATCTCCTACAAGAGTATTTCTAGGTTTAGTGTAGAGACAGCAGGCACCTTTGAGTTGGATGCAGAGTTAAAGATTTGGATTTCTAGCGAGGTTCATCCCAGCATCAAAAAGCAGTTCAATAAGTCCGTCAACGTATACGACGTACAGCGCGTCTTGGCGCATCATGTGTTGAAGTAATCTTTGGAAAGTAAGACTCAAGCTTAAGCCTTATTTCCCGTGAAGCAGGGAGGTAGTGACTACTTGGGTTTCGGTAAAACCTTGATAGGCACAGATTACCGCCTCAAAATCAGCCAACTCACCCAGGTGCTTTAATGCCAAGGGATTTCCAAAATGAACCAAAACACAGGATTTGGTTTTGGCGAACTGATGAATTTGGGCAAGGATTTCTGAATCCATCCCAAATTGGTTCATGGGCTTGTGGCTCGGAACAAAGACCGCCAAAATCACCTTTTCTGCCTCTTCGATGGGGGAAAAAAGCAAATTCATCAGTCTTGAAAAGTGACTTGGACCTGCAGTAAAAAATTCTTGATAACCCAGTTTTTTTGCTTTTGCCAGAGCCTGAAGTGCTTCCGGACTGATCTCTCCTGAGATTACAGAAACGTAGTTCTCCGCCAAGTCTTTTTGAAGCTGGGAATGGCTTTCCCAGTCGAAAGTAGGAACTTCAATCGGCTTGGATTCGAGCACACCCAATCGCTTTTTCAGATCCATGACTTTTTCAAAAACGGTATCTATTGCTGAATCCGATGCGAGTTGTGCGATTTTTGCGATGCCTTCGCTCACGTGATCCGAGAAGCAAAGCAGGTCGTTTCCTGCATGAAACGCCTGCCACTCGAGTTCGCCTGGCTCAGGAAATAGGTTTGCCACTGCCTTCATATTCAAGGCATCGGAGATCACTAGTCCTTTGAACCCCATTTCTCCCTTCAGCAAGTCGGTGATTAGCTCCCTACTTACACTTGCAGGGATATTTTTGCCTCCCGTAAGTGCAGGTACGGCCAAGTGTCCTACCATGATGAGTTCCACACCTCGGTCGATGCCGTATTGAAACGGGAGCAGCTCTTCGGCTTGTAGATCTTCTTTGGTTTTGTGCAATATCGGTAATCCCAAATGGGAGTCAGTCGCCGTGTCTCCATGTCCGGGAAAATGTTTTAGGCAAGCGCCAATGCCTGCTTTTTTCATGCCTGAATAGGCAGCAAATGCCAAATTAGCAACTTTTTGGGTATCCTTTCCAAAAGAGCGATACCCAATCACCGGGTTATCCGGATTGGTATTGACATCAGCACAAGGGGCAAGGTTGAGGTGGATGCCGCTTCGCTTCATGTCCAGACCTATGCGGTAGCCGACTTCTTCCACTTGGGATTCAGCGTTCCCTTTCAAAACACCCAGCGTAATGGCAAAGGGGTATTGGGGCGTGTTTTCAATGCGCATGGCCAAGCCATATTCCCCATCGATGCTGATCAAAAGTGGGACTTTGGAAACTTTCTGGTAGCGGTTGATGAGACCAATTAATTTCTCAAAGGTTCCACTCACATCCAGTACTTCCGCGCGCTTCTCAAAGTTGGCCGCAGCAGAATGCCGGCTATGGAAAAAAGTAAGCCCTCCGATTTCCTGTTCGCGAATCAGAGTTTCGATTGCCTGGTAATTTACTTCGGTATCGTGAATAAACGCCGCAGGTGAGAAGAGCTGGGCTATTTTTTGATTTTTCTTCATATTCGTGTAGTTGTAGGTTCTTCGACATTCTTCATTCTTCTCTCGACATTCGTCATTATAGTAATAAAGAATGTCGAATGCTGAATAACGAATGTCGAAGTTTTAGCTACTTGCTTTCTTCCCAAACTCTTTCGGATACTTCACCACATACGCCATCACAAATCCTGGAATCGTGGCGATTACTACCCAAACGAAAAACCCGGGATAGCCGAGCCATTCCTGCACATAGCCACTGAGCATACCGGGAAGCATCATTCCCATAGCCATAAAACCTGTGGCGAGGGCGTAATGGGCCGTTTTGAAAATTCCTTCTGCTAAGAAGAGTAAAAACACCATAAAAGCAGCAAACCCAAATCCATAACCCAGTTGCTCTATGACTACCACCAAGCCTGCAAAGTAGACGTTGTCAGGCTGAAGCCAGGCCAAAAATACATAGCCAATGTTCGGGGCATTGATGGCAAAAGCCATAGGCATCATCCACTTGCCCAAACCATCTTTTGAAATGACGATCCCTCCCAATATCCCGCCAACCAATAAGGCGATCACCCCTAGCGTACCGTAAATAAATCCAACTTCTGTGGTGCTCAATTCCAATCCACCTTCCGTACGCTCATCCAAAAAGAAGGGAGAAGCCATCTTCACCAATTGGGATTCTCCCAAGCGGTAGAGCAATACAAAGCCCAAAGAAAGTCCTATGTTTTTCTTCGTAAAAAAGGTGGAAAACACCTTTCCAAAACTTGGCTGATCTTCTTTGGACACCCGCTCCTCAATCACCTTTGGCGTGGAGAGGTAATTGATCCCTGTCAAGGCTAACATCAATCCTCCAACACCCAGCATGGTCCAAGACCAGGCTTGAGAAGGATCTCCAAACTGTTGTTCCAAATACCCTGCTGCCATTACAATCAGGCCTTGCCCCGTGATCATTCCCACACGGTAGAAGGTGCTGCGCATGCCTACAAAGAAACTTTGCTGCTCGGGTTTAAGCGCAATCAAGTAAAGTCCATCCGAGGCAATGTCGTTGGTGGCGGAAGCAAAGGCACCCATCCAGAAAAAGGCCAAGGTGATGGTGAAAAATTGAGAGCTGCCCGTAGTCAATCCTACCCCTAGAAATACCAAGGAAAGGATGAACTGCATGCTGAGGAACCATTGCTTTTTGTGTCCAAACAATTCAAGAATTGGGCTCCAGATCGGTTTGATTACCCAGGGCAAGTACAAGAAGGAAGTATACAATCCAATATCTGCATTGGAGATGCCTAGGTTTTTGTACATCACCACAGACACCGTAATGATGATGACGTAGGGAATCGATTCTGTGAGGTACAAAGAGGGCACCCATAGCCATGGGTTTTTGGTGGTTTTACTCATGCCTTTCGGAGTAAATGCTGGTAAATACTGATTTCTGATCCTTCGATGATTTTGGCTCCAACCGCTTTCTCATAGAATTCTGCGGGACCTACGCCACCAATAATCGCATAGCCATAACCCATTTCGCGCATGGATTCAAGGGATTTGAGCAAGAGGAGCTTGCCTATGCCCTTACCTCGTTCAGCTTCTCGTGTGCCCGTGGGGCCAAAAAAATTCCGTGCAGTACTTTCGTAGCAGGCAAATCCCAAGAGGTCATTTCCTCGCTGCGCAATCCAACAGGACACGGGCTGTCGAGAAAAGGCTACTTCCACCTCGGATTTCCAATAGGCACCAAATTCGTTCAACACCCAGTCGGAAACCAAATGCTTCTCAGGAGCAATGGCCCGTCGCACCACAATTTTTTCCTTCTCCAAAAGCTTTTGCTCTAGGTCCGTTCCAGAAGGAAGTTCTAGCAGTCGAACGAGCATGTCTTTCATGGCCGGGTAGTTTTTGTGAGTTGTAGCACTTGACTTTGTATGACTCTTCCATAGCTATCTACCCAGCGAATCGCCAGGTAGTTGCTGTTTAGCTGTGGGATGTCTAGGATAGATTTTGGTGTGCTTCCTACCCAAATCTTGTGTAGAGGAGCCTGATGGATGTTATTTAGGTCATCTCCCCCCTGTACCAATGCATAGCGAATGCCAAGATCCAAACCCTTTTCAAGTTTTATTTGGATTTTTTCAGGGGAATTTTGTAGATCCAAAACTACCGGAGGGGGGATGTTTACTGGAGTTTTCGGTTCAAAAGCGGGAGGTAAAACAGGCCGATCGTACACTTCTCTTTTCAGGAGCTGCGCAATGTCTTGGTTTTTGGTATAGATAGACCTTGCAGAGAAAAAAGCATTTCCTTGAATTTGAGGGAGGGTTCTACCGTAGTGAACTTGCGTGATGAGTTCCTTGGGTTCTTTCCAAGCCACATCTGAATCTTCCCGAATTTTATAGGGACCATTGCCGAGGTACACGGGTACCCCATAACTGTTGTTGGACCACCAGTCAGCAAGAATTCGGTGGGACGCCAAACGGTGCTCCATACTCCAGTAGAGTTGAGGGATTAGGTAATCAATCCACCCGTTTTTCATCCAAAGCAGCACATCTGCAAAAAGGTCGTCGTAATTGGTTTGCCCAGCTTGAGTAGGCGATCCTTTTGGGTCCTTACTTTGGTTTCGCCAAACCCCAAAAGGAGAGATTCCAAATTGCACCCAGGGCTTTTTGCTTTTGATCGTTTCGCTTAGGGCCAAGATTAGTTGATTTACATTCTGTCTTCTCCAGTCCTCCTTGGATTGGCCAGTCTTTTTGTGAGCAGCATAAGAAGCCTGATCGGGAAACTCTAATTTGGGCTCTCGGTAGGGGTAAAAATAATCGTCAAAATGAATGGCATCGATCTCGTAGGTTTCGACTACTTCGGAGATGATTTGAAGCAAATGGGCTTTCACCTCAGGCAATCCTGGGTCGTAGTACCACTTGGTGCCGTATTTGAGCATCCAGTTGCGGTGCTTGTGAAAATCATGGTTGGGATTTAGCCCTGCAGTATTCAAATCCATGGTGGCTCGGTAGGGATTGAGCCAGGCATGAAATTCGAGGCCTCGCTGGTGGGCGGCGGCAATCATCCAAGTCAGTGGATCTTCTTGTGTTTTTGGAGGAGTTCCTTGTTGCCCAGTAAGGTACTTGGACCAAGGTGCCAATTTGGTAGGGTACAAGGCATCACCAGCAGTGCGAATTTGGACGATGACCGCATTGAAATGCAGTCCCTTGTAGTAATCTAAAAGTTCTAGGTAGTCTTTTTTTTGTTTTTCCCAGGAGTCTGTGCCAGAAACGGGCCAGTCAATATTGGCTACGGTGGCGATCCACACGCCTCTGAACTCCCGAGGGATTTCGGGGAGGGAATGAGAGACTGTTGCGAAAGAGGCAGCGGGTGCTGTAGTTGGGAGTTGAGTTTTGGCAGTCGAACCGGATGTGGCCGTAGTGCTTTTTGGGGAAGGCGCATCCAACTGCTGGGCGTGACTAGCGACCCAGAGAAAAAGACAAAGCAGGAAAGTAGAAGTAAACTTAAGGTCCAGTTTCATCGCAGAATTAAAGCGTAGGAAGGGGTTTTAGGTTTATGTCAGTCAATTTTTTCCGTAACCGATTCATAAATTCATCCCCCGGATCTGACTTTACGGTTCGGTAGTTCGGGTCTGTCTCTTTCCAAAGTTCTGTTTTTTGGAAGCGCTGGTACTCATGATGCCCTATGACGTAGTCAATCGGGTACTTCCGCTTGAGGTAGCGAATGAGGTTTTCGTTGGCTTTAAGCTGGGCATTGGTGAGGGGCATGTCATCGCTGCCAATATTTTCGATCCCGATGGCGAGGTAATTGAGGCCGATCACGTGCCGCGCAAAGGTGGTTTCAGGCAATAATCGAAAGATGGTCCCGTCTCGATCGATTAAAAATTGACTGGAAACATTCAAGTTGCTGGCACCCGTAAGGTCTGCTCTCCCTCCCAAAGTAATCGGATTGAACACATCAAAAGTAACTTCGATGGTAGGGATAGCAGTCCAATGCACGACCACCATTTGGGGCTTGATAGTGGCTGTAGTTTGTACCAAGCCATGCCGTTCTTTGAGGTAGTTAAGCGAAAGCTGCTCCCGCTCTGCATTCCAAGTGATGGGTTTGTCAAAAATGCGTAAAGTAGCCTTTTGGCTGCAGGCAGTGAAGCTAATGCAGGTCAAAAACCATCCAAGGATAAGCGTTAATCGGTTCATGTGTACAGGATAAAAAGGACCTAAGTACTAAGTTAGGCAGAAAAAGGGAGGAATGCACCTTGGCAAAGAGAGAAACAAAAAAACTGTTTCCTCCAATCAATTTCCCGAACCAAACAACTCCTTTTTCATGGAGTATTAAAAGTTGACTCCAAATTTTTTGCCCAACTCCGTCAAATCTTGAACCACTGGATCGAGTAAAGGAATCCCTTCTTTTTTTCGAATGGCTTCGAGTTCCCGCTCTGGGTCTCCAGGAATCAATACCTTTTCATGCCCAGGCGTAGGTTCGGCAGACCTAAATCGGCGAATCCATTGGTCCATGTGCCCTTTAAATTCTTCAGCAGGACGGAAGGCATCCACCCGCATGGCACCAAAAAAGTGGCCTATTCCTTCTCCAACGAGATTGGGAAGGGGATCCAAAAAAGCTACAAATGGGGGGACCCAAGGGCCATAATTGGCTCCTGAAAGTACAGCAGATAAAATATCTACTACAGCTCCGAGGGCATATCCTTTGTGCGAGCCATGTTCACGGTCACCGCCTAGAGGCAGCAATGCACCACCCTCTTTTACTCCATCGGAAGAGATGGTAGGATTGCCATTTTTATCTTGAACCCAACCGGTGGGAGTTTCCAAACCCTTACGCTGGAGAATTTCTAGTTTGCCATTGGCAGCAGTAGTAGTTGCCATGTCTGCCACAAAAGGAGGCTCCTCTCGGGCGGGAATGGCCACCGAAATTGGATTGGTGCCGAGCAGCCGCTCCCTAGAGAAAGTAGGGGCCACCAAAGGACTAGCGTTGGTTAAGGAAATACCTATCATGTCTTGCTCCAAGGCCAACATGGCATGGTATCCAGCGATGCCATAGTGGTTCGAATTCTTTACAGACACCCATCCTGTACCTACGTTTTTAGCTTTTTCCATAGCCACCTTCATTGCAAAAGGTGCCACCACCAGACCGAGGCCTGCGTCTCCATCGACTACGGCTGTTGAGGGAGTTTCGTAGGTCACGCGCACCTTCGGGTTGGGGTTGATTCTACCCTTTTCCCAGAGGCGTACATAGCCACTCAACCGTGCCACCCCATGACTATCTACTCCACGAAGGTCTGCCGAAAGTAAAACCTTGGTGGCGAGCTGGGCATCTTCACCCGGACAGCCAATTTTTTGAAGCATGTCGTAGGTGAATTGGTACAAGTGATCGTAGGAAAAGTGCTGCATGGCTGCTGGGAAAATAGATGCTGAGTTTCAGACAAAGATAGAAAGCAGCAAGTAGGGAACGTTCGCTTTGACCTTTAAAATCAACTTAAACTCAAATTTTGATCGAGGATTGATTGCTCAATTGTGGATAGCAATCTCTCCAGAAAGCATCCTAGAAACTGCTCCTTCTTTCAAGGAATAGTGCGAGCAACGAATACTTTCTACTTGGATATGCTGCAGGATAAAGTCAATCAGGCAGCTTGCGACCACAATCATGTCCACGCGCATGGCAATCATACCGGGGATTTGGAGGCGCTCTGCTCGATTTTTACTGATTAGGAGCTCAAAAAGTTGGTAAAAATCGACTACTGGCAGTTCAAATACATGCTGCCCAGTGAGCTTACACTGCAGCATGCTCGCATAGTACATGTCTACCAAGGTGTCAAAAGTGCCGGATGCACCTACAAATCCACTGGGCTTGTACTTCTCAATGGCATCCATTAGTGGCTGCAGCTTTTCTCCGCAATACTGTTCTAGCTTTTCTACCTCATCTGGTAAAATAGGGTCGTGGTAGTGAAAGGCATCCAAAAGGCGCTGACCTCCGATTTCAAAACTTTGTTTCCAGAATGCCTGCTCGGCATTGCCAATGATAAACTCCACGGAGCCACCACCAATGTCCATCATCAAATAGGTATGCTCGTCCAAGCAGCCTGAAAAATGTATGCCTTCGTAGATCAGTTGGGCTTCTTCTTCCCCAGAAATGACGTGTATTTCAATACCTAGTTCCTCCTTTACTTTTTTGACAAAGTCGGGACCATTATTCGCATTGCGAACAGCAGAGGTGGCGAAGGCAAAAATTTGATCGATGTTTTCTCCATCAATCAAGTTCTTGAAATGTCCCAGGGTATGGAGGGCTCTCTCCTCTGCGTCCGTAGTAATCTGATTCTGGGTGATCCCCCCTTGGCCGAGTTTTACGGCGACTTTTTCTTTGTAAAGGGTGTTGAACACTTTTCCATGCAATTCCACCAACAACAAATGAAAGGTGTTGGTCCCCATGTCTATCACCGCTGCCTTCTTGGGATGTGTCATTGCCTTTTTTTGGATGGGCGAATATAGAAAGTTTTTTAAAAGTTCTATTTTAAGTTTTTATACATCTGATAAATCACAGGATAACCATCAGTTGATAGAAATTAAGAAACCGACTTCAAGAATAAAGGCTTTTTCTATCCGCTTCACCGTTTATATTTGATACTAGAATTAATTCCCAAGATGACAGATCCCAAAAACCCAAATTACAGTCCTTCAAACCATCTGGAGAAAAATGCGCTTTTGGCTAAAAAAAATGCAGAAGCCGAATTAGGTGGAGGCGCGGCGCGAATTGATGCACAGCACAAAAAAGGAAAGCTTACCGCTAGAGAGCGGATCGCATTGCTCTTGGACGAAGGCACTTTTGAGGAGATCGATAAGTTTGTGATGCACCGTGCCAAGGACTTTGGCTTGGACAAAGAGCATTACTTGGGAGATGGTGTAGTGACAGGCTATGGGGAAGTCAATGGCCGCTTGGTTTATGTGTATTCCCAGGATTTCACAGTCTTTGGCGGATCTCTTTCCGAGACGCATGCAGAGAAAATCTGTAAGGTAATGGAGTTGGCACTAAAAAATGGGGCTCCCATTATTGGAATGAATGATTCAGGTGGGGCGCGAATTCAAGAAGGAGTCAATTCCCTTGGAGGATATGCCGATATTTTTTACCGCAACACCCTTGCTTCTGGGGTAGTTCCTCAGATTTCGGCCATCATGGGTCCTTGCGCAGGAGGGGCAGTATATTCTCCGGCGATCACGGATTTCATCTTGATGGTAGAAAATACCTCCTACATGTTTGTGACTGGACCCAATGTAGTCAAGACCGTGACTCAAGAAACGGTCACTGCAGAGGAACTGGGAGGTGCTTCTACCCACAGCACCAAATCTGGAGTTACCCATTTTGCTTGCGCCAACGAGATGGAAGCGCTCAAGCGAATCAAATCCTTGCTGAGTTATCTCCCTCAAAATTGTGAGGATCGAGCACCTGTTTACGCGTATGAGCCGAAGAAAGACGAGACAAGAGCCATTTTGGATACCCTTATCCCGGAAAACCCGAATCATCCTTACGACATGCGGGAGGTGATTGGCGGCATTGTGGATGAGGAATCTTTTTTAGAGGTACACGAAAACTATGCAGATAATATAGTGGTTGGATTTGCGCGCATTGCCGGAAGGAGTATCGGAATTGTAGGCAACCAACCCCAATCCATGGCAGGTGTATTGGACAATCATGCCTCGGTAAAGGCGGCACGCTTTGTGCGCTTTTGCGACAGCTTCAACGTGCCTCTTCTGGTATTGGTGGATGTTCCTGGCTTTTTACCCGGGACCGACCAAGAATGGAATGGGATCATTACCAACGGAGCCAAGTTACTCTATGCCTTTTCGGAAGCTACCGTACCGCGCATCACGGTGATTACCCGCAAGGCCTATGGGGGCGCCTACGATGTGATGAACTCCAAGCACATCGGGGCAGATCTCAACTATGCCTGGCCGATGGCTGAAATCGCCGTGATGGGGGCAAAGGGAGCGGCAGAAATTATCTTCAAAAAAGAGATTGCCGAAGCGGAAGACTCGGAAGCCAAACTACAAGAAAAGGTGGAGGAGTACACTGCCAAGTTTGCCAATCCTTATCGTGCTGCCCACCGTGGGTACATTGATGAGGTGATTCTCCCTTCCGACACACGAAGGAAGTTGATCAAGGCCTTTAAAATGCTGGAGAACAAGGTGGATAAATTACCACGAAAAAAGCATGGCAACATTCCTTTATAATCAAAGAGAGGAGCTACGTCAACTCCTTTTATTACTAAGTTTCAATTTTCTAGATAAAATAAGCATCGGTACTTGTTTAGCCAAGTGCAGCTATCCCCTAACCTATGAATGAGAATCAGTTTCTAAGCAACTACCTCAATAATGCCTCTCCTACTGGATTTGAGGCTTCAGGACAACAAATTTGGCTGGATTACATCAAGCCCTATGTCGATAGCTACTTTACCGACTCCTATGGGACTGCGGTGGCAGTAATCGAGCCCGATGCTCCATTTCGGGTGGTGATTGAGGCACATGCTGATGAGATCAGCTGGTTTGTCAACTACATCAAAGACGATGGCTACATCTACGTGCGTAGAAATGGGGGTTCCGACCACATGATCGCTCCCTCCATGCGGGTCAATATCCATACGGACAAAGGGATGGTACCAGGAGTCTTCGGTTGGCCAGCTATCCACGTGCGTAAAGAAGGAAAAGAAGATGCACCTACATTAGACAATATCTTCATTGATGTAGGAGCACAGTCCAAAGCTGAGGTGGAGGAGCTGGGGATTCATGTGGGTTGTGTGATTACCTTCAAGGATGAACTGACCGAATTGAACGGGAAGTATTGGTCTGGCCGAGCGCTAGACAACCGAGTTGGAGGCTACATGATTGCGCAGGTGGCGCGAAAAATCAAGGAGTCGGGAAAGAAACTTCCCTTTGGTTTGTACATCGTCAATGCAGTGCAAGAGGAAATAGGACTTCGTGGTGCGGAAATGATTGCGCAGCGAATCAAGCCCAATGTGGCTATTATTACCGATGTATGCCACGATACCACAGCGCCATTGTACAGCAAAATCAGCAGTGGGGATCAAGCTGCGGGCAAAGGTCCTGTACTTACTTATGGTGCTTCAGTACATAAAAAGTTGCTTGACTTGATTATTGCCACGGCTCGAAAGCATGACATTCCTTTTCAGCGGGCTGCGGCTTCGCGAACTACTGGGACAGATACCGATGCTTTTGCCTATTCCAATGGGGGCGTTCCTTCGGCATTGATTTCATTACCGCTCAAGTACATGCACACCACAGTTGAGACTGCTAGTAAAAAAGATATCGAGCAAGTCATCGAATTGATGGTTGCCTTTTTGGTGGACTTTGATCCGAGTTTTGATTTCCGATACATTTCCTAGGTAAGGTATTTACGCTACCGATTTACTAATCCTCTTGCAGATCAATTTGCAAGAGGATTTTTTTCCGCCTATAAAATTTTGCAATTGGTCTTTCGAGGACTTGAAAATTGTCGCTACATTTCTTTTCCTTTCGCAATCTTCGATAGCAATGAAGTGGAGATACAGCCAAAAGAAAACAAATCAAATAATGAAAAAAGTCATGTTATTGGGAGCGGCAGCAGTTGGGATGTTGTTTGCGTGCAGCCCAAAGTCTAGCGAAAATGCAGCCGCAGGGGATTCACTTGCGGTGTCAAGCATCGACAATGTATTGAGTACGGAGGAACAAGCAGAAGGCTGGATGCTTCTTTTTGATGGAAAAAGTATGCAGGGTTGGAGAGCCTTCAATGGAGATACGACACCAGCCAACTGGATCATTGAGGAAGGTGCGATGAAAGGTTTGGGCGCTACTGGAGGTGAAGATTTTGGAGGAGATGTGGTCTATGGGGCCCAAGAGTTTGAAGAATTTGAATTGAAATTTTCTTGGAAAATATCCGAAGGGGGTAACTCAGGCGTTTTCTACCATGTTGTGGAAGGCCCTGCGTACAAGGCTCCTTATTATACAGGTCCAGAATATCAAGTGATTGATCAGTTGGGCTTTGCACAGCCTCTAGAAAAGTGGCAGTCTCTTGCGGGGGATTATGCCATGTACGAGCCAGACTTCGAAGGAGTGGTAAAGCCTGCAGGGGAGTGGAACGAGTCCAAAATCACCTTTTCTGAGACTGGGGCTAGCTATTGGCTAAACGGAAAGCAGACGGTGGCCTTTATTCCTTATTCTGAGGACTGGAAAGAGAAACGAAATTCGGGCAAGTGGAATGATTTTCCCGATTACAAGATTGCCCGCAAAGGGCTGATTGCATTGCAGGATCATGGGGATCCTGTATGGTTTAAAAACATAAAAATCCGACCCTTATGAAAAAGATATTTTTAATAGCGCTTTTGGCAGTAACCGTGCAGTTTGCATTTGCACAGAAGAAAGAGAAGTTGTTTAACGGCAAAGACCTTAGCGGTTGGAAGGTATATGGCACCGAAAAGTGGTATGTAGACAGCAATGGCTTGTTGGTATCGGAGAGTGGCCCGGACAAGGGTTATGGGTACTTAGGCACTACGGCTGATTACGTTGATTTTGAGGTGGAGTTGGAGTTCAAGCAAGAGGCAAATGGCAACTCTGGGGTGTTTATCCGCTCTACGGTAGATGGTACTAAAGTTTCAGGCTGGCAAGTAGAGGTAGCTCCTCCAGGAAATGATACCGGTGGGATTTATGAATCTTATGGCCGAGGTTGGTTGATCAAACCAGATCCAGAAAAGGACAAGGCCCTGAAGTTTGGTGAATGGAACAAAATGAAGATTGTGGTAAAAGGCGACCGGGTTATCTCTTATGTCAATGGTGTAGAGATGGTCAATTATGCGGATGAGAAGATTGGTGCAGGAAAAGGTGGTGTTTTGCTTCAGATCCATGATGGAGGAGGAATTAAAGTCTATTGGAGGAATATTGTTTTGGAAAAATTATAGGTTACCAAATTTTAAATAAGTTGATGCCCTGTAAAATCCAGTTTACAGGGTATTTTTTCTGTAATTTTTTCTTGTTCAGATTCAAGCACTTGTGGATTTTCAGTATCGAATCTTGATTTATTCTTGGCAATTGGATTCTTTTTGCGATCTTTGCACTCCCAAAAGGGGGATAAGCTTTCTGAGGGGAGTTGTTTTGTGCGGGGATGGGAGATTGAAAGCTGAGGGATTTATTAAATTTATTTTAACAAATTTCTTGTTGTGGAGCGAAAGGGTGTTACCTTTGCAACCCTGTTCGGAAGGAATGGGAAAAAATTAGTG
>Ga0208788_1000095_pt1 | contig 44522 bp, 39 predicted proteins | sample Wag4_2014_7_11_3_FD_187363 | JGI IMG/M metagenome (GOLD analysis project Ga0208788, IMG submission 187363) | Fresh water mixed with fracking chemicals microbial communities from Ohio, USA - Utica-2 Time Series FC 2014_7_11 (SPAdes) (version 2) ... | reverse complement strand
CCCGCGGGCTCACGTGTAATTGATGCAATCAAAGCTGCTGGAGGAGCCAGACCAAAAGCGGCACTCTCTGAGTTAAACCTTGCTCGCGTCATAAAAGATGGTGAACAAATTTATGTTGATGCGATTTATACAGCCGGATCACCAACAAGAGTGGGCTCCAAAGCAGCAGTTCCACGAGGGCCGATAAATATAAATCGCGCAAATGCTTCAGATTTAGATTCGTTAGATGGAATCGGTCCAGTTATTGCCAAAAGAATTATTGCGTACAGAACAACCAATGGACCTTTCGTGGTTCTTGAAGACCTGCTAAAAGTTTCGGGCATTGGGGATGCGAAATTCGCACAGTTCAAAGAGAAAATCCGCGTTTAGTTGATTTCAGGGCAATCGCTCTGGGATCAGCAATTTGGATTGGCGCACTGACGCAGAGCGTTTTAGCACCGTGGAGAGTTTCACTAGTTGCAATCGCAATCTTCTTTATTTCACTAGCTGGCAAGAAGGTACGAGTACTGATATTTATTGCTGCTCTTTTGCTTGGTTCAACAGTGATGTCACTGCGTCAGGCATCTCTTGCTAATAATGCGATTCGCGCGCATTTAGATCAACCGATAGATATCACGGCACGGGTTGCAACAGATCCGGTGCTCAGCGCGCCAAAAGTACGTGGTTCACATTTTGCACTGCGAAATTACACATTTATGGCACGTGCGCAATTTGTAAGCGCTGGCGGCGAGAATTTTAAATTGCGAATACCAATTCGAATCGTTACGCCATCTAGAACGGTTGCAGACTTATTACCTGGACAAACAATTGCCTTTCGCGGCACTGCAATATTAAGTAAAGAAGCAAGAGTTGCAGCTCTTGTTTTTGTACGTGGGGATATTGAAGTACGTACCCAAGCATCCGGTTGGGCGAAGAGTTTGGCATCAATTCGAAATGGACTGCGCATTAACAGCGGATCAGGTAATGCCGGCGCACTAATTCCTGGAATGGTATTGGGTGATACATCCAAACAGAGTGTGACATTTAAAGCAGATATGAAGCGCTCTGGATTAACTCACTTAGTTGCAGTCAGTGGCGCCAACTTTGCAATTGTCTCTGCTTTTGTTTTATGGGCAATGCAGTTCTTTGTTCGATCAATTAGATGGCGCTTAGGTGCAACTGCAATCTTTTTAGCATCCTTTATCGCTCTCGTTCGGCCATCTCCATCTGTATTGCGAGCTGCGGCGATGGCGGCAGTGTTATTGGTAGCAAAAGGATCTCGCAGGCCCAGCGATTCATTGCCCGCACTTGGTTTTGCAATTGCTGCTGTTGTCATCGGAGATCCATGGCAGGCGCGAGATGCAGGTTTTGCGTTATCTGTTTTAGCAACGGCAGGTTTATTACTCTTTGCTCCGCGCATTATTGCGTGGCTATCTCAGTACATACCAAAGTTAATTAGCGAGGCATTAGCACTTCCAATTGCTGCGACGCTTTTTTGTTCGCCTGTATTAATCGCAATTGCAGGATATTTGGCGCCAATGAGTGTGATTGCTAACTTGCTTGCAGCCCCAGCCGTTGCCCCCATCACCATCATTGGTTTTATCGCAGCGCTCATTTCGCCGATAGCACCATTAATAACTCGCGCTCTGATATTTCTTATTCATTTTCCTGCCGCATTCATCTCTTGGATTGCGCATTGGGCGGCTCAATTTCCAGTGCTACAAATGAGTAGTGCGATTTTGATTGGATTGTTGATAGCGCTCTGGTTTGCGCGCACCTTATTGCAAAAACATTGGAAGAAATACGTAGCAATTGCGATGTGCGTACTACTTTTTATTACATGGGTTGGTCGGTGGCCCGTTGGACAGTGGAGTGTTGCTAATTGTGATGTCGGTCAAGGTGATTCTTCTGTAATCAACTTAGGCAACCACAGGGCGATTGTTATAGATGTTGGACCGGATCCTGCGCTAGAAGATGCGTGCCTCAAAGCTCTTGGAATTCGCGAAATACCTTTAGTGATCTTGACGCACTTTCATGCAGATCACGTAGAAGGTTTGCCTGGTTTACTAAAAAAACGAAGAGTTGGGCAAGTTTGGGTAAGCAATAACAGTGATCCAACCTTTGAAAGTACTCGGGTGCAGAACTGGCTTAAAGGGATACATGTTCAAGTCGTTACACGAGGCATGCAGAGCAAGTTTTACAATATTGATATTAAGGTTTTGTGGCCACTCACGACTACGCAACAATTCGCAACTAATCCTGGTGATGGTTCTGCGATTAACAATTCAAGCGTCGCCGTTATGGTTTCATCACCAGATTTTTCATTATTTGCCGCCGGGGATTTAGAGCCCCCTGTGCAAGAAATCTTGCGCGCAGATGTCACGCACGTTGATATTTACAAAGTTAGTCACCATGGTTCGAAGTATCAAGATCCGGAGCTGATGAGGATTTTATCCCCAGTGATAGCGATGATTAGTGTCGGAACTGGAAATACATACGGACACCCTGCTCCACAAACGGTGGCTGCTCTGACTAGACTCGGCGCCAGGGTTGTGCGAACAGATATAGATGGTGCGATTGCAATTGCTGCTAAAGAGCATCGCTTGTCAATAAAGTTAGCGCAATCAGGAATACATATCTTCCGATTGGGATAGGAGCGGTGATGGATAGTCTGTATCTCATCCTTGGCTCCGAAGGCGCACTCGCAGATAGCGCACTCCTTAAACTGACTACACAACTCAAAGAAGAGAGCGCTGAGTTAACGACGCTCTTCGCATCCGAAGTCATTGTGGGCGATATTGCTGATGCACTTGCGCCATCTCTTTTTTCTGAGCGCCGAGCACTTGTCATTAAAGAATTGCAGGATTTGCCTGAAGAATCTCGCGACGAGATCACTCGCTATTTAGATAATGTGGATCCAACGACCACAGTAATTTTCATGCACAAAGGTGGCGTTAAAGGTAAGGCGCTACTGGATGCGATTAAGAAAGCCAAAGCCACAATAATTGCGTGTGAACCACTTAAGAAAGAGAGCGAAAAGCAAGAGTTTGTTCGCAACCTATTTCTAGATTTAGGTCGTAAAGCATCACCTGCTGCAGTCACGGCTCTGGTTAATGCAGTTGGTGGCGACTTACGCGAACTCAGCGCTGCATGTTCGCAGATTGTCTCCGATGCCCCAGCCGGAACCATTGATGAAGCCCACGTTGAAAAATTCCACCAAGGACGTATTGAAACTACTGGTTTTGACGTGGCAGACATCGCACTCGAAGGAAATCTTGCGCAAGCACTTATTACTCTGCGTGGAGCAATCGCAACTGGCACAGATCCAGTAATGATTACGAGCGCGCTTGCTTCTGCAATACGCGGATTAGCAAAAGTCTCTGGTGCAAACAGAAATATAAAATCTTTTGAACTAGCGGGCTCACTTGCAATGGCACCTTGGCAAATAGATAAGGCACGTCGCCAACTTGCAGGTTGGACTCCCAAGGGATTAACCGCTGCAGTTGCTGCGGTCGCACAGGCCGATGCCGATGTGAAAGGGGCTGCGAGTGACCCGATTTACGCACTCGAAAAGGCGATTTCAGAGATAGCTACCGCTCGAAATGGGCGCCCGATCTCAGTTTGAGCGTAAGGGGCACGCGCTGGTAGCCTACGCATCTATTAATAACCCTTATTAATTCGAAGACTAAAAAGAAGTGAGTTTTTCACGTGGCAAATATCAAGTCGCAGATTAAGCGAATCAAGACCAATGAGAAGGCACGCCTTCGCAATAAGGCTGTTAGCTCATCAATCAAGACCGCTGTTCGTAAATTCCGCGATGCAGTAACTGCTGGTGACAAGGCTGTAATCACATCTGAGCTTCGCAGTGCATCTAAGGCACTTGATGTTGCAGTTGCTAAGGGAGTTCTTCATAAGAACACAGCTGCCAACAAGAAGTCTTCAATGGCGAATGCGGCTAATAAAGCCGGCGTTCGTTAATTCTTACTGTAACCATTTAACTGCGAGGCTAATGTAAATGCCTGCGATATCCCTAGATAAAGCACCGCAACCTGCTGCAACAAAGCCCGAGCAGATTCGTAACTTCTGCATCATCGCTCACATTGATCACGGTAAATCAACACTTGCCGATCGCATGCTTGGAATCACTGAAGTTGTAGAAGCGCGCAACATGCGCGCGCAATATCTCGATCGCATGGATATCGAGCGCGAACGCGGAATCACAATTAAATCTCAAGCTGTTCGTCTGCCATGGCGTAGCGGAATCGATGGACAGGAATACATCCTGAACATGATCGATACACCTGGTCACGTTGACTTTACATACGAAGTTTCGCGCTCGCTGGCTGCGTGTGAAGGTGCTGTATTGCTCGTTGATTGCGCACAAGGAATTGAAGCGCAAACTCTTGCCAACCTTTATTTGGCAATGGAGAACAACCTCACGATTATTCCGGTTCTAAATAAAATTGATTTACCTAACGCACAACCAGAAAAGTTCGCTGCAGAACTAGCAAAACTCATTGGCTGCGAACCTGAAGATTGCTTGCGCGTATCTGGAAAAACAGGCGAAGGTGTTGCCGAGCTATTGGATCAAATCGTTTCTCAAATTCCAGCACCTGTTGGAGATGCAAATGCACCTGCACGTGCGTTGATCTTTGACTCTGTCTATGACTCTTATCGCGGTGTGGTTACATATGTTCGAGTCGTTGATGGTCACTTATCGCCACGTGATCAGATTCAAATGTTTTCAACTGGCGTGCGCCACGAAATGCTCGAAGTCGGTGTAATTTCTCCAGAGCCACTACCAAGTAAGGGTCTTGGAGTTGGAGAAGTAGGTTATTTAATTACTGGCGTAAAAGATGTTCGCCAATCACGTGTGGGTGACACTGTTACGACATATAACAATCCAACTAAGCAAGCGTTGTCAGGCTATAAAGATCCAAAGCCAATGGTTTTCTCTGGTCTGTATCCGTTAGATGGCGCTGACTATCCCGCACTTCGTGAAGCACTTGATAAGTTACAGCTCAACGATGCAGCGCTGGTTTATGAACCAGAATCTTCTGCAGCACTTGGATTTGGCTTTCGATGTGGCTTCCTTGGATTGCTGCACATGGAAATTGTGCGCGAACGCTTAGAGCGCGAATCAAAACTTAATTTGATTTCAACAGCACCAAACGTTGTGTATCAAGTAACTCTTGATGATGGCAAAGAAGTACGCGTGACAAACCCGTCTGAATTTCCTGATGGAAAAGTTGCAGTTGTTCGCGAACCCATCGTGCGAGCCACAATTCTTGCTCCATCCGAATTCATTGGAACAATCATGGAACTATGCCAAGAGCGCCGTGGTTTGTTGCTTGGCATGGATTATCTATCTGAAGATCGTGTTGAAATTCGCTACACATTGCCTCTTGCAGAAATCGTCTTTGACTTCTTTGATCAATTGAAATCTCGCACACGTGGATACGCATCTTTGGATTATGAAGAAAAAGGCGATGAAGAAGGCAACCTCGTAAAGGTAGATATTTTGTTGCAGGGCGAAGCAGTAGATGCATTTAGCGCTGTTGTTCACCGCGATAAGGCGTATGCATATGGCGTAATGATGACCAGTAAATTGCGCGAATTAATCCCGCGTCAACAATTCGAAGTTCCTATTCAAGCTGCTATCGGTGCGCGCATTATTGCTCGTGAAAACATCAGAGCTATTCGTAAAGACGTTCTTGCTAAGTGTTACGGCGGAGATATTTCACGTAAGCGCAAACTCCTTGAAAAACAGAAGGAAGGTAAGAAGCGCATGAAGATGGTGGGACGTGTAGAAGTTCCACAGGAAGCATTCGTCGCAGCTCTTGCAACGGATGCTGATATTGAAAAGGTGAAAGCCGCGCGTAAGTAGGAAAGAACTATGACCGATCTTTCTATCTACGTTCATATCCCTTACTGCATCAAACGATGTGGGTACTGTGATTTCAATACGTACACACCCTCTGAGTTACAAGATGGTGCCACACTAGAAATCGTTTCAGCTGATTACATTGATGCTGTCGTTCAAGAGTTAAAGAGCGCACCAAAAGATCCGGTTGCAACTATCTTCTTCGGAGGCGGAACGCCCTCGTTATTACCAGCAAAAGATCTTGGGCGAGTAATCAGTGCAATTCGCGAACACAATGGATTACTTGATGGAGCCGAAATCACATTGGAAGCAAACCCAGATTCTGTTACCCCAGAAAAATTAGCGGATTACATCAGCGTCGGGTTTAATCGAATTTCATTCGGTGCTCAATCCTTCGTTCCGCATGTACTTGCAACGCTAGATCGCACACACAACCCAGATAACGTAAAGAAGGCAGTCGATGCTGCGCGTGCCGCAGGGTTTTCAAGTATCAGCGTCGATTTGATTTACGGAACACCGGGTGAATCACTCGATGATTGGCGAATCACAGTGGAGAGCGCGCTAGCTCTCGATATCGATCACATCAGCGCTTACGCACTAATCGTTGAAACAGGAACCAAGTTGGCTGCTCAAATTAAACGTGGTGATATTGCGATGCCCGATGATGATGCAATGGCAGATATGTATTTGTTAGTTGATTCGCTCTGCGAAGCAAAAGGTATGACATGGTATGAACTAAGCAATTGGTCAAAACCTGGACACGAATGCAAACACAACGTTGCATATTGGCATAACGCTAATTGGTGGGGTCTTGGTCCTGGTGCGCATTCACATATGAATGGCAAGCGTTTTTGGAATGTTAAACATCCATCTGCATACAAAACTCGAGTGTTTTCAGGAGAAACTCCGATTCATGAGAGCGAAGTATTAACTGCAGAACAAATCCAAGATGAAAAAATTATGTTATCTATCCGGATGCGTGAAGGAATTTCATTTGATGAACTTGCACCGCATCATCTCGAACGTTTAGCAATCTACAAAGAAAATGGCTACGTTTCATTGCACGGCGATAGCGTCACATTGACCCCAGTTGGGCGTCTGATTGCAGATCGAATCGTGCGCGAATTAGTTATGTAGTACCTTTGCCCTATGGATATTTTAGTAATCGCGTTAGCAGTGGTATTTGTTGTTTCTGGTCTTTCAAAAGCGAGCGGAAATGCAAAAGGCCTCTCAGGCACACGTGATGTCAATGTTCCAGATTGGTTGGCCCGCATCGTCGGACTCGTAGAAACAGCATCAGCACTCGGCTTGCTTATCGGCTTGAAGTATTCATGGATGTTATGGGTTCCATTAATGACTCTGTGGGCACTTATGGCTGGTGCAATTTATTTCCACTTCCGCGCTGATAAGCCAAAGACTTCTTTCCCAGCATTTTTCTTGTTAACAGTTATCTCTATAGCTCTCGTAACAATCTAGGACAAATCTCGTGTCAGTTCGCCGTTTAGAAATTCTGCGCGCCATAGTCGATGAGTATGTGGCGACTCAAGAACCGGTCGGTTCAAAATCTATTGCTGCGCGCAGTGGATTGGGAATTTCTCCGGCAACGATTCGAAATGAAATGGCTGTTCTCGAAGATGAAGGCTTGATTACACATCCGCACACAAGTGCTGGTCGTATCCCAACCGATCTTGGATATCGAGTTTTTGTAGATAAGTTAGCAACAGTTAAACCTCTATCTGGCGCTGAACGCCGAGCAATTGAAACATTCTTAGAAGGTGCGTTAGATCTTGATGATGTTGTTCTGCGCACAGTTCGTCTGCTCGCTGATGTGACTAAACAAGTAGCTGTTGTGCAATACCCATCTATGGTCAAATCGCGAGTACGTCACGTAGAACTTGTTGCCCTTACCCCTTCACGCTTAATGATGATTTTGATTACTGATGCAGGCCGTGTTGAACAACGAGTCCTCGAACTCGCAACCGATGTCAGCGATTTATTCTTATCAACACTGCGCAATCAACTTAATAATGCTGTTATGAGCCAGCGGTTACCAGATGTTGCCGATCGAATTTCAGGCATCCTAGAAAGTTACGGTTCATCAGATAGAAAGAATGTGGCAGTAGTTATTTCTGCTCTGATTGAAATGGCTATGGAGCGCCCAGAAGAAAAAGTTGTTTTAGCCGGAACCGCAAACCTTGCGCGCTTTAGTGAGGATTTTTCAACCAATATGCACCCAGTCTTAGAAGCACTTGAAGAACAAGTTGTATTACTTCGTTTACTTGGTGATGCTGGTGAAAATGTTCAAGTGCGTATTGGCACAGAACAGAGTGAACGCAATTTACGTTCAACATCACTTGTCACAGTTGGATATGGAGCCGTTGATTCACCATTAGGTGGACTCGGCGTATTAGGTCCAACCAGAATGGATTACGCAGGTTCTATTGCAGCTGTTTCAGCTGTCGCTCGTTATGTCGGTCGCTATCTCAATGAAGGCGCATAAATGGCTGATCATTACGACACTTTAGGAGTTACGCGCGATGCAAACGCCGATGAGATTAAACGTGCCTATCGCAAGTTAGCTCGAGAATTGCATCCCGATGTAAATCCAGATCCTGCAACGCAAGAAAAATTCAAAGAAGTAACTGCTGCATACGAAACATTAAGTGATCCACAAAAACGTCAGATGTATGACGCAGGCGGTAGCGGCTTTGGCGGTTTCGGTGGATTTGGAAATGCAAGTGGTTTTGGTGACATCATGGATGCATTCTTTGGTGGCGGTGGAAGTCGTGGTCCGCGTCCACGTGTGCGAGCCGGTCAAGATGCACTTATTCGTGTAGAAGTTGATTTATATGAGGCAGCTTTTGGTACCGAACGCGACATCACATTAGAAAGTGCTGTTGCCTGCGAGAAGTGCGAAGCAACTGGATGTGCCGATAACTCACACCCTGAAATGTGTTTGGTCTGTAAGGGGCGTGGTGAAACACAACAGGTGACGCGTTCAATTATTGGTCAAGTAATGACATCTCGTCCGTGCAATACCTGCAATGGTTTTGGTTCTGTGATTTCAAATCCTTGTCGCGAATGTGCTGGTGACGGACGCGTGCGTGCTCGCCAGACAATTAACATAAAGATTCCTGCTGGTGTAGAAACAGGAAATCGCATTCAAATGTCTGGTCGTGGAGAAGTAGGCCCAGGCGGTGGACCTGCAGGTGATCTCTACGTTGAAATTGTTGAACGTCCACATGATTATTTAGTACGCGATGGAAATGACTTACATATTCAAATAGGTATTTCGATGGCACACGCTGCACTCGGAACTCATGTTCAAGTAGAAGGCCTTGATGGAACTCTTGATGTCGAAATTAAAGCTGGTACACAGAGTGGTTCGACGGTTGTTCTCAAAGGCAAAGGCGTCACTCATCTACGTACGACATCTCGGGGAGATTTGATTGTCCACGTTGAAGTACAAACCCCAACGAAACTCAATCGCGAACAAGAAGATCTTCTAAAAAAGTTTGCGGATGCACGCGGTGAAAAAGAGGGCGAGATACATTTGAGTAATCGCGAAGGCGGATTATTTGGAAAACTTAGAGGGGCATTTCACCGATAATTATGTTGACTCTATTTTTTGTAGCTGACCTTCCTCGCAAGGTTGGCTCCAGTTATGAATTTGATTCCGATGATGCCCAACACGCAATCCGCGTGCTACGCATGAGTGCTGGAGAAGTTTTCATGCTCTCTGATGGCCAAGGAAAATGGTCTAAAGTAAAAATCTTTGCAGTTAAGAAGAAATCACTTGAGGTAGAAGTAATTGAAACAGGGATCCAAGATCCTTTGGAAATGTCATTTACCGTTGTGCAAGCGCTGCCAAAAGGTGATCGCTTAAAAGAGTGTATTGAGATGCTCACTGAAGGTGGCGTAGACACAATTATTCCGTGGTCAGCCCAACGCTCCATCGGTAAGGCTGAAAAAGGTATTGAAAAACTTCAAGTAACGGCGCGAGAAGCGAGCAAGCAATCTCGAAGATTATTTATTCCAGAGGTGACTGACGTTGCAAATACATCCAAGGTTGTCGAGTTAATTGCACAATACGATCTTGTGTTGGTCTTTCATGAAAGTGCCACAAATAAAGTCTCTGAAATTGTTACTCGAAAATACTATGAATCACAGAGCGTCATGATCATTATTGGACCAGAGGGTGGGATTACCAATGAAGAGCTCGAACTCTTCAAATCCGCCGGAGCCAAGGTTGCGCTCATGGGACGGCCAATTTTGCGAAGTGCTCATGCGGGTCTTGCTGCAATGAGCGCTGTGAATGCACTCATTAAAGTATGGTGAATCTATGGCGCTAGATCCGCAGTGTTTATTCTGCAAGATTATCGAAGGTGAAATCCCTGCAGATATTGTCTTTAGAAATGAAAACGTTGTTGCCTTCAATGACATTAATCCGCAAGCTCCAACACATGTACTAGTTATTCCTACAGTGCATACAGAAAATGCTGCTGGGCTAGCAAGAATTTCCGGAACAATTACTGCAGCGCTATTTAGTGCAGCCGCAGAAATTGCCGAAGAGCGCGGACTCGGTGGCTATAGAACTGTTTTTAACACCGGAATCGACGCAGGTCAGAGTGTTTTTCACGCTCACATGCATCTCTTAGGCGGGCGTGAACTCGCCTGGCCGCCAGGTTAAAAGTAGTATTTCGCCCAATATGCAGCGCACTCTGGTCACGGTACCGCCAGCCATTTCAATGGTTGCACTCATTGGTACACACGATGACAACCTTCGAATCGTTGAAGCAGCCTTTCCTTCCGTCGCAATTACTGTGCGTGGAAATGAAATTACCTTGCGTGGTCCACACGCCGAATGCGGGCAAGTTGAAAAACTCATTGCCGAACTCCTTGTGGTAATTCGATCAGGTCAAGTGCTCACAACGGATGCAATCTCGCGTTCGATTGCAATGCTTTCTCAAGAGCCACAAGAACATCCTGCAGAAGTTTTATCCCTCAACATTGTTAGCAATCGTGGCCGCACAATTCGCCCAAAGACTGCGAATCAAAAGCGTTACGTAGAAGCAATCGAAGAGAACACAATTACTTTCGGAATCGGTCCAGCTGGTACTGGCAAGACTTATCTTGCAATGGCAAAAGCTGTGTCCGCTCTTCAAAACAAAAAAGTAAACAGAATTATTCTTACTCGTCCGGCAGTTGAAGCAGGCGAGCACCTGGGATTTTTGCCAGGAACGCTAAGTGAAAAAATCGATCCATATCTTCGCCCATTATTTGACGCGCTTCACGACATGATTGACCCGGATTCAATTCCGCGTTTAATGCAATCAGGTGTTATTGAAGTTGCACCATTGGCGTATATGCGTGGTCGCACACTCAATGATGCATTCGTGATTCTGGATGAAGCACAGAACACAACCCCAGAGCAGATGAAGATGTTCTTAACGCGCTTGGGCTTTGGTTCAAAGATGGTTGTTACAGGTGACATCACTCAGGTAGATCTACCTAACTCAGCTCACTCAGGATTGCGCATCGTCCGAAATATTCTTAACGACATCGATGACATCGCATTCTTAGAGCTAACCGCCGAAGATGTTGTCCGTCACCGACTCATTGGCGACATTGTCACGGCGTACGCAACTTTTGATGAAACTAAGCAAGTCCCAAGGCCTATTCGAAACTCATGACAATAGAAATTTCAAATCGCTCCGGACAATTAGTCCCGAGCGATAAGTGCCTCTCCCTTTTAAATTATGCCTATGGAAAATTAGAACTGCATCCAGAGTGCGATCTCAACCTCACTTTTATCGATGATAAAGAGATGGAAGAACTTCACATTAAGTGGATGGATCTGCCTGGAAGCACAGATGTACTTTCGTTCCCAATGGACATGCCAGAAAATGGCGAAGCAGTAACACTTGGCGACATTGTTATTTCACCACGCTTTGCAGAAGAACAGGCAGCAAAAGCTGGATACAGTACAAACCACGAGATATTTATTCTCGCAACACATGGTTTGTTACACATACTTGGTTACGACCACGATGATGTTGAAGATGAAGAAGTAATGTTTGCGCTTCAAGAAACTATTGTCAGTGAATGGGAAGAATCGCAATGAGTGCTTATGCAATAGCAGCCATCATTCTTCTCTTAAGTTTTGCAGGATTCCTCGCCGCAACCGAATCTGCTTTGACCTCCATCTCTCGAGTGCTCATAGAGCAACTAGAGAGTAAACGTGGGGGAGAGTTACTACGCAGATTCAGCAAGCAACCAGCAAAGTATCTCAACGTTATTTTGCTTGTTCGCAAAACTTGTGAGTTAACCGCAACGGTATTGCTTGCATCTATCTTGCTTCGAAATTATTCATCAGCGCAGGCGATGTCATTGACTGTATTGATTATGGTGATTGTTTCTTACGTTGTAGTTGGCGTTGGACCACGCACACTGGGCAAACAACATCCACATACCTGGGCTCGTGCTGGTATCGGTGTCGCATTCTTTTTAGCATTCATTCTGGGACCGGTTACTAAGTTACTTATTGCTATTGGAAATGCAATCACCCCGGGCGTTGGCTTTAGAACTGGGCCATTTACAAATGAAGCGGAGCTCCGTGATCTAGTAGATCAGGCGCATGAACGTGGTCTCGTTGAATCTGATGAACACGAAATGATTCACTCAGTATTTGAATTAGGTGACACTTTGGTTCGCGAACTTATGGTTCCGCGCACAGATATGGTGTGGATTGAAAAAGACAAGTCACTACGCCAAGCACTTTCTCTTGCACTCCGTTCGGGCTTTTCTCGTGTACCAGTTATAGGCGAAAACCTTGATCGAATCATTGGCATTGCATACGTTAAAGATTTAGCAAGGCGCACACTTGATCACCACGAAGCAGAAACAACTGAGCGCGTTGAACAACACATGCGCCCTGCAACATTTGTTCCTGAGAGCAAGATTGCGGCTGATTTACTCAAAGAGATGCAGCGCGATCAAATTCACCTTGCAATTGTTGTTGATGAGTACGGCGGTACAGCAGGAATTATTACCATCGAAGATATTCTCGAAGAAATTGTTGGTGAAATTGCCGATGAGTTCGATGATGGTATTGAGGCGTTCACATGGATTTCAGAAGGTAAAGCTCGGGCTAAGGCAACGCTGCACATCGAAGATTTAGCAGACGAATTAGATATTGAAATTTCAGAAGAAGATTTTGAGGACGTTGACACCATTGGTGGCTTAATGGCTCAAAAACTAGGTCGAGTTCCTATCGCTGGAAGCACAATCACGGTCGGGCAGTACTTGATTACCTCCGAACGTCCTGTGGGTCGCCGTCGTAGAATTAGCAGTGTGTTAATTGAAAAAATAGAGAGTGCGGGCGATGACAACCTTTAGTAACGCTGAAGATCAGAAGTTAGCGACGTTGGCATCTGCAACCTTAAAGCGCACTGGTGCTGCGCAAGCTGCAGCACTTCGAGATAACACTGGTCGCACTTACGTTGCGGTCAATATTTCTTCACCATCTCTAACACTTGATGCATGTGACTCTGTTTTCACAGTAGCAATGGCATCTGGAATATCTGGAATTGAAAGCGTTGTAGTTGTTGGACAAAAACCGATAAGGGTTGTTGCGCTTCGGGAATTTTCATCCAGTGCCACCCTGTTTTATTGTGCTGATAACGGGGAAATTTCTACGCTTTAGCCTTTCGCGAATACCCCCGATACAATTTAACAATGCGTATCGTTCGATTTTCTCCTGGACCAAACTCTGGATTAGGCACTGATCCCCTCTTTGGACTGCTTGAAGAAGATGGAATAAACATCTCAGTTATCGCCGGCGATCCAATTTATGCTGGCGTGAGCAAGACAGGCGCCGTCACACAATTATCTGATGTTCGTTTACTTGCACCAGTTATTCCGCGCAGCAAAGTCGTGTGCATCGGCAAGAATTACGCAGATCATGCCGCCGAGATGGATTCAGAAGTTCCTGCAGAACCGATTATTTTTTTAAAGCCGAATACTTCAGTGATTGGGCCTAACGACACAATTGTGTGGCCAGCAATGTCAGATCGGGTTGATCACGAAGCTGAACTAGCAATCGTTATTGGACGTATCTGTAAAGATGTTCCACGTGAGCGAGTTAATGACGTTATTTTTGGTTACACCGTTGCAAATGATGTAACAGCTCGAGATTTGCAGAAAAAAGATGGTCAGTGGAGCCGCGCAAAGGGTTTTGACACCTTCTGCCCAATTGGTCCATGGATTGATACTGATTTCATTCCAGGCACACAACGCATTACAGCAACTGTAAATAATGAATCGAAGCAAGACGCACACCTCAATCAGATGATTTTCGGTGTTCCTGAGATTATTCAATTTGTTTCACAAGTGATGACACTCCTGCCAGGTGATGTAATTCTTACCGGAACCCCAGCTGGTATCGGGCCAATGCAACCGCAAGGCACAGTTACTGTTGCTATCGAAGGTTTGGGCGAATTAACGAATCGAGTAAGTGCGCATGGGTAAAAAAGTAAAGGTACGTTTTGCGCCCTCTCCAACAGGAGATCTACACGTTGGAAATATTCGAACCGCATTATTTGACTGGGCGTATGCACGTCACACAGGTGGAACATTTCTCTTTCGTATTGAAGATACCGATACAACGCGCGTTACTGATGAATACATACAAGCAGCGATAGATACTCTTAAGTGGCTCGGCCTGAATTGGGATGAAGGTCCTGAAGTAGGCGGCGACAATGGTCCTTATCTGCAATCACAACGCTTACACATCTATGCCGAGTGGGCACAAAAGTTCTTAGACCAAAAAGATGCCTACCACTGCTACTGCACACCCGCAGAGTTAGAAGCCACTCGTGAAGCGCAACGCGCTGCCAATGTTGCACCTGGTTATGACGGCAAGTGTCGCAATCTCACAGCAGAACAAATTGCTGCATATAAAGCAGAAGGCCGCGAAGCTGTTGTGCGCATGCGTATGCCAGATGGATCTACAACTTTCGTCGATGAAATTCGCGGAGAAGTCTCCTTTGACCATAAATTCGTTCCTGACTTTGTATTAGTTCGTGCCGATGGTTCACCACTTTATACATTGGCCGTAGCAGTCGATGATGTTTTAATGAAGGTCACACATGTTTTGCGTGGAGAAGATCTTCTCTCTTCCACCCCACGACAGATTCGCGTGTATCAAGCCATGGGAGTTAAGACAGAGGATTACCCAGTATTTGCACACTTGCCATTCGTTATGGGACAAGACAACGCAAAACTATCCAAGCGAAATGGTGAAGTCTCTATCGCCTGGTATCGCGAACAAGGCTATTTGCCAGAGGCAATCTGCAATTATCTAGCTCTGCTTGGTTGGTCTCCTGGTGATGATCGAGAGAACATTACGATGAAAGAGCTGTGCGAATTGTTTACCGTTGAAAAGGTACACTCATCTCCAGCTCGATTTGATATGAAAAAACTCGAAGCAATCAACGGAGACAAGATCCGTGCACTCACAATTGATGAGTTTTTAAAGTGGTCGCTACCGTTTCTCACAAAAGCTGGAATCATCACCGGTACCGACTCTGAAATTGCCCTCGTAAAATCTGCACTTCCGATTATCCAAGAGCGCATTGTTAAACTAGATGAAGTTCCACAGATGCTTAAATTCTTATTCGTAAAAGAGTTTGCAGTAGAAGCAGAGAGTGTTTCAAAGATTACTGACTCTGTTTCTAAGGATATTTTGAAGCGTTCACTAAAAGAGTTAGAACCACTTTCGTCATGGACCCACGAAAACATTGAAGCGGCGCTGCGCGCAAGCTTGATCGAAGAGATGGGACTTAAGCCTCGTATTGCATTTACCGCAGTTCGTATTGCAACTACGGGCAGCACAATTTCTCCACCACTATTTGAATCAATGGAGTTACTTGGTAAAGATGCATCACTGGCTCGTATTGCAGCGGCGCTAACGCTCTAATTGGTGCGGTATTCTTTGCACTGCCTATTTTGGGGTATGGGGTAATTGGCAGCCCTGCTGATTCTGGTTCAGTAAGTCTAGGTTCGAGTCCTGGTACCCCAGCGAAAGAAAAAACTAGGGCCCCGTCGTCTAGCGGCCTAGGACTCTGGCTTCTCAAGCCAGCTACGAGGGTTCGAATCCCTTCGGGGCTACTTTATTTGTGCACGGGAAAGGTTTACAGATTTCAATTCTCAGAGACATTCGCATAAATATTGCGAACCTACCTAAGGCTGCATCGTGGTCAGGTTTATTCTCCGGTCTCTTAGTTGTCTTTGTTTCAATAACAGGACCAATTGCAATTTTGTATCAAGCGGTACAAGCATCCAATCTCTCAGTAGAACTCACTAATTCATGGCTTCTCGCAATCTTTATGGGATCTGGACTCTTTGCTCTTCTCATGAGTTTGAGATTCGGAATTCCCATTATTGGTTCGTGGGCGTCAACAACAACTGCGTTATTGATTACAGGTTTAGTCGATCATCCATTTAGCGAAGTGATTGGCGCGTACTTTGTTGCTTCGGTAATTCTCATGCTTATTGGTTACACAGGTATTTTCAGTAAGCTCATGAAAACTATTCCACATGCAGTGATTATGGCGATGCTCGCAGGCGTATTACTGACCTTTGGTGTGAAGATCTTTTCATCCACTCGAATAAACCCAATTCTCGGAATTTCGATGCTGATGATGTTCTTTGTCGCGAAAGCAATTAAATTACGCGCTCCAGTTGTTTTTGCTTTCGTTATTGGAGTTTTAGTTGTGGCACTCCAATCCAAGATAAACATCCCAGAGATAAAGCTTTCAATTGTTACTCCTGTGTGGACCAATCCGACATTTCCGGTTGGTGCTTTTTTCACTCTGACTATTCCAATAGTTCTACTGGTGATGACATCTCAGAATGCACCGGGCATCGCTCTGTTAAAAGCCGTTGGTTATGTGCCACCAATCAATACCATCGTGCATTTTGGAGGATTTTTATCTCTACTTGGTGCAGGATTTGGTGGATCTGGCGTAAACCTTTCGTCCATAACTGCAAGCATTGCAATTACAGAAGAGAGCGATCCAAATCCAGAGACTAGATACTTCGCCGGAGTAATTGCAGGCCTTGCATACTGTGTGGCCGCATTGTTCGCAGGAGTATTTTCAACTCTATTCGGTTCATTTCCTGGCGAACTCACAGCGGTCTTAGCGGGAATCGCTTTGCTTCCAATCATTACTACTTCATTAGCAGATGCGATGGAGGATAAGGATTATCGAGACTCAGCTGTCGTTACATTCCTCGTAACAATCTCAGGCGTATCGGCCTTGGGCGTTGGGTCGCCATTTTGGGGATTAATTGCTGGCGTAATTGTTCATCAATTACAGCGATTAAGAAGATAATTTGCTCATGAAAACGTGGAGCGCCATTGTTTTGTCCGGTGGCACAAATAAACGTTTTGGCTCGGATAAATCGCAGGCGCTTCTAAACGGGATAACACTTCTAGATCACGTACTTAGTTTCATTCCTGAAGGTATTAAAACAGTCATAGTTGGTAAAGATGTTTTTGAAGATCCACCACTTGGTGGTCCTGTCGCTGGAATCGCACGCGGTTTACAGGAAATTGACACTGAATTTGTAGCAATTGCAGCAGTGGATATGCCGTATGGCTCCTCTTTATTCTCACAGTTACTAGATGCAATCCAGGGTGATGCCGTGATGCCAGTTGATTCAGATGGATTTAGGCAACCATTGTGTGCCATCTATCGAAGAGATTCATTGCTAATTGCCTTACACAAACTAGGTGATCTACATGGTCAATCCATGCGCGCGCTCTGTGATGTGCTGATTATTGATGAGGTACAAGTTAAGCCAAGTGCATTAATAGATATCGATACGCCTGCGGATCTAATTGCTGCGCATGAGTTAAACTAAATTATGCTCGAGTTATTGTTCATTGCCAGTGCGGGCTTAGTTGTTGGCGTCATAAATGGGATGGCAGGTGGAGCATCAGTTATCTCCTTTCCTGTGCTACTTGCAACAGGACTATCGCCAGTAAGTGCTGCGATAACAAATGCACTTGGTGTGACACCAGCAAATTTCTTTGCACTCATCAGTATTCGCCATAGGGTCAAAGAGATTGCCCGCCAGTATGCCCAGTTAATCTGGATTTCAATTACTGCATCCATCCTTGGAGCAGTTGCCTTGATAAACATGCCTCCAGCGGTCTTCGAGAAAATAGTTCCGTTTTTACTTCTCTTTGCAACGTTAAGCTTATTAATCAAAGTCAAACCAAGAGTTGATCCACAACTTCAATTAAAAGAGAACATCGGAATTGCTGCTAGTGGTTTCTATTGTGGCTATTTCGGTCCGGGTCAAGGCGTTATGGTCATTGCCGTTTTGGCACGAGATGCCAGGCGTGAGACGGCTGATCTAAATTCGGCTAAGAATTTAATTGTTGGATGCACAAGTATTGTTTCCAACGTTATTTATATCTTCAGTGGCTTAGTTCATTGGCCATTTGTGCTCGCACTTCTGGCGGGCTCAACAGTGGGTGGAACTCTGGGAGGCCATTGGGCTTCGCGCATGAGCCCTCTTTTCTACAAGGGGCTGGTTTTACTCACAGGATTCGTGGCAAGCGCCTGGCTCTTCGAAAAATACCTCTTCTAGGAGGCTATTCAATCGTATACAACTGATATACGATCCCTTCCATGAGCAGCGCTGCCTCCCAGGAAATCCTCACTCGCGGACCTGAAGGTACTTCCCTTGCCGAAGAAGCGTACGCAGTTATTCGTTCAAAGATCATCACACTTGAATTAGAACCTGGCTCACTTATTTCTGAAGCTACATTGATGGCTAAGTTGAATTTTGGTCGCACCCCAATTCGTGAAGCACTGCGTATTTTGGCTAATGAAAAATTAGTAGAAGTTTTCCCACGTCGAGGCATGTTCGTATCAAATGTAGATGTTGAAAACTTGGCGGCAGTCTCTGAAGTTCGCGCAGTTCTTGAGATCAAGGCAGCTGAATTAGCGGCGCTCCGTTCAACAAAGTCTGATCGCGCCATCACTCTTGAACTAATCAAAGAAATTGATGCAATCAAGGGCGAGCCTGAGATGCGCAAACTAATTCAGCTAGATCAAAGAATTCATCACCATATTTACGAATGCACTCACAATGAGTTTTTGGCATCCTCACTCGATAATTACTACGCCCACGCTCTACGCATCTGGTTCTTAGCCCTCGACCAAGTTGAAGAGCTATCTGAGGCAATTATCGAACACCGCGCTTTGCTCGAAGCTATTGCAGCCAATGATGGCAAGGCAGCTGCTAAAGCAATGCGTGATCACGTCGAAGGTTTCGAAACATCAATTCGAAAGAATCTCTAACCACTAACTACCAACCACCACCAAAAAAGAACGAGGAAAAAGAATGAGCAAGTTACCTAGCAAAGCAAAGTGCGTCGTTATTGGTGCAGGCATCGTCGGCAACGGCATGGTTTATCACCTTGCAAAGCTTGGATGGAAAGACATAGTTCAGATTGATAAAGGACCACTGCCAAACCCTGGTGGTTCAACTGGACACGCATCAAACTTTATTTTCCCTGTTGATCACTCAAAAGAGATGACGGCGATTACTGCAGAGAGCATGCGCCAATACAAAGAGTTCGGAACATTCACAGAATCTGGTGGAATTGAAGTTGCTCGTACTCCTGAGCGTATGCAAGAACTTGCTCGTCGTATTACTTCAGCAAAATCATGGGGCGTCGATGGTGGTCGAATTATTTCCCCAGCAGAAGTTAAGAAACTCGTTCCTTATATTGATGAAACGGTAATTCTTGGTGGTTATTACCAACCTACAGTGGGCGTGGTTGACTCACTTCGCACAGGAACATTGATGCGCGAAAAAGCTGCAGAGATGGGCGCTGCGCAATCATTTGCCAACGTTGAAGTTCAAGACATCACAACTGAGAATGGTCGCGTAAAGGCAGTTGTTACTGATCAAGGAACAATCGAAGCTGATTACGTTGTGATTGCAACAGGTTGCTGGTCACCAAAGCTTGCAGCAATGGCTGGCGCACATATTCCACTAACTCCTGCGGTACACCAGATGAAAGATATTGGACCAGTTCCATTCTTTGCTGGCGCTAAGGGAGATATCGAATGGCCAATTATTCGTGACATGGACACTTTCATGTACGAGCGCCAACACGGTACAGGTCTTGAAATCGGATCCTATGCACACCGTCCAATTCTTTATAACGCAGAAGATCTACCATCAAATGCAACTGCAACTCTTTCACCAACTGAATTCGCATTTACACAGGTTGATTTTGATATCCAAGATGAGCACTCATATGAATTGATGCCTTCTATTGTTGGAGATGAAAATGTTCGTGAAAAGTATGCATGTAACGGAATTCTTTCTTACACACCAGATGGAATGCCTATCTTGGGCGAAACACCTGAAGTAAAGGGACTCTGGTCTGTAGCAGCTGTATGGATTAAAGAAGGTCCAGGAACTGCGAAATCTGTAGCAGAGTGGATGGTCTTGGGAGATTCACATATTGATCTTCACGCATCAAACATCGCTCGCTTCCATGAGCACCACAAAGATGACAAGCATGTGAAGGCTCGCGTTGCAGAGTCATTTAACAAGACATACGGAATTGTTCACCCACTCGAGCAATACGAATCAAATCGTAAAGTTCGCTTGTCTCCATATTACGATCGCGAAGCAAAGCTTGGCGCAGTCTTTTATGAGACAGCTGGTTGGGAACGTCCATTCTGGTATGAGTGCAATAAGGATCTTGTTGCAAAGTTTGGCGACAAAGTTATGCCACGTACTGCTGAATGGGAATCACGTTGGTGGTCACCAATTATCAATGCTGAGCACTTACAAATGCGCGAAACAGCTGGCATCGTAGATCTCACTGCATTTGCTTACTTTGATATCACTGGTCCATCAGCACTTGCTGTTGTACAAAAAGCAGCACTTCGCCAGATGGATGTAGCTGTCGGTCGCGTTGTTTATACGCCTGTACTTGGTCCAAATGGTGGCTTTAAGTCTGACTTAACAATCATGCGACTCGGTGACTCACACTTCCGCGTTGTTACAGGTGGCGCGCACGGCATGGCAGATAAGAAGTGGTTCGCTGATTTGTTGCCAACCGATGGCTCAGCAACAATTAAAGACATTACTTCTGATTACACGACTCTTGGCGTGTGGGGTCCTAACGCACGCAAGATTGTTCAAGAAGTTACATCTGCTGACATGAGCAACGAAGCATTTAAGTTCAGCACATGTAAAGAAATCGATATTAAGGGCGTAAAGGTTCTTGCTTCACGTATTTCATACGTTGGTGACCTTGGTTGGGAATTCTACGTACCAATGGCTGATGGTCCTGCTCTATGGGATGCACTCTGGGAAGCTGGCAAGAATCACGGAATGATTCCTGTTGGAATTGGTGTGTACGGAACAACTGGCCGTCTAGAAAAGTGTTACCGCGCATACGGTCCAGAACTTGAAACCGAATACACAGTGGTTGAAGCAGGAATGCAGACACCAAAACTTAAAGAAGCAGACTTTGTTGGTAAAGAAGCTCACGTAAAGCACCGCAGCGAAAAACCAGTTGCGATGCTCTGCACACTCTTTGTTGATGATCACAAATCTTCAACTGGTGAGAAGCGCTACATGATGGGTAACGAACCAATTCTTACTCTGGATAAGCAGCCAATTACAGATGCGCATGGACGTCGTTCATATGTGACAAGTGCTGGTTCTGCGCCATCACTCGGCAAACACATCTTGATGTCGTACTTGCCAACAGAACTCGCAGTTGCCGGAAACAAATTCATCGTGGAATACCTCGGTGAGCACTATCCATGTTCAATCGCTGAAGTTGGTGCAACATCAGTATTTGATTCATCAAATGAGAGGATTTTGTCGTAATGGATGTTTTAGTCTGTTTAAAGCGAGTACCTCTCGCAGGTGGAACGTTGATTCTTACACCGGATGCAAAAGATATTGAAACAAAGCATCTTGGTTTTGGAATCAGCCCTCACGAAGAGAACGCTGTCGAAGCTGGCGTTCAACTCGTTGAGCAAATGGGTGGAACTCTTACTCTGCTTACCCTTGGACCATCGGATGCGGAAGAACAACTACGTGCTCAGTTAGCAATTGGTGCAACGCGCGCGGTTCTTCTAGAAACTGATGGACAAGAGTGGGATCCGCAAGGAACTGCGGCTGCGCTAGTAGATGCTATCAACGCGGAAGAGACAAAGTTTGATCTCATTATTTTTGGCGCTGAATCTGTAGATAGCGCTGGATACCAAATTCACGTGCGTGTAGCACACGCTCTTAATCGTCCAATCGTTACAAACGTTAAGGCGATGAAGATTGAAAATGGAATCGCATCATGTGAACGCGTGGTCGCAACCGGCCGTGAACACTATGAAGCACCACTTCCTGCGATTGTGACAGTGCGAGATGGATTAAACATTCCTCGTTATCCATCAGTACCTGGTCGTATGCAAGCTCGCAAGAAGCCAGTGGATATGAAAAAAGCTGATCCACGCGTTCCAAAACTAGAAAAACTCAATCTGACTATTGCTCCATCAAAATCAACAGGAGCAGAGATTTTAGGTAATGGTGCTGATGCCGTTCCTGCCTTAGTTGAAGTTCTAAAGAAGATCGGAGCACTCTAATGATTTTGGTACTAGTAGATCACGATCGCGGCGAACTCGATCCATTGTCATTGCGCGCACTTACTGCCGCTCGCAAACTCGAACAAGATGTTGAAGCTGTTGTTATCGGTAAAGATGGTGCAGGTGTGGCAGGTGTTGTTGGTGAATACGGCGCAAAGGTTTTACACGTTGCAACCCACGCAGACATTACTGATTACACACCACAAGCATCTGGTCGCGCCCTAAAAGACTTAGTTGGAAAGATAAATCCTGCTGCGGTAATTGCAGCCGGAAGCCCACGTGGAAATGAACAATTGGCACACCTTGCAGCATTTCTTGATGCACCAATGGCATCTGATTGTTCATCCATCACACTCGGCACACCACACGTTGTACAACGTGCGCGCTGGGCGGGAAATCTGATTGAAGAAGCAAATGTGCACTCACCACTATTGATTGCATCAATATTTCCATTCTCTACAGAACCAGAGTCTGCAAATGGCGGGGCTGCAACGGTGTCTGAATTTCAACCAACACTTGAAGCAAGTGACACAGTTGTTCGTATCCTTAGCCGTGATTCTGGTGAGTCAAAGGGCGGTGGCGTCACACTCAGTGATGCAAAGGTAATTATTTCTGGTGGTCGCGGAGTTGGCGGCCCAGAAGGCTTCGGTAAGTTAGAAGAACTTGCTTCACTTATGGAAGGCACAGTTGGTTGTTCACGTGTTGTGACTGCATCTGGTTGGCGTCCACACGCAGAACAAGTTGGTCAGACTGGTACCAAAGTTGCACCAGATCTTTACATTGCATGCGGAATTTCAGGTGCGATGCAGCACATTGCTGGCATGAAAAACAGCAAGACAATCGTTGTCATCAATACAGATCCTGAAGCTCCAATTCTTAACTATGCAGATTACGCAATCATCGGTGATTTGCATCAAGTACTTCCGGCACTCACTAGCGCAGTACGAGCAGCAAAGGGATAAAAATATGTCCGACATCGAGATCGCCCAGAAAGCCACAATGAAACCAATTCTCGAAATTGGAGCATCCCTTGGAATCGGTGCTGAGCATCTCGAGCCGTACGGTCATTACAAAGCAAAGATCTCTTTGAAGTATTTAGATTCACTGCCAAAAAAGAGTGATAGTAAATTAATTTTAGTAACAGCTATCAGTCCAACTCCGGCTGGAGAAGGAAAGACAACGACAACTGTTGGTTTAGGCGATGCACTTCGCCATATTGGTAAGAACGCACTGATTGCTCTTCGCGAACCATCTCTTGGTCCAGTCTTTGGAATGAAGGGTGGAGCAGCCGGCGGTGGATACGCGCAAGTTGTTCCCATGGAAGACATCAATCTTCACTTCACCGGAGATTTCAGTGCAATCGCGCTAGCAAATAATCTGCTTGCTGCACTGTTAGATAATCACATTCATCACGGCAACACATTAGATATTGATGTACGCCGTGTTGCGTGGAAGCGCGTAGTAGATATGAACGATCGCGCACTACGTGAAATCGTGGCATCCCTTGGCGGAGTCGGCAATGGAATGCCACGTCAAGATGGCTTCGACATCGTCGTTGCATCTGAAATCATGGCGATCTTCTGTCTAGCAACATCTATTGAAGATCTGAAAGAACGTATGGGCAAAATTGTTGTTGCATACACACGCGATAAAAAACCAGTTCTTGCCAGTGATCTAAACGCTCACGGAGCAATGACTGTAATTCTTAAAGATGCTTTCCAACCAAACTTGGTACAAACACTAGAAAATACTCCTGCATTTGTTCATGGTGGACCATTTGCCAACATTGCACACGGCTGTAACTCAGTTGTTGCAACAACTTCAGCCCTTAAGTTGGCTGATTACGTTGTCACAGAAGCTGGATTTGGCGCAGACCTTGGAGCAGAAAAATTCATCGACATAAAGTGCCGCAAGGCTGGGATTGCACCATCTGCGTGCGTGATCGTTGCAACTGTTCGTGCAATTAAGTATCACGGTGGCGCTGATCTAAAGACGATCACGGAAGAAAATCTTGATGCTCTCGAAAAGGGAATCGTTAACCTAGAGCGTCACATCAAGAACATCACAACTGTCTATAACTTGCCGCTGGTTGTCTCAATCAATCACTTTACAAGTGATACAAAGGCCGAAGTTGATTTGCTTCGCAAGAAGGTAGAAGCACTCGGTGTAAAGATTGTTCTTGCTACACACTGGGCAGATGGCGGCAAGGGCGCTGCAGATCTTGCACACGCTGTTGTCGAACTCTGCGAAAAACCTTCCAAGATGACATTTGTCTACGAAGACAGTGCAACTCTCTGGGATAAAGTCACAGCAGTTGCTACAAAGATTTATGGCGCTGCAGATGTCACAGCGGATGCCAAGGTTCGCAACAAGATTAAAGAGTTGCAGGAGAGTGGTTATGGCCACTTCCCAATCTGCGTTGCAAAGACTCAGTATTCATTCTCAACGGACGCCGCCCTTCGTGGTGCACCGAGTGGCCACTCACTCAACATTCGTGAAGTTCGTTTATCTGCTGGAGCAGAATTCATTGTGCTCGTCTGCGGTGAAGTCATGACTATGCCAGGTCTACCGAAGGTTCCATCGGCTGAGCGCATCGATTATGTCGATGGCAAGGTTGTAGGTCTTTTCTAAGATGTCATATCCATCCTGGAGTATCGAAGAAGCGACACGTGTGTTGTCTCCTTTGAAAAACGTTCAAGGCCCAGTGCTTATTGCGCTGCAAGCTGTACAAGAACGTTTTGGATATGTCCATGAGGATGCCGTTTCTCTCATTGCCGAAACATTTAACGTCTCTCGTGCCGATGTTCATGGCGTGCTGACGTACTATCACGATCTTCGTACGACTCCCGCGCCTGCTCGTTGCATTCAAATCTGCGTAGCAGAAGCGTGTCAATCAGTTGGTTCACGCGAGTTAGTCGCAGCAGTTGAGAAAAAACTCGGCAAGAAAATTGATGAAACTTATGCTGATGTTGAGATCAAATCTGCATACTGTTTCGGAAATTGTGCTCTTGGACCATCTGCAATGGTTGATGGCGAACTCGTTGGCCGTGCAAATCTGGAAAAGGTCACAGCATGAGTGCCATTGTTTACATTCCTAATGACAGTGCAGCTATTTCAATTGGTGCCGATCAAGTTGCAGCGCTGATTGCTCAAGAAGCAGTTAAGCGCTCACTCGATGTCACCATCATCAGAAATGGCACGCGCGGTGCACTATGGCTTGAAACTCTTGTAGAAGTTGTGACGCCACAAGGCCGCACTGCATACGGACCAGTGCAACCATCTGATGTCTCATCTTTATTCGATGCTGATTTCTTGAGTGGCGGCACACATCCGCTATCACTTGGATTAACTGAAGAGATTGCATGGTTTGCAGGACAAGATCGTGTTACGTATAAGCGCGTAGGAGTTATTGATCCACTCTCACTCAAAGATTATGAATCACTCGGCGGTTTAGTTGGATTGCGTAAGGCAATCGCACAAAGCGGCAGTGAAATCGTTGCCGAAGTTACCGCCTCAGGTTTGCGTGGACGCGGGGGAGCAGGATTTCCTGCAGGAATTAAATGGAAAACAGTTCTAGATGCACCAGCAGATCAAAAGTATGTCTGTTGCAATGCAGATGAAGGTGATAGCGGAACATTCGCTGATCGCATCTTGATTGAAGCAGATCCCTTTACTCTGATAGAAGGAATGGCGATTGCAGCTGTTGCAGTAGGTGCAACAGAAGGTTTTGTTTACCTTCGCTCTGAATATCCAACTGCAATTACACGTTTGCGTGATGCCATTGCAATCGCAGAAAGTGCTGGGGTACTCGGTTCATCAGTTCTTGGAAGCAAGCACGCGTTTAACCTCGAAGTACGAGTAGGTGCGGGTTCTTATGTTTGCGGTGAAGAAACAGCAATGCTCGAGAGCCTAGAAGGGAAACGCGGAGTAATTCGTTCAAAGCCACCGCTACCTGCAATTGCAGGTTTATTTGGTAAACCAACAATTATTAATAACGTCTTAACTCTTGCAAGTGTTCCTGAGATTATGGCATCGGGAGCTGCTGCATATGCTGCTCGCGGTACTGGTCGATCCCTTGGCACACAAGTTTTCCAATTAGCCGGAAACATTGCTCGCGGTGGAATTATTGAAACAGCTTTCGGAATTACTTTAGAAACACTAGTAAAAACTTTTGGTGGCGGAACGCTCAGCGGAAAACCACTTCGCGCAGTTCAAATTGGCGGACCACTGGGCGCGTACTTCAACTCATCGCACCTTGGTGTTTCTATGGATTACGAATCACTCGCTGCAGCTGGTGGAATGTTGGGCCACGGTGGTGTTGTTTTATTTGATGATTCAGTTGACCTTGCCCAACAAGCAAAGTTTGCAATGGAGTTCTGTGCCCTCGAGTCCTGCGGCAAGTGCACGCCATGTCGTTTAGGCTCAACGCGAGGCGCAGAAACCATAGAAAAAATAATTTCTGGCGTAGATGTGCCTGCAAATAAGTTATTGCTCTTAGACTTATGTGAAGTGATGACCGATGGATCTCTCTGTGCAATGGGTGGATTAACTCCACTTCCAGTAAAGAGTGCCATGAATAACTTTCCAGAAGACTTCACGGGAGGTGCAAGATAATGACGATGCTCATCGAGCCTGACTTTGGCACTCCTGCAAGTAAAAAGAACGAAACGGTCACCGTAGAAATTGATGGAAAATCCGTAACCGTTCCTGCTGAAACATCAATCATGCGAGCAGCAGCGATGCTTGGCAATAACATTCCAAAGTTGTGTGCAACAGATCGCCTTAAAGCATTTGGTTCCTGCCGTTTATGTGTTGTAGAAATCGATGGACGAAATGGCACACCTTCTTCTTGTACAACTCCTGTCACAGAAGGCATGAAGGTTTCAACTAAGACAGATCGCGTGCAGAAGATTCGCCGCGGCGTCATGGAACTGTATATGTCAGATCATCCAGCCAATTGCGAAACTGGCGATGAGTGCAGCATGCATTCGATGGCTAAAGAAGTCGGTCTAACTGAAGTTCGCTACGAAGGAAAAACTCACCTCGGCCTTGTCAAAGATGAGACCAATCCATACTTTACATTTGATTCAACAGAGTGCATTGTCTGTAACCGTTGCGTTCGTGCATGCGATGAAGTGCAAGGAACCTTCGCATTAACAATTGAAAATCGCGGATTTGAAGCACGTGTTTCATCCTCTGGCACATCATTTATTGATAGCGAGTGCGTCTCATGTGGTGCATGCGTTCAAGCGTGTCCAACAGGTGCCCTCACTGAAAAAACCTTGCTTACTATCGGTGCTCCAACTCGATCCGTTATTACAACGTGCGCGTATTGCGGTGTGGGTTGCTCATTCAAAGCTGAAATGCGTGGCGACGAACTCGTGCGCATGGTTCCGCTTAAAGATGGTGGAGCAAATGCTGGTCACTCTTGCGTTAAGGGTCGCTTTGCATGGGGATATGCAACGCACCAAGATCGCATCACCAAGCCGATGATTCGCGAAAAGATAACTGATGAATGGCGTGAGGTTTCATTTGAAGAGGCTATTTCATTTGCTGCTGCTGGCCTTAAGAAGATTCAATCCGAAAGCGGCGTGGATTCAATCGGTGCAATCACATCTTCTCGATGCACCAATGAAGAGGTTTTCGTCGTGCAAAAGATGGTCCGCGCTGCATTTGGCAATAACAACGTAGATACATGTGCTCGCGTATGCCACTCACCAACTGGCTATGGACTCAGCAAAACCTTTGGAACATCTGCAGGAACACAGGATTTCGAATCAGTTGAATTCTCTGATGTCATCATGGTTATTGGTGCAAATCCAGCAGCCGCCCACCCAGTATTTAACTCACGTATGAAGCAAGCGCTACGTCGTGGCGCCAAACTTATTGTTGTTGATCCACGTGTGACAGAGACCGTTAAGTCTGCACACGTCGAAGCCGATCACCATCTGCAATTGCTACCTGGCACAAACGTGGCTGTCATCAATTCTCTGGCACACGTTATTGCTACCGAAGGTTTGATTAATCGCGAATTCGTTAATGAACGTTGTGACCTAGCGGCATTTGCCGAGTGGGAGAAGTTCATCTCTCTGCCTGAAAATAGCCCAGAAACTTTAGAAGCAGCATCAGGTGTACCAGCTGCAAAAATTCGTGAAGCAGCCCGCCTCTTTGCATCCGTTCCTAACGGCTCAATTTATTATGGACTCGGCGTTACAGAACATAGCCAAGGTTCGACAATGGTTATGGGTATTGCAAACCTTGCAATGGCAACAGGAAACATTGGTCGCAAAGGTGTTGGTGTTAATCCACTTCGTGGACAAAATAACGTTCAAGGTTCCTGCGATATGGGTTCATTCCCACACGAGCTTCCTGGCTATCGCCATATCTCTCGTGATGATGTGCGCGAAATCTTTAATAAGAAATGGGGCGTAACTCTTCGCCCAGAACCTGGATTACGTATTCCAAATATGTTTGATTCAGCACTCGGCAAGAAATTCCTTGGACTCTATGTACAGGGTGAAGACATTGCTCAATCAGATCCAAATACAACACATGTTCACGCTGCGCTTCGTTCGATGGATATGGTTATTGTTCAAGATTTATTCCTGAATGAAACATCAAAGTTTGCACACGTATTCTTGCCTGGTACATCGTTCCTTGAAAAAGATGGAACATTTACAAATGCTGAACGCCGAATCAATCGCGTACGCCCTGTAATGCCATCAAAGACTGGCAAGACTGAATACGAAGTTACCTGCGATCTTGCTCGCGCTATGGGTTATGACATGTCATATACACAGGCATCAGAGATCATGGATGAAATTGCTGCTACGACTCCAACGTTTGCAGGAGTTTCTTTCGAACATCTAGATCGCGTCGGTTCTCTTCAGTGGCCAGTAAATGAGAAGGCGCCAGAAGGCACGCCAACAATGCACATCAATGAGTTTGTTCGTGGTGAAGGAAAGTTCATGCCAACGCCTTATGTGGCGACACTAGAAAAATCCACTCGTAAATTCCCACTATTGCTTACAACAGGTCGCATCTTGAGTCAGTACAACGTGGGCGCACAGACTCGTCGCACAGCAAATAACATCTGGCACAGCGAAGATATTTTAGATATCCACGAATCAGATGCTGAAATGCGCGGCATTAAAGATGGATCTTGGGTCAAGCTTTCTTCTCGAGTGGGCGAAACAATCATGCACGCGCGAATTACCGACTCTGTTCCTGCCGGAGTTGTCTATACAACATTTCACTTCCCTGAATCAGGTGCGAATGTGATTACAACTGATTATTCAGATTGGGCCACTAACTGCCCTGAGTACAAAGTAACTGCTGTTGAAATTTCACCGAGTGAAAAAGGCCCAGCCGTTATGCACGAGCACGAAATCGCTGGCGATTCACAACTAGAGTCAATCATTCGTATGGCTAATCAAATCGCCGCCAATATTCCAGCAACGTCTGCTCCTGAAATTGAAGTTGCCCACCACATAGTTCAGTTCTGGACACCAGAAATGCGCGAGCGTTTACACACCGATGTAGATCGCAGCAAGCTTGATCCAATAGTTCTAAAAGCTATGGAACTGGAATCAGTTCAGTAACTCCAGGATTTGTTCTTTAAGGCTGCCTTCACCAACAACATCTATCTCAAGTTCTAATCCAATGAGATCTGCGGCAGCGTGTGCCATCACAGTTAGCTCTGGAGTTGGGTTCTGTGCCAGCCATACCATCTTCTTGTAATGCTTAAAGTAATCATCACGAAGATCTGGGCGCTTATCTAAACCGAGTTCGACAATTACACTGCGATGAAATGACTTAACAAGAAAATCAGTAAGGAAATACGTTCCGGCATCTGCATCCATGATGGATTGAATCTTCTCTTTTCCAGCAAAGATGTCATAGCAGTGATTGCCGCCCAAACGCTTAAGGCCGAGTTTTTCAATGACTGTATCGAGTGCTCCATATGTGCCGCAGTCCGCATACGCCACTGCACACTTAGAGTGCTTATCTTTGATCTCTAGATATGTTTTTTCTACTTCACCGGCAATTTTGGCGGGTTGATTATGAAGAAGAGGTGGCAGGGGATAGATGGTTACATCGAGTTTTTCTGCTTCTAGGATGTGCGAAATATGTGTGGCAATTGCGCCACAGGCAATTACTGCAACAGACATGATTTATGCAGGAAAGCTAAGGCGCTCAACGAACTTGTCGTTAAAGTCCGCACGATCAGATAATTCGATGTAATCAATCGAATCCAGAAGCGCCGTTGCACCATTTCGTTCTTGAGCAGATAACAAAACCATCTTGGCGCCTTCACCGGCAACGTTACCCGCTGAAACGATACGCATCACAGGAAGTTTCGGTACTAATCCGATCTTTACAGCTGAAGCGGGAGATAGATAAGAACCAAATGATCCTGCCAAGAGAACTTGTTGGATTTCACTTTCAGCTACACCGAACTCTTCGACTAAGAGCGCCCATCCAGTTGCGATTGCAGCCTTAGCAAATTGAAGTTCGCGAACATCGCGTTGTGTCAGGAATACGCAATCATTGAGATCGCCTTCTTTGCCACCCCACGTCAATATAAATACTCGTTCGCCTTCGCGTTCTACAAGGCGATGTGCAACTTTTGGTGCAGCAATTGCTGCCGCTTCAGCCGTTACAAATCGACCAGAGTGATCGAGTAATCCCAATTGCACCAGCGATGCGCAAGCATCTACTAGACCAGAGCCGCAAATACCGATTGCTTTGGTGTTTTCAATTGTTCCAATTTCGAGATCGCCATCGACAACTTTGATTGTTTCAATGGCGCCAGATGCTGCGCGCACTCCACACTTAATGGATGCTGCTTCAAATGCCGGTCCAGCAGGAGCTGCTGTCGCAAGAATCTTGTCGCCATCTCCCAAAATAATTTCGCAGTTTGTACCCACATCAATAAACAAACGCAGGCGCTTGTCGCGATCCATACCGGAGGCGAGTGCACCAGCAACGATGTCGCCACCAACGTATGCACCGAGGGAAGGCATAATTACTGCCTTTGCACGCGGGTGAACATTGATACCGAGTTCGGATGCTTGAACATCTGGGAAAGATGCACTGACCATAATAAATGGAGCAACACCTAGCGGTTCTGGATCAATGCCGAGTGCTAATTGAGTCATCGTCGCATTTCCGGCCAGTGCTACTTCATAAACATTGAGCGGATTAACGCCAGCTTCTTCGCATACTTCAGCGCTGAGTTCTGCCAAAGTCTGTTGTGCAAATCCACGAAGGCGATCGAGCGCGGTTGCATCCATCATGGTTGCTGAAATTCGAGAGATGACGTCTGCACCAAATGGTTGTTGTTTGTTGAGCATGGATTTAACTGCTACAGGTGTACCGGTATTGAGATCGAGCAGTGTTGCAACAACTGTCGTTGTTCCTAGGTCGTAGGCAATTCCGTAGCGCAAATCAGTCGTGTCACCAGCTTCGATATCAATGAGTTCTTGATCAACGAAGACGGCTGTTACTTTGAAAAATGATGAGCGAAGCACCTTAGGCAGATTACGCATTGCAGCCAAAGAAACCGTCGCTTCGATGTCATCGATTGCATCGAATAAACGCACGATATCTGTGCGCTGATCATGCAGAGTTGGATCTTCTAATTCAACGTAACGCTTTTGCACGGCAGGGCGCAAAATAACCTGGCGCCCAACGCCCACAGTTGCAGCCTTTGGACGAGTAGTCAGTGGCGGAACATCGAGAGTGACATCTTTGGCAGCGCGAACAAGACAAGCAAGACGCCATCCATCTTTGATTTCGCTTTCGGTAAATGCACGGTAATCAAGCTTTGAAGGTTCGACGTCACCCGTTGTGACTTTGATGCGACACTTTTTACATGTGCCGTATCCACCGCAGGTTGAATCAATTGCAATTCCGTTCCAGGATGCGGCGTCAAATGCGCTGACACCAGTTGGAACAGTAAAACCTTTTTCATTTGCAACCGAACCATCTTTTTCGAGCACGCGAAAAGTCAGCTTGATGCGACCTGTTCCATCGTGTGCTGGAATAAGTGATGGGTCGAGAGCTTTTTTGCTAATGGCTTATCCCTGTGCCTTTGCAGCTTCTTGTGCACGGAATCGCGTAATCCAATTGCTACCCCATTGATCCATGCCGAGCAAAAGATCTGCAGCTCGAACTGCTTCATTAATCGCTGGTGTTCGTGCATCCATCACCGCACATGTTAGACCGTGTGACATTGCAGCAGGTAAGAACGCAGCGTTCAGAGCATGACGATTTGGAAGACCAAATGAAATATTTGAAGCACCTAGTGTCATATTTAGACCGAATTTTTCACGGATGAGGTGAATTGTTTCGAGTGTAATTTTCACAGCTTCAGGATCTGCGCCCACTGTCATTGCAAGTGGATCAATAACTAAGTTATCTAATGAGATCCCGTGCTTTTCTACCGCACGGATAATCTTTTCAGTAATGACAATGCGTTCTGCAGCTGTTGCTGGAATACCAATTTCATCATTTGGCAAGGCGATGATTGCTGCGTTGTGCTTTTTGATAAGCGGCAGAATTAAATCCATACGATCATCTTCACCAGTCATTGAGTTAACGAGTGCTTTACCTTCGTATGCCTCAAGTCCTGCTTGCAACGCTTCAATAACGGATGAGTCAATACAAATTGGGATATCTGTAATTCCTTGAATCATCTTGATTGCCTTAGATAAAAGTGCAGGTTCATCAGTAAGCGGCACACCCATGTTTACATCGAGCATGTCAGCGCCACCCTTGATTTGTGACTCAACATCTACTGCGATTGTGGAGAGGTCTCCTGCGCGCAGTAACTCTTGAAACTTCTTGCGACCAGTTGGATTGATGCGCTCACCAATGATGACGAATGGTTGATCGTGACCAATAGTGACGGTCTTCGACGCTGATTGAACGACTGTATGCATGTGATTGCTCCTGTTATGTGTATTGGTTTGGTGTTCGGCCGAGGTCGCGCATTAACCGCTCAAGAGTGTCATCGTGGCGGAAATCTGTGATGTGCAATCCACGCACACCTGGCAAGGTAAGTGCGTGCTTGGCTTGTTCTAGTGCAAGTTGGTACGCCGCTTCTGCTTGATCAGCTGATTGCGCAACTCGATCAATAACATCTTGCGGAACGCTAATGCCCGGAACCTTATCGTTCATGAAGCTCAGTGGCTTTGCACTTTTGATCAGAACAACGCTTGGAATAATTGCTAAATCTGGAACAGTTGCTGCCACACCAGCGCAGAATTTTTCAAGACGATCTGGGTGATATCCAATTTGAAGTTGAATCATTTGAGCACCTGCGCGATGTTTCTTGAGCGCGCGCTCGATGCGGTAATCATGTGGGGGAGCAAAGGGATTTTCAACTGAGCAGATAAAGAAATTAGGCGCAGGGTTGAGTTTGCGGCCAGAAAGATAAGTACCTGCATTAAGAATTGAAGCCACGTTAATAGCTTGTGGACCATCGAGATCAAAGACGCGACGAGTTTCTGGTTCATCCCCCGCAGTGACGTCATCACCAGTTAAAAGCGCGATGTTTTCGATGCCGTGCAAATTTGCACCAGCCATGTCAGCCTGAACAGCAAGACGATTCTTGTCGCGACAAACAATTTGCATAATTGGTTCTAGACCATGTTGTTTCATGGCAATCGCTACAGAGACATTTGAAGCGTGCGCGTGCGCTGCTGTGTTATCTGTTGCATTAACAGCCACAAACCATGGAGCAAGACGATCTACATTCTTCTTAACTTGTTCCATACCGCCGCCATCAATGATAGGAAATTCAGCGGTGTAAACAACGTCCTTAGTTTGTGTAAGTAAATCGCGCAGCTTTGACATTAGTGGCCGCCACTTTGTTCTTTGCGTTTAGCCCATCCTGCAGGAGTCTGTTGATCGCGCTTTGTAATCAAATTAACCCACGATGATGTGCCTTTAAGTTGCATATCAACTGGTGGGCGTAGATCGTTGTAGTGCTCTTTCCACACGGTCGGTAGTGGAAGAGAAACTTTACGATCGTAGGCCTTAACCCACACACATCTCATCTCTGGTTTAACTTCGCAATGACCATCTTCGCGGACCCCACCGCAAGGACCATTGCGCAGCGTTTTTGGACATGTCATTGGACACGTCATACCTGTTGAGTGCAGAACACATTGTCCGCACATAGTGCAATCCCAAACAGGCTTCTTCATGCCATGTTCGACAGCTAACAACAGGTTTAACATTTTAGGCATTTACGAGTGCACGCTTCTTCTGGATTAAATCCTTAGCAACGCGCACTGCTGTTGACGCATCTGCTGCAAAACCATCTGCACCAACTGCATCTGCGTACTCCTGTGTTACAGGAGCGCCACCAACCATGATGATTACTTTGTCGCGTAGACCGGCCTTAGTAATCTCGTGGATGTTGACCTTAAACATTGGCATTGTTGTTGTGAGGAATGCTGACATTCCCAAAATATCTGGTTGGTGTTCATTGATTGCTGCAATGAATTTTTCTGGAGCAACCTGTACACCGATATCAATAACCTTAAATCCAGCTCCTTCGAGCATGATGTTTACAAGGTTCTTGCCGATGTCGTGAACATCGCCTTTAACTGTTCCCATCAGGAATGTTCCTACTGTTTCGGCGCCAGTTTCTGCGAGTAATGGACGCAAAACATTGAGTGCACCGGACATCGCCTTACCGGCAATGAGCATTTCAGGAACGAAGTAATCGCCACGTTCGAAACGTGCGCCAACTTCTTCAAGAGATGGAATAAGCGCTTCGAACAAAATGGTGTCTGGACCCATTCCTTCTGCAAGCGCCTTATTTGTAAGTTCGAGTACTGCTGGAGCATTGCCAATCATCGTTTCATCAAAGAGAGCCTTGATGATCTCGTCATGTGTCATGCTGCGCCGACCTTTCCTATTTTTTGATTAGGTATCTGGGGTTTTTTCTTATTGCGTGCTTGTACTGCATCGATTTCAGAGATGATGAGATCTCCAATTCGAATGAGTTCCTTATTGCTTAAGCGGGTAGATGGACCTGAAACAGAGATTGCGCCAACGACTCGACCATCGAGTTCACGTACCGGAGCTGCGACAGCAACTAAACCTTCTTCTAATTCATCGTGAATAATTGCAAATCCACGTCGACGTACTTCTTCAAGCTCTTCGAGTAAGCGAGTGCGTGAAGTAATTGTCTTCTCTGTTAGACGCTCGAGGCGACCTGATGAGATCGTCACAGCAGAATAAGCGAGTAAAACTTTGCCAAGTGCTGATGCGTGATACGGCACACGCTTGCCAATCCAATTCGTGGCGCCCAATAGATATTGACCATCTACTTGATCCAATAGATTTATGAATCCATTACCGGGTACAGCCAAGTTTGCTGTTTCTCCCGTGCGCTCGGAGAGTGTTTCAAGAGCCGTGCGCATACGTGCAACCAGAACAGAATCTTGATTTTGTTCGCGCGCAAAGGAAGTCAGCACATGTCCTGCTAAGAAAGCTCCATTGCGATCACGTTGAATAAGTCCTGCACGTTCGAGTGCTCCAAGAATGCGAGATGTTGTGCTCTTTGGAATGTCATGAGTGCGCGCAAGAGAACCAAGTAATTGTGGATTCGGTGATTGCAAGACATCAGTGAGTAACGCAGTAGCGCGATCAATCGCTTGCGTGCCAGTTGTTAATTCGGATTTCGCCATCTGGCCCTCCCGAAACTGTTTCACCATATGGAACCCCTGTTCCATGTTCCTAGCGTATTGTCGTGGCGTGTGCGGGGTCAATAGCCACGCAGATAGAGTTGAATTACTCGCGAGAGCTTTACCGATCTGAAAGGTCCAAACCCGTGTTCCAGAACAAGATGCCGCGTTATGACATATTGAGTCAAGAATCCATGGCAACGCTGCACGCAGGTTGGCGTCGCATCGTCTCTGAAATTGGTCTCGAGTTTGCGTCCCCTTGGGCAGTCGACATGTTGCGCGAAGCAGGACAAGAAGTCTCTGGTGAAACAGTTAAGTTCGATCCAGATTGGGTGATGAAGCAAGTTGCTAAAGCTCCGCGCGAATTCGATCTACGCGCTCGCAATCCAAAGAACAATGTTCATATCGGTGGCGACTCAATGGTCTTCGGTGCAGTGTATGGCCCACCATTCGTACGTGAAGGCGATGTTCGCCGTGATGGTTCTTTTGCAGATTACGAAAACTTCTGTCGCTTAGCACAATCTTTTGACTCACTTGATTCAGTTGGTGGCGTCGTAACAGAACCTAATGATTTATCTCTAGATTCACGTCACTTAGATATGGCATTTGCAGCAGCAACTCTTACTGACAAATTCTTTATGGGTAACGTCGTAACTCACGAAAATGCAAAAGATGTTATTCGCATGGCCGAGATCATTCATGGTGGTCGTGCAGCAATCGAAGAGACTCCAGCGCTGATTTCACTCGTGAACTGCAACTCTCCACTGCGTTGGGATGATCGTATGTTGGACTCAATGCGCGAATACGCATTGGCCGGACAACCAGTTGTTACAACACCGTTCTTGCTCATGGGAGCAATGAGTCCGGTAACAATTCCGGCAACTCTTGCACAGCAAATGGCAGAAGCACTCGTTGCTATCGCACTTGTTCAACTTATTCGTCCGGGTGCACCTGTTGTATTTGGTTCGTTCTTATCAAATATTGATATGCAATCTGGATCACCACAATTTGGTACACCAGAATCCGGAATCGGCCTTCTCTGCACTGGCCAAATTGCACGCTCGCTTAACCTTCCTTTCCGTGGCGGTGGCGGCTTGAACTCATCACAGACAGTCGATGCGCAATCTGCTTATCAAACAATGATGACGATGATGCCAACGTTCTTATCTGGAACAAATTGGGTAATGCACACTGCTGGTTGGCTAGAAGGTGGCTTGGTTTCTTCATACGACAAGTTCGTAGTTGATATCGAAATCTTGCAATCATTGATGGCTGAGTTCACACCACTTGAATTCAATGAAGACTCTCTCGCATTTGATGCACACGTTGAAGTTGGCCACGGTGGTCACTTCTTAGGAGCAGCACACACAATGGAGCGCTTCCGTGATTGCTTCTATCGTCCATTCTTAACAAATAGCGATAACTACGAGCGTTGGATGCGCCTTGGTGCAAAAGACACACGTGCGCGTGCAGAAGAGATCTGGAAGCAAAAGCTAGAAGTCTACGAAAAGCCAGAGATGGATGCTCAAGTTCTAGCCGAACTCACTGAATTCGTTGCAAAGCGCAAATCTGAACTCGACGCGTAAACCTTTATAAAATTATGGCTGAAAGTACGCTCTATATAAATGGTGCATGGGTTGCATCATCTGATGGAGCAGTGCGCGAGATCAGAAGTCCGCACGATAACTCTGTTGTCGCAACGGTTTCTGAAGCAACAGCTGCAGATACAAAAGATGCCATAAAAGCTGCACGCGAATCTTTTGATTCAGGAGTTTATGCATCATGGTCGATGAAAGATCGTTGTGCACTCGTTGAAAAAGTCGCACATCTGATTAAGCGCGATGCAGAAATACTTGCAACCTTTGAAACTCGCGATACCGGCAAACGCATGATTGAAACGCGTTATGACATGGCAGATATTGAAGCCACATTTCGCCACTTTGCAGCCCTTGGTTTAAAGCTCAAGGACCGCAAAGTAGAAGTAGGCGCGGATAACATCTCAAGCGTCATTACTCACGAACCAGTGGGTGTGTGCGCACTGATTGGTCCATGGAACTATCCGTTGCTACAAATTTCCTGGAAGGTTGCACCCGCACTCGTTGCTGGATGTTCATTCATCATCAAACCAAGTGAGTTATCGCCATCGACAGCAATTCATTTAATGACGTTGCTCGAAGAAGCAGGATTGCCAAAGGGTGTGGCAAATTTAATTTGTGGAGCCGGTGCAACAGCTGGTGCGCCACTCACGGAAGATCCACGAGTAGACCTCGTTTCATTTACTGGCGGCTTAGTTACTGGCCGTCGCATCATGGCAACTGCTGCGCAAACAGTTAAGAAAGTTGCACTCGAACTCGGTGGCAAAAACCCACACATCATCTTTGAAAATAGCAACATAGATGCCGCTATTGATAACGCTGTCACTGGTGCTTTCTTGCACTCGGGTCAGGTTTGTTCGGCTGGTACGCGAGTACTCGTTGAAAAATCTATTCACGACAGGGTTGTTACAGAAATTGTGCGCCGTGCAAAGGCCATTTATGTCGGCGGACCAGATGATGCGCGTACCGAAACTGGTCCACTTATTAGCAAAGAGCACTTGGCAAAGGTCGAGGCATACATGCAGGATGCCGTTAAAGATGGTGCCACAATTTTAGTTGGCGGCACTCGCATCAACCGCGAAGATTTAAATAAGGGATGGTATTTCCCACCAACAGTTATCGATAATTGTTTATCAAAGATGAAGTGCGTACAGGACGAATCATTTGGTCCGATTATGACAATTGAAACTTTCGAAAGCGTTGATGAAGCAATCGCACTTGGCAATGACACAATTTACGGTTTATCTGGCGCCGTGTGGTGTGAGGATAAAAAAATTGCCAATCGAGTCGCTGGCGCACTTCGTCACGGAACAATCTGGGTAAATGACTTTGGTCCGTACCGCCCGCAGGCAGAGTGGGGCGGATTTAAAGCCTCAGGCGTTGGTCGCGAATTAGGTGAGGCTGGATTGGAGGAATACCTTGAAATTAAACACATTTGGACCAACAATGAGCCTGCGCGTTCCGGGTGGTTCGCCGATCCACAGTAAGAAAGAAAAATTTTAGGGGAGAGAACATGAGCTCAGCATCACCGATGATTTCTGTGCACAATGTTTGGAAAGTTTTTGGAAACAATCCAGAAAAAGTCATTGGCTCACCTGATGCTCTTCTTACTCGCACAGAGTTGCGTGCTAAAACTGGCAACACAATTGCAGTACGCGATGTTTCATTTGATGTAGCACCTGGCGAAGTTTTCGTTGTCATGGGCCTATCAGGTTCAGGTAAATCAACTCTTGTTCGCTGCATGACTCGCTTGATTGAGCCGACTCAGGGAGAACTTCAATTTGAAGGCGAAGACATTCTAAAAGTTGATGAGAAGCGTTTACGTGAATTACGCAAAACACGTTTTTCAATGGTCTTTCAGCACTTTGGTTTACTGCCACATCGCAAAGTAATTGACAATATTGCTTACTCTCTCGAAATTAATGGCGTTAAAAAAGATGCACGTCATGCGCGCGCAAACGAAGTAATTGAACTCGTTGGTCTGCAAGGTTATGCCAATGCTTACCCAGAGCAATTATCCGGTGGAATGCAACAGCGCGTTGGTTTGGCTCGAGCACTGGCAGTAGATCCTCAAGTATTGTTCTTGGACGAACCTTTTAGCGCTCTTGATCCATTGATTCGCCGCGACATGCAACAAGAGATTATTCGATTGCATCACGAACTCGGTAAGACCATGGTCTTTATTACTCACGATTTATCTGAGGCGGTAAAGGTCGGTGACCGTATTGCAATTATGAGAGATGGAGCCATTGTTCAAATTGGAACTCCTGAAGATCTCGTTGCAAATCCAGCAGATGATTACGTTGCTAACTTTGTGCGCGATATTGCTAAGTCTCATGTTCTGACTTTGAAGCACTTGGCGAGAAAAGCTGAGCCGGGTGATGCCACCGATGGGCCTGAACTTCCTGCGAATACGATCATTCGCGATGCCGCGCAAGTAATTTTGCAATCCCACAAACCAGTACGGGTCAATGACAATGGCGCTGCCCTTGGAATTGTCTCTAGTGAGGATGTTTTGCGACTTATTTCTGGTGGCGTTTAATGAAGGTTCGTAAGTCCTATCTACTTCTTGGCTGTGTAGCAGTCTGGATTTTGCTGGGTCGTTTACTCAATGGCACACACACTTTGCAGATTGCAACGTATGAGAACACTGCATTCACCAGATATGTCGGTGAAAAAGCTTTAGATCTTCGTGGAAATAGAACAGAGAGCCCTGCGTTCGTTTATTTCTTTAACCCGATTCGCGGCGTAATTGATGGCTTTGTTCAAGCAATTAGAAATCTCATTTCAGTGCCGGCACCGAACTCTGTTATTCCAATTATTGGTTGGCTCGGTGTAGTTGCCATTGTTGCTTTTGCAGTTTATGCAACGAGCCAATGGCGAACAGCGCTCTTATCAGTTTCACTCTTACTTGCATGTGGTGCGCTGGGCATGTGGCAGTTCACGATGGACTCCATTGCAATGACTTTGGCTGCAGTACTTCTTTCATTAGCAATTGGAATCCCGCTTGGAATATGGGCAGGTTTATCAGATCGGGTCTTAAAGATATTCACGCCCTTTCTAGATTTAGCTCAGATCTTGCCAACCCTTGTTTACATGGCACCAATCGCACTCGTTTTTATGATTGGCGCAGCTTCGGCGACGATTGCAACGATGATTTACTCCATTCCAATCGCAATTCGTATTACAAGCCATGCGATTAGAAGTTTGAACCGATCTCCTGTTGAAGCGGCTGAGTCAATGGGATCAACGCAAAAGCAGACGTTAACCAAAGTTCAAATTCCAATGGCTAAGCAGATGATTGTGCTTGGCATTAATCAAACAGTGATGGCCGCAGTTTCATTCGTTGTTATTGCTGCCCTGATTGGTGCACCTGGACTTGGTAAGCCAGTTATTGATGCTTTGATTATTCGAAATGTTGGACAGGGCTTTGTGGCCGGCTTTGCTGTGGTTTTCTTAGCAATCTTGCTCGATCGCAGCACTAGCGCAGCAGCTAAGCGCCAAGATTCATTTATCCCAGCGACGGCTAAGCAGATTAAAACAAAGCGCATAATCTTGATTGTTGGTGGAATTCTTACAGTGGTTTCTGTCTTTATGTCTCGCACAATGTTGTGGGCTGCGGTGTGGCCAAAGGAAGTGACTATTGCACCGCAAGTAGCAAAGGTGACTAACAGTGTGACGGCTTGGATTTTGGAAAACCTCACGATATTTACCGTTGGCTTTAAAGACTTAATTTCTTACTCCGTTCTCAATCCACTTGAAACACAACTTGCTGCATCTCCTTGGTATGTAACAGTTGGAATGATTGTGGCTCTTGCCATCATTATTGGTGGAACAAGAACTGCGATTTTGGCTTTTGTTCTATCAATGGCAATTGTGTTATCAGGTCTTTGGTATGAAGCAATGTTGACTCTGACCCAAACAATCGTTGGATGTTTACTCACCATGATTGTTGGCCTGGCCCTTGGTATTTGGACAGGTCGCAGCGATCGAGTTGAAAAGGTTTTGCGTCCATTTTTAGATGCCGGACAAACGCTTCCAGCATTTGTTTATCTCGTACCGATGTTAGGTTTGTTTGGTCCGACACGTTTTACTGCTATTGCAACAGGCATCGTCTATTCGATTCCAGTTGTCGTAAAGATTGTCTCCGAAGGTATCCGTGCAGTTCCACATGCACTTATTGAGGCAGCTACTGCTGCTGGATCTACAACGCGCCAAATCATTACGAAAGTTCAATTGCCTGCGGCAAAGAAAACTATTCTGCTTGCAACTAATCAAGGTTTGATTTATGTCTTAGCTGTAGTTGTCATTGGAGGCTTTGTTGGCGCGGGCGGTCTTGGTTATTTGGTCATCGCCGGTAACTCCAAGCCAGAGCTCCAGGGCAAGGGTCTTATCGCTGGTGCCGCCATCTTGCTTTTGGGCGTGATTTTTGACCGGATTATGCAAGCCGGCGCCCGTCGCTCCTCATAACTTCTGCGAAATAACCCCGAGAAGCACTAGCACTTGCACCATCGCCGCCCTAGGCTTTGCGCAATACATAAACTCATTAGGAGGGTTAATGAAGTCACTATTCGGTCGCCGTTCGGCAATCGTTACAGCAGCAATTGCAACAGCACTTGTACTTTCAGGTTGCGGTAGCAGCGTAAACGATTCAGCAAGCGAAGCCTCAGGAGACTGTGGTTCATATGCAATTGCAATGCACGCATGGGGTGGTTACACAGCTTCAGCACAGGTAATTGCAGATGTAGCAAGACAAGAATTAGGTTGCACAATTACTCAGACGACTCTAGAAGAGGGTCCTGTCACTTATGACGCAATGGAAGCCGGAACAATCGACTTAATCATCGAAGATTGGGGCGGCGGACGTTGGAAGGACTGGAGTGATCGCGGAGCTGTAGTTGAAGCTGGCGAAAACGGAAACATTGGAATCATCGGTATGTATGTCGCTCCATGGATGGTTGAAAAGTATCCAGACATCACAGATGCAAAGAACTTGAACAAGTATGCAGCGATGTTTAAGACTGCAGATTCAGGTGGCAAGGGTGCATGGTTTGAAGGCCCAACTGGTTACACAACTATCGGTGAAAAGATGGTTTCTGCTAACAAGTTGAACTTCAAAGTTATCTTCTCAGGTTCAGAAGCTGCCCTCGTTGATGGCTTCTTGAAGGCAGAAGAGAACAAGACTCCATTCATTGGTTATGCATGGCAGCCTTGGACACTTCACTCAAAGCTTCCAACACTTGAAGCAGCTCGCGTTAAGTTCCCTGCTAATGACTGGAGCGATCCAGCATCGGCAAGTGGTTTAACCGACTACCCATCAACACCACTCATCAAGTTGATGTCTAAGAAGCTCAACGATGCTAATGATCCATTTACTTCACTTGTTAAGAACTTCAAGTGGACTAATGCTGATCAGAACGGTGTAGCTGCTGACCTTGAAAACGGAATGACAGCGGAAGAAGCGGCCAGCAAGTGGATCGCTGCTAACGCTGCAACTGTTGCTGGATGGGTTGGTAAGTAAGTAAAAAAGTCCTAAGAAGCAAGGCCCTTACTCAGTGAAAACCATTGAGTAAGGGCCTTGTTTTATTAGTAGACTCCTTACATGAGCGCTCAGTATGACTACATCATTGTTGGTGGCGGATCAGCTGGTTGCGCGCTCGCCAATCGCCTGAGTGCAAACCCTGCACACAAAGTTTTAGTTCTAGAAGCAGGGCGCCGCGATTACAAATGGGATGTCTTTATTCATATGCCTGCAGCGCTGGCGTTTCCAATTGGCAGCAAATTCTATGACTGGATGTATGAATCCGAACCAGAACCATTTATGAATGGTCGCAAGATTTATCACGCACGTGGAAAAGTTTTAGGTGGTTCATCGTCAATTAATGGACAGATTTGGCAGCGCGGAAATGCACTCGATTATGAGCGTTGGTCAAAGGATAAAGGCATGGCGAATTGGGATTACGCACACTGCTTGCCATACTTTAAAAAATTAGAGAATTGCCTAGCCGATCCAAAGAATCCTTTCCGTGGAGATGACGGACCACTTAAGTTAGAACGCGGACCAGTAAAGGGCCCACTCTTTGCCGCATTCTTTAAAGCAACTGAGCAAGCCGGATATCCACGCACTGATGACGTCAATGGTTATCGCCAAGAAGGTTTCGCAGCATTTGATCGAAATGTTTATCGTGGCCGTCGCCTCAGCGCTGCGCGTGCGTATTTGTATCCCGTGCTAAAGCGCAAGAATTTATCGCTAAAGACCAAGGCGCATGTCACCAAGGTCTTATTTGAAGGCACAACCGCAACTGGTGTGGAAGTAATGATTAAGGGTAAGAAGCACACCTTTACATCGAAGGAAGTTGTTTTGTGCGGTGGCGCCATTAATACACCACAGATTTTGCAATTATCAGGAATTGGAAATCAAGAAGATTTATCCAAACTAGGAATTAATGTGGTCAAACACCTTCCTGGTGTTGGCGCTAATTTGCAGGATCACCTCGAAGTTTATGTTCAATACAAGTGCAAGCAACCTGTAACTCAACAACCAATTACACAATTATGGCGCCGCCCATTTATTGGCGCCGCATGGTTATTCTTTAGAAAAGGCCCAGGAGCCACGAATCAATTTGAAGCTGGTGGATTTACTCGAAGCAATGAAGATGTT
>Ga0208788_1000094_pt1 | contig 44821 bp, 42 predicted proteins | sample Wag4_2014_7_11_3_FD_187363 | JGI IMG/M metagenome (GOLD analysis project Ga0208788, IMG submission 187363) | Fresh water mixed with fracking chemicals microbial communities from Ohio, USA - Utica-2 Time Series FC 2014_7_11 (SPAdes) (version 2) ... | reverse complement strand
GTACAGGCGGCAGGCTTCACGCTGGCATTAGATGATTTTTGTGAATTCGATCCAAAGTGGATTCCGCTGCTGAAAATCGTCGATATTATTAAAATTCCCTTGCTGCCTGAGGTTGAGGCACAGCTGCCTGCTTTGTTGAGCCATATCGCCCCCTACCGTGCCAAACGACTGGCCGAACGTGTTGAAACACGGCAACAAGCACAAGCGTGTTTAGAACTTGGGTTTACCTTATTTCAAGGGTATTTTTTCTCGCGCCCAGAAGTGTTGCGGGCACAGCGGCTTGATGTGTCGCGGCTACGAGTGTTAGAGCTGTTGTCTTTATTGGCGGTGGAAGCAGAAACCAGTGCGCTAGAACGCGTGTTCAAAGAAGTGCCCAGTTTGGCAATGAATTTATTGCGAATGACCAACTCCGTTGCCGCAGGATTCAGCCATCCAATTCGTTCTGTTCGCCATGCCATCACAGCCTTGGGCCGACATCAACTGCGACGCTGGTTACAGCTGTTGTTGTACTTAGAACAAGAAAACATGGCGGTTGGCAGTCCGTTATTTCGTACTGTGGCGGCACGGGCGCGCTTGATGGAATTGTTGGCCTCTCAAAGCCAGCCAAAACTGAGCGAAGAAGCTTTTTTATGTGGTTTATTGTCGATGGCCTCGACGCTTTTCACTGCACCGATGGCACAAATTCTAGCGGCCATGCCTTATCTTTCCCCTAGTATTCGCCAAGCCTTACTCAATCAAAGCGGCCCGCTCTACCCATTTTTGGAAATTGCCGAGGTGATTGAACAAGAACGCCATGATCGTTTAGGGATTAGCTTCCCAGTATTACAAAAGTATGGCTTCCAGCTCACTCGTGTTGCACAAGCACAAGCAGAGGCACTCGCTTGGAGTCATGCCATTGGTCGAATAGCGGATGAGCGTATTGATGATGAAGATTGCTAGTTTTCGTTTCATCTTGCTGTTGGGAATCGTGTTAAGCCAGCCTGTGGTGGCAGAGCATAGCGTTCCTCTCTCGGCAGAAGAACAACGCTATCTCGCGCAACATCCTGTCATTAAAGCCTGTGTTGATCCAGATTGGGCACCGTTCGAGCGCATTAACGAACAAGGGCAGCATGAGGGCATTGGCGCCGACTTATTGCAACTGGTTGCTAAGCGGGTAGGGATTAAAATTGAGCTCTACCCAGTACAACACTGGGAAGAAAGCCTTGCGGCTTCAAAAAGTGGCCACTGCCAGATCATGAGTTTTCTTAACCAAACCCCTGCTCGTGAAAAGTGGCTAATTTTCACCGAGCCGGTGTTTTACGATCAAAATGTCATTATCACCCGCGAAGAACACCCTTTCATTGGCGATTTAGCATGGGCAAGAGATAAAACAGTTGCCTTGCCCGCGCAGACAATGGTGGGCGAAAGAATGAAAAATGATTTCCCCTATCTGCGATTGATTGCCACCAAAAGCGAGGCCGAGTCGATGAATTTGGTTTCGAACCGACAAGCGGACATGACGGTACGGTCATTGATTGTGGCAGCGTATGAGATCAAAAAAAATGGCTGGTTTAATCTGAAAATTGCTGGCCAAATCCCAAGCTATACCAATCAGCTGCGAATTGGGGTGTTAAAAGATGAGCCAATTTTGCGCGATATGCTGAATAAGGGCGTGCTGACGATTACCCCGCAAGAGCGCGAGGCCATTGTGAACCAGCATGTTTCAATCAAGATTGAACAGCCATTCGATTATTGGTTGATGGCCAAAATCATTGCTGTCAGTGTGGCGGTGTTGATGCTGATTTTGTGGTGGAATCGCAAGTTGCGCCGTCTTAACCAACAGCTCCAGCAACTCAACCAAAAACTGGCCACGCTCTCCATCACAGACAAACTCACGGGATTGGTAAACCGTTTGCGCCTAGACGAAGTCTTGGCCCAAGAGATCCAACGCAGTAGCCGTTTTGGTCATGTGTTCAGTGTAATTTTGGTTGATCTTGACCACTTCAAACACGTTAACGACACCCACGGCCATCAGGTAGGCGATCAAGTGCTCATCACCGCTGCGCGGCTATTGCAACAATATTGCCGTGAAATTGATGTAGTGGGGCGTTGGGGCGGCGAAGAGTTTTTAATTATTTGTCCAGAAACCCCCTGTGCTGGCGCGGCCAAATTAGCCGAGTCACTGCGCCAACATCTGGCAGCGCATTTGTTCCCAGTGGTACAACAACAGACCGCTAGCTTTGGTGTCGCCTGCTATCACCTTGGCGAACTGGCAGACACCTTGTTAGCTCGTGCCGACGTCGCGTTGTATCACGCTAAAACACAAGGCCGCAATCAAGTCGTCGTCGATTAAGACGGCATGCGCTGCAAGCGGTACAATAGCAGGGTGCAACCTGTCATTTTTTGAGGTGTTTGCCACATTTCCCATTCACAGGAAACTGCCATCATCCCTCTATCGGTGATGGTAAACCGACATTACCCGAGGAGAGGCCAATGCGTCGCCTGCTATTGTCTTTATTGTTATGCCTGCCGTTGTCCGCTTGGGCTGTTCAACCAGAGGCGAGAGCGAAAGCCGATGTTCCCCCGCCCCCAACGCATCTGATCGATGATGGTGTTGGCGTTGAGCCCGAAGTGCGTATTACCAAGAACGAATCGGGTACCGTTGAGGAATATCGCGTCAATGGCCAACTGTATCTGGTCAAGGTCACGCCACCGATTGGCGAACCTTACTACCTCTACGATGAAGATGGCAGTGGCCAAATGAAGCGTTTTGATCATCGCGGCGATCGAATGGTGATTCCGCGTTGGGTTCTCATCCGTTTTTGAGTGTATTCATGTCTGTCTATACCACTGTTACCCCCGAAGCGCTTGTCGCTTGGCTCTCTCGCTATTCCCTTGGCGCCTTAATTGACCTCAAAGGTATCGCCGCCGGCGTGACCAACACCAATTATTTTGTCACCACCGAACAAGGCCGCTATGTGTTGACCTTGTTCGAGGTGTTGCAACTTGATGAGCTACCCTACTACCTCGATTTAATGAAACACCTCGCCGAACATGGCGTGGCCGTGGCGGCCCCTATCGCCGATCAAGAGGGACAGTTGGCCAGTCTGTTGTGTGATAAACCGGCCTGTTTGGTGGCCTGTTTGGCTGGCCGTGACCTCACCACACCGAATGCCTCACATTGTGCTCAGGTCGCTACCACGATGGCAAAGATGCATGTGTCTGGACAAACTTTCACCGGCCACATGAGCAATCCTCGAGGCTTAGATTGGTGGCAGCAGACAGCAGAACGGGTGTATCCGTTTATGCCGGCGGATGAGGTCGCCTTGTTACAACGCGAATTGGCCTTACAGCAACAGCAATCGTTTGCCGACTTGCCGCGTGGCGTCGTTCATGCCGATTTGTTCCGCGATAATGTGTTGTTCGATGGCGATCACATCAGCGGCTTTATTGATTTTTACTATGCCTGTGATGATGCTTGGTTGTATGACCTCGCCATTGCGGTCAACGATTGGTGTAGTTTGCCAGACGGTGATATTGATGCTGAGCGTGCCCGCGCCATGTTGGCTGCCTATCAAACCGTGCGGCCATTACAAGCGGCTGAAGTGGCGGCATGGCCGTTGATGTTGCGTGCAGCAGCAATTCGGTTTTGGACGTCGCGCTTGTTAGATTTCCACTGCCCACAAGCAGGGGAACTGACCTTTGCCAAAGACCCCGGCCATTTCCAACGCATTTTGCAGCAACACTGCCACCGGCAAGATTTTTGGCTGAACTAAGCTGAAGGTGTGGCAGGAGATAGCCGTTGGCGATCTCTCTGCCACCGAGGTCTTAGGCTGCCCCGTGCATCGGGGATAAAACCTGCTTCAAGAATTGTTTAGTACGGTCGTGTTGTGGTGCCGAGAAGAAATGTTCTGGTTTGCCTTGTTCAAGAATCTGACCGTGATCAATAAAAATCACCCGATCAGCCACTTCACGCGCAAAGCCCATTTCATGGGTCACACACATCATAGTCATACCCGACTCGGCCAAATCCTTCATCACTTTTAACACTTCGCCAATCATTTCCGGATCGAGTGCCGAGGTCGGTTCATCAAACAGCATCACCTTCGGTTTCATTGCCAAGCCGCGTGCAATCGCCACCCGTTGTTGTTGTCCACCGGACAATTCAGAGGGGAAAGCGTCTTTTTTATGCGCCAGCCCAACTTTTTCTAACAACGCCACGGCTTCTTGTTGTGCTTGTTTGACCTCAGTTTTGCGTACTTTAATCGGGGCAAGCGTGATGTTATCCATCACTGACAAGTGCGGATATAAGTTGAAGTGTTGAAAAACAAACCCGACCTCGGCACGCAACGCGTTGAGATTGGTTTTGGGGTCGTGCACATTATGACCATTGACCCATAGCTCGCCAGATGTGATCGGTTCAAGCTGATTGACGCATCGAATGAGGGTCGATTTCCCCGAGCCCGACGGGCCACACACCACCACCACTTCACCTTGTTGCACTTCTAAATTGATGCCATTGAGCACATGCAATTTATCGCCATACCATTTGTGCACATCAACAAAACGTATCATACAAATCCTCACTTATTCGGCTTGTGGCCGTGATCGACGGCAAAGTTTGCCAGTGCAACATATTGCGCTAGGGTCAGGTTTTCTGGCCGCCAGCTCGGATCAATCCCTTGGTTGACCAAGGTTGTTTCATCAAACCATCCACGTAGGGTATTGCGTATGGTTTTGCGCCGCTGGCTGAAGGCCTCGGTAAGCAGTTGGCTTAATACCGCGACATCCTGTGCCGGATAAGGCAAAGTTTGATATGGAATTAAGCGCACCACTGCTGAATCAACCTTCGGCGGTGGGCTAAAACACCCGGGCGGCACATCCAACAATTTTTCCATCGAGAAGTAATACTGCAACATCAACCCCAAGCGGCCATAATCGGCACAGCCCGGTTCTGCCACCATCCGCTCGACCACTTCCTTTTGCAACATAAAGTGCATGTCTTCTACTTGGTCGGCAAAGGTCGCCAAATGAAATAACAGTGGGGTTGAGATGTTGTACGGTAGGTTACCGACAATTTTGTAACGCGGCGCGATGGTGCCGAAGTCAAAGCGCAAAGCATCGCCTTCATGCACTGTCAATCGTTCCGCCGGCCACCGTTTCCGCAAACGTGCAATCAAATCACGATCAAGTTCGACCACATGCAGATGGGTCACACGCTGCAACAGGGGTTCGGTTAACGCCCCCAAGCCGGGGCCAATTTCCACCACCACTGAATCTGCTTGTGGGTTGACTGCATTGACGATGTCGTCAATCACTTGTGGGTTATTCAAAAAATTTTGGCCAAAACGCTTACGCGCTACATGACCATGAGTCGCTTGAGACATGCCTGATCCCAAAATAAACCGAGTGTTTTTCGGCTACAACAGCACAAAGGGCAACGCCAACACAAGGTAGCGTAGCGTTTTACCCACACATAAAAAAAAGACCACCGACCACCACGGTAGGCGCAACCACCCCGCCGCCACACATAAGGCATCGCCTACCAGCGGTAGCCACGACAGTAACAACGCAGCCGCACCATAACGTTGCAACCAAGCTTGTGCGCGAGGCTGTAGGGGTTGTCGTGACGGTAAACAACGGCCCAACACCACATTGGTTAAACCGCCTAGGCTGTTGCCGATGCTGGCACACACCACAGCAATGCCCCACTGGGTTGGCAGCTGTTTTACATACCACAGTAAAAACAGCTCGGAGTTACCCGGTAATACCGTGGCCGAGACAAAGGCCGAAAATGTCAGCCCCCATAACCCCCATTGTTGCAGCCACAGATCTAACCACGCCACTAGAACGACACAGTTTCGCCGCAAGCGGCTTCGATTAACCCACTCAGGCGGTGATAAAACGCCATGCCATCGCGGGTGTCACACCAAGCTTCATTGTGCCAGTGAAAGTGAAAACCACCGCTGCGCGCTGCAATCCACAACTCTTGATTGGGTGCGTGGCGGTTGAGGATGATTTGACTGCCATCGTCAAATTCCAACTCTAAAACAGCCCCTTTGTTGGTCACCTCAATATCACTTTCGGCGTGGTCCAATACATTTTGAATGTGCTGAAAAATCTGTTCAGCACGGTCTAAAAATTCACTTTCAGTCATCGTTTTTCTCATTGTCACAGCCAAAGCCTTGGCCAATTTGGTGATACTATCGCGATTTTGCTCGGTTCTACCATGCGCCCACTGCTTGCTTGTTTGGTGCTTGTCAGTTTACTGACAGCCTGTGGTTATAAAGGGCCGCTGTTTTTGCCCAAGGCGTCAACCTCGCCAACAGCGGCCACCTCTTCACAACCCTAGTTTTGCTCAGGAAATATCCGTGTCTGCTATTGATTATCGCGACGGTGTGTTGACCGTCGAACAACTCCCCCTGACGCGTGTGGCGGCAGAATTTGGCACACCTTGTTATGTCTATTCCAGTGCCGCCCTCACTGAGGCTTTCTCAAGCTATCAACAGGCCTTTGCCGCGCTCAATCCGCTGATTTGCTATGCCATCAAGGCGAATTCTAACTTATCCCTGCTGCGACACTTTGCTCGTTTAGGTGCCGGTTTTGATATTGTGTCTGGCGGCGAGCTAGAACGGGTGTTGGCCATTGGGGGAGATCCGAAAAAAATCGTGTTTTCTGGCGTGGGCAAAACTGAAGCTGAAATGCGCCGGGCATTAGAGGCGGGGATTTTCTGCTTTAATGTGGAATCACCGACAGAATTAGATCGCCTCAACGCTGTAGCAGCTTCATTAAACGTCCGTGCGCCTATTAGCCTGCGCGTGAATCCAAATGTGGATGCCAAAACGCATCCTTATATTTCCACCGGCTTAAAAGACAATAAATTTGGCATCCGCTGGGAAGAAGCCTTGCCCTGCTATCGCCATGCCGCCAGCCTGTCTCATTTAGACGTGGTCGGGATTGATTGCCATATTGGCTCACAACTGACCGAATTGTCGCCACTGTTAGATGCCCTCGACCGTTTACTTGCCTTGGTCGATCAATTAGCCGCCGAAGGCATTGTGCTGCACCATGTTGATATCGGTGGTGGCGTTGGGATTCGCTACCGCGAGGAAACGCCGCCTGATCTACACGCCTATGCCCAAGCGGTGGCTTCGCGTTTGGCTGGCCGTTCGTTACAGCTGTTGATGGAACCCGGTCGTTCGCTCGTTGGCAATGCTGGCGTGTTGTTAACAGAAGTGGAATTTATCAAACAAGGCGACGGCAAAACCTTTGTGATTGTCGATGCTGCGATGAACGATTTGGCACGGCCTGCTTTATATGATGCGTGGCATGACATTCAGCCGGTGACCCCTCGTCATGAACAAACGCCGCAGTTGGCCGATGTGGTGGGGCCGGTGTGTGAGTCAGGCGATTTTCTTGGCAAAAACCGTGAATTGGCAGTGCAAGCCGGCGATTTATTGGCGGTGATGTCGGCAGGAGCGTATGGTTTTACCATGAGCTCGAACTACAACACCCGCCCACGGGCAGCCGAAGTGTTAGTTCACGGAGAAGAAATGCGTTTGATTCGACAACGTGAAACCTTCGCTCAACTGATCGAAAACGAAATCGATTTGGTGAACTGATGTCCGAGTCCACCGTGATTCGTGTGGCAGATTTAGACAACCCACGGGATGCAGAGGCAATTCTTGCCTTGACCGAGGCCTATGCCCAAGACCCAATGGGTGGGGGCAAGGGGTTGTCTGAACACGCACGACAGCAGTTGATTCCTGCGCTTCGCCAACATCCCTCGACCTTTACCCTGTTGGCCTGTCAACAAGATGATGTTGTTGGGGCTGCGTTATGTTTTCTTGGTTTTTCTAGCTTTGCCGGTGCGCCAACCGTCAATGTGCACGATTTATCGGTGCTTCCCAATTGGCGCGGCAAGGGTATTGGGCGGCGTTTGCTAGAGGCTGTGGCCGAGGCGGGCCGCGCTTGTGGTGCTTCAAAACTGATTTTAGAAGTCCGTCCCGATAACCGACGGGCGCGAGCTTTATATCGTGCCGCAGGATTTAAAACCGCTCGCCTTGGTGGGCAGCCCTATTTAATGATGGAAAAGGCTTTAAAGTGAAGTGTCTTGATACCGCGATTCCCGAAGTCAAACTATTAGAACCAACGGTGTTCGGCGATAGCCGAGGTTTTTTCTTTGAGAGCTTTAATGCCCGTCGCTTTACAGAATTGACGGGGGTGCAAGCTGACTTTGTGCAAGATAACCATTCGCGGTCGGCGCGTGGGGTGTTGCGTGGTTTGCACTATCAAATTCAACAAGCACAAGGCAAATTGGTGCGGGTGACAGTCGGCGAGGTCATCGACGTTGCGGTTGATTTACGCCGCAGCTCGCCCACGTTTGGCCAATCGGTTGCCGTTCGTTTATCGGCAGAGAACAAACACCAATTATGGATTCCCGAGGGGTTTGCTCACGGTTTTGTGGTGTTGTCGGACTATGCCGAGTTTCTCTACAAAACCACCGACTATTGGGCGCCGGAACACGAACGCTCGATTATTTGGAATGACCCTGATTTGGCGATTGATTGGCAGTTGCCGAGTGAAATTGTGCCGCAGCTTTCTGCAAAAGATGCTGCGGCAGGGCGGTTTGTCGACGCAGAAACCTTTGCTTAACGCTGCCGTTGCAAATATTCGCCAATACGCGCTGCGGCTTGGCGAATACGCGCCTCATCGCAGGTGTAAGCCAAGCGGATATGTTGTGTGGCACCGTTCTGGCCAAAATCCTTACCCGGTGTGAGGGCAACGTGAGTGTGTTCTAACAAGTCAGCCGCCAGCGTGGCACTGTTGTCACACAAATCAGACACATAGGCATAGGCATAAAATGCCCCTTGTGGCTGAGTCGGAAAGCGGAAGCCAATGTCAGAAAAGGCTGCTAGCAACACATCACGGCGTTGATGGAAGACTTGGCGCCGTTCTTCAAGCAGGACGATGGTTTGTGGTGTAAAAGCTGCCAACGCTGCATATTGTGCAGGGGTCGGGGCAGATAAAAATACATTTTGTGCCACCCGTTCTACGGCATCAATATACGCTTCTGGAATGACCAACCACCCCAAACGCCAGCCCGTCATTTGGAAATATTTCGAGAAACTGTTAATCACCCAAATATCATCAGCACACGCTAGGGCGGTTGTGGCATCCATCCCATAGGTCAGTCCGTGGTAAATCTCATCCACAATCAATTGCCCACCCTGCGCTTTCACTGCTGCATATAAGGCGGCCAGTTCGGTAGGACAAATCAACGTCCCCGTTGGGTTGGCTGGTGAGGCAATCATCGCCGCCACGGTATTGGCTTGCCAATGTGCTGCGATATGTGCCGCATTGAGTTGGTATTGTGTCTCTGGGCCGACGGCGACTGAACGCGGTTCGGCATCGAGTAGGCTGACCAAATGACGATTACACGGATAAGTGGGGTCCGGTAGCAACACACTGTCGCCGGCTGCTAATAAGGCCGACAGCGTTAGCAATAAAGCACCTGACGCGCCGGTGGTTACCGCAATGCGCCGTGGTGATACGGTCACACCGTAGCGTTGCTGATAAAACGCTGCAATCGCTTCTCGTAGCGCAGGAATACCCAATGCAGGGGTATAGAAGGTTTTACCGTCAGCGAGGGCTTGGCGGCCCGCTTCAATAATCGGAGCTGGGGTTGGGAAGTCGGGTTCGCCGACTTCCATATGAATCACGTCATGGCCTGCGGCGGTCAGTTGTTGCGCACGCGCTAAAATCGCCATCACATGGAAAGGATGAACATGAGCAAGACGAGAGGACATAAGCCACCCAAAAACGACTCAGTTTAATCCTCGTCGTCGAGGGTTTCCAGTGTTTGCCCCGGCACATAGACCCGTACATTATGTTCTTGCAACATCGGTAACAGCTCAGGAGGCGGGTAGTCATCGGTAAACAGGGCATTGAGTTCACCGATATGACAGAGCTTCATCATGGCATTACGGCCAAATTTACTGGAGTCTGCCACCAACCATTTTTGGCGGGCATTTTTCATCATGGCTTTCGCCGCCCGCACTTCACGATAGTCATAGTCGAGCAAGGTGCCATCGCTGTCGATGCCTGAAGCCCCCACAATTGCATAGTCCACCTTGAACTGTTCAATCATGTCCAAGGTTGCCACCCCCGTAATGCCGCCATCTTTCGGGCGCACCACGCCGCCGGTGATGATCACCTCAAAATCAGGCCGCCGTGTCAGGATAGATGCAACATGGATATTATTGGTAATCACCCGCAGATGTTGATGCCGCACAATTAAGGCTTTCGCTACCGCTTCGATGGTCGTGCCAATGTTCATAAATAAAGAGGCATCATCTGGGATATGTTCTGCTAATAATTCAGCAATGCGGGTCTTTTCGTTTTGGTTTTTGACTTTGCGGGTGGCGTATTCTTCATTTTCCACGCTTGGCCCTAATGCCGCCCCACCATGAAAACGCCGCAGTAGATTTTCTTCCGACAGTTGATTGATATCACGGCGAATGGTTTGGGGCGTCACATCTAAGCGGCGGGCAAGTTCTTCAATAGGCATAAAGCCACTAGCACGGACAAGCTTGAGAATTTCTTCGTGACGAGGCAAACGATTCATAGTGGCAACCAAACTGACAAAATTTTGGGGCTTTGTTTTAACACGAAAGCGAAAAGGCGGCAAATCAGGTGGATTATGTTGCAGTGCTTTCGTTTGCGATCATAGGGTCAATCAAAAATGAATTGACGATGCAAAAACAGCTCGTGTTAAGCTTTGCTTCTCCCTCACGTCAGGAGTCTTACCCATGCGTTATTTTTCTGTTCGTCTGATCGGCGCTGCTGTGGCAGCGGCTTTGTTATCCACGCCAGCATTAGCGGCTGAATACACCGGTACACTGAAAAAAATCAAAGACTCGGGCACCATCGTCTTGGGCCACCGCGATGCCTCGATTCCTTTCTCATACCTCGGTAACGATCCTTCCCAACCGATTGGCTATTCTCACGACTTGCAACTGAAAGTGGTTGAAGCACTGAAAAAAGAGCTGAAACTGCCTAGCTTGAAAGTCAAATACAATCTGGTCACCTCTCAAACCCGTATTCCGCTGGTGCAAAACGGCACCGTTGACCTCGAATGCGGTTCGACGACCAACAACGTAGAACGGCAAAAACAGGTTGATTTCTCGGTGGGGATTTTTGAAATCGGCACCCGTTTGTTGACCAAGAAAACCTCTGGCATCAAAGATTTTCCTGATTTGAAGGGCAAAAACGTTGTCACCACTGCCGGCACCACTTCTGAGCGGTTGCTGAAAACCATGAATGCCGAGAAAGAAATGGGCATGAACATCATCAGTGCAAAAGATCACGGTGAATCGTTCTTGATGCTGGAATCGGGCCGTGCTGTTGCCTTTATGATGGACGATGCACTGTTATACGGTGAAATGGCGAAGGCGAAAAACCCTGCTGACTGGGTCGTCACCGGTAAGCCACAATCGTTTGAAATCTATGGATGTATGGTGCGTAAGGGCGATGCTGCCTTTAAGAAAGTGGTGGATGATGCCATCGTTGCCACTTACAAATCAGGTGAAATCAACAAGATTTATAACAAGTGGTTCCAACAGCCCATCCCACCTAAAGGCCTGAACCTGAACTTCCCAATGAGCGATGAACTGAAACAACTCATCACCAAACCAACCGACAAATCGGCAGAGCAGATGTAATCCTATTCCTGCCTCTTCTGTATTTAATGCTGTCTTAGGGCGAGCTCATAAGGCTCGCCCTTTTTGTCAGCGAAGAAATAGTAAGTGTTTAGCACAGAAAATATCTCAATTTGGATACGGTTAACTTGTATTAACAATATGTTACCGTGGCAAGTTTCACGGGATCGCCGGTTTATGCTACGCTGCAACATTGGCGTGATACGCGCACGGATGTTGAGAACATGAATTCAACTGGCAATATTTTTGTGGTCACTGCGCCATCCGGTGCAGGTAAGACTACCCTCGTAGCGGCCTTACTGGCGGCAGACAAACAAATCCAACTGTCGGTTTCCTATACCACCCGCGCGCCACGTGATGGCGAAATTCCGGGTGTGCACTATCATTTTGTCGATCGCACTAGCTTCGACCAGCTGAAAGCCCGTGGGGATTTTCTGGAATGGGCCGAAGTCTATGGCAATGGATATGCGACATCCGAGCGTTGGATTCGCGAACAACTGAGCACAGGTCGCGATATTCTGTTAGAAATCGATTGGCAAGGCGCGCAACAAGTTCGCAAAGTCTTTCCTGAAGCGGTTGGCATTTTCATCCTTCCCCCTTCAGTCGAGACATTAGAAGAACGTTTGCGTCGGCGTGGAAAAGATTCTGAAGAAGTGATTCAGCATCGTATGGCGATTGTTCGGTCAGAAATCGACCATGTTGCCGAGTTCGATTACATCATCATTAACGAAGAACTCGACCACGCAGTACACGATCTTGTCAGCATTGTGCGTGCCGAGCGAGTGCGTACTAAAAAACAGCTACAAAAGCGCGCCACACAAATTGCTTCCATGCAAAGCAACGGCTAACTTGGCCGTGGCCACCCTAAGCCCCTATTGATCTGGAGAAGACTCTCATGGCACGAATTTCTGTTGACGAATGCTTAGCCCGCATCGAAAACCGCTTTGAACTCACCCTCGCCGCCACTTGGCGTGCCCGCCAATTAGCCAACGGTGCCACACCGTTAGTTGAGTCGGGTCGGGATAAACCCACTGTTACCGCCCTGCGCGAAATCGCAGCCGGTCAGGTGGGACGTGAACTGCTAGACCGACGCGCGTAAGCGTATCGGCGCACCATAAGGGGGAAATACCGTGGCCCATTCTGAATCCTCAACCGAAGTGCCCTGCATCGACTATGCAGCGATGGTCGAGGCAGCCGTTCAAGATTTGATGGAAGCAGCCTCCACCTATCTTCCCCCCGACGACTTAACCTTCTTACACGAAGCGTTTGTTTTTAGTCATAAAGCGCATGATGGACAAACCCGCAAAAGCGGTGAACCCTACATTACGCATCCGATTGCGGTTGCTCGTATTCTGACCGAGTGGAAGTTGGATGTTCAAGGTTTGGCAGCTGCGCTGCTGCATGATGTCATGGAAGACACTGGGGTAGCCAAAATCACCCTAGCTGAGCACTTTAGTGAAACTGTTGCCGATTTAGTCGATGGACTCTCCAAGCTTGAACGCTTGGAATATCAAACCAAAGAAAGTGCACAGGCAGAAAACTTCCGTAAGATGGTGTTGGCAATGGCGCAAGATATCCGCGTCATCATCGTGAAATTGGCCGACCGCTTGCACAATATGCGTACGTTAGATGCCATGCGCCTCGACAAACGACAGCGCATCTCGCAAGAAACGCTGGATATTTACGCCCCGATTGCCAATCGAATTGGTCTCAATAAAGTGTATCGCGAACTACAAGATCTCTCGTTTAAACACACTTATCCCAATCGCTATCAAGTCTTAGCCAAAGCAGTGAAAGCCGCCCGAGGCAATCGCCGTGAATTAGTTGGCAAAATTTTAGTCAGTATTGAACAACGTCTTGCCGAAGCGCGGTTACCAGCGGTTATTAAAGGTCGTGAAAAAAATCTCTACAGTATTTATAAAAAGATGGTGGAAAAACACCTGTCTTTTTCGGAAGTGCTCGACATCTACGCTTTTCGCGTCGTCGTAGACGATACCCCGAGCTGTTATCTTGCCCTCGGCGTACTACACGCACTATTTAAACCCATCCCTGGTAAATTCAAAGACTATATTGCCATTCCCAAGGGCAATGGCTACCAATCGCTACATACCACTTTGTTCGGTCCCTACGGGACCCCGATTGAAATTCAAATCCGTACCCATGAAATGCACCGTATTGCCGAAACCGGCGTAGCCAGCCATTGGATGTATAAATCGGGTAATGCCTCCATCGACCAAGCACAGCAACGCACCCATCAGTGGTTACAAGATATCCTCGACATTCAAGCCGAATCGGGCGATGCCATTGAATTTCTGGAACATATCAAAGTCGATTTATTCCCTGATGAGGTCTATGTTTTCACCCCCAAAGGTAAAATTATGGTGTTGCCGAAAGGCTCAACACCGGTTGATTTTGCCTATGCCGTTCATACCGATGTTGGCCATCGCTGTATTGCAGCTAAGGTGAATCACACCTTAGTCCCTCTGCGTACCAAGCTGAAAAACGGTGATCAAATCGAAATTGTGACTGCCGCACATGCTCATCCCAATCCGTCATGGTTGGGATTTGTTGCCAGTGGTCGTGCCCGCAGTCATATTCGTAATTTCCTCAAGGGGATGCACCGTGGGGAAGCGGTGGAGCTGGGAAGCCGCATGTTGCGACAATCGCTACATGCTTTATCAGGTAAACACTTTATTGTGCCCGAGCCCGTTTGGCAGGAATACCTACGCGAGCACACCGAGCACAATAACGATTTTGAAGATGTCTTAGCGGATATTGGCACAGGTAAATTGTTACCGGTGGTGGTGGCCAGCCGTTTATTAGAATTAGCAGGTGAAACCTCCGGCGAGCCGTTGCGTGTCGGGCCGATTGCGATTCGTGGTAATGAAGGCGCCTCTTTGCAATTCTCGCCATGCTGTAACCCCATTCCCGGCGATCGGATTGTTGGTGTGGTCAACAAGGGACAAGGTTTGTTGATCCATCGCCATGATTGCACCAATATCCAAAAATTCGACCCTGAAAAGTTGCTTGATATGGAATGGGAATTGGCACAACCCAAACTATTTGGTGTGCCAGTCAGTGTGTTAGCAAAAAGCGAGCGTGGGGCTTTGGCGGCGGTGGCAGCAGCCATTACCGAATCGTCCGCCAATATCGAAAGCGTGGATATGCAGGATGCCCATAGTGGAGAAGGGTATGTGCAAATCCGCTTCCGCTTACAAGTTGAAGGCTTGGCCCATCTTGGTGAGGTAATTGCCAATATTCAACGTCAGGCTGCCGTGGTGCGGGCAGCACGATTATGATTCTTTAAGAGGAATGACTGTGATTGACGTCATTATCAATGGACAACCCCATCAATTTCCTATCGGTACCGTATTGGAAGCCGCTTTAAGCCAGTGGGTAAAACCCGGACAACGGATCGCTGTTGAGCGCAACGGCGATATTGTTCCGCGCAGTCAACATGCCCATACCGAATTGCAACACGGCGATCAGCTTGAGATTGTGGTTGCCGTCGGCGGTGGCTAGTTGTCCTGATTAAACTGCAGTAAGGTGGCGAGCCACCACTCACCGGACTTTAGAATAGAGACATGACTATGGCAGATTGTTTAAGAATTGCAGGGCAAGAATATCAATCACGTTTGTTAGTTGGGACGGGGAAATATAAAGATTTTGCAGAAACAGCAGCGGCGTTAGAGGCCTCTGGTACCGAGATTGTGACGGTTGCCATCCGGCGGGTAAATTTGGGCCAAAATCCAGACGAACCGAACCTGCTCGATGCACTGCCGCCCAACCGCTATACGCTGTTGCCCAATACGGCAGGTTGTTATAGCGCAGAAGAAGCGATCCGTACCCTGCGCCTTGCGCGGGAGTTGTTAGATGGTCATAAGCTCGTGAAGTTGGAAGTGTTGGGCGATGCTAACACCCTGTTTCCGAATGTCTTAGAGACATTAAAAGCAGCAGAGGTGTTGGTAAAAGAGGGTTTTGATGTAATGGTTTACACCTCGGATGACCCTATTGTTGCCCGCCAGCTGGAAGAGATTGGCTGTTGTGCCATTATGCCGTTAGCGTCGTTAATTGGCTCGGGTATGGGGATTCTTAACCCGTGGAATCTACAGTTGATTATCGAACAAAGCAAAGTCCCTGTTTTGGTTGATGCCGGTGTTGGCACTGCCAGCGACGCGGCCATTGCGATGGAACTTGGTTGTGACGGGATTTTGATGAATACCGCTATCGCTGGGGCACAACGTCCTATTCAAATGGCTCGTGCTATGAAATTAGCTGTTGAAGCAGGGCGTGAGGCATTTTTAGCTGGCCGAGTGCCGAAAAAACTCTACCACGGCAGCCCAAGCTCTCCCATCAGTGGGGTGATTGGAAAGAATTAGTCACGGTTAAATTAAAAAGCCGCACAAAAAAAGCCAACCTAGATGGGGTAACCTTGGCGGTTTGCTTCACTCCGTGTCGCAAAACCGCCCTATGGCTTTAACTGAGCAAGCGTTGTAGATATTGACCGTAGCCATTTTTTGCTAAAGGTGCGGCTAGGGTAGCCAGTTGAGCGTCATCAATCCAACCACTGCGCCAAGCAATTTCTTCTGGACAGGCGACTTTCAGGCCTTGGCGGTGTTCGATTGTGGCAATAAATTGGCTTGCTTCTAACATCGACTCATGCGTGCCAGTGTCTAACCAAGCATAGCCACGCCCCATCACTTGTACATCTAGCTGTTTTTCTTGCAAATACACTGCATTCACATCGGTAATTTCTAACTCACCACGTGCTGAAGGGCGAATCGATTTTGCAATATCAACAACACGGTTATCGTAGAAGTACAAACCGGTCACGGCATAGCGTGATTTAGGTTGCTTGGGTTTTTCTTCGATACTGATGGCGTGGCCAGCAGCATCAAACTCCACCACACCATAACGCTCAGGGTCGTTGACCAAATAGGCAAAAACTGTCGCGCCCTGTTCTTGCTTGGCTGCCGAGGTCAACAGCCCAGTGAAATCATGGCCATAAAAAATATTATCGCCTAACACCAAGGCACAGCTGTCTTGGCCAATAAAAGATTCACCAATAATAAACGCTTGTGCCAAACCATCAGGGCTTGGCTGCACTGCGTATTGCAGCTGAATCCCCCATTGACTGCCATCGCCTAAGAGTTGTTGGAAACGTGGTGTGTCTTGTGGTGTGGAGATAATCAAAATCTCACGAATCCCCGCCAACATTAAGGTGGTCAGCGGATAGTAAATCATTGGCTTGTCGTAAATCGGTAGCAGCTGTTTTGAAACAGCAATAGTAGCGGGATAGAGCCGTGTGCCAGAGCCACCGGCCAAAATAATCCCTTTGCGAGTTGTCATGGTGGTTTCCAAAATCGTTATTGTCGCAGAAGTGAGTGAACAACAGCCGGCAAAGCGTGTGACCACGAAGGCAGATAGATACCATAGTGTTGTTGTAGCCGTTGGCAGTCGAGGCGGCTGTTTGCTGGGCGTGGGGCCGGCACCGGATATTCGCTGCTTGGAATTGCCGCAATCGCTGCGGCATCCAATGCCAAGCTGGCCCCTTGTTGTTGTGCTAATCGAACAATTTCACAGGCAAAAGCATGCCACGATACCGCACCGCTGGCCGTCAGATGGAATACGCCCCATGCGGCTTGCTCAGGACATTGCCACAGTTGCCGCAGCACAGCCGCTGTGACATCTGCAATCAACGAAGCCGCCGTGGGCGCACCAATTTGATCGGCTACCACGGATAAGGTTTTGCGTTCACGAGCAAGACGTAAAATCGTGCGAACAAAATTGCCGCCAAAGTCGCCATACACCCAACTGGTACGGAAAATCAGGGCTTTTGCCCCTGAGGCCAAAATGGCTTGTTCACCCGCCAATTTGCTACGGCCATAGACAGATTGTGGGGCGGGGCTATCGCTTTCGCGATAGGGCGTGCTGTGTTGTCCATCAAATACATAATCGGTTGAATAATGCACCAACACCGCACCCAATGCAGCGCAAGTTTCTGCCATCACCTGCGGCGCAGTGGCATTGACCGCAAAAGCAGCATCAACTTCACTTTCTGCCTTATCAACGGCAGTCCATGCGGTAGCATTAACGACGATATCAGGCGCCAGATCCCTCAGCGTTTGCCGCAGTGTCACACTGTCACAGATATCCAGCTGCGCCCGTGTCAGGCTGTGTAACTCACCAACACAGGCGAGAGCGCGTTGTAATTCATGCCCTACTTGACCATGAGCGCCCAACAGTACAATACGAGGAAAATTATTCGGCATACTGTTTCCCTAACCACTCACGGTAGGCACCGCTTTGCACTTTTTCCACCCATTCCGGATGGGATAAGTACCATTCCACGGTTTTACGAATGCCGGTTTCAAAGCTTTCTTGTGGTTTCCACCCCAGTTGATCGATGATTTTGCTGGCATCAATGGCATAGCGGCGGTCGTGCCCCGGGCGATCTTGCACAAAGCGAATTTGCTCACGATAGCTCGCACCATCGGCTCGAGGTTGCAGCTCATCTAAGATGTCACACAGGGTATGTACCACTTCCAGATTGGTTTTTTCATTACAACCGCCGACATTATATGTCTCACCCACTTGCCCAGCCGCCAATACCCGTTCAATGGCGCGGCAATGATCGACCACATACAACCAATCACGCACATTTTTACCATCACCATACACTGGCAACGCTTTGCCGTTGAGGGCATTTAAAATCATCAACGGAATCAGTTTTTCAGGAAAATGATACGGGCCATAGTTGTTAGAACAGTTTGTGGTCAAAACTGGCAGGCCGTAAGTGTGATGCCAAGCGCGAACGAGGTGGTCGCTGGCGGCTTTACTGGCAGAATAGGGACTATTTGGTTCGTAACGATGTTGTTCGGTGAAAGCGGGGGCAACATCAGTTAAAGAACCATAGACTTCATCCGTCGAAACATGCAAAAAGCGGAAAGCCTGACGAGTAGGTTCTGCTAGCGTTTGCCAATAGCCGCGTACGCTCTCCAGTAGGGAAAAGGTGCTGACAATATTGGTTTGAATAAAATCGGCTGGGCCGTGAATAGAGCGATCCACATGCGATTCTGCCGCAAAGTTCAGCACAGCACGGGGTTGATGTTGTGATAACAGCGCATCCACCAATGTTCGATCACCGATATCTCCCACCACGAGCTGTAAACGTGGGTCGTTTTGATAGTGGGCCAAATTATCTGGATTGCCGGCATAGGTCAGTTTGTCCAATACCACCACCGCTTCTTGCTGGTTGGCTAACCAATTTAAGACAAAATTACTGCCAATAAAGCCCGCACCACCTGTCACCAGAATCACGTGCAATCCTCAATTGATAAAAAACAACGATTATACTCACAAGCCCTTGCCTAATCAGCGATTTGAACATGTCTTTGTCTGCACCTACCACCTTGTCTGATGTTGCTGTAATGGTACCAACCTATCAGGGAGGGCAAGATTGGCTGCAATGGATCGATCATTATCAGCGCTTGCGTTATCGCCCAGCCGAAGTGTTGGTCATCGATTCTGGCTCACACGATGGCACCGCCGAGGCAGCACGCGCGGCAGGCTTTACTGTGCAACACATTGACAGCCGCGATTTCAATCATGGTGCAACACGCCAACAAGGGGCTGATTGTTTACAACGCTATCCCTTTGTGGTGTATCTGACACAAGATGCGTGGTTTGCCAACCCAGAGGCTTTATGGCACTTGCGGCAAACTTTCAACGACCCAAGCGTAGGTGCGGCCTATGGGCGACAATTACCCCGCCCCGGGGCAGGCGTTTTGGGTGCACATGCCCGTTTATTTAACTACCCTGCCACCAGCCGCCGGCAAAGCCGCGCCAGCATTCCACAGCAAGGGATTAAGGCTAGCTTCATGTCGAACAGTTTTGCTGCCTATCGACAAAGCGCGTTGCGAGAGGTTGGCGGCTTTCCAGCCCAAATTATTTTGGGAGAAGATGCGTGGGTTGGCGGCCGTTTGGTGTTGGCAGGACACGACATTGCCTACTGTGCTGAAGCACAAGTATTCCATTCCCATGACTACTCCCTATGGCAAGAAATGAGCCGCTATTTTGATATTGGTGTGTTTCACCAACAAGCGGCATGGCTAAAACGTGAGTTTGGTGCTGCCGAGGGCGAGGGGGCACGTTTTGTGCGTTCGGAGTGGGCATATTTGTGGCAACATCAGGCATGGCGGCTGCCTGAAGCTGCTGCGCGAACGGTGTTGAAATATATTGGCTACCGCCTTGGACAATCTTATCAACGTCTTCCTCGATCGCTGTGTCAAAGATTGTCAATGCACCGGCGGTTTTGGTCATCCAACGCTTGATCGTTTTGAGTATGTAATTTAATGAGCTGTGTCATAATGGCCGCAAGGCCAACAATCTGTTGGCCAATATTGTTTTCTTTTTGAAAAATTCATTTGGTATGAGCCAAAAAAAATTCGATACCGAACAAAACAAAAGCATAAAAAACACTGCAATTCACCTGTTATTGGCAGATCGAATCGCGGTGCGCTTTTTGCTGCGAGAGAATAGACACACTCTCCTCGCTTCGCTGTCGCTCAATATCTTGTCTTTAGCCCTACCATTAGCGATTTTGCAACTGTATGACCGCATTATTCCAAACCAATCAACAGGGACTTTGTTGATGCTGGCCTTGGGTGTGGGAGCGGCCTTAATTGCTGAAAGCATTCTGACATTAGCACGTTCGGCACTGACCGCATGGACCGGTGCCAAGTACGAACATGTGCTCTCATGTAGCGCAACAGAACACTTGCTTAACTCGGATATGCGAGCGTTTGAAAAAACCGGCGCCGGTAGTCATCTCGAAAACTTACAGAGTATTGGTTCTCTGAAAGATTTTTTCTCTGGTCAGGTCGCTGTGGTGTTGGCCGATTTGCCGTTTGTGTTGATCTTTGTTGGCATGATTATCTACCTTGCCGGTTGGCTAGCTTTAATTCCAGTCGGATTGTTTAGTTTGGTCTTATTGGCAGCGTTAATTCAACGCCGTCTGTTGCGTAAAACATTAGAAGACAGCGCGCTTGCACAAGAACGCCGCTACAACTTTATCTTGGAACTGCTATCGGGTTTATCAGCCATTAAGGCTCAAGGGTTGGAAGATATTATGATGCGGCGCTACGAACGCCTGTCAGAAACCAACTGTATGTATGACTACCAGTCAAGCTTACTCAGTGTACGTGCTTCCACTGTATCTGCAGCCTTTAGCACATCGTCCATGATTCTCGTCGCTGCAGGTGGCAGTATTGGTGTGATGAATGGCTCAATCAGTATCGGTACCTTGGCTGCCTGTAGCCTGTTGACCAACCGTGGTTTACAGCCGTTACAACGGGCAATGGGGATGTGGGTCCAGTTACAACGTTCTCATATCTACCGTGAAAAAGCAGGACATACTTTTGAGTTACCTGTTGCCTATGCACACCAAACAACACAAGAGAATGAAGAAATTCCTGCACCGAGCGGCCAACTGAGCGTAGAAAATCTGAGTTTCCGCTTTGGTGAAAAAGAGCCGTGGATTGTGCAGGAAGTCAACTTACAAGTGCATGCGGGTGAAGCCATCGGCATTCGTGGCGAGGCGGGGGAAGGAAAAACCACGCTGTTGGCGCTGATGTATGGTTTGTTAACACCAAGTACAGGTAAGGTATTCGTAGATGGTGTGTGCCCAGAACAATTTTCCCCCATTGATTTGCGCGGTCGGATTGCCTTTTTGCCACAACGCGCTGTGGTGTTTGAAGGAACAATTTTAGAAAACATCACCCTCTTCCGCGATAAAGAGCACAAAGAATTTGCACTGCAATTAGCTAAACGGGTCGGATTAGATGCGGTGGTGAGTCGATTCGCCAAGGGCTATCAAACCCGTATTGGCCCCGGATCATCGATGGTATTACCCAACGGGGTGGTACAGCGCATTGCGGTAGCGCGGGCATTGGTTGATCGCCCAAAAATTTTGCTGTTTGATGCGGCCAATACCGCGCTGGATGGGACGGGTGATGCGATGGTGCGTGACCTGATGATTGAGCTAAAAGGCCATGTCACGCTCATTATGGTGTCATTACGTCCTTCACTCTTGCGCGTCGCCGATCGCACATTTGAACTCAAAGGGGGACGGCTGCATCCTTTCACCTTACCCCCATTGCCTAATGCACCTGCGGCTGCCGCCGCACCAGTTAAGCAAACCACACCATGACGTCTTCCGTTGTTTTAACCCTGCCTCCGTCTAAGGAGCATGAAATCCAAGCGCGCCACGATGCAATTCGTACTGCCTTGGATCAATTGGGCAAGGTCGATGAAGTTGCCCTGAGCTTGCCTGTTTTGCTTGATGCCCTCGGTTGGCAAGGCGAAGCCCGTGCTGTCGCCGAGGCCTTACCTCACTTTGCCGATCGGCTGACATTTGATCGCCTCTGTAATGTGATGGCGCTGCTGGGTTATGTCAGTACCCGCCTTGAAGTCAATCGTTTAGCTGATGTTGACCATCGTTTATTGCCCTGTTTATTTGAGGGCATCAACGGTGAGGTGTTCGTTTTATTATCTGGAAAAACGACCCTCCCCGGTCTATGGCGTGTCCATGATGTGGCACAAGGGCGAGAAATTGACATCGACCCACGCCGGTATGGTGGAATGGTGTATTTCTTTTCCTCCCGTGAAAACCACCAAGAATTAGCTGATGCGGCTGCCAGTGGTCAATGGTTGTCTTTGGTCTTGGCGCGTTTCCGTCCGGTGTTAGCACAGGTGGCCATTTACACCTTCTTTATTTACATGCTGGCGATTGTGCCACCGCTGTTCACCATGACGATTTACGACCGAATTATTCCGTCGAAATCGTACCTTTCCCTACTGGCCCTGCTGTCGGGGGCAATTTTGGCCGTGTGTGCCGAAGTGTGGTTGCGTGAACGGCGCGGCCACATGCTGGCACATATCGGGGTGCGGCTGAATTTATTGGTCAGTGGTTCGATGATGAACCAAATGATGAAACTACCGTTATTGGCCACTGAACGTAGTAAGTTGGGGGCGCAGATTATGCGCCTGCGGAATGCCGAGTTTGTGCGCGATACCTTTTCTGGCCATACCGCCATGACGATGTTGGATTTGCCGTTCTCGATCATCTTCATCATCACGCTGGCTTTGCTTGGTGGTTGGTTGGCCGTCGTACCCTTGATTGCTGCCGTGCTGTATGTGCTGATTGCGCTGTTGATGGCACCGATGATTAGCCGCAACACCGCGTTATCCAGCAAATTGACCTCACAACGGCAAGAGTTTGCCATTGAAACGATCACCAAAATGCGCGCCTTGCGGACGTTGAGTATCACCGACGTGTGGCTGAATCGCTACCGCGAATTGTCGGGCGCAGCCGCGATGGCAGGTTATAAGTCTGCCTTGTTAAATGCCATCATCAGCACCTTAGGCTACGGCATTATGATCACGGCGGGGGTGATTACCATTGGCATGGGTGCACTGGGGATTATGAATGGCACGGTAACGGTAGGGGCCTTAATCGCCATTATGACCCTCACTTGGCGCGTGCTGACACCGTTACAATCTGGTTTCACCATTCTGAATCGATTGGAGCAGATTCGTACAGGTACCCGCCAAGTCAACCAACTTATGCAAGCGCGGATTGAAGAACAACCCGACCGCAACGATGGCAATACGGTGCCACAGTTACAAGGCCGTGTCGCTTTCTCACGGGTCAGTATGCGTTACGCCAACGACCTTGATCCGGTGTTGTTGGGGGTCAGTTTTGATATTAAACCGGGTGAGCGTATCGCGGTGATTGGCCCGAACGGGGCAGGAAAATCAACCTTGCTCAAAACCATTTTGGGGATTTACCAACCTCAGGCGGGGACCATTCGCATTGACGATATCGATTTGCGGCAACGCGACCCGATCAATTTACGCAAAGCCATCGGCTATGTGCCACAGGATTTTTCGCTGTTCTACGGCACCATCGCGCAAAACTTACGCCTTGCCGACCCCACCGCCTCAATGTCTGATCTACAAGAGGCGGCTCGCAAAGCAGGGGTACACGAGCTGATCGAACAACTACCCGAAGGTTATCACCATCGTGTAGGTGATCAACGCTCGGCACAGTTACCAGCCGTGCTACATGCGGGTTTAGCTATTGCCTCGGCGTATCTGCGCAAACCCGGCATTTTGCTGTTTGACGAGGCGATTGACAGTTTGGACTCGGAGCGCGAAACCACACTGATGCAAACGCTGGATGAGCTACGCGGTAAAACCACGGTGTTTATGGTGACCCACCGCCCAGCCCACATGCGTTCTGCTGACCGTTTGCTGGTGTTACAAGCCGGTCAATTGGTGTTGAACGATAAACCAGAATTGGTATTACCGAAGTTGCCTCCGGGGTTCTTGTAATCCACTGCCGACTTGTTGATTAACCTTTTGCTTGTGATGGATGGCAACAATGGCTCTATTTTCTTGGCTAGGTAAGCGTTGGGACGGTTTAATGTCCGGCTTTGAACGTCGACGAGCGACGTTTAAGCAACAACGTTTGTTAGCACATTCGCTGTTATTAGAAGAAATCATTGCCCCTGCGGCAGTGTTAAAAACTATCTTCGTTGCGTTTGCCTTGGTGTTGATTTTTGTTGCTTGGGCATCCGTGGCAGAAATGGATGAAGTCACCCATGCTCCTGGTGAGGTGATGTCGCATTTATCAATGCAGCGTATCCAACACCTAGAAGGGGGGATTTTGGAAGAAATCAAAGTCCAGCCCGGTGAAGTTGTGAAAAAAGGGCAAACATTGGCCCGTTTACAAAAAAAATCTGTTGAGGCCGACCGTGAACAAACACGGATGCGCGAGTTGGGTTTGCGTTTGGATTTAGAACGAATGCAGGCGGTGCTAGATGGACGTAAACCGGATTTTTCACAAATTCCTGATGCGCCCGAGCTGATGAAAGAAGCGCAGTACGGCCTGTGGGAAGGTCAAGTCAATGCGCGGGCACAACAACGTGATGTGTTGGAAGAACAATATCGACAACGCGATGCCGAAGTGCGTACCTTGTCACAACAAGTCCGTGACCTTGAACGCTCACGGCAATTACTCAGTCAGGAATACGATTCCCGTCGTTCGCTGAGTGAACAAGGCTATGCCCCGCGTTTGCAGTCGTTAGATGCCGAGCGGCGATTAAACGACACCCGTACCGACCTCAACCGCCTGAATAATGAAATTCACCGTGCCCAATTGGGTCGCTCCGAGGCACAAGAGCGTTTGGCCGAGATGGAAGCCGACCGCCGCCGCGAGTTGTTAGCACAAATCAACGCCACCACGGTGGAGTTGGCACAGTTGTTGGAAGTGAAAAACAAACAGCAGGATCGTGTTGACCGCTCAGAAATTGTGTCGCCAGTGTCGGGGATTGTGAAAACGGTGATGATTGATACCGTCGGGGGTGTGATTGCCCCCGGTGCGGAAATCATGCAAATCATGCCAACTGACAGCAATTTGTATGTGACGGCACGGATTCAGCCACGCGATATTGGCGCAATTAGTGTGAATGATCCCGTGACGATTAAAGTCAGTTCTTATGATTTTTCGCGGTTTGGTGGCATTGAGGGCAAGGTGTCACATATTTTGCCTGGCAGCTTTATGGATGAACGTAACAACCCGTATTTCAAAATTCAGGTCAAGCTGGAAAAAACCTACGTGGGGATCGATCCTGCCCATACCATTGCGCCAGGCATGACCGTGCAGGCCGATGTCACAACTGGTTCAAAGACTCTGTTGCAATATCTGTTCCGCCCTGTGCAATTGATTGCACAACAGGCTTTTTCTGAACGTTAACGCACTAGGAAGAAACATAGATAAACCTGATAACCGGGTATCAGATTTTATGATTAGCTTTCAGCTTAAGCGAGGCATAGAATGTTTTCTGAACTGGTTACTGCTGTTGCCCTAATACTGGCTGTGCCCACAGCGTGACGTGTTTTGATGTTTCTTCCTCGTGTTTTCCCCCACATGGTTATCCTGCGGGGGATTTTTTTTGCTGTGTGTTAGGCTTTCTGCTACTTATCCCACATACCTAAAATACCAGCCCCACCTGCCAAAGCTGCGGCTATGTGTCGGCTAAGAATTGCCGAACACAAGCGCAGTTCAAATGTGTACTTGGAATGTAGTCTAAGAACGTCCTGTTCCCATGCCACCTAATACCGAACCTTCGCCTTGTTGCTTACCGCCAAGGCTAGGCGCGCTTGCGACAATACGGTCAGCGAGGCGTGACAGGGGTAACGATTGTAACCACACATGCCCAGGGCCGGTGAGCGTGGCAAAGAATAGCCCTTCACCACCAAAGAGCGCACTTTTCACCCCGCCGACAAATTGAATATCCATATCTACCGTTGGCTGATACGCCACCACACAACCCGTATCGACGCGGATTTTTTCACCGGGCGCGAGTTGACGTTCTAACAGTGTTCCACCTGCGTGAATAAACACATAACCATCACCTTCGAGTTTTTGCATCACAAAGCCTTCGCCACCAAACAAGCCGGCACCGAGTTTTTTCTGAAATGCGATGCCCAAACTGACGCCTTTAGCCGCACATAAAAAACTGTCTTTTTGTGCATACAACATCCCACCCAGCTCTAACAGATGCACAGGGATAATTTTGCCTGGATAGGATGCAGCAAAAGCCACTTTACGTTTTTGGTTACCTTCATTGATAAAAACAGTGGTAAACAGACTTTCACCCGTCAGCAACCGTTTTCCTGCACCAAGCAACTTACCAAATACACCAGATTGCTGGGCTGAACCGTCGCCAAAAATGGTATCCATCCGAATATGGTCTTCCATATACATCATGCTACCGGCTTCCCCCACCGCTGCCTCGTTCGGGTCGAGCTCAATTTCGACGAATTGCATATCATCGCCGTAAATCTCAAAGTCAATGACGTCCATACTCATATTCAGAAGCTCCCGATGGTTTTGATGTGCTGTTTAATGCGATGCGTCAATGTGCCGCAGGATAGGTATAACAGAGTACGTTATACTTTTTCTCACATTGTTATTCCAAGGTTACGCAGGATTGGTGGCTCCATCCTGCGCTTTTTTTTCAGTGTTACACTGCCTCTTTTTCCTCTGCAGATGGTTTCACCATGCATTTCTCGGCACAGCTCGCACAACTGGTTCGGCTACGGTGGGGTTTTATTATTGTAGCAGCGCTAGGCTTAGCGATTGCGCTCGGTGGCTTGGGGATTGAACTACCTGTCGTCCCGTTGGTGTTGTGTTTAAGTGGCCTGACTGCGCTCAATGTCTATCTATCATGGCGAACAACCCAAGCAGGATTACATCATGATGCCTTTGAGTTGGCATTTCAACTGTGCTTGGATGTCGGCGCTTTAGGCATTTTATTGTTCTTTACTGGTGGTGCCGGTAATCCGGTGGTGACGCTTTATTTGTTGATTGTGGCGATTGCCGCTGTGTTGTTACCGCCTCGGTTGGCATGGTTGATTGTGGCGTGGGCGGTGGCGGTCTATAGCTTCTTAATGTGGTTTTACCTCCCATTACCTGGCATCCCAGGTGATCCATTATTTGTGTTCCGGATTCATCTTCTGGGAATGTGGGCCACATTTGGCCTCGCAGCGATTTTAATCACCGCACTCTTACTACGAATGGCAACACAACTACGGCAACGGGAACAGCAAATTGCTGCCATGCGTGAGGCACAGTTGCGCGATGAACGGTTACTCGCCATTGGTACGTTAGCCGCTGGCACTGCTCATGAACTCGGTACCCCTCTTTCTACTTTGCGCTTGTTGTTAGATGAAATGCAGCTGGATTATGCAGGACAGTATCCCTTGTTAGAGCAAGACTTGGCTTTGGCCTCAGAACAAGTTAATACGTGTAAACGGGTTTTGATGCGATTGGCAGAGCAGGTCAACGGCCAACCACCCATCATAGAGTCTTTAGCAACACAATTTGGCAGAATCTTAGAACATTGGGCAAGTCTGCGGCCACATGCCCATATTACGACCACACTGCGACTCGACACTGCCCCCACAGGACACCTCGACCCGACGTTTGCCCCCGCGTTACTGAATCTGCTCAATAACGCTGTGGATGCCTCATCAGAAACCGTGACATTGACCGCTGAATGGCAACCTAACTGGTTAGAGGTCACAATTGCGAACCGAGGCCCTAGCCTCAGTGAAGAACAGCTCAACCAATTAGGACAGCCAATGCGTTCGAATAAACCTGACGGCATGGGAATTGGCGTATTTTTGGCGCATGCCAGTTTTGAACGTCTTGGTGGAGAAGTCAGTTTGGTGAATCGTCAGGGTGGAGGCGTGTTAGCAACGGTAAAGCTACCGTGGCCAGTACAAGAAGGAAGTCAACATGTCTGAACATCAAACCTATTTGCTGCTGATTGACGATGACGAAAGTTTTGGTCATTTGATGGTTCGTGCTTTGGCACGACGTGGTTGGCCGGTGGAGCGTTTACACAGTGCCAGCGCAGTAGAAACATGGCTGGATTTGCCACCACCACACCTGCCAGAACGGGTGGTACTAGACTTAAATTTGGCTGGTGACAGTGGGCTACGTCTATTACCGCGCCTGCGTGAAGCATTACCCGAAAGCAAAATTTTAGTCTTAACAGGTTTTGCCAGCATTGCCACTGCTGTTGATGCAATCAAATTAGGTGCTGACAATTATTTGGCCAAACCGGCGAGTGCTGACGATATTTTGCACGCCTTAGACGATCCCGAACCCAACCCAGAACAAGCCGCGCCTGAAGCCCCAATGTCCGTCCGCCGTTTAGCGTGGGAACATATTCAACGGGTGTTAGCGGAGCATGATGGCAATATCTCCGCCACCGCCCGCGCCCTCAATATGCACCGCCGTACCTTACAGCGGATGTTGGCGAAAAAACCCGTCTCGCGCTGATTTTTCCCGCCATGACCAAATTATTACATTTCGATATAGCCTAGGTTTTCAACAATCGGCGTGGTGATATACTGCAGAGATTCTGACCTAGCCTTCTCTGTGGAGCCCCGCTCATGGCCTCTTTTAATCCCCTCGATGTTCTTTTGCAAAAAGTGTTTGTGCTAGCAACAGGTACTGCAGCAAGTGAAAGTGATTTAAATTTCTTACAAACAACACTAGGCCCACAGCAGAATGATTTCTTGGCATTAAAAAAGCTTATTGATAGCCATATGATTTCTCAGGCGAGGTCTCTGGGTACGAATGCTTTACTGAAAAAGGTTGTTCTACAAGGTACAGGACAAGATTTATCTGTCAAAGACGTTGCAGATCAGGCTTATAGCTTACTAGGGAAAAACCAAGATGATTGGAGCAATCTCTTTACGTACTATGTGATGGGTAAGGATGATCCCTCCACAGTCTTAACTTATCGCGCAGAGGCAGCACAGTTTTTACTGGATAAATTAAAGGGAATGAGCAAATCTTCTTTGCTTAATTTATCAAGTGTCAAGGAGATGACAGAAAATTATCTACAGTCTATTTCTTTATCAAATGGTAAATATCAAACTGCAGAAAAAGGGCTAGATCTTTTTGCTCAAGATATTAAAACCTCTGGCATGACTATTAAAGTGGCGGATGGTTATTTGGTAGGGGCTACTGTTTTTATTGATAACAACCATAATCGAGTAAGAGATTCTGGTGAATGGAGTAACGCGACTAATAGTTTCGGTGAAATCACTTTACCTTTAACGGGTTTAATCAATAATCAAAAAATTGTTGTTTCAGGTGGTCTTGAAATTATGACAGGCCAACCATTTAAAGCCGTTTTGTCTGCACCGATTGGTAGCACGATTGTCACACCTTTAACAACATTGGTTGATATGGTACTGGCTGCTAAGAATGATGATAATTTAGCGAATGCTATCGATAAAGTTAAATCTGCATTAGGGATATCTCATGCTATTGATTTGTTAAGCTATGATCCAGTAACAATTCTTGGAAAAGGAACTGATCCAAAACTAGAACAAGAACAAGCATTCTCAATCTATGCTAAAACAGTACAAGTAATGAATCTTGTTTTACAAACAACAGCTGTTATTGGTTTTGGAGTATCAGATAGAACTACATCTGTTTTTAAAGCTTTGTCAGACATACTATTAAATCAAAATGCTAATCTGACAGATATTGGTTTTATTACTCAAGTGATACAAAAGTCTGCAGGTGAAATTGGAACGGTTCTTTCAGCAGCAAAAGCAAATGCGTTAGCACAGATTGTTGCTGATGTGAATGCTCGGGTTTCAAGTGCGAGTGATCTTTCAACCCTAGCGAAAATTATAGTAACAGGTTATACCAGCATTCCAAATGCTTTACTCGGCAGTGATCCAACAGTGATTAAAGATGCTTATACAGGGTCTAACTTAACTAAACTGATTAATGCTTCAACACCACAAAATATCTTGCCGAATACCCCTGTTGATTCAGTAAATGGTGTAGATACTCAATCACCTATTTTACAATCTGCAGAAGTCGCTAGCGATGGAAAGAGTATTATTCTTTATTATAATGAGTCTTTAGCCAGCAAAACAGCAGGTAAAGAGGCATTCTCCGTTGCTGTTGGCAGTTTAATTAACACTATTCAACCGACTAAGGTTGATATTTCTGGTTACACAGTTCAAGTCAGTGTAGATACGACAATTAAGGCTAGTGAGCCAGTGTGGATTAGCTACAAAGCGCCTTCAATTGACAGCAGTGCAACTAACTCGGCTATTCAAGATTTAGTAGGTAATGATGCAATTGATATTAGTACCCCCTTCAAGGTCAACAATCAATCTACCTTGATTAATGCTGATAATACGCCACCTACACTGTTGAAAGTAGAAAATTCAAGCGACGGAAAAACGATAACTTTAACATATGACGAAAATCTAGCGAAAAGAACAGCATCGATCAATAACTTTACCATTACTGTTGATGGAACTCCAGTCACTATTGCTTCTGTTACCACACTGGATAAAACAGTAAAAATCGCACTTAGTAGTGCGCTAAGTGGTGGAACAGTTCTATTAAGTTATCGAAATGATTTAGATGATCGAGCTCAAAATGATGCCATCCAAGATTTATATGGAAATGACGCTTTAAACATTAATGGAATTGCAATTGCTACAATTGGTGACGATATTATTCAGGGAGATGCTCTTGCAAATCTAATAGATGGAGTCAGTGGCAACGATACCCTTTATGGTGGTGCAGGAAATGATACATTACTAGGCAGTTTGGGAGACGATAGTTTAGTTGGAGGGAGTGGAGATGATATTTTGATTGGCGGCCCTGGATCAGATACAATGACAGGTGGAAATGGAAAAGATATTTTCGTCTTAAATTTTTCTGCCTTATCTACAAATGAAACCGATACCATCATTGATTTTAATGCTTTAGATGATAGCATTCAGTTATCAATGGCATTGTTTGATGGCTTTAGTGCTACTGGTATAGTGACACCAATGATGTTTATTAATGGAACTGCAGCAAGTTCAGTTAATCATCGTCTTATCTACGATATAGCAGGAGGGACTTTGTCTTATGATGAAGATGGCTCTGGAGCGATCCCGGCCATTTTAATTGGTACCTTCCAAAATTTCCCTGTGCTAACAGAATCTCATTTCAACATTATTGCTTAATGCCATAACAAAGCAAAAAGCCAACTCTTTCAGGCTGGCTTTTTGCAGTTTTGATATGGTTATGGGGTATAACCCAAATTCGGCGCCAAATCCCGTTCTGCTTGTGCCATGCTTACGCCACGCCGTTGCGCATAGCTTTCCACCTGATCTTTACTGATTTTGCCAACCCCAAAGTAGCGGCTATCAGGGTGGCTAAAATAGAACCCCGATACCGCTGCCGTTGGCAACATGGCATATCCCTCGGTGAGGCTCATCCCAATTGCTGGGGCGTCAAGTAAGTCAAACAACTCACGTTTAACCGTATGGTCAGGGCAGGCAGGATAGCCGGGGGCAGGACGGATACCTTGATATTTCTCATCAATCAGCGCCTCATTATCCAAAGCTTCACTGGTGGCATAGCCCCAGAACTCGGTACGTACACGGTGGTGCATCAATTCAGCGAAAGCCTCGGCAAAGCGGTCGGCCAATGCCTTTAACAGGATGGCGGAGTAGTCATCGTTATCTGCCTCGAACTGTGCCACATGGGCATCAATGCCTAACCCAGCAGTGACGGCAAACACCCCGATATAGTCATTCACCCCACTGTCTTTCGGTGCAATAAAGTCAGCTAATGCCCAGTCGGGGGTTTCCTTCCCCGCTTTATCGGTTTTTACCAACTGTTGTCGCAGCCCCACCCACGTCATCAAACGCTGTGACGGTGCTTCAGGCGAGTAGATTTCGATATCGTCATGGTTGACGCTATTGGCAGGGAATAAGCCGATTACAGCACTGGCTTGAATCCAATTCTCGGCAATGATGCGCGCTAACATGACCTGTGCATCTGCCCACAAAGCCCGTGCTGATTCACCCACCACCTCATCTTGTAAAATCGCTGGATAACGTCCGTATAACTCCCAGCTTTGGAAGAAGGGCGTCCAATCGATATAGCGCGCAATCTCGGCCAAGTCATATTGCTCAAACCGACGTACGCCTAACCATGTTGGCACCGGTGGCGTGTATTGCGTCCAATCAATGCGGTGGCGGTGTTGTCGGGCCTCGGCAATCGGCAACAGTTTTGCATCACCACGGCCCTCAAAAATGGCGCGAGCCTTGGCATAATCTTCCGCAACTTCCTGCACAAACGGATCGCGCAGCGTATCGGATAATAAATTGGAACAGACGCCAACTGCGCGGCTGGCGTCGGGGACATACACCACTGGCCCTTGATAATGCGGGGCAATTTTCACTGCAGTGTGAACACGGCTGGTGGTTGCGCCACCAATCAATAAAGGAATATCAAACCCCTGCCGTTGCATCTCTTTGGCGACATGGCTCATTTCTTCCAAACTCGGGGTAATCAAACCCGATAAACCGATAATATCGGCTTTGTGTTCACGGGCAGCATCTAAGATCGTTTGGCAGGGCACCATCACCCCCAAGTCAATCACCTTATAGTTATTACAGCGCAACACCACACCAACGATATTCTTACCAATATCGTGCACATCACCTTTTACCGTGGCCATGATAATGGTGCCTTTGGCTGGGGCATCTTGTAGCCCCATCCGGATTTTTTCCTCTTCAATGAAAGGCTCAAGGTAAGCCACAGCGGCTTTCATCACCCGGGCTGACTTCACTACTTGCGGCAAAAACATCTTGCCGGCACCAAACAAATCCCCCACCACATTCATGCCATCCATCAACGGGCCTTCAATGACATGAATTGGGCGAGCACTCTTGGCGCGAACTTCCTCGGTATCTTGCTCAATGTAGGTGGTGATGCCTTTGACCAGCGCGTGTTCTAATCGCTTTTCAACGGGCCATTCTCGCCATGCTAAATCCTCACCTACCTTGCCAGTAACCGCATCACCCTTAAATTTTTCTGCCAGCGTAATGAGATTCTCGGTGGCATCTGAACCATCGGCAGGGGATTGCATTAACACCACATCTTCAATACGGGCGCGTAATTCTGCATCCACCTCGTCATAAACTTCCAACGCACCGGCATTGACAATGCCCATGGTCATACCGCGTTTGATGGCGTGATACAGAAAGACCGCGTGAATTGCCTCGCGGACTTTATTATTGCCACGGAAGCTAAACGAGACATTGGACACCCCACCCGAGATTTTTGCGTGGGGTAGATGGTCTTTAATCCAGCCGGTGGCCTCAATAAAGTCCAAACCATAGCGGGCGTGTTCGTCGATGCCAGTGGCAACGGCAAAGACGTTCGGATCAAAAATAATGTCTTCGGGTGGAAAGCCGATTTCATCCACCAAAATGCGGTAACTCTTTTCGCAAATCTCAACTTTACGGGCGTAGGTATCGGCTTGGCCCTTTTCATCGAACGCCATCACAATCACCGCTGCCCCATAGCGGCGAATCAAGGTCGCTTGTTCAACAAATTTGTCTTTACCTTCTTTCAAAGAAATGGAATTGACGATCCCTTTGCCTTGAATACATTTCAGACCGGCTTCGATGACCTCCCACTTCGAGGAGTCAATCATAATCGGTACGCGGGCGATGTCCGGCTCAGCGGCAATCAAGTTCAGAAAGCGCACCATCGCCGCATGGGCATCAAGCATCCCTTCATCCATATTGATGTCGATGATTTGGGCACCGTTTTCGACTTGTTGCCGTGCGACATCTAAGGCGGTGGCGTAGTCGCCATTTAAAATCAGTTTGGCAAAGGCGCGGCTACCAGTCACATTCGTCCGCTCGCCAACGTTGACGAATAAATCACGGTCACCAATGTTGAAAGGCTCTAAACCGCTTAGACGGCATTTCTTTTCTAAAACCGGCAAAGAGCGTGGGGCAAGATCTTTGACTGCCTGATAGATCGCAGCAATATGCTCGGGAGTGGTGCCACAACAACCGCCGACAATATTCACCAAACCCGACTCTGCCCACTCGCGCACCTGTGGCGCCATTGCTTCGGGGGTGAGATCGTAGCCACCAAACGCATTCGGTAAACCAGCATTGGCATGTACCGAGACATACGTGGCCGACACCCGCGCCATTTCTTCAACATACGGGCGCAATAAATCGGGGCCTAAAGCACAGTTCAAACCAAAGCTAATTGCGTCAGCATGTTGCAAACTGTTGTAAAACGCTTCGGTCGTTTGTCCGGTTAGGGTACGGCCAGACTGGTCGGTGATGGTGCCGGAAATCATCATCGGCAACCGTTCACATTCGGGGTGTTGATCAAAATATTGATGAATCGCAAACACCGCTGCTTTGGCATTGAGGGTGTCGAAAATGGTTTCGACCAACAGAATATCGGCACCCCCTTTGACCAAACCATCGATAGCCTCGGTATAGCTGCTGACCAGTTGATCAAAATTGACATTACGATAGCCCGGGTCGTTGACATCTGGGCTGATAGAACAGGTGCGGTTGGTGGGCCCTAACACCCCAGCACAAAAACGGGGTTTGGTCGGCTGTTGTGCGGTCTTTGCTACACACAACGCTTTTACCAGTTTGGCCGCTTCGTAGTTCATCTCCCACACCAAACTTTCCATCTCATAATCGGCCATAGCGATTGAGGTGGCGTTGAAGGTATTGGTCTCGATGATGTCAGCACCGGCATCAAGATACGCCTGATGAATCCCACCGATGATGTCAGGGCGAGTGAGCACTAACAAATCATTGTTACCCTTCACATCACAATGCCAATCTTTAAACCGCTCTCCGCGATAATCTGCTTCTTCCAAGTGATGACGTTGGATCATCGTGCCCATACCACCATCAAGAATGAGGATGTGGTGTGCTAACAGCTGAGTCAGAGTGGCGAGACGTGAGGGGGGCATGCGAGCTTCCTTGCGACAGTCGAAGAAAAGTGATGATTTTAACCCGATTGTGGCAAAAGCTCTTTTTTAAGCGAATTGCACCAGAAATCGTTGCGTATGGGTTTACGTCAGCGCGCAATCCGCGCTAGTCTTGTTGCTTTGCAAAACTCTCAAAGAGCATGATGATGCAGCGCCAGACTGATGATGTAAGAATCCGCGAGATTAAAGAACTTCTTCCTCCGATTGCCCATATCTACGAACTGCCAATCACCGATTCGGCCGCTGAATTGGTGTACGCCACTCGGACGGATATTGCTCGTTTATTGCGTGGCGAAGATGACCGTTTGTTGGTGGTGATTGGGCCTTGCTCTATTCACGATCCTAACGCCGCCTTGGAATATGCAAGCCGTTTGGCTGAATTGCGTGAACAGCATCAAAACGAATTATTGGTGGTGATGCGGGTGTATTTTGAAAAACCGCGTACCACTGTCGGTTGGAAAGGGTTGATCAACGACCCCCATCTTGATGAGTCTTACGACATCAATGCCGGTTTACGCATGGCGCGCCGTTTGTTGTTGGAGTTGAACAACCGTGGTATCCCTGCTGCAACCGAATACCTCGATATGATCACGCCACAATATATTGCTGATCTGATTTCTTGGGGCGCGATTGGTGCACGCACAACCGAATCGCAGGTCCACCGTGAGTTGGCATCTGGTTTGTCCTGTCCTGTTGGCTTCAAGAATGGCACTGATGGCAATTTACGTATTGCCGTGGATGCGATTCGCTCGGCCAGTCAGCCACACCATTTCTTATCCGTTACCAAATCTGGCCATTCCGCTATCGTGGGCACCGGCGGCAACCCCGATTGCCATGTGATTTTGCGTGGTGGTAAAGAGCCAAACTATTCAGCCGAACATGTACGCGCTGCGGCAGCTGAATTGGCTGCTGTTGGTCTGCCACAAAAACTGATGGTCGATTTTAGTCATGCCAACAGTCGTAAGGATTACAAACGGCAAATGGAAGTGGCACAAGATGTCGCAGCACAGTTAGCCGCTGGCGATCAGCATATTTTTGGCGTGATGGTTGAAAGTCATCTCAATGAAGGCCGTCAAGATTTGAAAGCGGGTTGTGATCCAAAAACCCTGAAATACGGTCAATCCATCACCGATGCCTGCATCGGTTGGGCGGATACGGTGGATTTATTGACCATGCTGGCCGAAGGTGTCCGTGGCCGCCGGCAACAATCAGCTGTTTAATCGCTGCCTGCTGTCTCCCCCTCGGTATGAGGGGGGGGTTGGCCTAAATGAAAAAATTCACCCACCTAATAAACATGGCTTGAGCATCAAGATATTAATTAAGTCTCACAGAGAGCTTTAACGTGTGGCAGTTTTCAGGAAACATTCAATATACATGCTCCACGTGCGGTAAGAGTGAAGATCTCCCAGTTGATGATTTCGAGATAGACTGCATTGGAAGCTCTGAGCGCTCGATGGGGTTAGAAAGTATTTACGGAATAACCTACGAGTTCGAGTGCCCCAAGTGTGCTCAACAGATTTCCCTGGCCTTTGAAGCTTCGGAATATCCCGTTGATTGCCTTAACTTTATCTTAAATAACTCGTCAGGCGCACAAACAGTTGGAGAGCCAGTATTCGAATATTTATGCGAGATCTATAACGCAGAGTATGCACTTGAATTCCACGAATCAATCCCTGAACTGGTGCTCGCCCTAAAGAACTGCCCAGATTCACTACGCGATCTTTTACCGCAACAGTTTGAACAGGTAATCGCGGAAGTATTTCGTGCAAAGGGATTCATTGTTGATTTAACGAAAAGAACCCGCGATGGAGGGAAGGATATTATCGCCGTTCATACCGATAGACTTGGGATTCAAAGCAAGTACTTCATCGAGTGCAAGCACTACTCAGAACACAACAAGGTGGGAGTTGAAATTGTCCGAGCACTGTATGGCGTAATGAACACAAAGGACGGCCCAAACAAGACAATTCTAGCTACAACATCAACTTTTACAGCAGGGGCTAAGAGTTTTTTGGAAAACGAAGCTGCCAGTAAATGGGATATGACACTTGCTGATTACAATGAAATCGTAAGGTGGTTAAATGACTACCAGAAAGACTAATTCATCATCTCCCCAGAAATAACTGTACAGATTAATAGGCTCAAACATTAACAAAGGGTATACGGATGCCCTCCGAAAACAGAATTAAACTAGCTCTTCTTCTTGCTCTAGCGGTTTCTCTAATCGCATATCACACTATTGAAGTCCTGAATCCTATATCTGCCACAAGTAGCTTGCTAGCTCTCATTAAGATTGCACAGATGACTTCAACAGCTGTTCTGTTTCTGGCTTTTTTATATTGGGGGCCAATAGTTCGACTACTTCTTGGTCAATCATATATAGGTGGTACTTGGCAGGGAGCATCTGAGCTTGAAGTATCTACGGATATATTTGAATACTCTGCAAAAGAAGAATTCGAAATTTCACAGAGCCTCTTTCACACGGTAATCACAGGGCGCTCATACGATAATGATGGGAGAGTTAAATCAATTTGGACAGCTAAACTATATCGCGTTGAGGGCTTACGTTACTGGTTCGCAGTGGAGTTAAACACAAGCGATGCGGAAGTTGGTGTGCTTCAGTTTTCCAAACACAAAGAACGATTAGACGGCCTCTATCATCCAGGCAATCCGAATGACTCCCGAATCTTTCGCTTTACAGCCTCACGAGTCAATGCCTAAAGAGTTAATTTAATAGGGCTGCTTGTCTGCTGTGATTCCTGCACTTGCCTTCACAAATAGTTAACCCATACGAAAAAACTCACTCACCTGATGCGTACTGAGGAAGATTTGACCTTGGAAGCGGGTGAGGAAGTCGTTTTGCTGCAGGCGGTCGTAGACGGGGCCTTTGACCTCGGCAAGGTGTAGAGTAATGCCTTGTGTTTGTAACTGTTGTTGCCATTGCAGCAAGCACGCAAAAGCACTTGCATCAATGCTGTTGACGGCTGACAGCACCAACACCAAATGTTTCACCTCAGGCTGTTGTTGTATACGACGGTTGATGTTGTCTTCAATAAATTGCACATTGGCAAAATAAAAACTCTCATCCACTCGCAACAACATCACCCCCGGCAAACGCTCGACTTCTGGATAGCGTAGGACGTTGCGATAGTGTTGAGTATTGGGCAAACGGCCCAGTTCAGCGATATGAGGATGGCTACTACGCCAAACCAAAAATGCCAAGGAACACGCCATCCCAACCATAATGCCCTCGGCCACACCGGCTAACACCACCGTAAAAAACGTGAACAGCATGGCTAAACCATCGGCACGGTCATAACGCCAAATTTGCCGCATCTCAGACCAACCAAACATACTCGATACCGCTATCACAATCGTGGCAGCTAACACCGCTTGCGGTAGAAATTGCAGCACATCACTGGCAAATAACAACACCGGCAGCAGCAACAACGCGGTGATCACTGACGACATTTGCGTGTTGGCGCCAGCAGCAGCATTCACCGCTGAACGTGATAAACCACCGGTGACGGGCATTCCGCTGCTGAGCCCTGCGGCAACATTGGCCAAGCCCAAGCCAGCCAATTCACAGTTGGCCTCAATCCGTTCTCCACGCCGTAATGCCAACGACTGTGCCACCGAAATACTTTGCACAAAATTCATCAGGCCCAATAACAGCGCAGGGACAAACATGGTTTGCCATTCCCGCCAAGTTAAATCTGGCCATGACCAAGTAGGTAATCCACTGGGAACAACACCAATTGTATGCCAGCCCCAACGCCAATCTAAACGCCAATACGCCGTTGCCGCCAATGCCAATACCACCCAAACCGCAGGGGCAAGGCGGGTGGCAAGGTTGGCCCAAAAAGCCGCTATACCGAGTCGTTGTAAGCTGGCGCTGAGAAAACCACGCGACCACCAAAGAAATAGCAAACTGGCTACCGATAGCCACAGCGTGGGGCCGTGGGTGTGTGGTAGCGCGTGGATCAGATGTGGGACTTGTACTAAAAAAGAACGTCCACCACTATCCACACCAAACAGTGGCGGCAATTGCGATAAAATAATCAACACCACCGAACCAGCGGTAAAACCGGTAATGACGGGTTGGCTGAGGTAATGCGCCAGCCAGCCCATTTTTAAGACAGCAAATCCCAGCAAAAACAGCCCAGATAACAACGCTAACGCCAATGCATAATGCACCGCTTGCACACTGCCCGCATGGGCAAAGGGCGCAATCGCCGCCCCAGTCATCAAAGCGGTTACTGCCATCGGGCCAACCGATTGTTGCCGACTGCTACCGAGTAAGGCATAGGCAACCAAGGGAATCACGCTGGCGTATAAACCCGTTGCCGGTGGTAAACCGGCCAACATTGCATACGCCAACCCCTGCGGCACCAGCAACAAGGCAACCACCACCCCCGCGCTAAGGTCTCCCACCCACCAAGTGGATTGATAGTGGCGTAACCAAGTCGGCAAACACATTAAGCTGTCCGCATCCGCTCGATAACGGCAAAAGCCAACATGCCGGTCACCATCGCAGCCACGAAGACCACACCTTGCCATGCGCCAGTGCCCAATAACACTAAGCTAGGCCCCGGACAAATGCCGGCCAATCCCCAGCCAATGCCAAACAACAGACTGCCGCCAATTAAACGTGGCGTGAGTTGTGTTGCCGTGGGTAGCTGCATGGGGCATTGCAACAAGCTGGTTTTGCGGTGTTGTAACAAACGAAAACTGACCAAACCAACTGCAATGGCGCCTGCCATCACTAAAGCAAGGCTGGGGTCCCATGTACCAGCCACATCCAAAAACCCCAATACTTTTGCTGGATTGGCCATGCCAGCCACAATTAAACCGAGACCAAACACCACGCCAGATAACAAAGCTGTCAGCAGTTTCATACTGTCCCCAAGAGGTGACGCACGACATACACGGTGGCAAAGCCGGTGAGCATAAAACTCAGTGTGGCGACCAGTGAACGCAACGAGAGACGCGATAAACCACACACGCCATGACCACTGGTACACCCCGAGGCATAGCGCGTACCGAGCCCTACTGCCACACCCGCGAGCACCAATAACACGGTGTTATGGGTGACCTCGCTGTGCGGAAACTCGCCTTGCACCACCCACCACAACAGGGGCGCACCCACAATGCCTGCAATAAAGGCCAATCGTTCACCCTTGCCCTCGGCACCTTCCAACAGGCCACCGAGCAGGCCACTGATCCCCGCAATACGACCATTGAACGCCAATAACAGCGCCGCTGCCACGCCAATCAGTACGCCACCAGCCAAGGCCGATAGCGGAGTAAACGATGACCATGCAATCATGGGTGTTCGCCTCCACAATAAATTTGATACAGGGTTTGTAAAATCGCTTGGACTTTTTCACTTTCCAAGCGGTAGTAAATCCATTTGCCATCGCGGCGGGTGTGTACCAAACCTTCGTTACGCAACACGCCGAGCTGTTGCGACAAACTGGGTTGGCGAATCCCCGTTAAACGCTCTAATTCACTGACGGTTTTTTCACCGGTCACCAATTGGCACAACAACATCAAACGGTCACGGTTGGCTAAACCTTTTAACAAGCACGCCGCTTCGTTGGCATTGTTGCGTAGCATCTCCAAGGCATCGGCAGGCAATTCTGTTGCGGCCGATGTTGAGACGGAATCAAGCACAGGGGTATCCATGTGATGGGTTTCCTCAAATAATTTTTTGCTCATTGAGCTTTTTTGGTTGAAATACATTATATTTTTTTATAAATTGATTGCAAGTAGAAATTGCGTTTCCTTTTCAAAAAAATGAATCAAAGAGGCCATTTATGAATCAAGTTCATGTTCACAGCCTGTTCCATGAGCCAACCAGCACCTTCACCCACATTGTCTACGATCATCCACAGGGCAAAGCGGCGGTTATCGACCCAGTGTTGGATTACGAAGCCAACAGTGGTCGTACCCATACCCAACAACTTGAGCTGACCATCTCGTTTTTACGTGAACAGCAATTAGAACTGGTGTGGATTTTGGAAACCCACGCTCACGCCGACCATTTGTCGGGGGCACAGATTTTGAAGCAAAAACAGGGGGGAACGGTAGCCATTGGTGAGCATATTTCAACCGTACAATCTTATTTTGGCAAAGTATTTGATATTCCTACAGAAGAAATGGAAAAAGGCATCAGTTTTGACCATCTTTTTGCCGATGGCGAGACCTTTGACATAGGTTTATTGCAAGGCCAAGCATTACACGTGCCAGGCCATACTCCAGCCGATATAGCCTATTTAATCGGGGATGCCTTATTTGTCGGAGACACCTTGTTTATGCCCGATGTCGGCACGGCACGTTGTGATTTTCCGGGGGGCGATGCCGCCACACTCTACCGTTCAATCCAACGGCTCTATTCGCTGCCGGATAGCACACGGGTATTTATGTGCCACGATTATCCACCGGCCTCGCGTCAGCAAGTGCAGGCCGTGACAACGCTGACAGAAGAAAAACAGCACAACATTCACCTACGAGCCGAGACCAGCGAAGCCGATTTTATTGCCCGTCGCCAAGCACGAGATGCACAACTGGCTGTGCCAAATCTGTTACTGCCCTCGATCCAAGTCAATGTCCGAGGTGGTCACCTACCAAAAGCAAAAGCCAATGGCACCGCCTATTTGCAAATTCCGCTTAACCTGATTTAACTGGCTGTTTTACACTCGCGGAATGAATAATTCTTCTGCGATTGGTGTATTTGGTGGGACATTCGACCCAATTCATATTGGACACCTGCGGCTTGCCTGTGCTTTTCGCGATGAACTGGGCTTGCATGAGGTTCGCTTGATTCCCACTGGCGAACCACCCCACCGTCAGCGCCCTTATCTACCGGCCACGGTGCGGCTGGCCTTGGTACAGGCTGCAGTACGCGATCACACAGGCTTAGTCGCCGATGAACGCGAAGTGCGTCGCCACGGCTATTGCTATACCGTCGATACCTTGCGCGAGATACGCCAACAAATTGGCCCAACACGGCCACTTTATCTGTTGATTGGTGGCGATTCGTTATTGCAGCTGCATACTTGGCGCGAGTGGCAACAGTTGTTTGCCTTAGCCCATCTGGTTGTTGCTACGCGACCGGGCTTTGCGATGGCAGATTTAGCCCCCGAGGTGCAACATTTCTGGCAAACTCGACAAGCCGATGATTTTGCAAAACAAAGCGCGGCAGGTACAATCCGCACCTTGTCTCTCGCACCGTTAGATGTATCAGCCACCCAGATTCGTGCCAAATTACAGGCCAACGAGGATGTCAGTGCCTTATTACCCCCCGCTGTGCGTGAGCCCTTAATGACTTATCTGCATTGCAAAAAGACTCAATGAACACAGAAGAAATTGCGGCATTGGCCGTTGAAGCCCTTGAAGACATCAAAGGCAAAGAAATTGTTAATCTCGATACCAGCGAACTGACCTCGTTGTTCCAACGTTTGGTAGTGGCGACTGGTGATTCCAACCGCCAAGTTAAAGCCCTTGCCCGTAGCGTTGAAGCCAAATTGAAAGAAGCCGGTGTCGATCTGGTGGGTACTGAAGGCGAAGAGTACGGCGAGTGGGTATTGGTCGATGCAGGTGAAGTGGTGGTGCATGTGATGTTGCCTGCAGTACGCGATTACTACGACTTAGAAGCCTTATGGGGCGGTCAAAAACCGGTGTTCAATCCCGCCGGTGGGAAGCCTTGGCAGGCAGTCTAAACGGCGCGTAATCGGTGAGAATTACCCTATTAGCTGTGGGTAGCAAAATGCCGCGTTGGGTAGACGAAGCCTATCAAGACTACGCCAAGCGGCTGCCGCGTGATGTGGCATTGCAACTGCAAGAAATCAAGCCAGAAAAACGCGGTGGCGGTGTCACCGCAGAAAAAGGCATTGCGGCAGAACATGCGCGGCTTTGCGCCGCCCTACCTGCCCGCAACAAGCTGGTGGTATTGGATGAACGCGGTCATCAGTGGACCAGTAAACAGCTGTCACAAGCACTCGCACGCTGGCAACAAGAGGGGGACGATGTCACCTTTGTGATCGGTGGTGCCGACGGCTTACATCCTGATCTGAAAGCACGGGCGGATGTTTTGTTGCAGTTGTCTGCCCTGACTTTGCCTCATGGCATGGTGCGGGTGTTGTTAGCTGAACAGCTGTATCGCGCTGTTTCGATTCTGAATAATCACCCCTACCATCGTGAATAGCTAGGCTTGGTTGCCCAAGCCGTATTTTTTCACTTTGTCGAATAAAGTGGTCTTAGCCATCCCTAGCGCGACACTGGTTTGGCTAAGATTTCCGTTATGCCGTTCTAAAGCCTCTTTTAACAAAGTGCGCTCAAACGCCTCCACTGCCTCAGCAAACGAAGGGCCCGAGCCATCGGGCACGCTTTTCTTAAAAATGGGCAAACCCAAGGCAAAACGCTCAGCCACATTTCGCAATTCGCGTACATTCCCCGGCCAATCATGTGCCATCAAGCTGGATACCGTGCTGCGGTCGAGCGTGGGAACAGGTCGGTCGAAACGCAGCGAAGATTGCTGTAAAAAATGCTCAAATAACAGTGGAATGTCTTCGCGACGCTCGCGCAACGGAGGCAGCTCTAAGGTCACCACATTTAAGCGATAGTACAAATCGCTGCGAAAACGGCCCTCGCGCCCTTGTTCTGCCAAATCTGCCTTAGTCGCAGCAATCACCCGACAATCGACCGCAATCGGTTGATTACTGCCCAACCGTTCCACACTGTGTTCTTGTAACACCCGCAACAGTTTAATCTGCAAACTGATCGGCATACTTTCTACCTCATCAAGAAACAAGGTTCCCTGATGGGCATGTTCAATTTTGCCGATTCGCCGTTTACCCGCACCAGTAAACGCATGGGCTTCGTGACCGAAAATTTCGCTTTCAAACAAATTTTCCGGCAACCCACCACAGTTGAGCGCGACAAATGCACGTTGTTGACGGCGGCTAAAATCGTGCAAACAACGGGCAACCAATTCTTTGCCAGTGCCGGTTTCACCTTCAATGAGCACATTGGCCGAAGTATCCGCCACATTGCTAATCAATTCGCGCAACCGATGCATGGCCGCCGAACGGCCAATAATGCGGGCTTCCAGCGCTTGCCGGCCAGCCAACTGCCGCCGTAACGACGACACTTCGCGTGCCAAGCTGCGCTGTTCGAGCGCACGGCGACTGACTTCAACCAAGCGTTCAGGGGAAAACGGCTTTTCCATAAAGTCGTATGCCCCTTCGCGCATTGCCCGCACCGCCATTGAGATATCACCATGACCCGTGATTAACACCACCGGCAAAGTAGCATCTTTCTGTTTAAGTGCCGACAACAGGCCAAGACCATCCATCCCCGGTAGGCGAATATCGCTAATCACAATCCCAGCAAAATCCTCTGCGATTTTGGCTAATGCCGCTTCTGCTGTGGTCACGCCTTCACTGGGAATATCCTCCAATGCTAACGCTTGCTGACAACCCAATAGCACATGGGGATCGTCTTCGACAATCAACACCGATAGCGGCGCCGCGATATTGTCATACATCTTGAATGTCCCCTTGTTGAGTATGTGCAGCTTGTACCAGTTGATATAACAAGTCCATTGCAGCGCGTGGCGTCAGTTCATTGGGGTCAAGTTGGCGCAGTTGCGCAACAACCGGATGGGGTTCGATCACGGGT
>Ga0208788_1000093_pt1 | contig 44947 bp, 42 predicted proteins | sample Wag4_2014_7_11_3_FD_187363 | JGI IMG/M metagenome (GOLD analysis project Ga0208788, IMG submission 187363) | Fresh water mixed with fracking chemicals microbial communities from Ohio, USA - Utica-2 Time Series FC 2014_7_11 (SPAdes) (version 2) ... | reverse complement strand
TCGGTGGCATAGTTATCGAGCACCACCAGGTCAAGGCTCTGGAGAGTGTGCGAGAGAGCGCGAGCGTGCTCGGCGGACTGGGCAGCGGTCACCATCACATCGGTCGCCCACGAAATTCCGACGTGGCGATACCCTCCACCCACTAAGTGCCCAGACACCGTATCCAGCGGGCCAGACACGACCACCGTGGGTATGAGCGCAAGCGTCGCTGTCAGTTCGTCCCAGCCATTTATGGTTGCGCCGCCCAACTGAACGCTCGGAGCGGGCCCCTGAACATCCACACGCTCATAGTCGGCACCAAGGCCGGCAAAAAGCTCAGAGAACCTAGCGGCGTGAGCATCCTGTCGGTCGGTGACAAATACCAGGCGCATGACGACTACTTAGGCCTTCGCGATGAGGGCATGGGTAACAACGTCGTGGAACTCAACGTCAGCCAGCAGGCGTGCACCAATGACCGCATCGAGCTGGTCTGGGGTAAGACACCCGGGGGTTGCTGGGCGAAGGGCGACAAGATCGTCTGCACCAATCACAGTGCCAGTAGTGAGTGGCCTGGCAAAGCGCAGGCCACGACGTTGAATCACTACCGTTTCTTTCTCATTCTCAGCGACCACTTTCAGAGTGCTGCCAAGAGCTGCCTCCAGATCCCTGGTGCGCTCGACCATCTCCCTCCATGTCTCAGGAGTCATGGAGAAGTGATGGTCAGGGCCCTCGCGGTGAACATCATCGGTGAAGTGCTTCTCAATGACGCGGGCACCCATGGCCACAGCCCCCAACACGGTGACGTTGCCGTGGGTGTGGTCTGAGAGGCCGAGGATGGCATCGGGGAATTCAGCGCCGTAGGTATTGAGGACGCTCAAGTGAATGTGGTGGAGGTTTTCTGCGACCCCTGTGTAGTTGGTGTTGCACTGCATGACCGAGTAGGGAACACCGTGGGCCTTGATGGTGGCAACCGCGCGGCGAACCTCATCGATGGTCGCCGCGCCGGTGGCCAAGATTATTGGCTTGCCCTTAGATGCCATGTGATCGATGGCTTCTAGCCAGGTGATATCACCGGAGCCAATCTTGTAGGCGGGGACGAAATCATCAACAAAGTCAATGGCCTCAATGTCATAGGGGCTCGTGAAAAAATCAATTCCAATCGATGCGGCGTGGTCGGCAAGAGGCTTGGTCCACTCCCAGGGCAAAGACGCATCCTTATAGACCTCATACACGCTTTTTGACCATGTCGCTTGGTGGGACTGCTGGCCACCGAGCTCCCGAAAACCCTTGTCGCTCACGATGTGATCGGCGCGAAAATGCTGAAACTTAGCAGCATCTGCACCGGCGGCCTTGGCCAAGGTCATCAACTCACGAGCACGATCCAGGCTGCCATCGTGATTGGCGGCAACGTCAGCAATAAAATAGGTGGGCGCAGTGGCGTTTACTTCCCGACCGTTGATTTTCATACTGGGCTCCTTTTAGAGTGTGCTGTTTAGAGTGCACTGTGCCCAAAGTAATCCATGAGGGCACTTCTCTCAGCTCTGGCGCGGGCTAGCCCAGAGAAACTGGAGGGCATTGGCCTGCCCAGAATGCCCTCGATCTTCTTAGTAGAGAGCGCCAGATTGCGCCCTCTGGCAGCCAGCGCGGTGGCATCTGCAAGGGTTCCATTACTCATCGACGAGTGGTCCAGTCCAAATTCCGCAGCCACTGCCAGCCCGAAGTCGAATTTGGACGCCGCGTCAGAGGCCACCGCGTGAAAAACCCCGCTGGCACCTCTTGACACTGCTCCGACCATCGCATCGACCAGGTCATCCATATAGATACTCGAGACGCGATAGTCGCTAAACCCGGTAATGGCCTTGCCCTGGCTGAAGGAATTCACGAAGAAATCAAGAATTCCTGTGGTGCCCGTTCGCGACCACCCATAGAAGTTTGTTCTAAGAATCAGAGCATCGGGGTTCGCTTGGCTCACAGCCTCTTCGCCGGCACGCTTGGAGGTGCCATAAACCCCCGGAGGGTTCGGTGAGTCGGCCTCCTCGTAGGGAGTGGTGGATTCACCGTCAAACACCGCGTCGGTGGAGATGTGGACAAATTTCATGCCGGTGCGCGCGCAGGCTGCAGACCATCGGCCTGGAAGTGTGGCGTTGATCAGTAGAGCTTGCGCGGGCTCTGACTCACAACGCTCATGGGAGGCAATAGCAATCGCGTTGATCACCAGGTCATAACCCCCACCCTGAAGCAGGTCGTCAATCTCGTGAGCCGAGTTCACGTGCCGGTTGTCAGGGAAGAACTCAGCCCCATCACGGGAGATGCCGGCTATCTGCCACCCAAGGCCTGGAAGCGCAAAGCCCAGATAAGAGCCAAGAAACCCTGACGAGCCAAGAACAAGCGCTTTCACCTCTTGGAGTCCAGAATAAAAGCTTTGTGGAGCGCTTCGGCCAGCGGCCAATCCTCTGGCTCGTCGATGTCGACGCTCGCCCACTCGGGGAGAAAGTATGGGGTGAAGGGCTCCGACATCATTGTCTCTTGCGACTTCCAGAGTGCTGCTGTTGCGATGTAGAACTTCCCAGCGTCGAAATACCTGACGGGCAAATCCTGGGTTCGAGACAGCAGGTGTTCTGGATGTGCCAGCGCCATCGTCTGGTCGGGTCTGGCTTCTAGTGAGCGCTCGAGAGGAGAACGGTGTCGTCCCACCGAAATCACGAAGCGCTCCGGCGATGAGCCGGCGTGGTCGAGGGCATCGCTCAGAATCTCAGACGTGACCGCCGCCGTTGGGTATAGGCACACAACGATGGCGTCATCGGCAAGACCCAGCTCGGTGATGGCGTGGCGGATTACCGGTGCCGTGCCAGCGTGCTGATCGGCGAGATTGTCGGGCCTCGTGAAGGGCACCTCGGCTCCCGCCTCACGAGCGATGGCGGCAATCTGTTCATCATCGGTCGAGACCACGACCCGCTCGAAACGCCCCGATTGAGCTGCTGCTGAGAGTGGCCAGGTAATCATGGGCTTGCCGTTAAACGGGAGAATGTTCTTACGCGGAACGCGGGCACTGCCACCCCGGGCAGGTACGACCGCGACAACCTGCCCCACCGCTGGCTGTCCCACCACTGGCTCCTAGGCCTTTGCGGGGGGCGCGGACTGCGAGGACGGAGTGGCAAGGTTCTTGTCAATCCACGTCTGCAACTCAGGAACCGACATCCATTCGGTGTTCGAATCACTGGTGTAGGTGAAGCCTTCGGGCACTGGCTTCCCACCCTTAGCGAGGTCGGTAACGCGATCCCATGTGTTGATCGTTGGCAAAATCTTGTAGTAGTCCTTGTACTCGTAGGTCGTCAGAGCGTCCTCAGGGCCAATCATCTGCTCGTGCAATTTCTCACCGGGTCGGATGCCAACCACCTGGGTTGGCTTCCCCGGTGCAACAGCGGAAGCGATGTCAACAATATTCATCGAGGGAATCTTGCGCACGTAGATTTCTCCGCCGGCCATGTCCTCAAAGGCCGTCCAGACGAGTTCAACGCCCTGCTCCAGGGAGATCATGAACCGAGTCATCCGCTCATCGGTAATCGGTAGAGGTTCATTCTTGGAGGCAGCCTCCCAGAAGAAGGGCAACACGGACCCCCTGGAACCCATGACGTTTCCGTAGCGCACCACAGAGAAACGGGTGTTCTTTGAGCCGGCGTAGTGATTACCGGCGACGAAGAGTTTGTCCGAGGCAAGTTTCGTGGCGCCATAGAGATTGATGGGGCTGCTGGCTTTGTCAGTGGAGAGAGCAACCACCTTAGAAACCCCCTTATCGATGCACGCATCGATAAGGTTCATCGCTCCCAGAATGTTGGTTTTGACGGCCTCGAACGGGTTGTATTCAGCGGTTGGGACGATTTTGGTGGCAGCTGCGTGAACGACGTGGTCGACTCCATCAACCGCCCTGTAGAGGCGGTCACGGTCACGGACATCGCCGATAAAGAAGCGCACACGCTTGTCACCCTCAAAGAGCTTCGCCATCTCCCACTGCTTCATTTCATCGCGGGAATAGATGATCAGGCGCTCGGGATCAAACTTCTTCAGCGCCATCGGCACAAAAGCATGGCCAAAGGACCCTGTCCCGCCGGTCACCAGAATGGTGGACTTCGCTAACGGCATTGAGGCTCCTTCGTATGGCTCGCTCAGACCCATTTAGCCTAGCGAGGCTTGGCACCGAGCGCAGGTTAGAGGGAGGCTCGCGCTTCTAGAGCGGAGGAAATCATCTCGTCCACGCTGTGGGTCATTGCCCAACCAAGGTCTCTCGCTGCTAGCTCTCCCGAAGCCACCACGCGCGCAGGATCACCAGCGCGCCTCGGGCCGATCTTCGGGGTGAAATCATTACCCATCACCCGGGCAATCGCCGACATCATCTCGGCCACCGATGTGCCATCGCCACTGCCCAAGTTATAGGCGGGCTCAATCGACTGGCCTTGGGCCATGCGCGTGGCGGCAGCCACGTGGGCAGCCGCCAGATCGCTGACATGAATGTAATCCCGGACACAGGTCCCATCCGGGGTTTCATAGTCATCACCGAAGATGACCGGCACCTCGCCGCGCTCCAGACCGGCAAACACCATGGAGAACAGGTTGTAGGGGCTCACATCGGGGAGTTCTGTGTGGCCAGACCCGACCACGTTGAAGTAACGAAGGCTCGTGTGGTTGAGGCCACGGGCCACACCCTGATTCCTCAGTAGCCATTCGCCAATGACTTTGGATTCACCGTAGGGGGAGGTGGGGTTGAACGGGGTGTCCTCGGTGACCAGGCCAGATGCCGCATTTCCATAGACAGAAGAGGACGACGAGAACACAACGTTCCGAACTCCAGCGGCATCCATCGCGTCCAGCAATGACATCGTGGCAATCACGTTCTGTTGATAAGTGTGCAGCGGCTTGTCGACAGAGATGCCGGCGAACTTGAATCCTGCAATGTGAATGACACCCGTTGCGTTGTGGTCCTTGAGCGCTCGGGTGACGGCATCGGTGTCAAGCAGAGAGGCCTCAACGAAGGGGACACCCTCTGGAACAAATCCCCGACGACCCGTCGATAGATCATCAAGGACAACCACGCCGATGTCGGCACCCAGAAGGTCTCGAACGACATGGGACCCGATATATCCGGCACCACCGGTCACTAACCACGTCACCCCCAAACTCTAACGCAGAAGCAGCCCGGGGGTCCTTACGGCAGGCGTCGTGCGCGCGCGCTGACCATCTCGGAGGCAATCATCGACGCCCACGCCACGGGCCAGTGCCAGAGAGGACTGAGCGGCCTGACCCAGGTGGGCAGATGGCTGCGCTTGATCGCCATTGCCTCCACGCTGGAGGCGTGGCGATCAGCGACCGTCAACGATTCTGGGTGCCAACGGAACTGAGCTGAGACGACCGGACGGCTCACAAATGTGCCTCTGCCGCGCAGTTTCAAAAACACGTCGAGATCCAGCGCGTAGTTCAGTGCGGGGTCAAAAAATCCAATAGAGCGCAGAGCTGAGATGCGAACGATCGTTCCAGGGTGCGGGATGAGGTTGGGTCCCCAGGGAAGCAAAAATCTGGCCAACGCCCCAGCGCCACTGGTGCCAATCACTGAACCCGAGTGCGTGATGTAGTGGCACTGTCCGTGGGCCACCACCGCGTTGTCGTCCTTCTCCAGCTCGTAAACAAGGCCCGCGATACCGCGCGCTACCAATCGGTCATCATCGCCGACCCACACGTAATAGCGCTCTGAAGTCGCGGAGGCTAGGCCGGCGTTAACAGCAGCAGACATCCCGGTGCCAGGGTCATCGATGATGCGGGCACCAGCGTTCTTAGCCAACTGACGCGCCTTCGATGCATCCTTCGGAACAATGACGACAACGGTGAGCGGAACACTCTGTGCGACGTCCACGCAGGAATCAAGAGCCTCAGCGAGAAGGTCAAGCCGGGTCCCAAGCGTCGGAAGAACGACAAGAAGCTTGGGCTCTGCCATGGGAGTGCGCCTTTCGGGTGTTCTCGCTTTAGGCTAGTGAGTGAATCCGCAACTGAGGGACATCATGAAGAAGACCGACACGATTTATGTCGCTGGTCACCGAGGCCTTGCCGGCTCGGCAATCTGGCGTCACCTCGAGAACGAGGGCTTCAGCAATCTCGTCGGCTTCTCGTCCTCGGAACTCGACCTCACAAATCGACCCGCGGTTCTAGAGATGATGGCGCGAATCACACCAGACGTCGTGATCGATGCCGCCGCCAAGGTCGGTGGCATACACGCGAATGACACCTACCCTGCCGAGTTTTTGAGTGACAACCTCCAGATTCAGCTCAACGTCATGGATGCAGCACACCAAGCGGGCGTCGCTCGTCTACTGTTCCTTGGTTCGTCCTGCATTTATCCCAAGTTTGCCGAGCAGCCAATCAAGGAATCATCACTTCTCACCGGAGCGCTCGAAGAGACCAATAGCGCCTACGGAATCGCCAAGATCGCTGGCATCCTCCAGGTTCAAGCGATGCGCAAGCAGTATGGCCACCGCTGGATTTCAGCAATGCCGACCAACTTGTATGGCCCGAACGACAACTATCACCCCGAGAACTCCCACGTCTTGGCCGCCTTTATCCGTCGCTTCCACGAAGCAAAAATGTCGGGGGCGGAGTCAGTAACCATCTGGGGAACAGGGTCACCTCTTCGCGAATTCATGCACGTCGACGATCTGGCCTCAGCCGTGGTCTTTCTTTTGGAACACTATGACGACCCCGAAACCATCAATGTGGGCTCCGGCCAGGAGATTTCTATTTCTGACCTGGCACACCTCATCGCGGAGATTGTGGGCTTTGACGGGTCGATTGACCACGACCTGTCGCAACCAGATGGCACCCCCCGAAAAATGCTCGATAGTTCGCGACTGCACGCGCTCGGCTGGAAGCCGCGCTGGGAACTGCGAGAAGGCATTGCAGATGCCTACGAATGGTTCGTCCAAAACCCAGCGAATCTCCGGTCGGTCTAGTTCCCCCGCGGCTCAACGAGCCATGCTGTGCCCTCACCGCGAACCTGCAGAGGCTCGCTGCTGCCCTCGACAAAATAGACCTCGCCGCGCCCAAGAACTTCACTCGCGGACTCCCTCGAGAGCGTGAATTCGCCCGTCTCCCCCAGAATCAGGGCATCTGTGATGGCTGGAATGTCGCCATCGCCGACAATGCCAGAAACGCTGAAGGGCATGGCGGCGCTGTCATAGACGGCGCGTCCATCACGGGTGACGGGCGACACAAGTGGCGGTGCGTCCATTGCTGGCGCCGTTGCCGTCTTGAGAAACAGCTCTGCATCCTGGTGCTTGGAGGTCAAGCCGCCTCGAACAACGTTGTCGCTTGGCAACATCACTTCAAGAGCAAAACCGCCCACATAGGCATGGATTTGCCCGGGCGAGACAAACAAAGCCTCACCGCGTGTGAGGCGAAGAGTGTGCATCAAAAAAGCGACAACGATTCCACGGTCGCCGGGAAACACGTGCGAAATCCGCGCAAAAATCTCCCGCTCGAGCAGTCCTTCTGGAGAATCTAGGGAATCTTCCAGAATGCTCCACGCAGCCAGGTCTTCTGCCCACTCGTTGATGCCCTCACCACCGGCGAGTACAGTCGCCAGCGCATCGTGGTCACTCAACGCGGCAAGCCCTTCGACCGTGCGACTGGCAAGTCCAGTCGCAGCGAAGCGTTGGAGCCGTTGTGTCCTGAGCGCTGAGGGCAGTAACCCCCATAGCGCATCGAAAGTGTCCGAAAGGGCAATGAGTAGTTCTGGTTTGGGGTTTCCGTCTTTGTATGTTCGCTGTGGCGAATCGAGTGCCAGACCCTCGGCGTTCTCCCGCGCAAAACCAGCCGCTGCTTCGTCCTGATGTGGGTGGACCTGAATCGAAAGGGGACGGGATGCAGCTAAAAACTTGACCAGGAGCGGAAACTTGTGTCCTGTGACGTGAAGCCATCTCGAGAAGTCGGTGTGCTTAGCACCCTCGTCAACTGTGGACTGAGACGCGGGATGAGATCCAAACCAGAGTTCAGCCTCTGGCTGATCGGTGGGGGGGAGCCCCTGAAGCGCCGACATAGCGTTAGGGGTGCCCCAGTCGTAGTTCTTTGGCACTGAGCGCAGTCTCGCAAACACGCTTTGAGCCTAACCCCTTGCCATCCCAGGTGGATGGGTTGAGTCGCTAGGGGTTCTGGTCTGCCAGAATGAGCAGGTGATGGCAACCACCAAGAAGAGCGGGCGTCCCGCCCGCGAAGCTGACGCCTGGGTCGTCATTCCCTTATTCAACGAATCTGAGGTAATTGCCTCAGTTGTCACTGAGCTGTGCCAATCCTTTGAGCACGTCGTGTGTGTTGATGATGGCAGCAGTGATGATTCGGCAGAACTCGCTACTAAGGCCGGTGCCAGGGTTCTTCGTCACCCCATCAACCTCGGCCAGGGTGCTGCATTGCAAACAGGGTTTGACTATGTCCTGACCCACGAAGACGCCACCCACGTCATTACCTTCGATGCCGATGGGCAACATCGAGTCTCGGATGCCCTCGAGATGCTCGAGCTCGCGCGCTCCAAGAGAATTTCCGCAGTGTTTGGATCCAGGTTCCTGGATAAGCGAACGAAACCAGGGCTTAAGAAGAAGGTGGTGCTGACGGTCGCCGTTATCGCCACAAGAGTTTTCACCGGTCTTCGTCTCACCGACGCCCATAACGGCCTGCGGGTGCTCAGTCGCGAAACCATCAGCAAGATTCGCATGGAGCAAAACGGAATGTCTCATGCCTCTGAGATTGTTCACCAGATTGCTAAAGCCCGCTTGGCCTGGCGTGAGTATCCGGTCGAGATTCTCTACACGGAGTACTCGAAACGCAAAGGCCAGTCCCTGTTGAACTCGATCAACATAGTGATCGATTTGATTGTGAGGTGATGGACGTCATGCTGAGTCAATGGGTTCTCATGGGTGCGCTGATTTTGGTTGGCGTTTACTTGTTGAAAGCGAAACCGAGCGCTTCACAGCAGGCCATTCGGCGCTTGGCCATAATTGCAGCCCTCCTCCTGGGTGCTCTCGCGGTCCTCTTCCCCAGCTACACCTCAGTCGTTGCTGGCTACCTTGGCATCGGGCGCGGAACCGACCTCTTGCTCTATGCGTTTGTGGTGTTCGCCCTGTTTTATGTGGTTCACCAGTACCGGCGGCAACTCTGGCAAGAGAAGACAATCACCGATCTTGCGCGTGCTCTAACGCTCGTGCGCGCAGCCCAGGAAGACCAGGCGCCCACCAACAAAACCAAGCCTTAGCGTCTGGCGACTAAGACAGTCTGACGAGCGTCCCAGGGGTAATGACCTGACCTGATCGCAGGCTGGTGTTGAAGCCGAGGATCGTAGGAAGCGCAACGGAACGTCGCTCCGCGATGCGCTCAGGGGTGTCACCCTCCTGCGAGCGGTGGTAGCTCATTTCCTGAGTGGTCTGGCCCACTTTCAAGCGCTGGCCCACACGAATCCGGTTCACGTTTCGGATGTTGTTGTCGGAGGCGATTTTGGCCGCAGTGGTGCGGTTCCGAAACGCGATGCGCAACATCGTGTCACCACGGCCAACCGTGTAAAAGACGTCGTTGGTCACTCGCTCCACTACCAGTGGCTCGAGGGGTGGCAGGGGGACTTCCGGTTCTGCTGGCGCTTCCGGGGTCACTTCGACGGGTTCCGCTGGGGTTGTCTCAGGGTCGACCGGCGCGGTGGGATCAACTGCCGGCGGATCGACCACCTCGGCAGGCGGGTTCGGGCGAACCGCGCCAGAGGCAATCACAATTGAGGGATCAAGTATGACCGGCGAATTTACGGTGGTGACAATGCCCCGTTTGGTAATCGTCAATGCCTGCCCGACCCGAATCAGCGACCCGGACTGGGGTAATGAGTTCTCGGCAACAACGCTTGCCACGGCCACACCGTTTGCCCGAGCAATTGCCCACACGGTCTCACCAGAGCGAACCGTGTGGCGGGTGACGATGTCTTGGTTGACTTGAGTGGTCTGAACAGCAATCTCCGTCCAACTCACGCCATCAGCAGACTCAAAAGCCTTTCCACTGGCCGTAAGCACCGCATAGTTTCCCTTGTTTGACTGCCCAAACTCTGAAACCCCATTAGCGGGTGAAACGCCAGGAACGACGCCGAGGCGTTGCCAGTTAGTCAGGTCTCGAGATGTTGCGATCGTGCCATCACGGTCAACGACCATTGTCAGGCCATCCCTGGTTGACGCCAAAGTTCTGAAGTCTTTGGTGGGATTAAACCAGTAGTTGTAGACGCGCCAGAAGTTTCTGTTGCCATACGAGCTGCACGAGTCTCCTGCCGTTGCCAGATTGACCATGGCAATCTGGTTGGGGGTGTAGGGGGTGTAGTAGTACAGGCCAGCAGTTGCCTGATTACGAATCGTCACCGGGGTTGCTCCACAGGCAGCGTTGGGGTGCAAACGAACCTGAGGGGTCTGGCCGACTCCGAACCAGGTGAAGAACCGACTGGTTCCGGGTGGGTTCGAATACCTCTTGAACTGCTTCGCGGCGTTGTAGACCTGGTTGTAGAAGCCAAAGAACTGCGCATTACACGGAGCGGTGTCAGGGCACGCGTATCCAGTGGCCTTCTGGAACCGCATTGTCGAGGGCGCCGTGAGGGTGACCAAAGACTGTTCTTTCTGAATCAGCACTAACAGAGCCTCAGCTGACACGCCGCAGGCTTCAGACACCTTGGCAATGATCTGGGCTGCTGTTTCGTTCTCAGCACCCTGATAAGCCTTGCAGAGCACAGAAGCGTCCCTGGAGAACGTCGTTTCGCGGTAGTCCTTCATACACACGAAGCCCGAGCGGCAGTCGGGGTTGCGCTCGTGAAGGAATGACTGGATGGCCTCGGCCGACATCGACCCCGAGCGGAAGAATTCAGCATCGCTGATTAGGTTTCCCGGGTCAAAAGCGGAACCCAAGGGCAGCATGAAGCGGGTCCACTTCTTGCCATCTGAGCTTCTTGCCGCTTCAAAGTATGAAGTGGCGAGGAACTGGGTCCCAGTCCACACCACAGAGGTCACCCCGCTCTTGGTGAGGCCGAAACCACTGGAAGTCCAGGATGTTCCCTGGTTTTCAGACCAGTGAAGTAGGCCTGTTGCGTCAGCACCAACCCAGATGGAGGTGTTTCTAGCACCGTGAATTACGGTTCCAGTGGGATCCGTGTTCGCGCTCGCGTGAGACACCCCGACGCCGGGGTGCACGACTCCTGTTATGGCGAGGACGGCGACCGCAAAACTGGAGAGGGCAAGCTTCAACCAATGGTTCACATCTCCCACAGTAGGTTCCAGCCCACTATTTGAGCTGTATTTGGCTGCAGTGTGTCGACTGGGGGCCTCTAGTCACGCAGAACAAGGTCACGCAGCACATCCACGAGACCTCTCGCGTAGCGGCTGTAGTGGCCAGACAACCAGCGGGAGAAAACCGGGAGAACGCGGGGCAGGTGGGTCCTCGGGAGACGGCTTCTCCACTCATCGTGTTCACACTTGTCCATGAGCGCGTCCTTGTCACCAGGTTGCAGCCACGCCGGCGCCAGCGTCACGAGGTTGGACAACGCCCTATTTCTCGCCGCTTTCCGGGCAAAGAAGGAACTTCTGCCCTCGCGAAGTCGCTCGCCGGCCTCAGCAGCGTTCAGGCGGGTTGCGCCAATGTGATTGGCGCCGTGTTGGCGATAGTCGATGAGTTCTTCCTCGACAAACCGGACACCGTGATGCAGGGCCGCAACCAGAGCCAGCCATTCGTCGTGTACCCAACCCTCTGGCACTGGCAGAGCGTCGCGCAACAAGTCAGACCGGATCATCGTGGTCGCGCCCGTCACGAGATTTCGGCGCAAGAGCGCCTCAAGCGCCGCGCCAGAGCGAAGAGCCCGTCGCTCGGTTTTGGTCATCGCCAGCGCATGGCTCAATGAGCCCCTGCGCCGGCCAGATTCATCAACAAGCGCAGCGTCGGAATGAACGAGCAGCAACGTCTCGTCCTGCTCGAGCACCCGACCCAACGTTTCTAGTTTCTTTGGATGCCAGAGATCATCCTGATCGGCAAGCGCAATCAGCGGACTAGTGGCGAGGCCCAAAGCCGATGAGAAGTTCCCCGCGGGGCCAAGCGGCGCGTTACGGGTGGTCACCACAACGCGAATGTCGGAGCGGTCCCCTAGAACCGTGCGAGCACGAGCAAGCGTGCCATCGCTCGAACCGTCATCAGAGAGGATGATTTCGGAGGGCACCCGGGTTTGTTGAAGGATGCTCTCGAGTTGCGCCTGCAGATACTTCTCACCGTTGTAGGTGCACATCACCACGGAGATGAGGGGCGCGTTGTCCATCATTCCTATCGGCGCGGCCGCAGTTTGCGTCCTACCGCCCGAAGTATCGAGCGGAATTCCCCTCTGGCAAGGCGTTCAAAACCACGTCCGATGTCCTGAATGCTAAACCGCACTGGCCTGGGGCGAGCGGGAGAGTAACGCACGCGCTGACTGGGCCTTCTTGTGATGGCACCCGAGCTGAGACCGGTCACGTGGTCGACGAGTGGGGCCAGGGTGTTGGTCCAGGTGTAGTGCTGGCGCTGCGTGACCAGCGCCTTCTTGGCGCGAGCGATCGCTTTATCGTCAAAGAGGTAGGTATCAAGCGCCTTTACCAGCGCATCCACATCGCCCGCCGGAACGGCAGCCCCGATTCCGGTGCGCGCGACGAGGTCGCCAAAGTGGTCGCCCTCGGTGACCACCATGGGAAGCGACGCCCAGAGGTAATCGAGGATTCTCGTTCTAAACGAGAAGGTTGTCTCGATGTGTGATCGGTGAGTACTCACGCCAACGTCGGCCTCGAGCAAATAGTTGTGTCTCGTGTCATAGTCGACCCACGAGTCGTTGAAAAACACATGCCGACCGGTCAGACCCAAGCTCTCGGCAAGCGCTCTGGACTCCTTGATAATCGGCATCTCAGGAACACCTGGGTGGGGGTGGGCAGTTCCCATGAAGAACAGACGGACCGATGGGCGCGTTTCAGCGAGCTTGGCAACAGCGCGAATCAGGGTGAGGGGATCAAACCAGTCGTAGATGCCCCCACTCCAGATGATGAGGGCATCATCTGGACCAATTCCTGGGACCACACCACGCAATACTGAAGTGCTGTGTTCGGGCGTGCTGTCGGGGAATCCGAAAGGAACTACTCCGAGAAGCCTGGAAAAATGCGGGTCGTCCTGGTACGTGGCAGGACTAATACGACCGAGCGTCGTCAGTTGCCCCAGATAGAAATGGCGCTGGCGCTCGGACGCACAGAGGAAGAAATCTCCTAGCCGCAGTTGCGCCTCGATGGTGGCAGCAGCGTCTCGAACGTGGCTCTCCCACTGCGCGGCAGGTAAATGCCTCGCCTGCTCGAGCTGTTCCAAATGCATGGGGTCATAGATGTCGACAATCTTGTAGGCCTTGCTGGTGGCGAGCGCGGGGAACACATCGAGTGCGTGGCCTTGGAAGATGACGATGTCAGCCCACGTGTTCCACCTGGCAAAAGCTCTGTCGTCCCCGGCTGAGACATGAACCAGGCGGATATCTGCGCTCATCGTCTCATCAACACCGGTGAGGCTCAGCAGTGTGACATCGTGGGTGTTCGCCAGTGCCCGGGCGATGTGCCAAGCCCTAATCCCTGGGCCAGAGAGCTTCTTGCCAATCGGGTCACCCGTAATGACGAGCACTGATTGGGATGCCGGGTCCTCAGTCACGCCCAATGCCTCCACAATCGAGTCATAACCTTGAAGATACCGGGCATCAGTGGACATGACGGCATTGGTTTCGCCGAAGAGCTTCCACATCGCCACATCCGAGCGCACCCGACTTCCTTGAATCTTCTGCCTGGAGGCAATCAAGCCAGGCAAAGCGTCGACGAACTGATCCATCGCGTAGAGCGGCACGAGCGCGCCCGGAGACACGGTGACAGTCTCCACATTCGACCCGCCCTTGGCGAGGTCAAAACCTGACGTGGTGGTGCCCGAGCCCACGACTGCGCGCTTGACGGAGGCCAGCATGGCGCCAGGAAGCATCCGCGACAGGTTGGCATCATCGAGATTCTTGTAGAGGCAGTAGAGGGCGTTTCGCTCGAGCAAGAACTGTTCCCGATAGGAGGCAACCTCGCTCATTGAGCCGTGATAGCGGTGATATGCAAGTGACTCTGGCTGATACACATAGGTGTAACCGGCGAGATTTAACCGCCAGCCAAAGTCCACATCTTCGAAAAACATGAAGAACGACTCGTCAAAGCCGCCAAGTTCCTCAAAAACTGAGCGACGAACAAACATGGCTGCCCCCGTGCCAAAGAGCACGGGTCGCGCTTTCTGGGCCTTGGCGGAGACTTTGTCGCCGGTGAAAGGCCGATATCCCATGCCATACCAGGTCAAGCCGGAGCCCTGATAATCAATTCTCTTGCCGTCCCAATCGACAACTTGGCTGGCAACAGCGCCGATGTCCGCTCGCCCCTCGAAGGTGTCAAGTGCTGCTTGGACCCAGTTGTCATCGGGCCTCGCATCGTTATTGAGGAAGGCCACAATGTCTCCGGTGGAGTGGGAGACACCGAGATTGCAACCACCGGCGAAACCAAGATTGGCCGATGATTCCACGAGAGTTATGTCATCTGCAAAGGCCGACAACACGTGGAGGCTGTCATCTCCCGACGCGTTATCGACAACCACGATCTCTAGTTGGGCGGGGTACTGTGCCAGAGCTTTCAGATAGCCGATCGCTGTGGCCGTGTCAGTGGCGCCTCGATAGTTGACCAAGACAACGCTCACTCGAGGGGTTTCTGGCATGAACCCTCCCCCTCCCTGATGCGTTGGAGTCAACCTGCCATAATTACCCTACGGTCTACACGGGACTTGACGGACGAAGGAGCCTGACATGTCTGCTCCGCACGTGTGGGTCTCGATGGCTCTTCACATGTCCACGACCATTGCCGGTTCGGAACTTTTTGATAAGGGCTGGTATCGGCGCTCCCAGATGCGAGGGCTCACGAAGCTCACTAATCCGCTCTGGCACTTTCTGGCAGTCGGAAGAAAGTATCAGCTGGACCCGTCGCCACTGTTCGACACGGAGTACTACATCTCCTCGCATCCGGATGTGCGGGATTCAAAGCTCAATCCGCTGTTTCACTATCTCGAATACGGTATCGGCGAGCGCCGGCAACCCATCCGTTCTGTCCAGGAAACCTTTGACCACCTTTTTCCAGACGCACGCGAATTGCCCACATTCCTGACTAGTCGAATCGGAGAGCCTCGCCTCACCGTGGTCATTGACCAGGCCGCGATGAGCAGACCCGACCTGACGCTGGCACAAGTACTGGACGTGTCGGGCGCCGAGGCCGAGCGTCGCTCCTGCGAGCTTCGAGTCATTTCCCTCCTCGCCGACAACAGTGAACTCATCCACCACGCAGCTGAGCTTTCGCTCTCCCGCCGGGTTTCAGGGCTCGACATCGTCACAGCCCCGCCTCACCGGGAGACAACACACTACGAGGCCCATGAGGATGAAATCTTTGTTGCCACGTCATGGACCAGTGCGGCTGCCATTCGTCACGCGGCACAACCGGCCAACCAGTGGTTCCTCGGAGCAAAAGGTTTAGAAGCAAACAGCCGAGAGCTCTGGCGGCGTCTATCCCTGGCGAGCGTTGTCGCTGCTGGGAAGAGTAGCCAGAACGAAGTAACGATGGCGCTCTCCACTGGGCCGGCTGGAGCCGCAAGCACCCTGACACTCGGAATCATTGCTGGGGCAGCCAGTAACCCGGAAATGTATGCATGGGCTCTGACCGAAGTTGAGATGATGCTGCGCGACAAGCCCTCCCTCTTCGATAACATCTCCATCGCATTGGTGGGAGACAGTCTCCGGCCGGTGAGCTTTCTCCACAGCATCACGGCCCTCGTGACCCCGCGGTTCGCCGATAGTGGGCCTTCCCTCAGCGTCTTCGCTGCCGAACTGGTCGAGGAAGGTTCACTGGCGCGCAAGCTTCACGCTCTCGTGGCCCAGGGGGTGTCCGATGACTAATCACCCGCTGTGGAATCTCTCGCTTGCCGCACGACTAGGGCTACTGAAGCCCGGAACGCAAAGAATTGCTTTTCTTTATCCGCAACCTGATGTCGGAACCTTCCGCTACCGGGCATTCAACCCTGTTGACGCAATCAACAATCACAGCACACAGAAATCGGCGAGTTACTTTTTCCTCAGCGATCTTCGTGCGATCGATGACCTCAGCGCACTCGCTGACGTTCTCGTCGTCGTCCGCGTTCCCTTCGATGGGCCACTAGAGCGCCTCTACAGAAAGTTCAGGCACCAGGGCAAGAAGATCTACTTCGACATCGATGACCTCGTGTTCAACCCCGAGTTTGCGCCGCTCGTGGCCGCCAACCTTGGCTTCCAGCTCGAAGGGGAGCAACTCAATCGGTGGACGGATTTCATGACGAACATCGGCAAGGCATTATCAAGGGCCGATGCGGTGACGACAACGCATTCGTTCCTGGCCGAGCGCATTCGGGAGTTCACCAGCAACCCCGTCCATGTTTTCTCTAACTCCCTCAATGCCGCACAGCTCGAGGTGTGCTCGCGACTGTCGTCTGATCAGGGAAGGCAAGGAAGTCTCCGCATCGCCTATTTCAGCGGGAGTCCTTCGCACTCTCTTGATTTCGAGGTGGCACGGCATGGCATCACTCGCTTCCTTCGGAAGTCACCTGATTCCTCATTCACCGTCGTCGGGCACCTAGAGCTGCCCAGCGAGCTTCGCGCCCTGGGCAGTCGGGTCCGCTCACTACCGTTCATGGATTTCCTCGCTATGCAGGAAGTCCTGGGCGCGTGCGATGTCAATATCGTGCCTCTTCAACGCAGCGTGTTCACGCATTCCAAGTCAGAACTCAAATACTTTGAGGCCGCTGCTGCGTCAACCATCACTCTCGCATCAAAGTCCCCGCTCTTCTCCCAGGTCATCACACACGGCACGAACGGCATGCTCGCCAACGCTGACGAATGGGCCGAAGCGCTTCACGCCGTGAGCGCAATGGATGTCTCTGATCGCTCCTCCATCGCACAGGCGGCCAAGGACCATGCCGAGGCGACCTATTCACCCTCAGCACTGTTGTCTCAATTAGAGGCAATCTTGTGATAGGAAACTAAGCTGAGCGACATGTCTAGGTACCGATCCCCCGAAGAAGCGACCTCCGAGACCGCATCGAGATCGTGGCGTGGTCGCCTGACTGCTGTGGTGGCAGTCGTGTTGCTCATGGTGAGTTTTGGAAGTTGGGCATTCTCCTCGGCCGTTGGCAGCGCACCGGATGACGACTATCACCTCTCCAGCATTTGGTGTTCGAGCTTCGCCGGGGACACCTGCGAGGTTGACCCCGGTGGCGAGGGTGTCTATATTCCAGAATCGCTTCGCGAGGGCATCTACTGCTACTACCACAACCCCACTCAAAGCGCCGGGTGCCAACCCTTCATGGATGGCACAGACCCGAGACCCGATGTTCCCTTTGCCCACAACAACCCCAGTCGGAACCTTTACCCCGATGGTTACTACAACTTTTCGAGCCTCCTGAAGACCGACAGCATCGAGGCGACAGCCCTCGCGGTGAGATTGGTAAACCTCGCAATCTTCCTCGGCATGGCAATCTCCTTGTTCTTCTTGCTCCCACAACGCCTGCGCACGACCTGGGTGTGGATGTGGGTTATTGGCCTGGTTCCGATGGGAATGTTCATCATTCCCTCGAGTAACCCGAGTTCCTGGGGAATCACCGCAGTGGCCAGCGGGTGGATCGCGCTACTGGGCTACCTCGAATCCAGGGGCCCCCGAGCGTGGGCGCTAGGCGCGGTATTCATCCTTGCTGGGGTCCTCGCACTCAACGCGCGAATTGATGCTGTTCTCTACTTAGGGCTTGCCTCTGTTGTTGCTGTGTGGCTCTCGCCCACACGCGGCCGCGAACTACTGATGAAAATCTGGCCGGGCTTCATCGTCATAGCTCTTGTCGTAATCCAGCTGATTGTTAATCCCGCGAATCTCGAGCGCGTGGTGCAAGGAATCGGCCAACGCTCAGACACCATCAGTGACCCACTGCCGTGGGCAACCTCACCCGAGGTGGCAGATGGCTCCGCGTTCGACTGGGCGCTCCTGTGGAACAACCTGTGGTCAATTCCAGGGCTCTGGCTTGGTATTTTCGGTGGATACCCATGGGGTTCACTCGGCTGGCTCGACACGGCCATGCCCCAGGTTGTTCTGGTCGGCACGATGACAGTGGCATTGGGGGTTACTTTCCTAGCGGTGCGCTCGGCAGACAAAAAGAAGCTTGTCGGTCTGATTGTGATGCTCGGTGCAATCTGGGTGATGCCGCTCTATTTGCTCCAGCTTGGTGGTTTCCTCGCCGGTGAAGAAGTGCAACCGCGTTACCTCTTGCCGCTCATGATGGTGTTGTTGGGGACCGTTGTGCTGACCAACGACGGTAGCCCCATCGTGAGCGACCGCGGGCGTCTCTGGTTCATCCTCGCTGCCTTGACGATTGCCAACGCCATCTCACTCCACACCAACATCCGCCGCTACACAACGGGCATCACCATTCAAGGGTTCAACCTTGATAGCCCAAGGGAATGGTGGTGGCCATTCTTCCCCGAGGACTTTGGCCCAACACTGTTGTGGGCAATCGGATCGCTCGCGTTCGGCGGCCTCTTGTGGCTGTTGCTCTTCCGAGTAGTTCCCTCGATCACCGAGAGCCTCGAAATCAAAAATCACTCGAAGGAACCGCTGAACGTTTAATCCCCGGGCGTCTAGTCAGCGAATGTCTAGTCGAGGCTCCTTTTATAGGACGCGACGACGGATTTTGCTTTTCCCGTTGCCATCATCGTTCCCTTCTCAATCCACGTCACGGTGTCACAGATATCCTCGACAACCTGCATGCTGTGGGTCACCATGATGATGGTTTTGCCACGCTTTTTGAACTCAAGGAACTTCTCGAAACTCTTCCGTTGAAAACCCTCGTCGCCAACCGACAAAACCTCGTCGACGACCAGAATGTCGGGATCGACGTGGATTGCAATCGAAAAACCGAGACGAACATACATACCCGAGCTGTAGTTCTTGACGGGTTGGTCGAGAAACTGCTCAACTCCGGAAAAGTCCACAATCTCATCAAACTTGCGATCGATTTCTTTCTTCGACATTCCCAAGATTGAGCCGTTCAAGTAAATGTTCTCTCGACCAGAAAGCTCAAGGTGGAAGCCAGAGCCCACCTCCAAGAGTGAGGCCATCCGACCCCGATAGTCAATGGATCCAGACGTCGGCCAGTAAATCTTCGCAAGGCACTTGAGCAATGTGGACTTGCCGGAACCGTTGGACCCGATTAACCCGTGAGTGTGGCCCTCGATGACATCGAAGGACACGTTCTTCAGCGCCCAGAAATCCTCGTGTTTCGAAGTCCTGCCTCGAAGAATCGCTGACTTAAGCGTTTGGTTTCTCTCGTGATACAGCCTGAACTTCTTGCTCACGTCACTGACTCGAACTGCCCAGTTGCTCACAGCAGTTCCGCCATCTGTCGCTCTTTCTTCGAATACAGCCAAACACCTGCGCCAAATGCGCCGACCGCCCACGCCAGGGCAATCAGAATGCGCGAGAGCTCAGGCATCGCGTTGTCATAGAGCAGGTTCCGGAAGATTTCGATGAAACCCTCGACAGGGTTGAGCTGATAGAGGTTCAACAAAGTGACAGAGGTTCCAGCGAGACCACCGAGCCGATCCGACTGGGTGGCAACCATGTCGACCGGATACAAAATCGGCGTCAGATAAAACCAGAACTGCAACACAATCGTCAAGAGGTAGGAGAGGTCTCGGAAATAGACATTCGCGATGGACAGCAGCATCGCAACACCGACGGAAAACAGCGCAAAGACGACCATAAAGACCGCGAGCAAGGGGAGCCACGGGAGCACGAAAGAACCCAGCAGCGAGAGTGCCACAACGAGAACACCCATTTCCAACAACCACGTAAACAGTGTGGCGTTGGCGAGAGACAGCGGAAGAACAATTCGAGGAAAGTAGACCTTCTGAATCAAACCGGCGTTGGCGACCAGAGAGTCGACCCCAATCGTGAGCACCCGGTTAAAAAACAGCCACGGCAACAGCCCACACACCAACCACAGCGCATAGTTGTTGAGCCCACTGGGGTCACCGACCTGGGCCGGCAGCCGGAAGAGGAAAGAGAAGATAAACGTGTAAATCAGAATTGCCGCGATGGGGTTAGCCAGTGACCAGAGCTGGCCAAGGGCAGTCCTGCGGTACTTGCCACGAACCTCACGGTTCGTGAGGTTCTGAAGAAGCTCTCTCGAGCCCCAAATATCTGACAGGTAGCTCATCGCTGCAAAAGCCGGTCCAGGTATGTGCCATAGCCGCTCTTTCGCAGGGGAACAGCAAGCTCAGCCAGCTCGGCATCGGAGATCCAGCCTGCCCGCCACGCAATCTCTTCAATGCAGCCGATTTTGAGCCCCTGGCGCTCTTCGATAACCCGGACATACTCCGAAGCCTGCATCATGGATTCAAAGGTCCCGGTGTCCAACCACGCCACCCCGCGGTCAAGAACCTGAACCCGCAACGAGCCCTGCGTCAGGTAGTGCTCGTTGACTGCGGTGATTTCTAGCTCGCCCCTCGCACTTGGCGTAATGGAGCGTGCAACATCAACAACACTCGAGTCATAGAAATACAGCCCGGGAACTGCAAAGTTACTCTTGGGTTTCGCTGGCTTTTCTTCAATGGACAGTGCTGTCATGGTGGAATCAAACTCGACGACACCGTAGGCCTCGGGGTGGGCAACGTGGGTAGCAAAAATCAAGCCACCGGAGATGTCGTGGTTTTCACGTAAGGATTTGCCAAGTCCAGCTCCGTGGAAGATGTTGTCACCCAACACCAGAGCAACCGAATCATCGCCGACAAAGTCGGCTCCGATGATGAACGCCTGGGCAAGACCCTCGGGCTTCTCTTGGACGGCGTAAGAGAGCGAAATCCCCAAAGAAGAGCCATCGCCAAGGAGTTCTTCGAACTGGCTGCTGTGCTCGGGGGTCGAGATAATCAGAATGTCCCGGATGTCCGCCATCATCAGTGTTGAGAGCGGATAGTAAATCATGGGCTTGTCGTAGACAGGCATGAGCTGCTTAGAGATGGCCCGGGTGATCGGCCAGAGACGGGTTCCGCTGCCCCCGGCAAGAATGATGCCCTTCATTGCCTCAACTCCCCTGCCACACAGGGAGCCTACCCTCTTGCATCGCCTGAGCCAGGCTAGGGGCCCCTTCATCCTTAGGAGAGAGCAGCAGAGCGAAATCGGGCAAAGGGAAATCAAGGGCCACATCGCTATCCAGCGGGTTTATGGCGTGCTCGGCATGTGGCTTGTAGACATCCGTGACTAGGTAGGTCACCACAGTGTCGGGCTCCACGGCGACAAACGCGTGCCCGAGCCCGACGTCAAGCACAACAGCGTTTCTCGATGTTGCATCGAGGTCCACGGATGCCCACGTTCCAAACGTGGGCGAGCCAACCCTGATGTCAACGACGAAATCCCGGATTGCCCCGGCAACACACATCACGTATTTCGCCTGACCAGGGGGGACATCAGCGTAGTGAATACCGCGGACCGTCCCTTTTTCCGACACCGAGAGGTTCGCTTGGACGGTGTGGAACGACAGGCCTGTGGCCTCCTGAAGCCGATCGGCACGAAACCACTCAACAAACTCACCGCGATCATCGCGGTGAGGAGTGTTGGCTATCGAATAGGCGCCAGAAATCGACAGGGGCGTAATCTCCACCCGTGAAGCCTACCAACTGGCCGAGGCGTCACCTCGTCTGCTAAACCACCCGCGAATACTCTGCCTTCAGCGTTTGGACACCGCGCATCAGTCGCAACGCTTTGAGCCTTTGCATCACATAACCGCGCAGCGTGGCCAATCGGGTATTACGTCTGGTAATTGTCATGGTTCCCGCATCGGGGATGTTCGATGTGCCAACGCGCGCCAATCGCAGGTCCGGCAGATGCACCTCGCGGGTCTTCTTGAGCGCCCGCTTCCGGAAGAGATAATCCTTGCCATAGATGCCGGCATAGTCTTCGTCGTGACCGCCAATTGCCCAATACATGTCGCGGGTCACGACATAGCTGTTGGGATGCGGTTCGCGGACGTCGTCGGTGAAGAACTTGGTGCGGCCCAGCGTGTAGAAAACTGTGGAATCCTTCTCCATCTCAAGAAGGCCGCGAAGAGTCTCCTCCGGCACGACATGGTCAATATCGGTGAGAAGCAACCACGGTGCGCTGGCCTCGTGTGCACCGATATTGCGCGCGGCGTCCTGGTTCCACGGGATGTCTTTGGCGATGCGGTAGACCCTGTGATCTGGCAAAGACTGTGGCCGACCTACTGAAACGGCCGGGGTAATCGGAGAGGCATCATCCACAACGATGACCTCCACTCGAGCACGAACTGCCGAGGAGTATTGAGCAATCTGTTTCCACTGAAATTCCAACATCGATGGGTTGTCGTAATACGCAAAGACAATTGAAATTTCCGGGGAATTCGCGGGTCCAGATGCAGGGGATTTCTTTGTCGCCACCCCACCAACCTACTAGCGCATGATCGCTTGGGCCCTCGTTGATGCCGTTTCCAAAGTAGAGTGGGAGCACTGGCGTAGCGCCAAAAACCTGAGCTGAGGAGCCTGCAGTCGTGAAGCTTTTTGTGACCGGTGGCGCCGGGTTCATTGGGTCAAACTTCGCCAGAATGCTGCTCGCTGATCGCTTACCCGGTCTTGAAGGCGCAGAAATCACCGTCTTCGATGCGCTCACCTACTCCGGTACCCTGACCAATCTTGAGAGCGTCACGGATTCACCGCGTTACACCTTCGTCCACGGCGATATTCGCGATGACGCCACGGTGAAGCTTGCGCTTCCCGGCCACGACGCCATCGTGCACTTCGCTGCCGAGAGCCACGTTGACCGCTCGGTGTCGAACTCGCGAATTTTTGTGGACACGAACGTCTTGGGAACACAGACCCTGCTCGACGCCGCCCTGGAACTCGGGATTACGCGATTTGTCCACGTGTCCACAGATGAGGTGTACGGCAGTATCGATGAGGGCTCGTGGGACGAGAATGAACCTCTCTTGCCCAACTCTCCCTACTCAGCCTCGAAGGCCGGCAGTGACCTTCTCGTTCGCAGTTACCACGCGACGCACGGCCTGAACACCTCCATCACGCGCTGCAGCAACAACTACGGAATTCACCACTTCCCGGAGAAAGTCATCCCACTCTTCGTCACCAACCTGCTCGATGGCAAGCACGTCCCTCTCTATGGCGATGGCGCTAACGTCCGCGACTGGCTTCACGTCGATGACCACTGCGGTGGAATCGCGGCTGTGCTGATTGGTGGTCGCCCCGGCGAGATTTACAACATCGGTGGCGGTACTGAACTCTCCAACCGCGAGCTCACAGAGCTTCTCCTCGACGCGACTGGGAGGGACTGGTCTTTCGTGGACAAAGTCGCCGATCGTAAGGGTCACGATCGGCGCTACAGCGTCGACATCGGCAAAATCCACAAGGAACTTGGCTACACGCCACAGGTTGCTTTTGCTGAAGGTTTGGCTGATGTCGTCCAGTGGTATCGAGACAACAGGTGGTGGTGGGAACCCCTCAAAGAGCGCGCCGCACTATGACCACAATCCACATCGTGGGTGCAGGGGGCATGCTCGGCCAGGCGCTCCTTCGAGAGCTCGCGGACTTTCCGGTCTCGGCGGGAACCAGAGAAGAAGTTGACCTCACGCACCCTGAAACCCTGGAAGCCTTCATCACGCCCAGCTCCGTAGTGATCAATGCGGCCGCCTACACACAGGTCGATGCCGCTGAAGAAGAACGCGATGCGGCCTTCGCCACTAACGCCACCGGGGTCGCGAACCTCGCAACAGTCGCCAAAGCTAAGAACGCACGCGTAATCCACGTCTCTACCGATTACGTCTTCGATGGGGCGGCAAGCGCCCCCTACGCTGAGGACGCGCCCACAAACCCGGCCACGGTCTATGGGGCTTCCAAACTGGCCGGGGAGGAATTCCTGCGGGAAACCTTGCCGAACGGGTCAGTGATTGTGCGAACCGCATGGCTCTACGGCGTCCCAGGCTCCAGCTTCCCAGCCACCATTTTGAACGCGGCCCAAACCCGGGACACCCTCCAGGTCGTGACCGATCAAATCGGTCAACCCACTTGGACGCGCGATGTCGCACGGATGATTCGCTCACTCATCGAATCATCCGTCACCTCCGGAGTTTTTCATGCCACCAACGCGGGCCAAGCATCGTGGTGGGACTTCGCAAGGCGGCTCTTCGAGCTTGCTGGGTGGGACCCGGACCGGGTGCTTCCCACCACATCGGAAACCTTTGTGCGCCCAGCGCCCAGACCTGCCTGGTCAGTACTCGGTCATGACAACTGGCAAAAGAATGGCCTTCCGGCGCCGCGCCACTGGCGCGAAGCGCTCGAGGAGGCGTGGGATGCAGAACTCACGACCCTGGTGAGCGAGAAGCTACATGAATAAGCCAGTCATTGGGCTCGTGACGGTGGGATTTGAGTCCGCTGACGTCTGGCCGGTTTTCTTTGAATCGCTATCGCGCTCAACTCTGAAGCCACGGTCTGTTGTGGTGATGGATAATTCGCTAGAGCCACCACGGGACCTGTCGGTGTTCTACACAGGTGATCTCACGGTGAAGCACCGTCCTGAAAATCCCGGCTACGGCGCTGCCATCAACGAGGGTGTGGCTTTGCTCCCTGCTGAGTGCACAATCGTCGTCATGTGTAATCCAGACATCACCTTTGAACCAGAAACCCTCCAGGCAACGGTCGAGGCTTTACTTGCTCATCCCACCGCCGGGATCGCAGGCCCAGCGGTCATAAACCCGGATGGGTCGGTCTACCCCTCGGCGAGAGCGTTCCCCGGCATACGAGTCGGCATAGGCCACGCGATTCTTGGCGAAATATGGAAACACAATCCGTGGACGAGGAGATACCTCGGTGTCTACGAGGGCGACGATGTTCGCATCGTCGACTGGCTATCCGGCTCGTGCCTTGTTGCAAAGAAGGAAGCCCTCGCGGAAGTGGGCGGTTTCGACCCCGGGTACTTCATGTTCTTAGAAGACGTAGATTTGTGTTTTCGACTCAAACGCGCCGGGTGGCGCTCGTTGTATGTGCCAAGGGCGCGAATAGAACACTCTGGAGGGCACTCCACAAAAAGTCGGATGGCCGACATGGTGAAGGTTCACCATGAGAGCGCGAGGCGCTTTCTCTTTAGGATCTATGACCGGCCCGTGTACTGGCCCCTGCGCCAGGTTCTGCGCTTAGGTCTTGCCCTTCGGTCGGTTCTTGCCCGTATCAAATACCGAAACGAAAGCTAGAAGTCTTTAGTCGAGCTTCTTGTCCAAAACTGCGTCGCGCTGGGTGGCGGAGAACTTATCGAGCCATCGGGAAACCGACTCGTCCGTGGTGGAGAGAATTCGAAGCGCCAGGAGCCCAGCGTTTTTGGCCTGGCCAATGCCGACCGTTGCCACTGGCACACCGCTTGGCATCTGAACAATCGAGAGCAGTGAATCCATGCCATCGAGTTGCTTCAGAGCAATCGGCACCCCAATCACCGGCAGCGTTGTTGCTGATGCGATCATGCCGGGCAGGTGCGCAGCACCACCCGCGCCAGCGATGATGACCTGGTAGCCCTCGGCGCGTGCGCCTTTGGCGAAAGCAAACATCTTGTCCGGTGTCCGATGAGCGGAAACAATGTCGGCGTGAAAGTCAACTCCGGCTTCCTCAAGAACATCAGCCGCGGCTTTCATGACGGGCCAATCGGAGTCTGAGCCCATCACCACCGCAACGCGTGCGCTCATGAGTCTGCCTTTCTGGATTCCAGCAACTCCCATGCTGTCATGGCCCTCGCAAAAATGTCATCAGCGTTAGTGCCGGTCAACACAAAGTGGCCGGCTTTGCGACCAGGGCGCGCAGCCTTCTGATACGAGTGGAACTTGATGTCAGGGGCATGCTCGGCCACCGCACGAAAGCGCTCCATGCTGGCGTCTGAGAAGACATTGATCATCACGCCGTGGGGAGTGCGCAGAGCAGTCGAACCCAACGGGTAATCGGCAACCGCCCGCAGGTGCTGCTCGAACTGGCTCGTCACTGACTGTTCAGTGAACACGTGGCCGGAATTATGAGGACGCATGGCAAGTTCGTTCACCAGGAGTCGGCCATCGCGCGTTTCAAAGAGTTCTACCGCCAACACCCCCACGACATCAAACGTGCCGGCGATGGTGGTCGCAATGCTCTGCGCTTCTGCAACTAGCGCATCGGACAAACCTGGTGCCGGGGAGAGCACCTGAGCGCAGACACCACCCTCCTGCCGTGTCTCCACAGGAAGCCACGCAACGAACTCCCCAGCGGGCCGCCTGGCACTCAGCTGGGCGAGCTCCCGAACAAAGTCCACACGCTCCTCAAGAAGAACCGGACCAAGAGCCAACCAGTCGGCTAGGTCCTCTACGGTCTCGACAACCCGGACCCCTTTGCCGTCATAGCCGCCAACGGGCAGCTTGGCGATGCAGGGCAGCCCGCCGACAGCGGCGAGGGCGTCGGCGAGGTTGCCCTCGCTGGCGATCGCCCACCGAGGCTGGGGCAGGCCGGCAGCAGCGAGAGCCTGTCGCATGACAATCTTGTTGTGGGTGAGGGCCAGGGCCTTTGGCGGAGGGAATATGGCTGTGCCCGCCTCGCCCAGGTGGCGCAGGTGATCCAGTGGCACGTGTTCGTGGTCGAAAGTGATGACGTCAACACCATCAGCGAAGGCGACGAGTTCCTCGAGGTTAGTGAAATCACCAACATGGCTGGCTCCGAGCTTCGCGGACGAGCCCTCGGATTCGGCAAAAACCCTGAGCTCGAGGCCCAGGTTAATCGCTGCCGGAATCATCATCCGCGCTAGTTGGCCACCGCCAATAACCCCCACCACAGTCACAATCTGAGCCTATTGGTAAAGGTGTTCAATGTCAGAAGCGACCACCGCTCGCAATTGAGACGAGCCCTCGGGCATGACCAGCAGATGCCCGGAGTCATCCAGGCCCTGAGCTGTGCCCCTCCAGGTCTCGCCGGAGGGTTCCTGAACTTCCACCGAGCGACCGAGCGTGCTCATGACTGCTGAGACAACAGCAGCCGTGGCGTCTCGAGGTTCTGTGCGCAGACCCTCAAGGCCAACGCGAAGCGCCCCCACGAGTTCGGCGAGTATCGAATCGACTAGCTCCTCCGCAGCCGAGACATGGTGGCCAAGCGCTGTCGCGCGCGGGCTGGGAGGTTCGTCCGGAGGAAAGTCAACGTTGAGCCCGATTCCTACAATCACGGCGCTGGAGGGCACCCATTCGCACAAAATTCCAGCCAATTTATTCTGGCCAACGACAACGTCATTTGGCCACTTGAGGCTGGCTTCGCCAAGCCCATGAGTGTGCAGGACCCTCACAAGAGCTGCCCCGACAAGAAGCGGGATCCACGAACCGCTTCTTTTGTGGTCGTCAGCACTCCACGGGAAAGCAATACTCAGGGCAACCGACTCACCGGGCTTGGTCACCCAGTGCCGGTCCAGACGACCGCGCCCTTTCGTCTGGTCGTCGGTGATGACAGCGACAACGTCGCCGTCATCCAGAAAGTTCTTAATCTCTGCGTTTGTTGATGGGGCAGAAGACAGCACAACTAGTCGGTCAACAGAGTGCTCCAGGAGCGGGAAGGAAGAATCCTGCTTACTCATCACGGAAAGACATCAACTGAACGTATTCCTCGACCATCGGAACGGCTTTCCTAATCTCGCTGAACGTCCCGCTAGCAATGATCTTTCCAGCATCCATCACATGGACTTGGTCTGCATCCTGGATTGTTGAGAGCCTGTGAGCAATCACGATGACGGTGGTTTCACCACCGACATTCTTGATGCTCGACGCCACGCTTGCCTCGGTAGCAGCATCAAGAGCACTGGTTGCCTCGTCCAAGATGATGAGCTGGGGCTTCGTGTAGAGGGCGCGGGCAAAACCAAGGCGTTGAATCTGGCCGCCACTCAAAGAGTCGGCGTGCGGGCCAAGCGACGAATGAATTCCCTCGGGCAGCGTGTCGACAAAGTCCAATAGTTGCGCTTTGCGTAGCGATTCACGAACCGCATCCTCGTCGATCTCCTCATCGGGAACACCGAGTGCCACATTGTTCGCTAGCGACCCACTCACAAGCCCAGGGCGCTGCGGCACGTAAGAAAGGAGACCTGGGGAATGCTCGCGCAGCGCGCGCGGGTCCTCTCCGCCGACGCGCACGGAGCCCTTGTCCGGGTCGTAGAGTCCAAGGAGCAGGTCAACAAGGGTTGTCTTGCCAGCCCCGGAGGGACCCACAATTGCCACGTAGGCACCGGAGGCGATGTTCAGCGAAACCTTCTTGATGGTTGGTGACGCGGTTCCTAAGTGATAGAAAACAACGTTCTTGAGCTCAACAGGCAAACCGCCGAGCTCGCTGTAAGCAACAGTGCGCTCCGGCAGGCGGCTTGTATCGGAGAAGATATCGGCGTCAAGTAGTTCTGGCGTATCCCGCAACTGCACCAGGATTTCCTGTGCCATCACGACCCACTTCTGCATGATGCGCAGATCATTCCAAATGGCCTGGAGTGGCAAGATCGCGCCCATCATGCGGAAAGAACCCGAGAGAAAAACTCCGAGGGCGAAAAGGCCGTCGGCCAAAGTTCCCTGGCTCAGTTGCCAGACAGTGAATCCGAGGGCGCCGAAAATCAGGCCGGTTTCCGCGATGTAGCGAGGAAGGCTCTTCAAAATCTGAAGCGTGACGCCCGTTCGAGCAGAGAGCTTCTTCGCCTCAATGAATCTGGTCAAGAAAAAATCCTGCTTGGAGAGAACAGCAATCTCGCGGAATCCATCGACCATCTCGAGAATCGAGCCACCAGCGTTCACCGATGCCGTCCTCATATTGTCACCGGAGGCCAAATACCTCTCTGACGTGACAGATTGAAGAATAAACACCAGAACCGCAAAATAAAGAGCAATCGCCAGCGCTGCCGACCAGTCGACGAGGGCAAACAACACGAAAATCGAGATAAACAGGGTGGACTCGATGACGAGTGTCGTCATTGAGCCCAAGACACCGGAAAAGGTGGCGTTTGTCGAGTGGTCAACGAGGAAACTGATTTCAGGGCGGGAGTATTTCTTGACGCGCTGAAGAGAACCGCTAAACAGGTAGCGCGTGACCTTGGCGGAGTTCTTGATTTCTACTCCAGCGAGAAAAACCGCTGTCCAACGCTGAAACATAATTGCGAGCCCACCCTTAAGAATGAAAAGGAAGGCAACGACTGCCACGAGAACAATGACGTTCGTGGCGGTGGGGGACGGAATCTGGTACCCAAAAATTTCAAGGTTCTGGCCGGACAGGCCGGTAGCAGTGATGGCGCCTAAAAGGCCCATCAGCGCAACAGCCACAATGTCGAGGCCGTTAAGCGCCAACCGAGCAGCAACGCGAATGAGGAAGAACGACTTTTCTTTGGCCGTCAAGAGCGACCAAGAGACTCCCGCAATTTTTAGGAGACTGAGAAAATCAGTCTTCCGTTCTCTCGTTGTGGCAGAACTCCCGGCCGTGTCAGACATCGTAGGGGCGATCAATCCACTGTGAACCCGCAGACTCCACTATCTTCACATCCGCATCCACCATGATTCGGGCAAGCTCGGGAGTCATGACTTTTGGTTCCCACCCGGTCACGGACCTGGCGTGGGCGGAATCGCCAACCAGGGCATCCACCTCAGCAGGGCGCAGGAAGGCCTCATCGAAATCGACATACTTTTCCCACTCAAGGCCTACGTGACCAAAGGCGAATCCGAGGAAATCACGAACGCTGTATTGGGTGCCGGTAGCAACTACGAAGTCATCCGGCTGATCCGCCTGGAGCATCAACCACATGGCCTCAACGAACTCTGGTGCATAACCCCAGTCGCGGATTGCGTCGAGGTTTCCGAGATACAGCTTGTTCTGAACGCCAGCCTTGATCCGTGCGACAGCACGGGTGATCTTCCGTGTCACAAATGTTTCACCGCGACGAGGTGACTCGTGGTTGAAGAGGATGCCGTTCGTTGCGAACATGCCATAGCTCTCGCGGTAATTCTTGGTCACCCAGTAGGAGTAGAGCTTTGCTGCTCCGTAGGGGGAGCGAGGATAGAACGGTGTGTGCTCATTCTGAGGCGGTGGGGTGGCACCAAACATCTCGGAACTAGACGCTTGGTAAAACTTGGTGGAGATTCCCACCATTCGAATCGCTTCTAGAAGTCGAATACTGCCAAGCCCCGTGGTGTTCCCGGTGTGTTCTGGTTCATCGAAGCTTACGCGGACGTGGGACTGAGCGGCAAGGTTGTAAACCTCATCGGGCGCCACAGACTCGACCAAAGAAATCAGCCGGGAGCTGTCACTGAGGTCGCCGTAGTGCAGGACAAGCCTGGAGTCAGCGATCTTCGGGTCAGCCAGAAGGTGGTCGATGCGAGACGTATTCATCGTTGACGAGCGGCGGATGACACCGTGGACTTCATAGCCCTTAGCGAGGAGTAGTTCGGCCAAGTAACTGCCATCTTGACCCGTAATTCCCGTGATGAGCGCTTTTTTCACCGAATTGCCATTCCTTCGCAGTGCGTGCTTCGTGTAAGCCACCAATCTACCCTGGAGACTGGCAGATTGTGGCTCTAGTGACTGGCCTCGCGGCGAAGCAGCGTTGTCACGTATCGCAGTAGCCTGCCCGCCGTATCGAAAGGGTGCGCGAGTGGATAGCGGAAGATCTCCCACTGGTCACGGCGAGATTCCCACACGTCCAACGCCCTATTGATGGCAACGTCTGGCGGGTGCTCCATCGGGAATGTCATCGCGCTGGCGGGAACTTCTGCGACATAGCTCTCGAACTTGGTGTGGGTCGAGAGTTCCCCGAATCCAATGTTGCTCACGAGGTTGTTCGCGGGGACTGGGTTCGCATAACCTCGGCGCAAGCAGTGCACCACAAAGGGCATTGCCCACGAGTCCAACCCGGCGGCCCTGGACATCATGGTCCGCACAGATGAGCGCCTGGCGCCGGCGGGCAGGCTTGCCACCACGGCCTCGACGTCGTCTGGGGACCACACCGCGTCAAGGTCGCCACCTTCGACAAACGGGTTCCATGTTCTTGCCCATGTCGCCCAGCCCCAAATACGAACGTCAGCCGAGAAGTCGTAGGAATAGGGACTAACCCGTTTGCCGCGGAGGCGCGAACTACCGCTAATCACTCCAACGCGAGCATCCTCGCGGTAGCGCTCGAGGAGTTCTGTGGCGTAGTGGAAGAAGGTGGGGTCTGGAAGACAGTCATCTTCCAGAATGATTGCCTCGGGGACCTTGGAGAAGACCTCGGTGAGCCCCGATGACACGCGCTTCTTAAGACCTAGGTTCACGTCGGAATAGATGCGAGTGACCTCACAGTCCCAGTCAACCTGCTCGGCAAGCTCCCGCGTGCGCTTCACATTCTCGGCATCGCCGGGCTTGTTGCTCCGCGGCCCGTCCATCACCAGAAAGAGCTTCGATGGCTGCGCACGCCGGATTTGCTCGAATACCCGAGCGGTGAACTCTGGCCTCGCGTATCCGAGAAGTACGACGGGGGCTAGTGGGGTCACGGCGGAACTATCCCTCCCACGAACGCGCGGGGAGAGACAGGCTCCCCAGATCGTTCATCTCCAACTAGCGTAGTGCTGTGGTTTCCTCCGTCGCTCATGTCAGCTTCTCCTCCTCAGGGGGAGCCGGATCAGTGGCGAGAATTCTCTCCGAAGCCCAGCGTCAGCACGGCAGGGATTCTTCTTTACACACGGTGATTGCTTCGAATCTTCGAGCCAAGCCCTTTTCTGCTCCGCTTCACACGCTCTCAGCCCTAGCGGATGACTTTCTAGTCCGAAACCCTGACTTTGATTCCCCGATCAGCCTGTTCAGAGACGAGCGCACTGGCGAGCTTCAACGAACCATCAGGAAACCCGACATCATCCACCTCCACGGCATCAACGGTGCACTATCACTCGCAGACATTGCAACAACATGGCCCGACACGCGCGTGGTGTGGACCCTGCACGACATGAACCCCTTCACGGGTGCCTGTCACTACAGCCTGGAGTGCTCCGGTTACGAAGGCGCTTGTCATTCGTGCCCGGCAGTGCGCGGGGCCTGGCACCACAAGGTCACGGTCAACCTGGATCGCAAACGAGACGAGCTGTCGCAGATCAAAGACCTCACGCTCGTTGCGCCAAGCACATGGCTCGCCGATCAGGCGAAACGCAGCAGCGCCATGCGTGGACGGGAAATCACGGTAATCCCCAACCCAGTTAATCCCCAGTTCACTGAGGACAAAAATCAGGACGCTGCCCAACAAGGCAAAACTTTCCGAATTGTCGTCATCGCACAGAATCTCTCTGACCCCGTGAAAGACGTCGCCACGACCGTTGATGCCTTCACGCGTGCTGGTCTTGCGTCCTCAGGTGCCGAGCTGGTGTTGGTGGGCCACGGCGGCGAGGGCTTTATCGGTGCGGGCATCAGAGCAGGTGGCGCCCTATCCTCCGAGGGTCTTCAGAGCGTGCTGGCACAATCCGATGTTCTGGTGGTGTCGTCCCGCGCGGAGAACGCTCCTCTCGTTATCGCAGAAGCTGCTTCAGCCGGTGTGCTCCCGATTGTGAGAGCCGTGGGCGGGATGCCAGAGATGGTGGCGCTGTTGCGCCATGGCCACACATTCACGTCGAGCTCTAATCTAGAAACCTTGCTGATTACGGAATCGCAGACCACCCCAGGCAAGCGCCTCAAGCGCCGCGCGGCAATCCACTCCAGGGCTAAGGCCGTGTGGGGCATTGAATCCGTGATTGCCTTATATGACAAGGTGTATGGGTCTTAGGAAAAGATGACGAGGAGATGCCCGTGAGGCGCACAGTTTTGGTTACCGGCGCTGCTGGCTTTGTCGGCTCCGCTGTTACCCGGAAACTGAGCGAGCAAGGCGACCGCGTTATCGCCGTTGATGGATTACTCGGCGGCCTCTATCCGCCTGATGAAAAGATCCAGCGCTTCGACGCAATCTCGTCTCTGTCCGGCGTTGAAGCGCATCGCCTCGACCTGCGACACGACGACCTCTCGGTTCTCCCGGACGACATCGATTACGTGATCAACGAGGCCGCTATGCCTGGCCTCGGCCTCAGCTGGAGCGACTTCGAGCTCTATAGCTCGTGCAACCTCTCGAGTGTCGCGAGGCTCATGGACCAGGCCAAACGTTGGCCACTCACAAAGTTCGTCCAGATTTCGACATCTTCGGTTTATGGGAAGAACGCGGTGGGGGATGAGAACATGCCGACACTTCCGGTGTCGCCCTACGGTGTCACCAAGCTCGCCGCTGAAAATCTAGCCTTCGCGTATATGCGGGATTCCGATGTCCCGGTCACCGTGTTGCGCTACTTCTCTGTGTACGGGCCGGGCCAAAGGCCAGACATGGCGTACCGCAAGTTCATCGGTAAGGCTCTTGCCGGTGAGGCAATCGACCTATACGGAACGGGTGATCAGTCCCGCTCGAACACTTTCATTGACGATTGCGTCTCTGGCACCATTTCTGCTCTCAACTCTGCGCGTGTTGGAGAGGTCTACAACATCGCAGGCTCGATGGAGCGAAGCCTCAACGAGGCGCTCGCCATCATCTCCGACTTGGTGGGACGCACTCTCGATGTTCGCCACCACGACACAGCACGCGGGGATCAGGATCGAACCTTCGGCGACACGGCCAAAGCCTCACAGGAGCTTGGTTTCGTTAACTCCACCAGTCTTGAAGATGGCCTTAGCGCTCAAATCCAGTGGCAACGAGACGGTGGTCTCTAGGTAATGGCCCCCCGCCAAAAAAGCACCACTGCGCCCGTTCGTCACGTCGTCTGCGCCATTGATTCCCAGATGGTCTATGGCCTCGCTGTCGTGATGTCGTCACTCCAGCGGACTACGACTGGGCCGTTCCGGCTCACCATCGGCTATCTGGCCGGGACCCTTTCGGAGGGCGACCGAGATTACCTCGGTCGAATCATGGACCATCTAGGTGTTGTCTACTCGTTCTCCGATCTCGGCAATGACCCTCGCTTCATTACCCAGGGCCACATTTCACCGACCACGTTTGCGAAGTTCCTTTTGGCTGATCAGAATCCCGATGCGCACCTGTGGCTCGATGCCGACACCATCGCTCTACCGGGCTGGGACAGCATTTTTGGCCTGCTTGATTCAACGACGACGCACCAGGGGCTACTCGTCGCAGAACGTGGCGCAGACAAGCTGGGGATTCCCTTCAATGCGGGTGTTTTGGGTTGGCCAGCGGGTTCCAGGCGAGACTGGAGCTCCAGGCTCAACGAACTTGAGCTCGTTGACACCCAAGAGCAGTATTTGTTCAACGAGCTTTATGCTCCAACGGCCAAAAATGTGTCCGAGCGCTATAACGCTTTGACCTATCGGATCGACAGAATCCCAGAAACCGACCCGCCGTTCATCATTCACTACGCAGGCGCCCATAAACCGTGGCATTTGCCACGCTCGCTCACTGGTCCATGCTTGAGGCATTCGTGCCCCTGGTCCGCCTGGTTCAACGCTGAAGCTGAGTTCCTCAGAGGACTCGATGATCCTTCCCTCTTGGCTGAAACACATCGTCGTCAGCGCACGGCACTGCGCTCAGGTAAAGTTCGTTGGCAACGGGATCACCTGGGCCTCGTCTTTCTCCGTATTCTTGTAACTCTTGGCCCACTCGGCCGAGTCGTTGTCGGATTGCTGGGTCCTCTGGCCTCCAGAGTCCCCCGAGGCACCCACCCCCTGCATTGATTCCCAGCACGAGAGGCATCCGGTGAATCCGAAGTCTCCCTCCAAGTCCGCGGCCACGCGGGTTGTGGCCGTCGCACTTGATGACCACATGGTTTATGCCTTCTGTGTTCTTCTGCATTCCCTGACGGCCACGGCAAAAGAACCTTTTTCGGTCATCGTGGGATTCTTCACGGGCAAGCTCAGTGCACCACATCGTCAGTTTGTTGGAGCGTTTCTGCAAGCGCTCGGTATCCCCCACGATGTCCGCGAACTCACCGCACACCCACTCTTCACTGAGCGGCGCCACCTGACCATCACCACGTTCTCGAAGTTCGTGATTTCTGACCAGGTCCCAGAGCCCCACCTGTGGATTGATTTAGACATCGTGGCCCGCGACGGTTGGGACGGCTTTTTTGACACCCTTCTCGCTGCACCTCGAGGAGCATCACTCGTGGTCGCGCAGAAACTGGAGAGCCCCCACACCCGCTTTGAAGGATTCAATGCGGGTGTGCTCGGCTGGACGGCGGAGCCACGAGCGCCCTGGGTGGCGGAGCTTGCCAACCTTCCCGAGAAACGGTTTAGTTCCGAGCAGCATCTCTTCAACACCTTGTATAAGAACAACTACCACGCAATCGACGTGCGATTTAACTTCCTCTCCAGTTGGCATGCCCAACAGAAGGAACTTGATCGCTCGAGCCTGATTCACTACTCGGGTCCAGTGAAGCCCTGGCACCTCGTGCGTCGCCATTCCCGCGGATGGGAAGACGTGAACCCCAGCTGGAAGTATTGGTTCGCTGCGGAAGCGGCAATGTCGACCAAGTTCGCTTCCACGCCGCTCCACCCCGAACTCAAACGGCTGGCCAGGGAAGCTCTCTTCAGTGGAAGACTCCACACCGGCAAAGGCGCTCTCGCTGGGTGGTTCCTCCGGATTCTCGCGATCACGGGACCGCTTGGTTCGCCTCTCGTGTGGTGGCTCCGTCGTCGGAGTTCGTCGTGACGAAGGTCTGCGTCGTTCACTACATCGGTGCCACAGAGAAATCCCGCTCTGTAGTCGCGTCGCTCATCGCTGACCAGCGCGATACTGGGGCGAGCGTCGAGGTCCTCGATATCGGTAGGTGGACCACTATTTCTCAAGATTTGCCGCCCTCCTGGGTGGCAAGAATGCTGGGCCACCAGGCCAAACATCAGGCCTTTGGCGATGTGGTTCGCTCGCTCGGCGCCACCATCGTTGAACCCTCAGCCCCCTCCGGCACTAGGGCCCAGGTGAGAGACGAACACCGCAGTGATGTCGATACGGCGATTGAGTCAGAGTTGTTGACGTATTTCCGAGTGCACGAGCTTCCAAACACCAGAGCGGTCACTCGCTTGCGCTCAGAGCTTCATCGCTGTGCCCTCGCAACATACTGGGCACTCGATGCGCTCTGGTCAGCAGCTCCGCCAGACGCGGTGTTCATTCCCAATGGGCGCACCTCTCGCCAAAAAGCGGCCCGACGAGTTGCCGAGCACTACGGAATCCCCGTCACCCTGTATGAAAACGGTCGGGCACGACCAAATTCTTACTACGCCGGAAGTACTCAGCCCCACGATCGGCTCGCCTCGCAAGCAGAAATTGACCCGCTCACCAAGAAACTCAGGCGCAAGGACATCGAGGTATTGGCAAAGGAATGGCTATCACTGCGCATGGCGCCCACTGGCGGAACCAACAACTTTTCCGGGCTCTGGCAGGCCGGCCCTCTAGAGACATCGTCGGATCGAAAGACGGCGGTCTTCTTTGCCTCATCCTTCGATGAATTCCTCGCATTCGGACCGATGTGGACGATTGATTCCTGGGCGCATCAGTTCGAAGCGTTTGACCTGATGATGTCGATTCTTGAACAGTCGGGCGTTGACCTAGTCCTTCGCCTGCACCCCAACCTTGGCTCCAAGAGCCGTCGCTATTTTCTTCGCGAGATCCGCGACGTGAAGACCCTGGCGGCCAACCACCCCACCCTGAAGGTTTACTGGCATAACGACAGCGTCAACTCCTATGACTTGATTACTAGCGCTGACTACGTCATCGTTGAGCGATCCACCATTGGGGTAGAAGCCAGCATGTTGGGCAAACCGGTGTGGGTCACGCAGGCAAGCCAGTGGGACTTAATCGCAGATATTCGCCAGGTGCTAGAACCCAGCGGCGTCACCACTGAGCTCATGAAACCCTGGAGTCCAGACCCCCACCCGGCACAAAAATTTGCCGCCTATTGGATGATCCAAGAGCGCCCCCTGCGCTACTCGTGGGAATCCTGGTCAAGCTGGAACCCCGACAGACCGCCGCTTCGCATGAGAGCCGCCGTGTTGGCTGTTCGCAATCCGTGGAGACACAAACTGCACCTCTTAGCTCTGGAGTGGGCTAAGTGGCGCAACAGCACGTTCACCACCCCCTAGATTTCTCTCGATGCGAGTAGGGTAAATCGCGTGAAAGACGACATCTCCCAGCCGACCTCACCCACCACTGCCGCGCGCATTGCCGATCTCAAGGCCCGCTACCACGAAGCAGTGACCGCGAGCGGTGAAGCCGCAATCGAGAAACAGCACGCTAAGGGCAAGATGACTGCCCGGGAGCGCATCGAGATGCTCCTCGATAAGGGTTCGTTCGTCGAGTTCGATGAATTTGTTCGTCACCGCTCATCAGCGTTTGGCATGGACGCGAAGCGCCCCTATGGCGACTCTGTCGTTACCGGAGTGGGCACCATTCACGGTCGCCAAGTTGCGCTCTTCAGTCAGGACTTCACCGTATTTGGCGGGTCTTTGGGTGAGGTTGCTGGCGACAAGATCATCAAGGTCATGGACTTTGCCCTGTCCACCAAGGTTCCCATCATTGGAATCTTGGATTCTGGTGGGGCAAGAATCCAAGAGGGTGTGACTGCGCTCGGGAAGTATGGCGAAATCTTCAAGCGGAACACCAGGGCTTCTGGTGTGATCCCGCAGATTTCGATTGTCTGTGGTCCGGCTGCCGGTGGGGCCGTCTACTCACCAGCTCTGACCGACTTCGTCATCATGGTCGACAAGACCAGCCAGATGTTTGTTACCGGCCCCGACGTTATCAAGGCAGTCACTGGTGAAGACGTGGGTATGGAAGAGCTCGGTGGAGCGCTCACCCACAACAAGGTCTCCGGTGTGGCCCACTATTTGGCAAGCGACGAGAGAGACGCTTTCGACTACGCCAGGGTTCTACTGTCTTACCTTCCCGACAACTTCGAGGTGTCGCCCCCGGTATATGGCTCGGACATCGACGTGGAAATCACTGATCGGGATCGTCGCCTCAACGATGTCATTCCCGACAGCGCGTCAGTTCCTTACGACGTTGTCGCCATTATCGAAGGAATCGTGGACTCTGGGTCTTTCCTCGAAGTCCAACCGCTCTTTGCGCCCAACATCGTGATTGGGTTTGGTCGCGTCGAAGGGCGCAGTGTCGGCATTATCGCCAACCAGCCAAACCACATGGCTGGCACCCTGAACATTGACGCCGGAGAGAAATCCGCTCGGTTTGTGCGCTTCTGTGACGCGTTTGGGATTCCGATCATTACTCTGGTCGACGTTCCCGGCTACTTGCCGGGAACCGACCAGGAATGGACCGGTGTCATTCGCCGCGGCGCGAAACTTCTCTACGCTTACGCAGAAGCAAGTGTTCCTTTGATTACTGTCATTACCCGCAAGGCTTACGGCGGCGCCTACATCGTGATGGGGTCCAAGCAGCTCGGCGCCGACCTCAACTTTGCGTGGCCTACCGCTGAAATTGCCGTTATGGGTGGCCAAGGAGCGGTCAACATCCTTTATCGCGGCGACCTCAAAAAAGCCGAAGAAGCGGGTGAGGACGTTGACGCGGTGCGGGCCAGACTCGCCACCGAATACACCTACAGCGTGGCAAGCCCGTTCCTTGCAGCTGAGCGCGGCGAAATTGATGGCGTCATAGAGCCGGCAGCCACCAGAAGCGTCATCGTTAAAGGCTTGCGGGCATTGCGAACAAAGACACCTCGAGTGTCAGTCGGAAAACACGGCAACATTCCGCTGTAGTTCAGGACCAAAGATTTCTTGATTCGTTTGGGCAAGAGCTACGACCAGTGGCTGGCCTTTCGCCCTAAACTCTCGGTGTGGCCGCTATTTCGAAGTTACTGATTGCCAACCGAGGTGAAATCGCTGTTCGGGTCATTCGAGCCGCGAAAGACGCCGGGATTAACACGGTCGCTGTCTATGCGGATCAAGACCGCAACGGCCGGTTTGTCCGCCTCGCTCACGAGGCTTACGCCCTAAACGGCAACACCAGCGCCGAGACCTACCTCGTGCCAGAGAAGATTCTGTCGATTGCCAAACGGTCCGGTGCCAATGCGATTCACCCGGGCTATGGCTTCCTGTCAGAAAACGCTGACTTTGCCCAAATGGTCATTGATGCAGGGCTCATTTGGGTGGGCCCACCGCCCTCAGCCATTCGCGCGCTTGGGGACAAAGTTTCTGCCAGGCACATTGCCCAGAAGGTGAACGCCCCGCTGGCTCCGGGAACCAGCGAGCCAGCAACTGATGCCAAGGAAATCGTGGCCTTTGCGAAAAAGCACGGAGTCCCGGTTGCCATCAAGGCTGCCCACGGCGGCGGCGGACGAGGCCTGAAGGTCGCTCACACGATTGAGGAGATCCCCGAGGCATTCGAGTCAGCGACCCGCGAGGCCATCGCGGCCTTTGGTCGCGGCGAATGCTTCGTGGAAAAATACCTGGAAAAGCCTCGACACGTCGAGACCCAATGCTTGGCTGATGCCGCGGGGAATGTGGTGGTGGTCTCAACCAGAGACTGCTCACTCCAACGTCGCCATCAGAAGCTCGTCGAGGAAGCACCCGCACCCTTCCTCTCGGACGAACAAGAGCGAATCCTCTATGAATCCTCCAAAGCGATTCTGAAAGAGGCCGGTTACATCGGCGCCGGAACCTGCGAGTTCCTGATTGGCAAGGACGGCACCATCTCTTTCCTCGAGGTCAATACTCGTCTCCAGGTCGAGCACCCCGTGTCAGAAGAGATCACGGGAATCGACCTCGTGCGGGAGCAATTCAGAATCGCTGAGGGCGGTCTTCTGGAGTATTCCGACCCTCCACGCCACGGACACTCGATTGAGTTCCGCATCAACGGAGAAGACCCTGGCCGAGGCTTCTTGCCAACACCTGGACCCATTCACACGATTCGTTTCCCTGGCGGCCCGGGAGTTCGAGTAGATTCCGGCATCACCACCGGTGACGTCATCACCGGTGCATTTGACTCCCTTCTGGCCAAGCTGATTGTCACCGGCGCCACCAGGAAGGACGCGATTGAGAAAGCGCGACGCGCGCTCAAAGAGTTTGAAATTACGGGCCTGCCCACAGTGATTCCCTTCCACCGGGTGGTCCTTGAAGACCCGGCCTTCATCGCATCGAAGGCAGAGGACTTTGCCGTCCACACTCGCTGGATTGAAACTGAGTTCGCGACAGAGATTCAGCCGTGGGATGGCACCATCGAGGATGGTTTCGACCAGGGCGAGCTTTACCGCACTGTCGTCGTTGAAGTCGAGGGACGGCGACTCAAAGTTGGTGTTCCTGCCGGAATCTTTGCCGCTGGCCAGAACGCTAGCCTGGGCAAGGCCCCAAAGCGCGCAATCACCCGCCTTGCCGGTGCTGGAAGCACCGAGGGTACGATTTCTTCCCCCATGCAGGCCACCGTGGTGAAGGTGTTGGTGTCCCCCGGCGATTCCGTCGTTGCTGGCGATCTCATTTGTGTGCTCGAGGCCATGAAGATGGAACAACCCATCATGGCGGCGAAAGATGGGACTGTGGAATCGGTCGGCGTGAATGTCGGTGACTCGATTACCGGCGGCCACATCATCGCCGTTGTTTCCTAGCCTCTAGGGGCACCAGACAGCCAAATCCTGGGTAGTCTAATTTCATGTCTGCCAAGTCCTCTTCAGCGCCCGATAGTCCCTTCTCATTGGCAGCGGATGCCGCGGTCGTTATCCAAAAACTCTCGGGCGTCGAGTGCCACGATGTTGCTCTCACTCTTGGCAGTGGCTGGGCTAAAGCCGCCGATCTTTTGGGCGAAACGGTTGCCGAGATTCCCGCGAGCGATGTCCCGGGCTTCCACGCATCCGGTATTCCAGGCCACACCGGCACCATTAGGTCGATTCGCCTCGAGAACGGCTCACACGCCCTAGTTCTGGGTGCTAGAACGCACTTTTACGAAGATAAGGGCGTTCGGGCAGTGGTGCACTCGGTCCGGACGGCGGCAGCCTCTGGTGCGAAGGTGATGGTGCTAACTAACGGAGCCGGTGGCATCAAGGAATCCTGGGAACCGGGAACTCCGGTGTTGATTTCCGACCACATCAACCTGACAGCCTCCTCGCCCCTGGAGGGTGCGACTTTCATTGACCTCACTGATCTCTACTCCTCGAGGCTCCGCGGTGTCGCACGGAGCATTGACCCGAGCCTCGATGAGGGTGTTTATGTCCAGTTCCGCGGCCCGCACTACGAGACGCCCGCTGAAGTTCAGATGGCTAAGGCCATGGGCGGCCACATCGTTGGCATGTCCACTGCGCTGGAAGCAATCGCTGCGAGAGAAGCAGGTATGGAAGTGTTGGGGCTTTCACTCATCACCAACCTCGCTGCAGGTATTTCGCCCCATCCACTAAGCCACCAAGAAGTTGTGGACTCAGGTAAAGCTGCTGAGCCGGTGATTAGCGCCCTCTTGGCAAAGATCGTCCTCGCGCTGTGAATACCCAAATCGACAACCCTCTGGAGCACGCGCGACACTGGTTAGAGCAGGACCCCGATTCAGAGACCTCTCGTGAGCTTTCTGGGCTGATTGAGCGCGCCGAGGCGGGTAACCAAGAGTCACAGGCGCTACTCGAGCACAAGTTCAGCACTCGCCTGAGCTTTGGCACAGCTGGTATCCGGGGACCTCTTGGCTCTGGGCCAGCAGCCATGAACCGCGTGGTCGTGTCTCAAACGACCGCGGGACTGGCCGCATTCTTGCTGGGTCGTCATCACCCCTCGTCGCAGACACTACGTGTGATTGTCGGATACGACGCCAGGAAGAACTCGGCCGTTTTTGCGAGGGACACAGCAGAAGTGCTCTCCGGCCATGGCATTGAGGTACTGCTGACCCCTCATCAGGTCCCAACACCCATTGTCGCCTTCGCAGTGCGTCACCTGAACTGCAATGCCGGTGTAATGATTACCGCAAGCCACAATCCCCCAGAAGACAATGGCTACAAGGTCTATTTCGGCGGAGACGATGAGGGGTCTCAGATCGTTCCACCGGTCGACTCAGGTATTGAGGCTGAAATCATCAGGGTGGCCAGAACGCTGAGTTTCGAGCGCATCCCGCGCTCCGATGCATTGGTCAGCGAAACGCCAGAAAACTTGGTGGCCACATACATCTCCCACACGATTGCAGCCGTTGCGCCGGTAGGTCCAGCTGGCGCGGCCCCCACCGTCGTTTACACGCCTATGCACGGCGTTGGCGGAGACACGTTCCTTGCGCTGCTCGAAGCAGCAGGACTGCAGGCGCCGGTTTTGGTTGATGAGCAGTTCACTCCTGACCCCCGCTTCCCCACCGTCGCTTTCCCGAACCCCGAAGAAAAGGGTGCCCTCGATCTCGCATTCGCGCGTGCCAGGGATGTGAACGCAGGGCTCATCATCGCCCATGACCCAGATGCGGATCGCCTCGCAGTCGCTCTGCCAGATAGCTCTTCACCATCCGGATACAGCTCACTCACTGGCAACCAGGTCGGCGCAATTCTTGGGTGGCGTGCGGCCGAGATTGCCCAGACGACTGGTCACACGGGCGCGCTCGCCAACTCCCTCGTAAGCTCACCGTGGCTGGGAAAGATTGCTCAGCACTTCGGGCTGACCCATCAAGAAACCCTCACCGGGTTCAAATACGTCTCGCGTGTCCCGAATCTCCTGTTCGGCTTTGAGGAGGCTCTTGGCTACCTAGTAGACCCAGATGTAGTCCGAGACAAAGACGGCATCTCGGCCGCCCTGGCCATTATTGATCTTGAGAACCGCATGGCCAGCGAAGGAAAGACTCTGTGGGACTATTTGACCGCCATCGAGAAAACGGTGGGAGCCTTTGCCTCGGGGCAAATCACCATCAAGATTGACCCAGCGAATGCTGCCACGCCAATTACCGATCTGCTGCGCGCCAAGCAGCCCACCCAGATTGGAAAGCATGCGGTCATCTCCGCAGATGACTTCATGGAGGGTGTGGGCGATTTCCCTCAGGACAACATCCTGCGCTACTACCTAGCCGATGGCTCGAGAGTGATTGTTCGACCCAGTGGCACCGAACCCAAGATCAAGGTCTATCTCGACACTGCGGGCAACGCCAGAGCGGACGCTGAAGCATCTCTAGCGTCCCTGGAGAAAGCCGTCAGGAACCTTCTCGACTCCCTGTCTTAGAGGCTGTAAGCCTCAATAAGGCGGTCAACAAGCGCTTCTTTGGCATCCCACTGGGTGAAGCTCGCCTGAGCCGCGTTTAACTGGAACGCGAGCAGGTCATCGATCTCATAGCTAAACGCGTCAGCCACCAGACCAAGTTCCTTAGTCAACGTCGTTCCGCTCATCAGCCGGTTGTCCGTGTTGATGGTCACCCCGAAACCCAGCTGATAGAGGCCGTCTAGCGGGTGGTGAGCCATCGTTGTGCCCCAGGCTTCAACAGCGCCAGTTTGCAGGTTTGATGAGGGGCTGGTCTCGAGCACAATCTCCCGATCGAGGACCCACTGTGCGACTAGGCCAAGACCTGCCTGTGCTGCCGTGTCGGCAGCAAGATTCTTGATGTCCTCAGCGATGCGAACACCGTGACCCAAACGCAGAGCGTGTCCATCAATCAGGGCGCCACGAATACTCTCGACCCCGTCGGCCTCACCGGCGTGAACCGTCACTGGGAACATTTCGCGAGCCAACAGATCAAAAGCATCTTTCATGCGCGATGCCGGGAAGCCGGCCTCGGGCCCTGCGATATCAAAGCCCACCGCGCCCTTGTCTCGGTGGCGCAGCGCAAGCTGGGCAATTTCAAGCCCGCGATCAAGGTGGCGCATTGCGCTGATTAGTTGGCCCACTTGGATCTCGTAGCCACGATTGGCGCAGTTTTTTACCCCCTGGGACAGACCCGATTGCACGGCCTCGACCGCGCCATCAAGGGTCAACCCCTTCTGCAGGTGCTGTTCCGGCGCCCAACGGATTTCCCCATAAATCACACCGTCATCGGCAAGGTCTTCCACAAACTCACGTGCAACCCTCTCCAAGCCCTCAGCGGTGTGCATGACGCCCGTCGTGATGTCGAACGTCTTCAGGTACTCAACCAAGGAACCGGAGTCAGACTGGTCAGCAAACCATTGGCCAAGGCGCGCGGCGTTATCGATCGGCTTGCCGGTGTCTGGGTCGCCTGGCAAAACAAGACCGTCCTTGTCCGCAAGCTCCAGGATTGTCTGTGGGCGCAATCCCCCATCAAGGTGGTCGTGGAGTGAAATCTTCGGGAGCGTCTGAATATCGATATCTGTCCCAGGAATCAGGTAATGGCTCACGAACGATACTCCTCTAGTTGCCGGGGCCCGAATGCGTCGGGTAACACTTGGTCAATCGTTTTCACGCCACTCACCGTCTCGAGAACCATGCCAGTTGCTGAGTGTTCATAGAGCAACTGGCGGCAACGGCCACAGGGCATCAACACGTCCTCGTTGCCATCCACGCAGGTGAAGGCAACGAGCTTCCCGCCCCCGGTCATAGTCAAATTGGAGACCAACGAGCACTCAGCGCAGAGCCCGACCCCATACGAGGCGTTTTCCACGTTGCAGCCAGACACAATCCGCCCATCGTCGACGAGTGCTGCAGCCCCCACGGGAAAATCAGAATAGGGCGCATAGGCACGCTTCATTGCCTCAATGGCGGCGGACTTGAGCGCGGACCAGTCGACGCTCTCTGGCTCACTCCTTGACATACGGTTTACCCACAGCCGCCGGAGGACGGACCTTTCCAACGAAGCCCACCACCGCAATGATGGTGACGAGGTAGGGCACCATGATGATGAAG
>Ga0208788_1000091_pt1 | contig 46285 bp, 51 predicted proteins | sample Wag4_2014_7_11_3_FD_187363 | JGI IMG/M metagenome (GOLD analysis project Ga0208788, IMG submission 187363) | Fresh water mixed with fracking chemicals microbial communities from Ohio, USA - Utica-2 Time Series FC 2014_7_11 (SPAdes) (version 2) ... | reverse complement strand
GTCCACATAGTCGGAACGGTCGGGGGCAACGCCGCAGAGCGTAATGTCCGTGATGTTGCGGTTCGCCAAGTAGTCGAAGGTGTCTTGCCACGAGTTGAAGTAGTACTGCACCGTGACGGTGGCACCGACCTCGGGGGCGAAGGGCAAGGTCACAGCACCGGACTGCCCGTCCACCGCCGTGGGAATGACTTGCACGCCGTCCACCTTGACCGTCACATTGGAAGGGTCCGTCGTGGTGACGCCGCCGCCCGTGCCGTCCACAATGGGCTGCTGGAAGGTGTAGAACACCTTGTTGCGCGCCGTCGTGGCCCCAAAAGAGAAGCCAAGGGTCGTGTTCGCCGTGCCGTTGCCAATCTCCACGTCGCGGTCAGCCGTGAGCGTGAGCACCACCTGCCCGAAGTTGTTGGTCGCCGTGCCCGCAACGAGGCTCGTGCCCGTCGCCGCGCTGTTGATGAACGCCGCCACCTGTGCCGCCGTCCACCCGCCGCTCGGAGAGGCAGAAATGGTGACGGTCACCTCGTCCGCGTCGTCCACCGTCACGGTAAGGGTGTCGTTGCTACCCGTCGTGACCGTGTAGTTCTGCCCCACGGCCCCGTAGAGCACGGGAGCCTCGGGAGCCACTTGCTCGGAGAGGTCGTCGGTGATGAGGGTGTCGGTGCGGTCGAAGTAGTAGGTGACGCGCACCGTGTCCGTCGCCGCCGGGGCCACGCTCAACTTGAGAATGCCCAAGGCCGCGTTCATGGACAGGACAACCACGGGGTCGCCGTTCACCGTCACGCTGACCGCAGAAGTGTCCGTCGCCGTGGTGCCCGTGCCGTTGCCGGTCACAATGGGGAAGTGTCGCACCTGCACCCGGTCGTAGGTGCCGTTGAAGGCACCGAGGGTCACCGACCCGCTCGGGGAAACGAACGTGACTGCACGCCCCGTCTCGTCCTCCTCAACAACCCGTTGGTCCACGCTCGCGGAAGAACCGCGCACGACTTCAAGGTTGGACTGCGCGAGGATTTCGTTGCCGGTCCCAATGAACACGGGAACACGAAGGTTCGCCGCAATGCCTTGAACGGGGGACTCAAAGTTGGTTTGCGTGTATACGCCCGGAGCGGCGTAGACGTTGCCCGGAAAAGCCACGGTGAACCTCGTTGTTTAGCGAGCCCGCGTGAGCAGGCCGGAAGTGCAAGCCCGACAGTAGAGCCGTCCCCCACGGGGAGGGAGGTAGGTCACCCTTGTTGTTCATATAGGGACGCTATCAACCGCCCTCGGGAGGCTTCTTCCCCTGCTGCTTCGCTGCTTGGGCCACTTGGAACGCCGTGGTGCGCCGCTCGTTCACCACTTGTCGTTCCGGCTCCGTGATAGCCCGGTATGAGCCATCTTCTTGCGAGCGCACGAGTTGTCCCTTGTTGAGCACAACCCCGTTCTCCCGCTCCTGCCGAATGACCCTCGCCTTCTCGGCGTCCCGCTTCTCGACCACCTTCCATTTCTGCTCGGCGTCTCGCCCGATAGCCTTGTCGTAGTTCCAATCGTCGCTCGTGCCCGTATTCGGGGGAGCCGCGCCCCGCACTTGGGAAGGGGCGTGGGAGAACTTGAATGCCGCCGCCGTCACCTGTCGGTAAGCGGGCTCCCCACAAGAACTGCACGGGGTTTCCGAGAGTGCGTCGGTGCTCTCCATGCGCCGGAACAACTTGTCGAACCGAAGGCCGCAAGAATGGCAGGTGAACTCGTAGACGGGCATGACCCTGCTCCTGCTCTATAAGCGCGTGAGAAGATGGGTGAATAAAAAAACTCTACCCGAAGGGCTTTCGCTACTTGGGGCTGCTGCGTACTCCAAGTACACACCCCGTTCCCGTCCCGCTACGCGGGCAAGGAGCCTCACATGAGCCGCTACAACCACAACGACTACTGCGACTACGACTACGACGAGCCCTCTTGCGAGGGCCGCGCCGTGGGCTGCAAGGGCTGCGAGTGCTGCGTGAAGGAGGTGCGTAGCACCTCCTACTCCGTCGCCCGCAAGGCACGCGGGAACATCAAGGTGGGCGACCTCGTCGCCCGCACGACGGGATTCGACTATCAGATTGGGGGCGGGCCTCGCCTCGGGTACGTCAAGCCCGTCACCCGCATTGTCGGGCACGGCCCGAACGCGGCCCCCGCCCTCGTCGGCCTTGGGTGGCCCCGGCCCCCGCACTTCGCTCTCCCGCCCGAGGCGGTCGAGCGCGAGCGCCTCCGCGCCGCCGTCCGCGAAGTGCGGTCGGCCCGTCACTCCAACCTCACGGTGGAGACGGCGGTTGCCCTCCACGAGCGCGCCGTCGCGCTCCGCGCCGAGTGCGAGGCGTTCCTCGCCACCGCCCCGTCCCTGCGGACGTACATTGTCGGAGAGCGGTGGGAGGGGGACTTCGTGGCGGCTTGCGCCGAGACGGTCAAGGGCGTGCAGGCTCGGGCTGAACGTGAGCGGCTCGTCGCCTCTTGGGACGCCTCGGGGGGTTCGTGGAAGCGCGAAGGCGAGCGCATCACCTTTGAGGGCCGCGAGTACGTCCTCGGCCAACGGTGGACAAAGTGGGTCGCCCACTCCAACATGGAGTACATGGGCGAGAGCGTGGACGGGGAGGTGGTCAGCGGGCGCAGCCTCCTTTGCCCCGACACGGGCAAGGTGCTCCTGCGGTGGAGCGACAAGAGCGCCTACCCGGCGTAAGCCCGGCTCTTGACGGGTGGGGGGAGGGGGTGGAAACGCCCCCTCCCCGCGTATGCTTCTGCAAGGGGTGTCGGACCATGACCATGCGGCGCGACGTAGTGGTGGTGCAGGGCGAAATGAACATGCTCACAGGAGAAGTTCAGCGAAAGTGCCCGAAGTGCGGGGTCACGAAGCCCCTCAATGAGTTTGGGCTGCGGCGCATGAAGCACGCGGGGCCGAACGGAGAGGACGTGGTTCGCAACCAATCGTGGTGCCGCCCGTGTCGCTCCACGCGCCACGGCATGTAGAGGGGGCACCGGACAATGAACGTGGACGCACTCGTGGCTACGGCCCGCGTCTTGCTGCACAAGCAGGGCCGGGTCGTCCAAGAACTCTACTACCACACCAAGGTCCACCCCAAGACAGGCGAAGTGGCCCACCTGTTCCGTGGCAAAGAGAGGGGCCGCGCTGCAACGAAGGAGCCGCAGCCAAAGAAGTCTACACAGCCGTCGAACACCGTGCGGTTTTCGGGGGTCGTGAACGAGCAGGGTGTGCTCGTGGAACTCCGCGAGATTGGCTCGGGCGAGCGCAAGCGCATTGGTCGGCGTGGGCCTGTGGCGGGACAGGAGAAGGTGCCCCACCGGGAGCAGCGCATTGTGCGCCGCGACAAGCAGCGCAAGCGGTCTATCGGACCAACTCGTAGTCCCGCGTCCGGTCACGAAAGAACGGGTCTGTCGGAGACAGGAAGCGCAAGTCCTGTGTCGCGTACAGGCCCGTTGGAGAACCCGCCGCCGCAAGTTGGTCGTCCGTCAGACCCGTGACCGCTTGCTCCGCAGAGAGCGCGACCGGGATGACCCGCGTGAAGGCGTGGTCGAGCGGAACGTGAATGCACCAATCCGTGAGCACCGTGAGGTTGATGCTCGCGGTGAAGTAGTAGTCGTCGCCCGTCTCGTCGTAGACTTCTTCGGCCTCCCCGCCCATGCCCACCTGCGTAATCTCAATGCCCTCCTCCGAGAGCCGGTTGCGGGCAATGGCGTAGAGGAACATGAGGGTACGGTCGGTGATTTCCTGCTGCGCCGCCGTGTCACGAGCCATGATGTCCATGTCGAAGGACATTTCCCACCGCCCGCCGTACTCCCGAGCGGACGGCTCGCGCACGTCCCCGACCACGACCGTCATAATGTCGCCGTCCTCGGAGCGCCGCCCAAAGGCAAGCACGACGCCGGGAATGGCCGTGTTGTTCGACCCGTCCTGCGGCACCGGGAAGGGGCCGACACTCTCCCCGGCGTAGCGGTAGTCCACGGAGAGGAAGTCCGATACGGGGAGGGGGCGGACAAGCGTTATGGTCCCCGTGGCAGGGTCAGCCGTGTAGTCCCGCCCCAACGTGAAGGGCACGTTCCCCGGCATTTGGTAGACCCGCAAAGAGCCGTCGTAGAACTGCTCTTGCGATACTTCGTAGACGAGTGGAGAGAGCCGTGCGGGCTGCTCGTCAATAACGTCAAGCAGGGGGTCAACGTAGAACACCAACTGCTCGCCGTTCATGGGGGTCGGGCAGTTCGGGTCTGTCGTGCCCGTGTCCTCCAACCGGACCTCAATGAAGTAAATGCCCCGAGGTGAGGGGAACACCCCGTTGTTCTTCTGAATGGCGCGGGCGTCCTCGCGCACCCATTCGATGCTCAACCCCGGCTTGCCGAACACTTTGGCGAGGTGGCAGTATGAGACAACCGTGGCTTGGAAGTTGTCGGCAGACAGGGGCATTTGGTTTGCAGACGACCCTTTGAGGATAATCCCCATCTGCGGACGTTCCGAGAAGGCGTACTTCCCCTGTATGTTGTCCACGAGCACGTCACGGTACTTCGGGTCATACGACCAAAAGCGGCGCAACTCCATGAGGAGACGCCGCTTCATGGCTTCCGTGAGGTTCGCAAACACGGGGGTTGTACCTCCTCGGAGGGCGCAGGTTCAGTCGTCGTACTCTTGCAGGGCTTGAATGAGCAGCCCACGCGCCACGGCGTTCATAGGGTCGGAAGCGTGGCGAACCTCGCTGACATCCAACGGAAACTTCTTCTTCATGCGGTCAAAGACCGAGGTGAGGAAGGGGATGAAGTTCGTCGGGAGGCTCGTACCCCCCGACACCACGAAGGGGATAGCCTTCGGAAGCGAGAACTTGTCCTTGATGCGGAGGAACTCGCGGGCCGTGCTCTCCAAGCAATACTCAATGAGCGCCTTGTAATAAAGCGCGAGGGCTTCCTGCTCCCGCCCCACCGGGGCCATGAGGTCGAAACCCTTCTCCTTCAAGGCACAAATGCGGGAGCGGGTGCTGCCCACCGCCCTCGCCGCACCCTCGTCAATCCAATCTCCCCCACGGGCCACGGAGAACGCGAAGCCCTCAATGCCATTGACGGCGAGGGCGACGTTACACATGCCGCTGCCGAAGGAGATAGCGAGGCCCGAGAAGCCGTCGTTCGCCGTCTCCGAGTAGATGATTGCCATTGCCTCGTTGGACGCAATGGCCTTGTAGCCGCACTCGGTAACAATGCGCTCAAACACTCCCCGGTGGTACACCACGTCCCGGTCCTCGTCCACGGGCGCAGCGGGGATGCAGAAGTAACAGACCTCGTTCGGCTCCACGGGCGGGCCGAGGACGTTCTTCACCATGACCCCGAGCACTTCAAGGGCTTCCAACTCCCCGGCGGCAACCAAGCCGCGAGAGAGGGGGCGACGGGCCTCCCGGCCAAAGACGTTCGCCATTTCCATAGCGGCGTCACCAATGACAACAATGCTCTCGCCGCGCTCGACGTAAGACACGCCCGACAGTTTGAGCATTTTCTTTGCCCCAACGTCGAGGTCGAGGAAGGCGTCACGGACACGGGAGAACTCGACCTTGCCCGCCTTGCTGCGGGCAGAGACGATGTTCATGGTGCCGAGGTCGAGGCCCGTTCCACGGTTGGGCTTGGCGTTCTTGTCGGTGCTCATTCGGTGGTTCCTGTGGTCTTGCGGGTGCGGGTCTTGCGTAGTGCCGAGGCTGCTCCTGCGAGGTCGCCCGCGTCGGCGGCTTGCGCTGCAACTTGAAAGTCTACGGGTGTATCAGAGACAATACCCGTTGGGATATACACGGGGTCGGCAGGCCCCGCGACACGAGGCGTAGAGCCTGCAACCGTGCCACCCGCCCCTTGTTGGGCCAACACGGAGGACACGGCAGAGGACACGGCCCGCGAGATTGCTTCTTCGTCCAATGCGGCCTTGGGGGACGGGGCGTTCCCGAGAGCGGCAAAGAGGCGTTCCGCAAGACGGTCCACGGCCCCGTCCACGGCTTGCTGAATGCGGGCGTCAATGTCTTGTGGCGCAAGAGGGGCTACGGGGGCTGCGGCGGGGATGCGCTTGATTGGCGGCTTCCGCGTCAGGCGGGAGGCGGGGGGAGCAGGATTTCGCATGGTGGCGCACCTCTGTGCAGACACTACCGATACCGCGCCCATGTTTTTCAGCGCACGAAGGCACGCGGACGTGTCGAGGCTCCCCAAGGGGAGCCACGCCACTTCACCCCGACGAAGGGCAAGCCCAAGGTCAGGGGCGTCGGCGCGCAGGGCAAGGCACTCGATGCGGAGTTCAGTCATGAGAAGAAGTCCGAGGTGGCAAGTAGAGGGACAACGACCTTCTCTCGGATGAGCGCAATGGCCTTCTCGCGGCCCTTCTCAATGCCCCGCTCCAAGAAGGTGTACTTCAAGAAGCCGGGGTGTACCCACTTGCTGTTGGGCAGCACGACGCGGAACACTACTTCGCCGTCAAGTTCTACAAGCGGCACCGTCTTGCCAACCTTCGACTTCAAGGAGTCCATAGGAAATGGCTCGTGGTCTTTCGGGTCATCGCTCAAAAAGCGAGAGTGGTAGGGGTGAACGGTGAACACGCGGTTGCCGACTTGCTTCTTGCGTTTGCCCTCGGAGACGTAGACCTCTACGCTGCTCTTGCCGCTCACGCGGGCTTTGAGCATGGCAAGGAACGCCTTGGTGTTCCGAATGTACGCCGGAACGTCCCCACCTCCGTCGCGGGTGGGCTTGTTGACATGCTTGGCAATCTCGACGTTGGCTTCGCGCTTCACGCTGTCGAGCATGACCTTCGCGATTTCTTCCAAGACTTCCTTGGGAATGTCGAACTCCGAACCTTCGCCCGCGTACTTGGACAGGGGCTTGCCATACACGCGCCGGGTCTTGCCCTTGAACGTGACGCTCATGACGACCCCTTCCCACCATACATGATGTTCGCCCACACAGGCGTGCGCCCGCGCAGTTGGCGGCCCTCGGGGATGCGAGGAACGTCGGAACCCATCGGCGTGGCTTGGTAGTCGAAGCCGACCGGGAACGGGTCGCCCTCGGCGCACGGGCTTTCGGGCCGCTCGTAAACGTCCTGCGGGCGGGTGTAGCGGGTCTGCGGCCACGGCAAGGTTTCAAGCCCGACGAGCGGGACGCAGTAGCGAATGTCCTTCTCGTCAAGGTTCCCGATAGAAAACGCCTGCTGCAAGGTGTAGCCGCGCACCTGTGTGCGGCGCACGGGGCCTACGCTGAACCGCTCGCCGTTCTGCTTCACAATGAAGTCGCGCTGCGAGAGCATGGGGCGCGGGCCGGTCCACACCTCGTAGGTGTTCTCCAAGCGTCGGCCCATTGGCGTCTGCGTGACCCGCCGTTCGCTCTCGTCGGGGGCCACGATAATGTCAATGGGGCCTTCGTAGCCGCCCAAGAACCCCGTGCCGTAGCAACACGAGCAGTAGTTGTAGGGTTGCTTGGCGAACGCGAACACCGCTACGTCCCATTGGCAGGGGCACGGAACGCCCGTGACGCGCCGGATGAACAGTTTGACGCGCTCGCCACCCTGCTCCAAAATCCAGCGGTTCCGGCGAATGGCCTCCGTCCAAATGTAGTCGGTCTTCTCGCTGTCGAGCGCGGGCAACGGCTCCGAGTATCCAAGAGGTGTCTCGACCAAGCCCGAAGGCGAAGTGCCCGTAGGGTCAACCGCCACCGTCGTGAGACGGTAGAAAATCTTGGAGTTCGCGTCGAGTGCCGTGACCACTTGCTGTCGGGCGTAGCGGTAGGTCACCGTCACGATGGAGGTGCCGTCCGTCTTTGGCAGCGGGGGGTAGACGTAGGTTTCCGTCGCGGGGTTCCACACAGGGTCGGTGTCGAGGTCAATCTCCCCCGACTGCCCCAAGACCCGCGAGACGGGGGCCACACGACCGTCCACCGTCACCACTACGTCAGCGGGCGAGTTCGCCGGGACGGCATTCCCGGCTTCCTTCACGACGGTGCGGTAACGGGTGCGGAGTCGCCACAGGTTCATGTTCGGGGCGTCTCCCTTGTAGACCCATCCCGACGCCCAATCCACGACCTCGTTCTCCACGAGCACAATGTCGGTGCGGTCGCGGAAGAACTCACTCCCGAGCGGGACTTTGTTGACGCGGAAGTAAGGCCCCCTGTCCCCCGTGTCCGAGCGGTAGACATTGACCCCAATGATGTTCCACCGGGAGTTCGACTTGCCGGGACATGGCACGCCGTACCCGCCGTTCGTGGAAGAACTTGAAAGCGTGAGCGCGGTGGGGTTGGAGGTGGACAGGGTGATGCCGTTGCCCATTGCGCCGTCCATGACGGCTGCGAGCACCACCGTGTCTCCCGAAACGGTAGCGGTGACAAAGCCCAAGGTGTTCGCAGGGTCAGCGATAGCGGCGGCAATAGACTGCGCCGTATCGAAGTTCGTGGGACCGACCGCGAAGTTCATGCCCCCGGAGGTGCGTGTGACCACAGCGGATAGAACCTGACCCCCAAGCACAAGTACGTCCGCTGCGGAACCTCCCGTGAACAGACACCCCGACAACAGCACCACGCTTGAAGTCGTGGAGAGTGTGGTGGAGTTGCCCCCGGTGCCTGCCACACCCGCCGTCAGCGTAAGGGTCGCCCCTGACCGGGTGGCGGTGGCTATGCCCCAAGTACCTACGCTGCCGGTGTTGATAGCCGTGAGGAGGGACGCGGCCACCAAGTCAGGTGTAGCCAAAGCACCGTTGAACTGGTCCACGCCGGGGGCACCTGCCACGGAGGTGAGGACTTGACCCCCAATGGTTACGGTGTCCCCTACTGCAACGGGCACGAGGCCCACGGTTAGAGTGGCCGTGGCTGCGCGAAGTACAGCGGGGGTGCCGGACACCGTGATAGCAGACGTAGCCCGCGTGCTCGGCGTGGCAGGCCCCGTGTTCAGCGTTGAAGGGTCGTCCCACCGAATGTCGTAGGTGCCGCTCACGAACGCCGACATGACGGTGCCATTTGCAGGCGCGTAGGGGAACTCCCCCGCCGTAGGCGTCCACCCTGTCGCCGTCATGGTTCAGCCTCCTGTGGGTTGTGGCACCGCCTCTGCACGGCCCCCCTCACCAATACGCCAAGGGGTGTTCTCTGGAACACCAAGGCGGCGGGCCTCCTCGGAGAGAAGCCGCGCCGCCTCTGCGTCAATGTGCTCGATTTCTGCAATGAGACGCGACTTGTGGACTTCGACGCGGCCAACCTCGGAGGTGAGGTCGCGAACCCGTGCTTTGAGCCGCGAGACGGCGTTGAGCACCTTGGGGTCAACTTGGCCGTAGGTCGAGGGCGTGTCCGACATGGGGTTCTTCTCCTGCCGGACACGCTACCCGTACTACTCGGGGATGCCCGCCGCTGCGCGCATCTTCTCCAACTCCTTGTCCCAACCCTGCGGGCGGTCGGTCTTCATTCGACCAATGTAGAGCACCTTCCCGGTCTTGGGGTTGAAGGAGCGGAACTCGTACCCCTCCTCGGGGTCAATCGACATGCGCTGCTGCGGGTTCATCGAGAAGTACAGTTCGCCTTCCTTGTTGAGAGCCGCGCCGAACAAGTGGCCCGAGTAGTAGTTCATGGAGCGCCGCTCACCCTGACGGGCGCGGCCCATGTACTGCTCGACCACAAGTTGCTGCTCGTCCCGCACGGGGGCACCCTCGGTGCGGTAGTAGATCATTTCTACCTGCACGGAGCCCTCAATGACGTAAGGGGGGGTGTACTTGCCAATGCCCACCCCGGTGGCTTTGAGCGCAAGCGGGAAGCGAACGGGCTCGCTCGGGCCGCTGTCCAACTTCACGAGGGCGTCGTCGTACTTGGCACCCTGCTCGTTCTTGACCACCGCCGTAACGGTGCCAATCTTGCCATTGAACTCAATGTACGGGCCGGAAGTCGCCTCGTCCTTGTGCTTGTCCTTCTTGATCTTCACACGGTCGCCAACGGCGAAACGAGCGGTGCCGGGCGGCTTCGGCGGCTTCGGCGGCTGAATCTCCATGCGAAGCGTGTTCTTCAAGAACTTGGCGACTTCGGCTTCGGTCATGGGGTTGGGGGTCGTGTTCACAACCCACTCCACGAAGTCCTGCGTCTCTTGGTTGGCGGCGACCTTGCTCCGCAAGGTGTCGGGCATGAGGAGGGCGAGGACTTGACGGCGCTCCGCGCTGCCCTTCGGCAACTGCGAAGCGACACGAATGAGCCGTTGACGAAGCACGGTGTCGGACATGGGTGAAGTCTCCTTGGAGCCGGGAAGGGAAGCGGGGGGCGTAAACCGTCCTTCACTTGCGTAGGTATAGAAGGGTCAACGAAGGAGCCCCCATGACACAAGCCGAAGCCGACTTCGTAGAAGAATACGCCCGCAGCCTTCTCGTCGGGTGGGCCGACCGCTGCGTGCGGGGCCTTGCCCTCGACTTCGACGCGGACACGAGCAACCCGTATGTGAAGTGCGCGTTCGACAAGGGGTGGCTCACCAAGGCGAAACCCCTCCGCGTCTCCGCGAAGGGGTTCACCGCTGCCGCCTCGTTCTTGAAGCGGTAGGCGTCAGGCGTCCATGCGAAGCGGGTCGCCGTAAAGCGAACGCACCGGGGTTGAGGGGAGTGCGCCGGGCACAAGGGCCACACGCTCCCGTACAACCCGCTCGTCCTCGGCACGAGCACAAAGCCCCGCGAACACAGCGTCCTTGGCGGTCTTGTGGACGCCCTTCACCCGCACCACGGGGCAGGAGCAGGACCGACCCCCCTTGTTGTCGGGGAGGTTGTAGAGGTAGGGGTTCCCGTAGTACTCCACGGTGAAACCACCCTCCACCTCGACCACCGTGAAGTTTTTATCGTAGTCCGAGAGGGAGTACCATTCCCTCTCACCCGTGGGGGCGTTGGTCCCCATGTCCACGCGCTCGGCATGGACCCGAACCGACACAAGGCCCGTCTTGTAGACGATGACCTTGAAGTGCTCGCGGTTGGCGGGGACCGCGAGTGGAAGGCGCAGGGTGTAGGAAGTCGCAACGAACTTGAAGCGGGGCATGTCGTCTCCTTCTGACAGGAGCACGCATGGCCCTCACCCCGCGAAAGTACCTACAACGAGATTTATCCGCGTCCCGTGCCCGGCTCGTGCTCGGGCACGGTGAGGTCATGCACCTTGTCCGACCACCGACGCAGCCCCGCTTGGAACAGAAGTTCCGAAAAGGGGTGCGCGATGATGTTGTGCAATGTCCATTGGAACCGCTCGGGTAGTCTCCCGAGCAAGCGGGGCAGGTTCACTCGCTCTCCCCTTCTTGGTGGCGCGACGACAAGTGCTCGCGGGACTTCATGGCGTCCACGAACGCGCCCCACACGGCGAAGGCTGCTGCTTCGACCGAGGGCAGAAGTTCCTCGACCTCCTCGCGCTTCACCGAGTAGATAAGGGCTTTGAGCCACCGTCCGTCCCCGGCCTCGCCCGCTACCTCAAACTCGACACCACCGGGGAACACCTGTCCCGTCGAGGGGTGCCGAAAGTCCGCGTAGGTATTCACATGCAGCGACGGCGGCTTGTCGTTGCACGCGCACTTGGGCGCACCCACGAGCCACCTCATGCCGAAGCAGCGCGTCCCGGCGGACTTCGTGCGGTCGGGGTACTCCTTGCCCCCGAGCCGAAGGAGGCGTTCGCAGAGTTCGTCGTGGGTCATTGGGCCAACCCCTTCAAGAGCGAAATGCGCTTTTGCAATAGTGCAATCTCGGTTTCCATGTGGGCCACCATGTCAGAAGCCCGTTCCACAGCCCCCGAAGCGTCTTTCCGGGGCTTGGCCTTCTTGACCGGCTCCCCGTCCGGCCCGTACAGGGGCGTCATGGTAAGGGTCGGGTTGAACTCCGTCCCGTCAGGAACGCCCATGTAGGCGCGGGACGGTTCGTTCTGCCCGGTGATTCGCCGCTCTACGGCGTCCACCCGGCAGATGAAGCCATTGTGAATGCAGACCTCGCCCACAGCGAACTCCCGAACACCCATGTTGCACCTCTCCTGTAAGGCGTGGGAGAGGGTACGCGGGCGGTCAGCCCCACGACACCCCCCAACCGCGTTGGGCGCAGGTGGAGAGCAAATCCCGCACCCGCTCCACGACGCGGACCACACGCTCGTCGCTCATGGCCCCCATGAACACACGCGGCCCCGAGGTGATGGTCGGAAGGCCGTCCTCGCCCTCCACGACGCGGGTGGTGCGGGGGAGTTCGCCGCCCTCGTCCAAGTAGGGGGCACGCACCCCTTCCTTGGCGAGCACGACCATGACCCGCTGCAAGAGGAACGGCACGCGCTCGGCGGGAACCGACCCGTAAAGCCCTTCTTCGGACTCCAACCCAAGGAGGTCGAGCACCACCCGTGCCGTGGCATTCGCCACATTCACGGGCTCGGCCCCGTCCTCGTAGACGGGTTCCTCAATGAACCCGTCGTCGCAGTAGCCGCACCGCTCCTCGGCGGTGCAGGTGAGCCCCATAGAGGGGGACGAGCAGGGCACCCGCTCGTAGGAGGTGTGGGTGCCGGTGAGTGCGCCGAAGTCCACGCTCATGGGGTGTATCCTCTCCATACGAGTACGGGAGGGTACGCTTGACCCGCCCACGGCGAAAGCCCCCACGGGAGATTTTCGTGAACCCGAAGCACCTCGACCTACGCATCCGTCAATGCCTCGTTCTCGCGGAGGCAAGCAACTGCCCCCGCCGCAAGTTCGGGGCCATGCTTCTCGACCCCACCCGCAACGTGGTTCTCGCAGACGGCTACAACGGCGCACCTCGCGGTGGCGCGCACCTGTGCGGCACCGACACCGTATGCGAGCGGGACAGGCTTGGGGTCGCGTCGGGCACGCGCATGGAGGTCGGGTGCCACCATGCCGAGGCGAATGTTCTTTGCAACGCCGCAGCCAACGGCACCTCCACACGAGGGGCCGTGCTTGTGGTCACGGGCGAGCCGTGCCTCATGTGCGCGAAACTCCTGCACCACGCCGGGGTCGCGCAAGTCGTGGTCGTGCGCGGGGGCTACGCCGGGGGCAAGGACGGCACCGACTACTTGGTGCGGCACGGGGTCACGGTCGCCTACCGTGAAGGCCCGCGTGACCCCCGCTTGTCTACCGAGAGCCCCTACGAGTTGACCTAAACCCTCAAAATCATAGCGGAAGGGCTTTCGCCCCGAGAGGGCCATGCGTACTCCAAGCACAAGGAGCACGACCATGACCCGCATCGACGACACCCTTCCCGCCTGCGTCATTGAAGCGGCGCGGGCCATGATTAGCGACACGGAGATTAACTACACCTTTGTGGGCGGTTACCTAATCCTCCGTCAATGGGAGGACGAAGGTGAGTATGAACTCACCTTCATGAAAGCGGACGTGGTGGGCCGCACGGCCACATACAAGGTGTGACGGTGTGACGGCCCCCGGCTCACGACGCCGGGGGCCGTGCCACGAAGTCTTGGAGAACTTTGAGGGAAGCCGCGCCAACGTGCCGCTTGGCCTCCTCGCCGTCGCGGAACAGGACGAGCGTAGGGAGGGCCGTGACGGAGTAGGCTTGCGCTGCGTCGGGGTGGGCGTCTACGTCCACTTTGAGAATGAGCAGGTTCTTGCCATGCTCACGGGCAAGTGACTCCAAGTGCGGAGCGAGGGCGCGGCACGGCCCGCACCACGGTGCCCAAAAGTCCACGAGCACCGGAACGCCGTGCTCCTTGCCCTCCGCTACCACCGTGCGGAGTTCACTCGTTGCCGTAGGTGTTGCCGCCATGCGTTCGTGTCCTCGTGCTCACGCACGCGGGATAGGGAAAGAAGGGGGTGGCGGTGAGGGTGGGATTTGAACCCACGGTGCCTTTGAGAGCACACACGCTTTCCAAGCGTGCGCCATAGACCACTCGGCCACCTCACCCCACGGAAATGGCTCCCGAGGCTGGACTCGAACCAGCGGCCCACGGATTAACAGTCCGTTGCGCTAACCAACTGCGCTACTCGGGAATACGAAGCACGATACCCATAGCGGGCTTACCGCGAAGGGAGGTCACGGGGGGCATGGCGCAAGAAAATCCGCGAGCCGTGCGCGCACCTCGTCGGGCGCGGAGAGGACTTCGGACTCCCACAGAACCAAGCACTCGATGCCCACCTCCGCGTAGGCGGCAATGAGTTCCTGCTCATGCTCCCACGGGACTTTCCCGGTGAACATGCGCGAGTGCCAAAAGTCCCCGAACGCCTCGACCACGCGGGTGACACCCTTCTTCGGGTTCGTCGCGTCGGGGCCGGGAGCAATGAAGTCGGGGTTCTTGTGCCGAGCGAGAGCCGGGAGCCACCGCCAAAAAGAGAAGTCCCCCGTGAACAGGAGCGACCCTTCGGGAGCAAGTGACATGACCTTGCGTTCAAGCCCGTTCGGCCCACCTCGTGAGGGAGACATCTTCTCCAAGTGCTGACGGGCATACTCGGGGTTCTGCATGGGGTGGTCTGTCCCATACAGGCTTTGGCTCCATGCCTTGAAGGCGTCGGAGCAGACAAAGAAAGGTGAGCCATAGCGTTCCCTGTTGGTTTCCTGCGACCGCGCCATGACCTCCGCATCTTGCATGACATTCTCGACCCCGTACTTCGCCAAGGTCGTGTCGGTGCGCTTGTCGAGGAACTCTGCGAGTTGCAGCGGGTGTTCGACCCCGTACCGCTCCTTGAAGGTCTGCACGGCCTTCTCCCAATGACCCTCGATAGCACCGGGGAACTCGACCCCGAAACGCTCCACGAGAGCCGCCCGAAGGTGCGCCTTGCCCTCGTCGGAGGCGAAGTAGTGCGACCCCCACTTCGCGTGGTGGGCCTCCAACTGCTTCGCCCGCACCTCGGGGTTCATGCTCGTCCAAGGCACACCGTAGCGAGCAAGGTTCGTCTCTTGCTGCTTGGCCTTTACCTCCTCGGTGCGCTGCGGGAACGCTTCACCGTAGCGGGCGAGGTTCGTCTCACGGGCTTTCTCTGCAAGCACGGGAGACGAGAGAAGAACTCCCCCGTAGCGTTCTTGGGAGGTCGCGGTGGTACGCGCACGAATGTCGGGAACTTGCTGCGGGTTCTCGGCCCCGTAGCGTTCCCGCATGGTGTCGCGGATTTTCTCTTGCACCTCGGGGCGGGCGAAGGGGTTCTGCTCTCCCCGAAGCACGGGTCGCTTGCCCTCTAACGAAGCCTGCACCTTCTCGTAGGTGCTCGCCCCACGGGCGAACGGGTTCTCGGCCCCGTAGCGGGCAAGGTTGGTTTCAGCGCGCTTTCGGTCAGCCTCGGGCGAGCGCATGGGGTTCTCGACGCCGTGCTTGGCGAGGGAGTTCTCCCGCAAGCGTTCAGCACGAACGGCCTTCTTGTCCCGTCCCTGCCATGAGGGGCAAGCCCGCTTGTGGGCTTTCAGTTTGTTGTCGCTCTCCCCCCGAAAGCCGCACAGGCACGGCTCCGTGAGAGTGCGGGGCCAACTCGGGCAGTTCGCTATGTGCCGGGGTGAAACCTTGCTCCCACCAAAGGTGTGAGAGCAATGAGGACAGACTACGGGCATGGGTGCCTCCTTGCTTGGAGGTTAGCCCACTCCGTTCCCCATGTAAAGTCTAAAAAACCGTGCTACACGAAGTTTCGGGGGGAGAGAACCCCCTTTCCGACATAAGGGCCGAATGCGCTTCTAACGCCCCTTCCGAAGCGGGGCTGTTGCAAGCCACGGACATATTTTACGGTTCTCGACTTGGCTTCGGTCATTTTGTCCCATTGCTCCTCGGCGTTGCGCTTCAAGTCCATGTAGGAAGAAGTGCGCTGAATGTCGAGAGAGATACCCCCAATGGAGTACGAGAACTCGTTCACCGTCCAGTTGTAGGCGAGGGCTTGGGCAGCGTTCACCAACGCCCCCCACAAGAGCGCAGCACGCCACGCGGGCTTCTGCTGACACACCATGTCCACCGTCCGAAGTTCTTCCGTCTCGGGCGGGTGAAGGTTCCACTTGTCGAGGGCGATGGTGAGGTAGTCCGCGAACTCCTCGTCCGTCCACACATAGCCGAACACTTGGTTGTAGCACCCGATGGTCGCCTCGCTCTCGGGAGGCCGGAAGCGGTAGTTGCGGTCGGGCGAGTTACTCACAACCACGGCGGGACGGTAGACAAGGAAGTTGTGCCATTCGGCCACGGTCAAGTCGTACATGAACTGACGGGGCGGCAGCACCGCGAGGCCCACGACAGGAACAAGAGTAGCAACACCCCCGGCACCGATAGAGAGCACCCGCTGCCCCACTTGCAAGCCTTCTGCTTCGACCTTTTCCGTAGGGGCCGTGTAGACGCGGTGTCCCCCGGTCAACACCATGCTCCCGTGGGGGGTCGTGACTTCGACCACGCTCTCCCACGAAACTTCGGCACGGTGAACCCCTTGCACGGGTTGCCATGCCGTTTCGCCCGTAGGCCCAACGGAGTGGGCAAGCAGGGTGCCCTGCATGAAGGCGTCCCGCAGTCGTTCACGGAGACTTTCAGAGATAGCCATGTAGTGCGTCCTTCTCCGTCCACACCTCAAACGGAAGCCCTTCCGCTTGGGCGAGTTCACGATACACGGCGAGGCGTATAGCCTTCCTGTGGCTTGTAGGGAGCGACAACACCCATGCGGCCTTGACCTCCACCAACTTGGCGGTGCCGTCCCGTAGGAACACCTTGAAGTCAGGCATGGCGAAAGTTCCGTCCGCGAGCGTAAACCTCGGCTCATACAAGTAGGCAACCACTTCGGGGTCTGCTTCCAACACCCGCACGGCGGCTACCTCGTGGCTGCTCCGCACCCAAAAAGTCGAAGGGCCTTGGTGCTTTGCACCCGTAATGCTTGCCCCCCGGCCCCAAGTCCATTTCTCGGGGTCACTCAACATGCGCGCCGACTGTGCATGGGAACGCAACACACGCTGCTCGGGTGAGCGGTGGAAAGACACCAAGCCGTTCCGGTATGCCGGGGTGGCCCACAACAACCTGCGTATCTCGGAGTGGTGTTGCCTGCGCTCGGGTGTCCAAGTGGATTGCAGTCGGGAGCGTTCCTCGGGGGTGCGAACCCTTCCCCGAAGGTGGTTGAAGTCTCCCCGTGCCCACCGCGATTTGAGGGACGCCGACAAGGCGGGCTTGGCTTTACCCTTGCACGCATGTCCTACGCGGGCGGCGTTTTCCGCACGGTTCTTCTTGGCTGCGGGGCACCCTTTGGCACGGGTGAGCCGTTGAATGGAGCCGTTGGACAACCCTGTGACCTCCACCATAGCGGCCCACGCCATCCCCGACTCATGTAGCCGCGTCACAATAGCCGAGCGCACTTCCACAAGACCTCGGGGCACGCGCCCTACCTTGCGAAAGTCGGCATAAGACACCCCATACTCTGTCAAGAGGGGTGTGAGTAGAGGGTGTGGGTCTTGGGGTGTGGGAGGCATGAGGAGGGGCGTCCCGCGTTTCACCTTACCCTGCCCCATAACGAAACTACCACTTCACCGAGGCGGGGGTGGGGACAGGTCATGAAGGGCTTCGTACAAGTCCCCCAAGGACACCACCACAGGCTCCCCTGCCACGGAAAGCAACACCTCGGTTTCTTCGCCCAAGCAGTTGTCCCGCGTGAGCACGCGCATCTTCCGCACGAGGTCGGCCATGCAAGTTGTCATGGTGTTCGCGGTGGTCGCCACTTGCGAGGACACGACGCCGAACTCCTGCACCGCCCCGGTCTGCGGCGTGGCAGAGGTTTCCTGCACGAGCCACCGGATACGGTACGTCCCCGGCGCAGCCGTCCCCGGTACTTGCAGAGCCGCGTAGTACTCGCCCACCGCAGGGTTCACGGGCGTGCGGTCGGACGGCCCAATGAGAACTTCGGCGCAGGAGGTGGGATCAACGTAGTAAATGCCGTAGGAGATAGTGTAGGCGTTCGCAGGGTTGCCCTCTGCGTTCGTGAGGTAAATGTCCAAGTCCCCACGCCCGAGGGTTTGCCCCTGTTGGTAGACGATAGCCATGCGGCACCCCCTGACTTTCTTTGGGTGTAGGAGCGGGGTTAGGACGACCGTTCGCCCCGGTCATTGAACGTCAACGACTTCATGGTTTTGATTGCTTGGACGAACATGAGGGGGGCCACTTTGGCAGCGTCGGTGAAGTACGCCGTCCGCAAGTCCCGCATGACAAGCGAGCCTTGGTCCTCAAAGAGAAACGTCACGCGCCCCCCTTCTCGCTCCGTGCCCCGAAATGGAACACCCGCCACCTTCAAGTAGGCGGCGTAGTACAGGTCGGTGGTCTTGTAGGGTTCTTCGGCCATGAAGTAAGCGGGCCTCGTTGGGTTGCTGAACGCTACCCAACGAGGCCCGAGGAAGACCCCAACCCCGAAGGGTGGAGAAGTGCGGCTACGCGAGCGTGCCGTCGTCGTTGTAGACGGCGAGGGCCGCGCCCGTCGTGCCGAGGTAGTCGAACGCGGAGGAGGTGAACACGGCGAGTTGCCCGCTCCCGAGGGAGATTTGGAACGCGCCCGTGTCGTAGGTCGGCAGGTACACGCCGCTCGTGAAGGAGCCGAGGCCCGCAGGAGCCGCGAGGGCACCAACCACGGAGCCCGCCGGAAGGACGTACTGCCCACCCGCGAGGATTTGCAGAATGTCCGTGATGGCACCGTCAGACGGTGCGGAAGCCAACCCCGTGCCCGCGCCCGCGTTCGCCACGCCGTTCGCCGTGAGGGCGGTGTTGACCGCAGCCACGGTGACCGCGCTGCCCGCGTTCAAGAGGGCGGTGATAGCGTTCGCGGCTGCGTTCGCCACGGCCACCGTGATGGTCACGTTGCTCACCGCGTCGATCACATGGTCGAGCAGGTAGGCGGCGAGGCCCGAGTACTCGGCAACCGTCGCGTTCGCGGACAGGGCCGCGAGCGTGTCCGTGGTGAAGCGGTTGATGTACTTGGTCTGACCGATGGGGTCGTAGATTTGGTTCCGCAGCGAGGTGTTCGGAACGAGGTCGAGGACTTGCAGGACACCATTGGGGATGTCCGTGCGGCGCATGGCGATAAACGGCATGGGGGAGTTCTCCAAAGAAAGAGGTAGAGGGGGCTTCCTACAAGGTGGCCCGGTATTGACGGACTACCGTGCAAGTACGGGGGGTGTTAGGCGTGGAGGCCATTGACGATAGCGGCAATGACGGTGAAAGTCGTCGTGCCGCCCTCGGCACGAATGAACAGTTCAGCCGACCCTGCCTGCCAAAAAGGCACCGATACGATGGGTGCGCCCACGCCCGTAGGTGGAATGGGCGTCTCCTGCAACCCCTGCCCGAAGGACACATACAGGGTGTTGGTCGTGCCCGTGTTCATGACTTGCAGTTGGTCCGCGAACTGCGGCAGCACGAAGCGCATGACCCCCGGCGGGGGGTAGTTGTTGAACCCCGCGCCCGCCACACTTGGGGCCGTGCCGTTGAGCACGAGGCTGCGGCGGTTCGACCAAAAGAAGTCGCCGGGGGGCACCACGAGGATGGGGCCGGGAGCAAGCAGCGTGCCCGCAGCGTTGCGCTCCTGCACGCGCACGAAGGTCGTGTAGGTGTCGCCGGGGATGGTGGCCGAGGCGTAGTCTACCGGGGTGAACTGCACGCGGGTCAGCCCACGGTTGTTCTCATAGACGGCGTTGACCTTCGACTTGCGAAGGGTGGGGGACGAGAAGGTGCCGTTCGCGGGCACCTCAAACATGGTCGTCACGCCCGCGAATGCCGCATCGAGGGACAACGCCGCCCCGAACGAATACGACTTCGCACCCGGCGTCGAGCGAACCGCGAGGTTCACAATGCCGGGTTTGCGCTCGATAAGCAGAGGGCAGGGTTCCACGGGGCGTGTACCTCCGCACTCTCTCGGGAGATAGACCGCCTACCGGCTCACACGGACTTCTTCTCCGTCGCCGCCATGCGCTCGTAGCCACTCGTGTCCTTGCCCTTGTCCTTCGCCAATTTGGCAGCGTCCGACCACGACCCGGTGCGTTCGCCCTCTACGTTTGGGACGAGGCGTGCCGGTGCGCCGTGGTTCGCCGCCTGACGGGCCGAGAGCCGCTTGTTCTTCTCGGCCATTTGGTTGTTGACGCGGTTGGCCTTCCCCGGCCAATCGTCCCCGACAAGGTTGAACATGGGGGCTGTGATGCGCTTCTTTGCCACGGTGCTGCACTCGGGGCAGTTCTGCGGCTCGTCGTACCGTGAAATGGAGAGCATACGGTCGAACTCATGCTCGCACGCGGGACAAGCGTAGGCGTAGATAGGCACGGGGTACTCCGTCAGCAGGGACGGGCAAACCCTACCCGCCGCTTGGAGGTCGAACAGCCCTGTCGAACAGGAAGTAGCCGAGCAGGGCAACGATAACAGTAGAGGTGAGCCCGCAGAAGAAGCCCATTGCGAAGGTGAACATGCCCTACCTGTACCCGCACGGGCGTGGTTATTCCCCCGCGTCCGGCACGGGCAACCACTCAACGTCGAACACCCATGCCGGAAGGAAGTCCTGCGAGGCCACGCGGTACTTGTACTTGCGGGTGAACTCCAACACCCCCGCAACGTGCTTGCAGACCCGGTGACGTGCATCGGGGTCTTTCACCACGGGCTTGCTCGCCGTTCCCACGGGCTTCCCGTAGAGGTACTTCTCGACCTTGGCCCAATGCTCGGGGCCTTGCCACCGGAAGAAGTCGCAGGTGCAGGACACCTTCACCTGCCCCTTCTCAATGTACTTGGTCGCCCCCTTCACAATGGCCTTGACCTTCACGGTGTATTTGTCCCCCTTGCTGCCGGGGACAATGAACGTCCACATGCCATTCGCGGGGTCCGCCCGTTTGAGGGAGGGCTTTATCCCCCGGCCCCGTTGCACTACGTCGGGAGCCGTGCCCGAAAGCAGTTCCGCAATGGTCGCGGCCACCTTCTGCCGCTCCGAGGGGAGAGAGGCTTGCAGGTAAGTCGCGTCTCCCGACCACATGCGCCCTTCGCCGTTGGGGACGACACGGGACGAACCTGCGGGCACGTTGTCGGTGTGCGTATCGGGCATTTGACTGCCCGTGGGCACACCCTCCTTCTCGTCGGGCTTGCGCTGATACGTTCCCGGCCCTACCGCCGAATACTGCGTGTCAGCCCCCGGCTGCTCCGTCTCCCGCTTCGGGTTCTCCTTGTCGTAAAGGATAATGTCGCCCGCTTGCTTGCGGCGAGCCACCCGAGAAATGGTGTGCAGTACGTCCTCACCGTGGGGGGACTTCACCACAAGGTCAAGCACGCTGCGAAGTTCGCCGGGGTCGGCCTTCGCAAGTTCCCCTTCCTCCAACAGACGGCGGCACCGGGACTTGAACTCGGGGGCGTCGGGGTCGTGGTCAAACAGCACCGCGCACGCCTGCACGGTCGCCTCGTCCAACTCGTCGTAGGCTTCGACCCCAAGCGTTGCGTCAATGAGGTCGAAGAAGGCGTCCTCGCCCTCGTCGTCATAGAAGACCGCCGCCTCCAAGAACACGGGCAGGGGCAGCGTGTCCTGCTCGGGCGGCTCCGTTGCGTCCTCCACCTCGTAGGTGAAGGTCACCTCCCCTGTCTCGGGGTTGAGGTTGTTCACATAGGCCGCGTCCATATCGGGGGCGAGGGAGAACCCAATGTTCTGCCCGACTGCGAGGGAGCCGGACGCCTTCTTCTCGGCGTCACGCTTCTCCTGCTCACGCTCGCGGCGCAGTTCCAACTTCTTCTCGTGCGTGAGTTGCGGACGCCGCTTGTACCGCTTGGGGTGCTCGCGTTGGTTCTCCCGCTGCTTTTGGCATTTGGAGTTGTGGACGCAGAACGTGTAGTACCGCCGCAGCGACTTCTTCAACTTCACCTTGCGCTTGGACTTGTAGTAGCGGTTGTCCTTACGCCTTTGCTGCGGGTTCTGCTTGTGCTGAAACGTCGGCTGCGTCGTGGTCGTCTCAAACGCAAGACGACGGTGTTGTGCCGGGTGCTTCCGATAGTGCCGGACGTTCGCCTTGTGCTGCGGGTTGTTCTTGTTCCGCCTGCGCCATGCGCGGTTCCGCATTTTGATTTTCGTGCGGTTCCGCATGTAGTACTGCCGCGACTTGGCGCGTGCTCTGCCCCGCTGCCTACGGGTGCGCCCACGCCGACGCTCGTAGGCTTCCACCACGCGGGCCACAAGGTCCATGAACGCCGTCTTGTCCAAGGTGGCGGTCATGGTGCGACGGGTGACCCCCGCCGTGTCGTCCTTCGACGGGTTCCCGTATTGGTCGCCGTCCACACCCTTCGTGCGAGGGCGCTTGTCAATGTCGTTGTCGGGGACATTGAACTCAAACCGCTGCCGAATGTCACGCCCCCCGCTGCCGGGGTGCGCCGAGCCGGGGGGAAGTACGCTTTCCTTCTCCCGGTCAATGTCAGTCGGAAGGTCGAGTTTCGACTTGTCCGAGACGAAGGTTTGCACCCCCGGCACGACGGAGGCTGCGACTTTCAGAGGGCGCACGATTCCGCCGGGATGGGGCGAGGGTTGGGCTTGCCCGTCCAATACGTCGTCACGAGCGTAGCCTGCCGCAACTTGCGGCCCTTGTTGTCCACCCCGACTGCGCGGGTGGTGAACACCACGGTCAGGCCCGTGGGCGAGTCCCACCGGATAGCCTCGCCCCGGTCGAGGTCTTGCTCCCACCGCTTGTAGAGGGGAGAGTTGGTGGACTTCTCCTTGCTGTAAGCCTCGTGGAACTTGTGCAGCGCGGCTTGCACGTTGCCAACGGACACGGCGCGTTGGTCCATGCGGAACTGCACATGGGCGGTGAGCACGAGGCTCTTGAACGGGGTGCCTTCGACACCCTTCTCCCCTTCAAGAGAGTAGACCTTCGACGCTTCTTGGTTGTCGAGGTCACCCCCGCTCTCCACGTCCTCAATGAGTTCTTCGCGCACCTTGGGGTTCCGCACCCGGTTCTCAATGCGCTGCATGACATGGCAGGGGCCACCGGGGACACCAAGGGGCGGCGAAAGGTCGGCCTCACGCTGCATGGCGTACCGCTGTGCCACCCGCTGCGCCACGGTCTTGGGCTTGGTCGGGGGGAACGGGCTCTGCCCCTCGTCGGAAACGAGTGGGAACCGCGCCTCCTGCATGGCGTAGTCCACCTTGTACCTGTCGGTAAGGGGGATACGGTCGCGGTACTGCTTCTGCCCCACCGAGGCAAGGGCGTAGTTGAGCCGGTCGAGGTGCCGTTCAAGGTGCTGCAAGTGGCGGGGGAAGTCCACGATAATGTCCCCGGCCACTTCGTACAGGTGGTCGCGCTTCTCGGAAGCCTCCACGAGCACGAGCAGCCGGTTCACCATTTGCCGCAGGCGGTGTGCCTCCAACGAAGCGTTGGTCGCCCCTTCGGTAAGGAGCGACCACGCGAGAGGAACACCTGTGCTTGCGGACTTACGGGGCACGGCTACCGCCTCCTGCCACGGGGGAGAGGATAGCCGCGCCACCGAAGAAGCCTACTCGCCGTAGAGAGCCTTCATGATGCGCTTGCGGACGGGCGGCGTCTCAATGGAGAGAATGGCGTTCAGTACGGGCATGTTGCCCTTGTACTTGTCGAGGGCGGTCTTGGCCCGCACCATCCAGTTCTCCTTCATGTCCCAAGAGAACCCCGGCACGAACTGCTGGATCATTTCAATCTTGGCTTGGACGATAGCCTCGGGCGGCACCTCGTCCACCACCGCTTCCTCCTGCTTCTCGGGGGCGGGGGCTTCTGCGACTGCGGCCTTGACCGCGCCGACCTTGCCGACCACGGTGCCCTCCTCCATACCGCCGACAGAAGAACTGCCCACGGCAATCTTCGCACGGGTGTCGGGGTCGCGCACTCGGAGGTCGGAGTAGTTGCGAGCGCGGGTGTCGGGGTCGGTCGTCCCCGGCTCGGGCACCTGTGACGAAGCCGCGTCGGGCAGAATGTCGTCAAGCGTGTCGCCCACAAGCGGCTCCTTCACGTCGCCCGTGGCCGTCCTGACAACGACTGTGCCCAACTTGCGACCCGTGAGCGGGTCGAGGTCGCGGAGCACCCGTTGGTCGTCCTTGCCGACCTCAATGGCACCGGCCTTCGCGGGCGTCTTGAACCGCCCGACTACCACACCGTCCTCCACGGAACCCGCGTCCTCCTTCGCGCTCGCCGCCTTGTGCGTCAAGCCCGCGTTCTTCGCGGTGTGCGTGTCGGGGGCGTTCGCGCCACGGACACGGGACAAGTGCCCGACATCCCGCTCCTCGTCATGCACGACGGTCTTGGCAATGGGCTTGCGCTCGGGGCCGGTGGGAGCCGCCTTGTGCATCTGCACGTTCGCGGGCGCGGGCTTGTACTCGCCGCCCTGTTGGTCGAGAGGGACGAGCCACCCGACCTTGATGGCGGCGGTGAGGGTGGGGGCTTCCACCGACTTCTCGCCCACCTTCATGCTCGTCCCGTCGAAGTGAACCACGTCGTCTTTGAGAATGTCGCGCTCCAAGCCTCCCACATGGATCTTGTAGATGGCGCGGTAGGCACGGAACGCGGTGTCGGTCTGCATGAAGTTCTCCTGACTGAAAACGGACGAAGGGGACGCGAAACCGTACCCGCCTCACCCGAGCAGCAACACCCGCTGGTCGGTGAGCAGCACTATCTGCGTGGCAGAGGTCGCCACACCTACTTGGACGGAGGTGAAGCCCGCGCCCGTGGGGGGCGTGTGCGTCACCTCGCCCAAAGTCCCCGAAAGGAACACCTTCTCGCCGGGGGTGAGGGGGCCTCCCCCTTCGACCACGGGAACGACTGCCGACCCGCGCATGGAGACAATGGAGACGGGTGAGCCCGTCACCGCGCTTGCCAACATGAAGCCGAGGAAGGTGTAGCCAAGGGTGGACGCGGAGCAGAGGGAAACCCCTCCCGAGGGGTTCAGCCCCACGGCAAGGCCCGCAGTCAACGGCTCCGAGGCAAGCACGTTGGGGGGTGTGACGAAGGCCCCGGTGCCGATGGCATTGGTGGCACGACCAATGGGCATGTCAGTTCTCCTCCCCACTTCCCGGCAGGTTCATAAGGAAAATGGTGTTCTTGGACACGGGGGTGGAACCCACGTCCCGCGCAATGCGCTCCTGCACGGTGGCAAGGAACTCCACGGCCACCCGCACCCGCGACACCACTTGCGCGGTGTTGGTGCGAGCGGAGTAGATGCAGAAGTCCAAGAACACTTCGCGGTCGTTGTCGGGGACAATCCGAAAAGCGTTGGCGTAGGTGCCGAAAGGGTTCTCGGCACCCATTGAGACTTCGCACCGAACCATTGTCCTGTGGTCGATAGGACGGGACATGCACCACCCGTGAGGGAGAAGGGGGAGAGGGGGCTACTGCGAAGCCCCTTCGACCCACTCCGCAGCAATGTCCGCGAGGTAGCAGAAGGCACTTGCCGCAAAGGCATGAGCAAGTGCTTCCCCAAGAACGAGTGGGAGGTTCACCACCCCCCCTGCCCCAAGGTGCAGGGGGAGCCGCAACACAAGCCACACCAACCACCCTGCATGGAACCCCGTGCAGTAAGGGCAGGCGAACATGCGGGAGAAGAAGTTCCGCCCCTCCGTGTCAGGGAACAACGGCAACTTACGCAACGAGGGCACGAAGGGTGCCTTGTCGTTCATGAGGCCGAAGCAGACACCGTAGGCTGCAAGCAAGAACAGAAAAGTCGGCACGGGTCACCTCATTCGTCAGAACTGCCAAACAGGGTGCCGAAGAAGCCCTTGGACTTCTTGGACGGCTTCTTGGAGGGTGTGGCGGCTTCGCCGGGGACGGGCTCGGGGGACGCCGCAACAACCGGCGGTGCGGGCTCGGGCGTGGGGAGCACCACTTCCAAGAGAGGCGGGGCCTTCTCCTCGGTCGCAGCGCGGGACTTGCCCCGTGCCTTCTTCGGCTTGGGGGCGTCGGGGACAATGCGGCAGCACGAAGTCTGCGCGGCCTTCTCGAAAATGTCCACCGTGTCGGGAACGTCGTCGTCGTCGCAGTCGAACCCGAGGTCAAGTTGCGTCAGGTTCAGCGCGTCAAGAATGAGTTGCCGCTGTGCGAGGTCTTCCTCCTCTACGGCGGCAAAACCGTTCATAAGACGGGCTTCGACACGAAGAAGTCGCTGCAAGGCTTCTCCGAGGCCGACGCGCATTTGCTTGTTGGCGATGGGTTGGGGAGAGTTTGCCATGTGAGCCTCCAAAGAACCATACCCATAATAAGACACGAAGGGGGTGAGGGCCGTAAAGCCCCCACCCCCCTGTTCATTTCACCGGACCTCTATCAGAGGATCTTGGCGATGAACTGCGGCTGGTACTGCACAACCGCCGTCGAGGCCGGGCCACCGTTGTGGGAGACAATGAACCCGACGCGGAACACCGAGGAGCCCGAGGTGGTCGGCGGGGTCAGGGTCAGAGCACCCGCCGTGCCGAGGAACACGGGCTTGGCGGTGTCGGAGTCCGCGAGGCCCGTGAGGGCCGTCGTGACGCGCAAGCCCGCGACGGACTGCAAGCGGAACATGTTGCCCGCCGCACCCGCCGGGGAGCCCACGATGCCGTGGACGTTGCGCGACACGTCGCCCACCGCGTCGTTCGCCGCCTTGAAGTAGCGAACCTTGCCCGCACCCGCGTCCCACTTGGCGACGACGGCGTTGCCGACCACAAGGGCCTCACCGGCCTCCGCGTCATAACCGGCAGCACCCGCGAAGGCCGCGAAGTGGTTGACGGAAATGAAGGCGCTCGGGTAGGTCGAGTTGTCACCAATGACAATGGTGTTCTCGGCCTTCAAGGACAGGATGGCCTGACCCGCACCCGCGTTCTTCGACTCAATGGTGAGGGTGCTGTTCGACCCGCTGTTCGCATTGAGCGTGAAGTCCGAGGCGAGAGCCGTGGACACGAGGCTGATGGCCCCCGCCGCGTCAGCGTCGATACCGCCCGCCGAAGCAACGAGGCGAACGGCGTCCGCACCCGTACCCGCCGAGCCGAGGATCAACTGCTGCGCGCCGCCGCCCGCAACACCAATCGAGAGGTTCTGACCCGAACCCGTGACGGTGAAGTTGGAGGCGGTCGCCGCGTCGAGGCTGATGCCCGCCGTGGCGTCCACGGTGACAATCGCGCCGTCCGCGTCGATGTTGCCCGCCGAGGCCAACACGAGGTTGCCGCTCGTCAGCGTGGACAGGGTGAGGTCGCCGCCGTCAACCGTGAAGTTGGAGGCCGCACCCACCGCGTCGAGGCTGATGGCCCCGCCGGACTGCGTGTCAACGGTCATGCCACCCGTGCCGAGGTTCACGTCGAGGGCGGTGGCCCCCGTCGTGTTACCGACCGTGATGGTACGGGCCGCAGCACCCGTGCCGATGTTGATGCCGTAGGCGTCGGCGTTGCTGCCGATGCTGATGGCCGCACCGGACGAGTCGATGGTGACGGTGCCCACCGCGTCCATGTCGAGGTTGCCCGCCGACGTAACCGCGAGGACGCCGCTCGTGACCGTGGACAGGGTGAGGTTGCCACCCGTCACGGTCATGTTCGACGCGCTCGTGGCGTCAATGCTGAACGAGGCACCGTCAATGGTAACCGCGCCGTCCGCGTCAATGTCGAGGTCGGCAGCGCCCGCACCCGTGTTGGTCGCGGCAATGGTCAGCGTGGCGGTGCCCGCGTCATTGGCCGAGAGGGTCAGGTTGGAGGCCGTGCCGGTCGAATCGAGCGACAGAGCGCCCGCCGCGTCCACCGTGATGCCGCCCGCCGAAGCGGTCAGACCAATGGCGTCCGCACCCGTACCGGACGAGGCGACGAGAACCGAGGAGTTCGTCGCACCCGTGACGGCGAGGGTCAAGTCCTGCGCGTCACCCGTGCTCGCCACGGTGAAGTTGGAGGCCACCCCGGCGCTGTCGAGGCTGATGCCCGCAGCGTCAAGCGTAGCGGCCCCAACGGCGTCCATGTCGAGGGCCGCAGCGGCGCTGACGACAATGTTGCCCGAGGTCGTGGTGGACAGGGTGAGGCCCGCACCTGCAACCGTGAAGTTCGACGCGGCAGCGGCGTCGATTTCCACAGCGCCCGTGGCGTTCACGTCGAGCAGCAGCGTGGTGACCTGCACCTCGGCTGCGGACTTGACCTCGGTGATGCCTGCGCCGGTCGTCTCCAAGGTGAGGTTGCCCGCCACCGTGAAGTCCGAGGCCGCCGCCGCACCGAGGCTGATAGCCCCGGTGGAGTCGGCAGCAATGCCACCCGTCCCGGCGTCAATGTCGATACCGCCGCCCGCAGCGGAGGCAACGATACGCACCGCGTCGGCAGCGGCTTCGCCGCCGTCGAGGATGAGGCTCGCGGCCTGCGCGTCGAGGGTCAAGTCCCCCGCAGAAGTGGCGATGGACGAAGCCGCACCCGCCAAGACGTTGTAAGCGCCAGAGGCGTTCACGTCGTAGGTGGTAACGTCGGCGTCCATTGCGCCGTTGAGGTCGAGGGTGGCCGCGATAGCCACGCCGCCCGTGGCGGACACGTCCAACTTCTGATCGCCAGCGATAACAACGTCACCCTCGCCAGCCGAGGTGGTGATGGTGTTGCCGGTGACGTAAGCCTCCTGCAAGGAGGTCTGCGCGGCGGTGTCGTAAGCACCGTTGGCGTTGAACTCGGCCTCGGTGGACCACGGCTGCGCCGTCGTGACGAACAGGCCCTTGGCCCATGCCACACCGCCGCCGTCCTTGAAGGAGGTGGTGCCGTCCGCGAAGGCCGCAGCGACAACCTCAACCTTGTAGGCGGTCGCGTTCTGCGAGGTGCCCGCCGTGAACTGGTTCTGCACGAAGGGGACGGAACCGCTCGGGGACGAACCGCCCACGCCCTTGATGGTCACGACGCCAGCCGCAACGCTCGCAACGACGTACAGACCGTCGTTGTTCACGTCGGAGGCATTGACAATGGCAACAATGTCGCCCGCCGCGAGGGCCGAAGAACCGCCCGACACGGTGAAGGTCGGAGCAGAGGTGGAGGGCACGCCCGCCACGAAGTCCGTGACCGTCTCTGCCGTGAAGGACGAGAGGCGGTTCATGGAGACGGAGAAACCACCCGCCTGCGGGGTCGCGGTGGTGTTGCCGAGGCCCAAGTCGATGAACGGGTCGCGAACGACGAGGCTATCGACGTTCTTGGAGACGATGGTTCCGGTAACGGAAAGGTCACCGTCAATGGAGGTGTCGCCCGTGATTGCAACGCCTGCGTCAACGGCGAGGCTGTGGATACGGATGGTGTCCGTAGCCGCTGCCTTCTCGATTTGCCCGGCATTCAGCACGAGCAAGTTCTTGTCCTGCGTAGCCATGAGTAGACCTCGTAATAGAGGGGGTTGGTGAAGCCGAAAGCCCGAAGGAAAGCGCGACGGGGGGTGCTCGGCTCATGGGCAGCGCACGGCTACCTTCCGAGGTGGGGGCACGTCCTACCCCTACGGGTCGGGATAAACGGCCCACCGTAACATATTTGCAGCGGTAGAGGCACTATGCCAACACCGTAGACAGGAGCACCACATGGCTTTCTTGAAGCGCAGCGTTGCTGTCACCACACCGAAGCCCGCCCACACCCCGAACGCCCTGTCGCCCGCTGTGTCCGTGGGCGAGGAGCGTGACGGCATGGTGTGGGACGGCACGACTTGGGTTCCAAAGCCCGTGTGGGAAGCCCGCCACAAGGAGAAGTGACCCGTGGCGAAGGCAATCATCGGGCAACCGTTCACGTTCACGGCGTTGTTTCTCGATGCGTCGGGCAACCCTATTGTGCCCGCCGACCCGAGCATCTACGTTTTCTACTTCGTGAACGGGGTCAAGCAGGTGCTTGTCGCTGCGGGAACCCCCATGACTGCGGTGGCGGGAGACACGGGGAGGTACGCCTACACGGCGACCATTCCTTCGTCGCTCTCGGAAAGCGTGGTCGTGTACGGCGTCATGGAATGCACCGACCCGTCCACCTCGCTCACGGTCACCACGGAGCAAGAAGTAGACCTGTTCCGTAGCGGTGGGGGCGGAACCTCTTGCGGGGGGCTGCGGGTATCGTTTGTGAAACCGGGGGCCTGTTAGGCATGGACAGCGAACTTCTGCGGCACTTGGAAGAACAAGTCGAGGCTTGCTTGCGGGAACGCAACGGGCTTCCTGCACAGTACGAAAAGTTGAAAGAGCAACACGACACCGTGGTAAGCGAAATCCAAAGCGAGGCTGCGGGCAAGGTAAAGGCCGCAGGCGACGAGTTGGAGAAGTTGCGCCGTCAGGTGCAGTCCCGCGCCGACTTCCTTGCCGGGAAGGTTGACGCGCTGCGACACCTCATTGAGCGCATGAAGGCAGAGCAAGCAGCCGTCGTCGTGAAGCCCCAAGCCGCACCTGTCCCGGCCCAACCCATGTCGGCCCACGAAATGAGTGGGTCCGAAGTCTACAACCACGAGGACGAGCAGTACGAGGACGAGGGGGACGAGCAGTACGAGGACGAGGGGGACGAGCAGTACGAGGACGAAGGGGACACCGCCTCTGACCCCGAAGGCGACGACATTGACCCCGACGACGACATTGCAGATGCTATTGAGAACGCCCCCAACGAAGAAACCGTGCGTGCTTTGCTCGCCCGCTACCGGAAGGCTTGAACCGCAGCCCACACGGCGTCGGGGTCAGCAAAGTTCTTCGTGGCGTCCACGACAAGCACACGGGTCGTGAGTTCCATGCTTTCGGCCCATTGCTCGTACTCTGCGTGTAGGGCCGCGAGGTAGTCGAGCGGAATGCTTGCCTCCGCGTCCCGCCCCCGAAGCGAAATGCGGGACTGCGCGACCTCGGGGGTGGTGCGGAGATAGACCACCACCTCGGGGGGAGGGGCCGACGCGAGCAAGGCCCGGTGCAGGGTCGCGTAGGTGTTCCACTCACGGGGAGCGAGGAACCCCTTGTCCCTCGCCACGGCTGCGAAAATACGGTCCTCGTGCAAGCACCTGTCGAGCAAACAGGAGGTGCCCGAACGGGAGAGTTCGTGCGCTCGCTTCTGCTGCTCGTGCCGCACGGACATGATGAACGTCTGCGCGTGGTACGCCCACCTCACAGGGTCCGCGTAGAAGTCTGCGAGGTAGGGGTTGTCCTCGACCGGCTCGGGAACGAGGTGGAGCCCCCCGCGCTCACAGAGAGACTTGGCAAGAGTAGACTTTCCAGCCCCAATGTTTCCCGAAACTGCGATGAGCAAGAGCGACCCCGTAGGCTACGGTTCACCGTACCCACACACCCTGCACGAGAAAAGTAGGGTGGCTTAGTGGCCGAAGCCACCCGCCGTCTCGTACTTGGGCTTGCCGTCCCACGGGTAAGCATTCTGCGAGTCGTTCACCTTCACATACGGCTCGCCCCGGTAGCCCCTCTGCGGAACCTTCTTCAAGATTGCGCCCGTGTAGCGACCGGGTACGGCCACCACATAGTCGGACCCGCGCTCGGAGCGAACGACCTTGGACTCGACCTCGCGGATAAAGACTTGCTTGCCGACGACGCCCACCACTTCGTAGAAGTTGATGTTCGTTTGGTCGTAGCCCCACGACGAGTAGAGAATGTCGCCGTCCTTCAAGCCGTGTTGGAAGTCCCGCTTGGCCTGCGCCCGCTCTTGCCGAGCGGACATAGCAGCCTTGCTCTTTTCCACTTGGTCGTCAATGTACTGCTCCCGCGCCAACGTGCTTCCAAAGAAGTAGTCCCACAAGGGCTTGTCACTACGGCCCGAGTAGACGGCGGCGGCGGGCTTGCCCGTCTTGGCCCCGTTGTAGCGAATGACGGTGATGCCCGCGTCGGGCATCACCTCGACCTGCGCGGTCGGGTTCTGCTCCAACATGGAGCGCGGGGTGCCCTTCGCCACCCTTACCGAAGCCACGAGCGACCCGAACTCGGAGAGTTCGCCCTCACCCTCCCATGCGGAGCACACCATGTCGGCAGACACGGGGTAGTCCCCGAACGCCTTGCAGACGTTGCGGGTCGGGCAGAAGAAGGTGCAAGAACCACAGGACATGCCGGGTGCGCTCGCCACGGACAAGCCGGGAGGGGCTTGCATGGGGTTCCCAAGGTGACCGGGACACGCCTCCTTCACGGTCGCCACAAGGAACCGCCGCAAGGGAGAGCCGTGCGGAAGGCTCGCCGCCAACTTCGTGGTGCGGGAAGTGAGGCCGTCAGGGTCAGGAGCGGGTGTGGAGAACTCGCGGAGCATGGTGCCTTGCGGTGCCTCGGGCATGTTCGTGGGGTTGGGGTGACTAATGGTGTGTGAGCCCCCCGAGGGGACCACGACGCTCGCAACCTCACCCTGCAACTTCTTCGGGAGGTCTTGCAGGCTCACGCCCGAGAACGAGACGGGCGACTTGCCGAACAAGGGGATGCGAACCACGAGCCCTACGGTCTTTGGCCCAAAGATACGCTTCCGCAGGTTGTCCACAAGCGCCGCCTCGGCAGCGGGGGTGAGCGCGTCGTCCCCGGCAAGTTCCCACTCATAGCGAGACTTGGCAGAGGGCGTGAGGTCAGGGGTCTTGCCGAAGTAGGCGACAAGGCGAACTTCGTCTGCCGCTGTGCGGGTGCGCTTCATGGTAGAAACCTACTCGACAAGGAGGTGTGTACCCCCCTCTGCGGGTATTGACGGGCTACCGTCCTCCGAGCCAAGCCCAAAAAGCGAGAACCCCCGCCGGGGTTGCCCTCGGCGGGGGTTCAAGTGACCCTTGCGGCCACCCTACGCTATCAAGCGCGGGTGATCGTCAGGCGGGGCCGTCCTACCTTGCGGGGATGCTCGACGCCGAGAGCACGGAGCCACCGGGACACCGTGGACGCCCCCACTCCAAGTCGGCGGGCCATGTCTCGCAAAGGCACACCCGCTCCCGCCAACCGACGCAGCACGGCTTCGTCCATGACCTGTCGCATCTGATAGCCCCGCCCAAGGAACCCAAAGTCGAGTTTGTAGGTCATGCACGCGGGCACGAAGGGACGGACAAGCGCGAGGAAGTGCTCTGCTTGGGCCTCACCTTCAAGGATGAACACCCCCGTGTTTCCCTTGCGGGGGAGCCACCGGGGGTGCAGCCCGAACCTGTCGAGGGCTGCGAGTGCAACCTGCCGAGAAGGCTCGTCAGCCCCGAACGCGAACTCGGGCCACCACCCCGCGTGCCCGTCGTCAAGGAACCACACCGCGAGAGCAAAGGGGTCAACGAGGTCTGCCACCTCGGGCAAGAACCGCTTCCACCCTTTCTCCCGGCTCGCGTAGAACAGGGATTGCCACTCGTTCAGCGAAGCATGGGCGTGCGTCCACATGCGGTAGGTGCGAAACCCCCGTGTGTCGGGCACCTCGCGTAAGTCCCGTACCCATGCCGACCCCCACACCTCGGCCTTCCACTTCAAGTAGTCGAGTTGGTTCCCTGCGTGCGACTCCTCGTAGTGCGTAGCCTTGGTGCGGTGGACGAGCCTCCCGTCACCGAGCATGGAGCCTACGAGCAACGACCGTAGCGTGCCCTCGATAGGGGTGACTTCGTGCCGTGCCCACCGTGGCACGGTGTCAATGCCGAACCGTTGTCGCCATGCGCGCACCCGCTTCAAGGTCGCATCGTGGCCTTGCGCGCACAGGTGCTCGACTATCTCTTGGTCGGTCTGCTTCTGCACGGCGTAGAGGTCGCGCAGGGTTTCGGGGGACACGGGACACGGTACGGCTCGCATGGGCACCTACGTTTCCGAAAACGTACCGTAAATGCTCCACGGTGTCCACCCTAAAAGTGCGAAGGCCGCACACCTTGCGGTGTGCGGCCTTGCTGAAAACCCCGGTAGGAGGCTTACGCGCGCGTGATGGTCAAGCGCGTGAGGCCCTTGGGGTTGTAGGCCCCGATACCGATATTCTCAAACACCGAGAAGCCGATGGTGCGGGCCTTCGGGTCGTCGGCAGAGAGCACGGTCAACTCGGTACGGACGGGCATCCGACCGAACATCTCGGGCTCGCAGCAGACGTACACGGTGCCGACCGGGACGAGACGCGACACGATGATTTGCGCGCCCCAAAGCGTGCCCATGAGGCCCGTCTTGAGAAGTTCGCGCTGGCTCTCGATGTCGAGAATGTCACGACCGAACTTGCGGAGGTCCGCGTAGTCCCGAGCGTTCATGAACACGCGAGCAACCCGGAGGTCGTTGCGCTCAATCTCCGCGTAGGCGTCCGCGAGCACCGCGCCGCTGATGGGGGCGACAACCGGAATGTCGGGGTTGAACTGCCTCGAAACCGAGTCGAACCCGTTGGTGGCGATGGCGTCGAGAACGGAGAACACCCGCTCGTCCTCGGCTGCTTGGATTTGCGCCCGAGCCAAGTCCTGTGCGCGCTCAATGAGGTCGAAACGACGCTCCTTGATTTGCGTGAGCGGGATCTCGGGGTTGGACGCAATCTCAAAGAGCGGGAAAATGACGCGGCGCGGCTTGGTGATTGCGACGATGTTCTCGCCTTCCTCACCGACCACGAACGCGGTCACGTCGGGATCCTTGTCGTAAATCGGCAGCGCGCCGTCCGGCAGTTGCTCCACGAGGAAGGTCTTGCGACCGACCGCCATGTAGTCACGGCGCAGACGAAGCGGCTGCGTCATGGACGCGGCCAACTTGGCACGACCCTGCGGAGTGTTGATGTACTCCGAGATCATCTTCTGCTTGACGCTGTTTGCGACAGACATTGTTCGTGCCCTCCCGTCAGATGCGCTGGTCGAACACGATTTCGGGCTGCGTGCTGTCCGCAGGCATCCGAAGAATCGCGACGGTGGTGGAAACGCCTGCCGAGTTGAGGACGGCGCTTTGCAGCGCGGTCGTCACAAGGTCGTAGGAGGCGTTGGCGGCACCCGTCCACACGCGGGACGGCATGAGGTAGCCGTTCAGCGAGGTGATGAGGGGGACACCGGGAATGTACGAGAGGTCGTCGCCCTGCGCGAGTGCGCCCACGGCAACGAACGCCTCCGTCTCAAACAACTGCGAGGCGTAGGTGCCCATTGCAGAGACGTAGGGGCCGAGGCCCGAAGCGGGGCCGGGGGTGTTCTCGTAGGCGTTGCCAACGGCGTTGTTGATGAACAGGCCGAGCGGGACGTAGCCTTGCGGGAGGCTCGTCGCGGAAGCCGTGCTCGCCGTGCCGCCGCCGCTCGCCGCAATGAGCGTCGAGGAGCCGGGGCCGCCAACGTAGTTGGAGCCCTCGTCGGGACGGGAAATGGCGACGGAGCCGGACAGCACGCCGAGAACAGAAGTGTCCACGTTCGCGCTGATAGTACCGGCGGTGGTGATGATGGGCGGGTTGGTTTGGGTGAAGGAATCGAGCGTCAGCACAGCGTTCGTGTTGCGGATACCCACATGGAGCAAACGCAGAGCCGACGACGACTCCGTAAACCCACCACTCGCCTGTCCAAGCATAGCCATGATTTACCTCTTGGCGTTGCTCCCTGTTCACAGGGATGGAGTGTTGCCGAAGTCAGAGTGGTGTGCGGGACTGCCCACCAACCCGCAACCCCACCCGTTCCACAGCGGGACAAGTGAGGCTGTACCTATTCGGGTCGCTATGCACTCTCTATTGGAAAGCGGACAGAGAAAAAGACACGGGGGCGAGAGGTTTCGCCTCTCGCCCCCGTCAAGGGCTTCGCCCCCCGGTCAAGGGGTTAGAAGTACTTGCTCACATCGGGAGCCGACTCCCACAACTTCGACAGGTCGCTGACCTCGGCGGCTTCCTTCGTGATGCCCCCAAGGCGAGTGGCACCCGTGGTTGCCTTCTTGGGCTGCGGGCGAAGGGACGCGGACTTCTGCTGCGCCTTCTTCGGCTCCTCCTCCTGCTCCTCGGCGTCGGCGGGGGCCTGCTTGGCGTACTTCATGGACTCGTCGCCAAAGAGGGAGGCAAGAAGGGCGTCGTCGTCGCCCATGCCACCGTCCATGAGGCCCATCGGGTCGCTCATCATGCCGTCGTCGTAGTCGTCACCGCTCGGGTCAACGACCATGCCGGAAACGGGGTCAACGTAGTTGTCCCCGCTCGGGTCAATGAGCATGGCCTCGGCAGCGTCTTGGTACTCGGCACCAAGCACTCCACCCATGCCTTCCTCTTGGAGCATTTCGGCCAACTGCGCCTCGGCCTGCTGCGCCTCGGGGCTCATGTGCTGCTGCGCCTTCATGCCCTGCATGGCAGGCTTGCCAATCTGCGGGCCGGAAGCGTCACCCTGCATGGCAAGTTGCTGCGCCATCATGCCGAACGGCTCGGCCACGGCCTGCTGCTGCGCCTCATGCTGCATTTCTTCAAGCAGCATTTCCTCCAAGGACTGTGCCTCATGCTCGGCACCCTGCTCCTCGTTGAGCATGGCTTCCAGCATGGCTTCCTCGGGAGACATGGCTTCTTCCTGCATGTAGGACATGGGAAGGCCAGCGGTCAGAAGGCGCTCAATGCGAGCAAGGCGGGCGTCGAGGGCGGAAGCCTTCTTGCCACCCTTGACCTCCTGCTGCTCCTCCTCCTCACCCTCGTCCTCGTCCTCACCCTCGTCTTCCTCGACTTCTTCCTCAATCTGCTGCGCGAGGCGGCGAAGGTAAGCGGCCTTGGCGAGAGCGGCCTTCTTGCCACCCTTGACCTCCTGCTGCTCCTCCTCGGTGCCCTCGTCCTCACCCTCGTCCTTCTTCTCTTGTTGGGCGCGGCGACGGAGGTAAGCAGCCTTCTTGGCCTTCTCCTTCTCCTCCTGCTCATGCTCGTCGCTCTCATCGCCCTCGTCCTGTGCGGCGAGGCGGGAGAGGGAGGCTCGGAGGGCGCGCTCGCTCATGTCCATGAACGCGAGGGCTTGGTTCTCGACCTCGTGCTGCGAAGCGTTCGGGCCGAGCATGGCGGAAGCCAAACGCACGCACTTCGCGGCCTTGCGCTCCAAGGCAAAGGCAACGGAGCCCTGCTTGGCAATGTAAGCCGGGGAGGCAGGCCCCTCGTCGGGGTACGCCGGGTGGGCCGACTGCGGGTACGGGCCGGGGTGCGGGTCTTCGGCCCAAGAGGACGGGTCACCGTTCTCGTAGGCGTCGGCCTCGGGGTCAGGCTGGTACGCGGGGTTGGCCGCACCCTCGTCAGGGTAGGCGGGGTGGGCAGAGGCACGCCGAGCGGGAGCATTGGTTGCCCCGCCGCGCTTCCAAGTCAGACGCTCACGCATGGCTTATTTCCTCGGTTGCGGGGGTTGAACGCTCCCCTTTCGGGTGAGCAAGTTGCCGATTCGGTATGCGACCCGAAGTTCGGAAGGGGTGAGAACTCTCCGTGCCTGCTTGTGGCAAGCCCGGAGGTATTCGTCAAAAGACGAATACCTGTCCGTCGCACCTACCATAAGGGCGGTGCGATAGACAGACTGTGGAACGCGAAGCCCAAAAGAACGGTCGATTTCTGCAAGCCCATTGACGAGGGCCGCGTCCGAAGACGCTACCCGCACGAGCGTGTTGACCGTGTTTGCGTAGGCTTGGCGTGCGAACTTCGCCGTTGCTTCCTTGATAATGCTATCGTTGGGAGCCGTGGGGGTCGCAAGAGCCTTCTCAATGTTTTGCTCGCGGAGTTCCTTCTCCAAGCGGTCCTTCACACGGGTCTTGACCGCGTTGTAGAGGTCGTCCTCGATTTCTGCGAACGGGCTTGCGGGCTTCTCGGGAGCCGCAGCGTCGGCCTCCCCCTCACCCTCACCGCCTTCGTCGTCGCCCATGTCCCCGAAGTCAAACTGCTGCGCGACACGGTGCTCGGAAGCCGCACGCAGAATGTTCGTTCCCCACTCGGCAGGGGGAGCAGAGAGCACCTCGGAGAACTGCTTCGCCTTCTCGGGCGTAACGGAAGCCGGGTCGAGAATGTTCCGCATCACCGCCCCTGCAAAGGCGGGAACCGCGACCCACGACGCCTCAATGAAGTGGACGCCGCCCGTCTCGCCGTGCGAGGAGTGGCCGCAGAGTTCGGCAATGACCCGGCGCTGCCCACGGGCGTCGAAGAAGGTGTTCAACTTGGAGTACTTGACATGCTCGCAGAGGTCCGTCTCGTCCACCGCGACGTTGCCACATTGAGAGCAGAGCGTGAACTCGCAGGAGCAGCCCATAGAGAGCGTGCCCATCTTGCCGCTCTCAATGTCCTGCACCAACTGCGCGTGCTTGCGGTCGGTCGCAACGAGAATGTCCACATAGACCGAGGGGCCAATGTCGCGGGCCACGGCGTCGATAATGCGCCCCTTCGACTGCTCCTCAATCTGCACATGCTCCAAGAAGTTGTGCGCCCCAATGAAGGTGCGGAACGACTTCAAGAGCACTTCACGGGACCACGAGTCGCCGTTGTTGTTCACGAACTGCGCGCACTCGGGCTTGATGTAGTAGTCAGCCCACTTGCGGGTGACGGTGCGAGAGCCGACCTTCTCCGTGCCCAACTTCACGTTCGGCACGGTGTCTACGTCCACACTCGCCACAATCGAACAATGCGTAAGGAGGTAGCGGTCGGGGGTGAACTGCTCCCCGAGGATTTCGCCTGCCTGCGCGACGAGGTTCTTGGACGCGGTGGGGGCAGACGACGCTTGCTTGCGAATGCCCTGCCACGCGGCCCCGGTGATACGGGGGTGCATGACCTGTGCGCGGGCATACTTCATGAACGCCATGCTTCACCCAACCCGTACACGGAGTTCGCGCCGAAGAACCTCCGCTTGTTTGCGGGCCGCGTCAGGGCTCCTAACCCCGAAAGCCCGCACGCTGCGAACCTCGCGCCCTGAAAGAAGGCCGTAAGCAAAAACGGAGTAGGAACGCCCGCCGTCCTTGCTCTCGACCTCAACGGAGGTCCACTTCACGGTGTCTTCGGACGGCCCCGTGGGGGCCAAGCCGTGAGGGGTGTTGAGCCAAGCCCCAACCCGGTCCCCGTGGTCGTGCCCGAGAATGTCCCCTTCCTTGATGAGAAAGAGACACGCGGGGCACCCAAGCAGGCGTTCGCTCACCCCGTTCATGCGCTTGTACACGGTACGGCGCAGGGGGGAGTCGTCGCACTTCGGGCAGTTGTAGCAGCCTGCGTCCTGCTCGGAGCGCGTGAGGCGGTACTTGCGGCCCGGTGCCGACCAATAGAGGGCGTTCCGCACGAAGCCGTGCGCGACCCTGCTCGCAAGGTCAGCGGTGTTCTTGTCTTGCGCGGGCGAGGTCGTGGGCACGGGCACCGTGCCCTTGCCCCCCGGCACGCTCTCCATGCGCGGGGGGTTGGCGTCACCGTTGGCGTCAATGCGTTGCAGTTCTTCGACGGGATACCGCTTTGTCCCGCCCGTGAACTGAACGTCTGCCATGCCAATAGCGGGCCACAAGGCCACCACCCGTCCCGCGACCCCCGGCAAGTAACCAAAGGGCACGACAACATCACCAACAGCGAACTCGGAGGCCCGCTCTTGGTAGTTGACGTAGTTCTGTGCGGTACGGGTGGTGCGGCTCACGGGCACGCCTCGCAGCAAGAGGGGTTTCAGCGAGAGAGGTTGAAGCCCCAATCGTTTGCGGCGGAAGCCTTCTTCTTGGCCCCCTTCTCCTGCTGCTCCTCCTGCTGCTCCTCGGCGTCAGCCTTGTTCTTCTGCTGCTCAAGGAACTGCGGGGGAACCTTGCCCTTCTGCTGGCCCTTCTTGGCCTGCTTCTTGACCTCCTCCTGCTGCTCCTCCTCCTGCTCCTCCTTGTCGGACTCTTGGGCAAGAATGATGCCCGCAGCCTTGGTCAGAAGGGACGCGAGGTGGACCGGGCCAAGTTCGCCCGCCTCCTGCAACTCGCCAAGAACGTGGTACTTCTCCTGCGTGAAGTGCCCGTCCATCCACGGCTCGCTCGGGGGCTCGATAATCTCCAACGGGCCGGGAACCTCGTCGCCAATGAGGTTCGGGTCAAACCCGCCCTCACCGTGCTCCACACTCATGCCCTCGTCGTCGTTGCCCTTCTCCGCAGCCTGCCGGGGCAGGGGGAAGTTCTCGGAGGCGGTGCGCTCAATGGCGTCCGACAGGAGGTCGCAGCGGTACGCGAAGTCGGTAGCCGTGCGCTTGTCGAGGCCGAGCATCGCAGCGCGGTGCTGAACGACTTGGGCAATGTTGTCGAGGGCAGCGGTGAGGTTGCGCGCCCCTTGGCGGGTGAGACGGGCCATTGGAGGACTCCTGCGGTTCGGAGGGGAGGGTTGGCTATACTGCTTCCCCCCAAAGAGGAGGGCGTGGAGGGGCCTACCATTTAGAAGTGGTATAGACCCCCTACCGAGACACGGGGCGGTTCTGCAAGGTGGAGGTGGGCGGTAACGCCCTTGTTCCCAAGCAACTTGCGAAAAGACTTCATAAGGTCGTCTAAGAAAGCACCAAAGTCCTTCTTGGACGGTGGCTTGCCGCCGTTCAACTTCGGGCGGTTCTTCACCATGTTCTTGTAGACGGAACCCACCTCATCGTCTTCGGGCTGGACTTTCCGGCCCACGCTGTCCGCCACGAGGTCCGAGAGGCGTTCCCCAAGCATGTCGCCAAGGGCGTCCATTTCGGCTTCGTACTCGGAGATAGCGGCGTCCTCTTTGGCGGTGGACTTACCCTTCGACTTGCGGAAGGAAGCACGGTCAGACGCCATTTCTTTGAGCAGGCTGCGAACGGCCAATGACGCGGACTGCATTTCCTCGGGGAGCAGGTTGTTTATCTGCTCGGGCTTCATGGAGCGGGTGGCTTCGCGGACGAACTTCCGCGTGTCCTCTTGTGCGGACTTGTCCTTGCGGCTTGCACGGAAGGACAACCCAAGCAGTTCGCTGGACTTTTCGGAGTCGTCCGCGAGGTGTTGCAGGAGGCCGAACTCGACCTTTGACATGCCCTTGGGAGGCTTGGGGTCTTGGTCTGCCTTGCCCTCGTCGTCCCCGTCCTCTTTGATAGGGTGAAGTGCTTCTGCGGCGGTAAGCCCGAACCTGACGGCAAGCAACTCCTCTTGCTTTGCAGTTCCTTCGGGAGCCTCACGGATAGCCGCGTCAAGGCGCTTGGACATTTCTGCGCGCTCGCGCTTGGAGGCACGGGAGAACCGCTGAATAGACTGACTGACCCGAGCAGCGGACTTCTTTGGGTCCGCCGTGCCCTTGCCCTCGTCGTCAGAGAGAGGGTCGTCCGGCGTGAGCAGCATGGGGTTCAATAGCACCCGGTCGGTGAAGATAACCTCCACGGCATGTTCCGCGACCCTCTTTGGGTCGGCCTTCGTGAACTTGGCGTCCATGTCCAAAAGGGCGGTGCTCACCGCGTCAGGGTCGTAACCCTCGTCGGAGTACTTGCGAACATGCGCTTCACGGGCAGAAGCGAACGCCTTCGCGAACTCCTCCCGCTGTTTGGGGGTGTACGACTCAATGGAGGACGAAATACGTTTACGGTTCTCGCTCGTCAGAGGGAGCGAGTTCTCCAACTCGGCCCACTCGGCGCTCACCTTGTCCACAAGTTTCTGCACCCGCTCGGTTTTGACTTTCCGTTCTTGTTGGGCGTAGTGCGCCGCGTCGGCCTTGGTTTCGGCGTCCGTGTTTGAGCCCTCGGAAGTGGTCTTTGAGCGTTGTGCCAGCCGTTCAAGGAACGTGTTGACATCAAGTTCTGTGTCCGGGTGCTTCTTTTCGTAAGCCTCAAACTCCTTCTTGGCCCGCTCCATCAAAGGGTTGCCCTGCCCGACCTTGAACAACCACGCGGCAGCAACACGCTGAACCACGGCGCGAACGGAAGCGTCCTTGTAGTTCTGCGACCTGTCCTTGTCGTCCTGCTTCTTGTCGGGGTCGTCGTCCCGCTCCGTATCAACACGACGGCGGCGCAAGTCACCACGGGGCGGCTTGTACTTGGGTTCCGGCTTGACAAGCCGTTCGGCTTCCTCGTCCTCACGCTCGGCGTCAGACTTCGCGGCCCGCAAGTAGAGGGCCGCGACACGGCGAGTGCTCGCCGTGAGGTCACGCGGCACCGTGCCGTCCTTCATGTAGGCGTCCTCAATGCCGGGGACAAGGTACTGCTTCCGCAGGGTCGAGGGCTCATGCCCCACGGCCTCGGCAGCACCTTCCAACGCCTGCTTGAACTCCTCTTTGAGAATGGGGTCGCGCTCCTTGCGGAGCCGGGGCAGTTTCGGCCCCTTACTACGGATAGCCCGCAGGCGTTCCTGCATTTCTCGGTTCGCGTGCAGCCCGCGTAGGTCTTTCGCGGTGATGCCATAGGGTTTGAGGTACTTGTTCACGTCCCCCGACGTGACCGCGTGCTTCCCGAGGGAGAGCACTTGCTCCTCCCCGTCCTTGTCGCCGCAGCACTTCTTCAAGGCCCCAACAAGGGCCTCGTCGTCCACCGACTTCTCGTGCTTGACGCCCGACTTGCCCGTGTACCGAATGACGGCCCGCTTGCCCTTGAACGTGACATGCTTACGGAGCCACCCGGTGACCCCGTAGTGCCCGTTGTCTGCGCTCTCGTCGTTGCCGACCCGCTCATAGGTCGCGTCAATGAGCCCCACGGCGAGGGCAACCAAGTTCTTCTTCGGGTCGTCGCTGTCGAGGTCTTTCTTGACCTGTGCGCGAAGTTCCGCGAGCGCGGGCTTGAAGTCCTCCAACCGCTCGGCCTTCTCCCGGTGCCGGTTCGCCACCTGCCGCTCGGAGTAGACGTACACGGTGGTCTTGCCCGACCCGTCCGCCTTCGGGACTTGCTTCTTGTCCTTGTACTTGGCAGCGGCGGTACGCACGGAAGCACGGGCCATGCTCTCGTAGAGCACACGCCCGATTTGCTCCCCGTAGGCTACGTCCGAAGGGAAGTGGTAGCCGCCGATCATGCGGTGCTGCCCCACCTCCTTGGCGAGAGCCATGAACGCTTCCCGGTGTTCGGGGTAGAGGCCCGACAAGAGCAGGGCCACGAGCACCGCCTGTGCCGAGTGCCCGCTCGGATACGACGGGGTGTGCGCCGTCGTAGACGGCATGGGGTGGAACCCCGGCTCCAAGTACTCGGCCAGTTGGTACGGGCGCGGGCGGTTGTAGAGCCGCTTGACTTGCAGAAGCACCGAACGGGCAGCACGCACTACGGGGAGGACACCGCTTGCGTCCAACCCGTGTTTGGCACAGTACGCCTCCAAGGTGGACGTAGCGTTCTCGTCGGTCCCAACTACTTGTTGGGCAAGATAGGGCCGTGCCGTCTGCTGCAACCGAAGCAGGTAGGCGAGTTCGCGCCTCGTCTCCTCGGAGGAGTTCTCGGGGCACGGCACCTGCGGAATGAGGGCAAGAACCTCTGCCGGGAACGCCGTCGAAGGTGCGAGCAACAAGGCTTCCTCGTCCGTCGTGAGGCTCCCGTATCCGAGGTCGTCCAACGACAGGGACATACCGGAAGCCGTGCGCGCTTGCTTGCCACCCCTTCCACCAAGGGGAAGGGTGTATTTCTTGGGGAGCCCCCACACCTCAATGGTCTTACAGTCCCAAGACCCCAAAGGGGCGGCTTGGTCGAGAACGGCGTCGTTCAACCCGTCCCGGTACTCAATGGTGACGTGCGGGGTGAAGGCGGGAAACGCTTGCTCAACCTTGAAGCCCGCCTCGGTGAGCGCCGCCCACAAGCGGTCGCGCAACGGTTTGAGGTCGTGGGAGAACGACACGCGGCTGTACAACACCCGTTGGTTCTTGTCCTTCTGCACGAAGGAGTCCACGCCGTTCAGAACCCCGAACACGGGGGGCGCGTCCTGCAACACCCCGCGTGCCACCCGCAAGAACGTGGACACTTGCTCGGGTGCGACATTGCCCACATAGAGGAAGGTCACATGCGGAGGCGAGGTGTCCTCGGGCTTCACCTCGTACTGCGAGGCAAGTTCCGCCGACAGGGGGATGAAGAACCCAACCGACGAACCATCACCGTTCACGGAAGCCGTGCGGCCACGGGCGAGGTCCGAGGACACACACCCCCGACCGCCGGGCTTGGGGGACACAACAACACGGAACCCGGTGCTTTCCCCAAGGCTCACGACTTCATCCAACACTTTCTGCCGCAAATCAACCTTTCTTTTCGGATCCCACCCAAGACCCACCCGCTTCCAATAATGGTCGGTTTCGTCGTGGGGCCTCCGCGATAGAACCTCCACACACTTCACATACCGGCTCAACTCATCAACGGACTGCCCCGGAACCCGCCACTCTTTCTCACGACGGAACCTATCGGACTGCCCATCAACATGGGGTTCGACCGGATAATCTCGGGAAAGTTTCGCACCATCCACCACAATCCGAACCGTAGAGTTCCCAAAGTCGTTACCGTACTGAAAGTCTTGCCCGAACAGGGAAGGGTCTTCGGTGAACGACACGGCGCGAAATGCGCCAGTATGAAGCCGGTTAGACCGCATGATTTTGCGGAGAGCCGCAAGGGTCGTGAGGTGGTAAAGCGTGGGCGGGGTGGAAGCCGTGCGGCCACGGGCGAAGCCCATAGCAGCCTTCTTGACGGCCTTTTCCTTCTCGTCGGCGGCTTCCATCTGTCCGAGCACCTTCGCGGCCCACGCTTGTCCGGGGTCGCCGCCCCACAACAGCCAAGCCACGTTCCCCTTGTCGTTCCACGGCTCGGACTTGTGTTCGGGGGCCACACCCTTGTTCTTCTCGTGCCGGGAGAAGAACCCGTGCATTTGCTTGATGGTATCAGGCGAGAGGGTGTTGCGGTTCTTCAAGTTCACCGCACGCTGCACGCCCGACCCGATGCCCTGCTTGCTTGCCTCGGAGACGGTCAACCCGCCCTTGTTAGAGGGGGACGCCTTCTCCCGGTACTCCAAGCCCTTCTCGGCGGCGTTCGCCACCGACTTGGGAGGAGTGAAGTCGATATGCTCGTACTTCTTGGGGGTGTCGGCACGACGAAGCATGGACGTAGTTCACCTTGCCCCGCTGCGGGCATAGGCTCGCCACCGCTGCGCGCCTGCTTCTGCGAGGAGGGGCTTTCGCATGGTGCGGGTCATGCGTACATCCTACACCACCCCGACACTCGCCCCGCTACGCGGGCAAGGAGGCCACATGGCCGCTCACGGACTCACCATCATGCGACAGGTTTGGACGATGCTGCGCGAGCAGCCGCACCGCGCTGCGTCCTACGCCGAGGGGGCGCTCTCGGCCCCCGGCACCTGCCTCACGGCAGGGTTCAGCATGGACGCATGGAGTGCCATCGAGCGCACCCTCGACAACATGAAGCGGGGCACGGCCACCCTCGACACCCTGCACGAAGTCGTGCAGGACGCCCTCGTAGCCCACATTTGGATGGAGGTCTACCCGACCTTGGAGGCGGTTCGCGCCGCCAAGGAAGCCTACGTCAAGGTCGGCACGCCCCACTATCGTCGGCGCATGGCGGCGTTCGACGCCGGGGACAAGGCCGCGCATGTCAAGGCGCGGCGCATGGTGGAGCACACCTACCCGCTCACCCACATTCATGCGGCCCTGCTTCGGGATTGGGCTGACCGGAGCGCGGCGTGAGGCTCACGGTAGACCTCGTGCCCGCGAGCCAATGGGGCGACAACCTCCGGTCCCGCCTTCCGAGGAAGGAATGGGACCGGCTGCGCCACGCTTGCTACGAGGCGGCGGGGGACAAGTGCGAGGTCTGCGGGGGCAAGGGCCGCAAGTGGCCCGTAGAGGCGCACGAGCGGTGGGAGTACGACGACCAAGCACGGGTGCAACGGCTCGTGGGGCTGATAGCCCTCTGCCCGTCTTGCCACGAGGTCAAGCACATTGGGCGTGCGTTCGCCGTAGGGCGGGGAGTGCAAGCCGTGAAGCACCTCCGCAAAGTGAACGGGTGGTCGGAGCAGGAGTGCGCGGACTACCTCGACGCGGCCCGTGCCGAATGGAAGGAGCGGTCGAGGCACGAGTGGGCGCTCGACATTTCCTTTGTGGAGGGGCTTTCGCGGTGAAGGGGTGGCCCGTACTCCTCTCACAAGGAGAACGAACATGCTCACCCTCGCCGCCCTCAACGCAGACCTCGCCGCCGCCACCGCCGAACTCGCCGCGCTCGACGCGGCCCTCGCCACCCTCCGCGAGCGCGGGGTGGCGGTGCGCCACCTCCTCGACGGGGCGAACCGCTCCCGCTACGCCCGTGCGGCGTCGGTGAACGTAGTCGAGGCGGTTGTCCGCGACGGTGGCACCCGCCTCGTCGCCCGCTGCGTGGGCAACGAGGAGTACCGCGTGCAGGTGGTTATCGGCGCGGGCTTCATGTGCTCGTGCCCCGACCACGGGCGGGTGGGGGCGTGCAAGCATGTGGTGGCGGTCGCCAACCGCTACCTCGTGAACTACGCCCGTCCCGAGTGGACGCGCCTCACCGCCGAGCGCGCCAACGTGGTGTCGGGCCTTGCGTACCTTGAGGACGGGGAAGACCCCGCCGACATGGCCGAGAGGCTCGCCCTGCGGGCCTGTTAGGCCCGCCACGGGTCAGAAGCGGGTGCCGCCTTCCTTGGGCGGCGTGTGTTTGAGGCCGAGGTTCTTGGCGACCTTCGGCACAACGTCGCTCTCCTCTGCCAACTTGCGGCCCACGTC
>Ga0208788_1000090_pt1 | contig 46692 bp, 43 predicted proteins | sample Wag4_2014_7_11_3_FD_187363 | JGI IMG/M metagenome (GOLD analysis project Ga0208788, IMG submission 187363) | Fresh water mixed with fracking chemicals microbial communities from Ohio, USA - Utica-2 Time Series FC 2014_7_11 (SPAdes) (version 2) ... | reverse complement strand
CCCTCGCCACCCTCGCCCTCCTCGCCCCGGCCTTGCTCGCCCAGAGTACGCGCCAAGGTGCCCAAGGGCCCGATCTCACGCGCTACCTCCTTGTGTGCGTCCTGCTCCTTGTCGCCCTCGGGGCGCTGGGTTGGGGGATGAAGAAGTTGGTCGCTGGCGCCGTGCGCCAACGCGCCGAGAAGCGCTCGTTGCAGGTGATGGACCTGATGCCGCTGGGTGGCAAGCAGCGACTCGCCGTGGTGCGTTGCTACGACCGCACCTTCGCCTTGGGCCTAGGTGAGAAAGAGATCGCGCTCATCGCCGAGCTGGACCCCATCGTCCGCCCGGCGAACACCCCGAGCACGACGCCGGTAGAAGCCGCGTCGTTCAGCAAGTTGTTTGCTCGCCTGCGCAACGCAGGACCCGCCAGCAATGCGAAGGACGGTGTCGCGTGATGGACCGCTTGCTGAAGATCTTGTTCGCGATCGCCATGTTGGCTCTGCCGGCGTTGGCGCAACAAGCGCCGATGATGGGACCTGAGGCGATGGGCCCCGAAGCCGCGCTGCTGAACGCTGCTACACAAACCACGAGCGATGGTCGCATGGCCACCGCAGTAGAGATCGCGATCCTGCTGACGATCTTGTCGCTGTTGCCGGCGATCCTCGTCACGGTCACGAGCTTCACTCGCATCGTGATCGTGTTGTCTTTCGTACGCCGCGCGATGGGTGTCAACGAGTTGCCGCCGAACCCGGTCATCATCGGGCTCGCGCTGTTCCTGACGAGCTTCGTCATGGCACCGGTGGCCGAACGCATCTGGGACAAGGCTTACATCCCGTACAAGGAGCAGCAACTCTCCGGCGAACAAGCAGGCGAAGCCGCTTGGGTCGAGCTGCGCGGCTTCCTCGTGGCCAACACGCGCCAGAGCGAGATTGACCTCTTCGTCGACATGGCCAAGCTGCCACCGTTGACAGAGGAGGACATCGCGTCTGGTCAGGAGCGCGAACTGCCGATGCGCGTCGTAGTGCCGGCGTTCGTGTTGAGCGAACTCAAGACAGCCTTCCAAATGGGCTTCTTGTTGTTCCTGCCGTTCCTCGTGATCGACCTGGTGGTGTCGAGCGTGTTGCTCTCGATGGGCATGTTCATGCTGCCACCGGTGATGATCTCGACGCCCTTCAAGATCTTGGTCTTCGTCCTCGTCGATGGTTGGCACCTCGTGTGCGAATCGCTCGTGACCTCGTTCCATGTGACCTAGTGCGAACGCCATGGACCTAGAACTTCAACTCGTAGACCTTGCCCGTGAACTGCTGTGGACGACCATCGTCCTAGCAGGTCCTGTGCTGGTGGTGGGCCTTGCGGTGGGCGTGGTCGTGAGTTTGTTCCAAGCGCTCACCAGCGTGCAGGAGCAGACCATGTCGTTGATCCCGAAGATGATCGCCACGATGGTGGTCGTGCTGCTTCTGCTCGCTCCGGCGTTGCAGATCATGCGCGACTACACCGAGCGCATCCTCTCACAGCTCGTGAGCTTTGGACTGTCGTGATGGACCTCGCGCTCCAACCAGGCACGCTAGAAGCGTTCGGGCTGTACATGGCCCGCACGAGCGCGCTGATCATTGGAGCGCCCTTGCTCGGCAGCGGAACCGGCTTTTCGGCCTACAAGATCGCGCTGATCGCGGGTGTCGCCTTCCTTTTGTACATCGCGAACGGTGCGCCGATGAACCATCAGCCGGATGCATTCGAGTACGGCGTGCTGATGTTGCGCGAAGTCACGATTGGTCTCGCGCTTGCGTTCACCTTGCACATCGTGCTGGTGGCTGTGCGGGTCGCTGGCGAGATGGTCGGCCATGAGATGGGCTTCAACATGGCTAGCATCGTCGATCCGGCAACGGGCGTGAACACTCCGGTGATCACCCAGATGTGGGAGATCTTCTTCTACCTAGGCCTGTTGTCGGTGGACGGCCATCACGCATTGCTGCGCGGCTTGGGCGAGAGCTTTGAACGCGCGCCCGTAGGCATCATGGCCTTCTCGCAAGACCTGCAAACCATCGCGGGCACCATGTTCACGCAGATGTTCCAGGCCGGCATCGTCTTTGCCGCGCCGGTGCTGGTGCTGTTGTTCACGCTCAGTGTGTTGATGGGTGTGCTGGCCCGCCTAGTGCCCCAGTTGAATGTGAACGAATTAGGTTTCACCGCCCGCGTGGCAGTGGGACTAGTGGCGCTTCTAGCCTTCGTGCCTTTGTTGAGCCCTGCGCTCAGCCGCTTGTACGAAGCCTTGGACCTAGGAATCGGACGCACCTTGGATGCGCTGGGTAGCTGAGTCCCAAGGAGCACACACATGGCCGAGAACGACGACGACAAGGACGACAAGACAGAAGAAGCGACGCCACGGCGCCGCGATGAGGCGCGTGAGCAAGGTCAAGTGGCCTTGTCACAAGATGTCCTCGGTGCCGCGTCGTTGTTGATGGCTACGCTGGTGTTGGTGATTGGGGGTGCCAACCTCGCCACCAGTCTCGGTGCGTTGCTGGATGGGTCCATTGGTCTGCTTCCGCACTGGGGCACGATGGAGCTCGATGCCGAGAGCGTCACCGGCCTGATGTGGGCGGCCGCTGAAGTGGTCTTGCCCTCGGTGGCGTTGATCATCCTGCCGCTGTTCGTTGTCGGTCTGCTGGCGGGGTATGGGCAGATCGGTTGGCGCATTGCGCCCAAGGCGATCGCGCCCGACCCGAACAAGGTCAATCCGGCCAGCGGCTGGAAGCGCATCTTTGGCATGCGCTCGGTGATGCGTACCACGACTGCGACGATCAAGATCCTTGTGATCACCATCGCGGTAAGTGTGGTCGGTTGGAACGCTCTGCCGGAACTCGCCTCGTTGGGCGACAACGACCTCGGCCCCGTGTTGCGTGGTGCTGGCGCCATCGTCCTGCGTTGTGCTGCTGCTGCACTGATCGCTGCGGCGGCAGTCGCTGGGATCGATTGGTTCTGGACGCGTCGTCAACACGAGAACGAACTCAAGATGTCGAAGAAGGACATTAAGGACGAGCACAAGCAAACGGAAGGTGATCCGCACATCAAGGCGAAGATTCGCGAAGTGCAACGCGCTATGGCGCGTCGCCGCATGATGGCTGATGTCCCCAAGGCCACGGTGATCGTGACGAACCCGACGCACTATGCCGTCGCGTTGCGTTGGGACGATACCGAGGGCGTGCAGAAGGGTCGTACCGCGCCGTGGGTTGTCGCCAAAGGTGTCGACGCTGTGGCGCAACGAATCAAAGCAGTCGCAGCCGAGCACGAGATCGTGCTCTACGAGGATGTGCCGCTCGCGCGTGCCTTGCACAAGCAAGTGGAGATCGGCGAACAGATCCCTGAGGGCTACTACGAAGCCGTTGCTGCAGTCCTCGCCTATGTCTACCGCGTGAAGGGCCTCGCCCCTGTCGCCCAGGAAAGTTGACAGGAACCGTGACCTATGGCTGACGCTGCAAATCCCTCACAACAAGCTGGCGCGCTGCTCAAGCGCTGGGCCGACCTACTGCTTGCAGTGGGTGTGCTCGGCATGCTCGTTACGCTGATCGTGCCGGTCGCGCCGTGGATCCTCGACAGCCTGCTCGCCATCAACTTGGCGGTTTCGTTGCTGTTGTTGCTAGTGGTGATGAATGCGAAGAGCGCGCATGAGCTTTCGACATTCCCCACACTGCTGTTGTTCACCACGCTGTTTCGCTTGGGTCTCAATGTCGCCAGCACGCGCTTGATCCTGACCTCGGGCGAAGGCGGTCGCATCATCGAGGCCTTCGGTCACTATGTGGCTGGCGACAGCCTCGCCGTGGGCCTAGTCGTGTTTCTCATCTTGGTCGTGATCCAGTTCGTGGTCATCACCAAGGGCTCAGGGCGCGTCAGTGAAGTTGCCGCACGCTTTGTGTTGGACGCGATGCCCGGCAAGCAGATGGCCATCGACGCGGACTTGAATGCAGGCTTGATCGATGCGGATGAAGCTCGCAAGCGTCGCGCGTCCGTCGCGAATGAAGCCGAGTTCTATGGCGCGATGGACGGTGCTTCCAAGTTCGTGCGTGGCGACGCCATTGCCGGGTTGATCATCACAGCCTTGAACCTTGTGGGCGGCATCGCGCTCGGCTCGTACAACGGCATGGATATTGCCGCTGCTGTCGATAAGTACTCGAAGCTCAGCATCGGTGACGGTCTTGTGTCGCAGATTCCTGCTCTGTTCGTGTCGACCGCGGCAGCTGTCTTGGTCACCAAGAGCACATCCGATCGCACGCTGGGCACCAACCTCTTCGCCCAAGTGGGCAGTCGTCCGAAGGCCACCCTCATTGCTGCGGGAATGTTGTTTGTCATTGGCTTGTTGCCTGGCCTTCCACCGCTTCCGTTCTGGACGCTGGCGATTGTGTTGGTGGTTACTTGGCGTGCAACGCGCGGCAAGGAGGGCGTGGAAGCCCTGCTAGCAGAGACGGCTCCCACGCAGGCCGGTGCTGCGGCTGCCACTGCTCCGGAAGGTGCCGCGAAGGACGACCAGAAGGTGGACGAGCTGCTGGCCGTCGATCGCGTCGCGCTCGAGATCGGCTTCAAGCTCATCCCGTTGGTGCAGGACAAGAGCGGAACGGGCATTCTCGATCACATTCAACAGCTGCGTAAGCGCTTTGCTCTGAAGGAAGGCGTGGTGCTGCCGCCGGTGCGCATCAAGGACAACATCCGCTTGGCTCCGAACGGGTACCGCGTGCTGGTCGGTGGACACGAAGTCGCGCACGGCGAAATCGAGCCTGGCATGTACCTCGCTATGGATGGCGGCGGTGTCACGGGCAAGGTGCGCGGCAAGGAAACGAAGGACCCGGCTTTTGGTTTGCCTGCGTGGTGGATTGCCGAATCCGTGCGTGATGAAGCCGAAGTACGCGGCTTCACCGTGGTAGACCCGACCAGCGTGCTCGTGACGCACCTGTCTGAGACGCTGCGCGCACAAATCGGCGAGATCCTGACCCGCGATGACATCAAAGAGATGGTCGATGCTGTCAAAAAAACTTCACCGGCAGTAGTGGATGAACTGATTCCTTCCAAGATGAGCTATGGCGATGTGCAACGCGTGCTGCGCGGCCTGCTGCGCGAAGGCGTCGCTGTGCGAAACTTGCCTGCGATCTTGGAGGCTTGCGCTGACAACAGCGCGAAAACCAAAGACCCAGAGCAAATGATCGAGCTTGTGCGCATGCGCCTTGCGCGTGCCTTGGTCGAAACGCACGCGGATCGTGATGGCATTGTGCACGCCGTCACCCTAGATCCAGAGGTAGAGAATCGCCTCGCGGCTGCCGTCAACGGTACCGGTGGCCCCGAAGCGGCCATGGTCAATCCGGCGTGGTTGCAAAAGCTCATGGAGCGCACGGCTGCATCGGTCGCCACTTCGACGAAGGGCGGCAAGGATGTGGTCATTCTCGTGCGCTCGAACGTGCGTCGGTTCTTGACCGAGCTGGCGCGCACCTCTCTGCCTAAGGTTGCGGTGCTCTCCTACAACGAGGTCGCACCCGCGCGTTCTATCCAAACAGCCGCCGTCGTGCGGATGGAGGACTGACTATGCATATCGATCGCATCGTAGGCCGTTCCCTGTTGGATGCTCTTGAGCGCGCACGCGCTGCTCATGGCGAGCAAGCGGTGGTGTTGAGCCAAGAAGTGCTATCGGGCGGTGATGTGGCACTGGCCGTGGTGCGCAAGGATGCGGCACGCACGGCAGCTGCGCCTGCCCGTAACACGCCGACGCGCGATCCCCTGCGCGAAGTGGCCGAGAAGTTGCTGCGTCATGGAGCCTCGGACTCGTTCGTGGAACGCATTCGCGCCAGCGTGAACACGCGTGCAGGTGATGGGCATGTACTCGATCTAGCTGCCGACGCCATCGCTGCCTTGTATCCGGCTGTGGCGTTGCCGCGCGTAGCTGGCGCAACGCAAGTAGTCGCCTTTGTCGGTGCTACAGGTTCTGGCAAGACTAGCCTGATCGCGCGTTTGGCGGCGCGCTTGAGCACGGCACGACGCAATGTGGCCTTGGTGTCGCTGGACGGCGAGCGTCCTGGCGCCGTCGAGCCGTTGGTGGCTGTCGCGCGTGCACATGCCTTGCCGTTGCTGGCACCCCGCGGTGCTGCCGCATGGGACATCGCGGATCTTTACGGTGCAGACTTGGTGTTGGTGGACACCACGGGTGATGCCGAGCGTGATCGTGCGCAGTTGGCGCCGTTCCTCGATCATGCGTCCGCGAAGTTGCGTCTCTCAACGCACCTTGTGCTATCGGCGATGGCTTCGCTAGAAGCGCACATGCGCAGCTTTCAACGCTGGCAAGTTTTGGCTCCGAGCGCCTGCGCGATCACCAAGCTGGATGAGACCAGCAAGCCCAGTGTCACGCTTGAAGCTGCACTCACGGCTGGGTTGCCTGTGTCGTTCTACAGCACGAGTGCCCAGCTCGACGCTGGCTTCCACCGTGCCGCGCCTGACCACGCTGCTGATCTCTATCTGCAAGGTGTACTCGTATGAAACAGACCTCGTTGGATGTGGCGCGTCGCGCGCCCATTGTTGTCATCACGGGCGGCAAGGGTGGTGTGGGCAAGACCATGTTGGCTGTCAATGCTGCACTAGCTGTCGCTCGTCGCGGCCGGCGCATCTTGTTGGTGGACCTTGATCTGGGCCTAGCCGATGTGGGCGTGCTGCTCGGGCGTGCACCGGCGCACACTTTGGAAGATGTGCTGCTTTCTGGACTAGATCCGCGCGATGCCATCGTGTCAGCGGACTCCAACCTCGATGTGTTGTGCGGTTCGTCGGGCACCACGCGGATGGCCGAACTCGCACCGTTCGAGCGCGCCCGCTTGGTGGGCACACTCAAGCAGCTCGCTGTGCACTATGACTTGGTCCTGTGCGATGGCGCGGCTGGCATCGGTGCCGATGCACTGTCGTTCTGCGCTGTGGCGGACCATGTAGTCCTCGTCACCACGCCTGATCCCGCTGCACTAACCGATGCCTATGGCTTGATGAAGGCGCTGGACAGCTTTGGCGAGCAAACCGGGCGCGAGATCCCCACACCTGAAGTGATCGTCAATCGCGCATCCTCTTTGGAGGAAGCAGATGCCGTGGCCACCAAGCTGCGTGCTGTCTGTGAACGCTTCCTGTCGCGCTCGCCCAAGTCCGCCGGGTGGCTACCCGCATCTGGGCTGGTGGAGCTCGCCTGTCGCCTCCAGAAGCCGTTTGCAGCGGACTCTGCAGGCTTGTCCAGCACGCAAGGCCTCTTGCACAGCTGTCTAGGCCGCTTGGCATCCCGCCTTGAGCGCCTGTGTCCGAACCGGGAAACCGTTGCCACCTGCTCAAGGGTTTCCGCCTCGTGATCGACAAGACCAAAGACGGCTTGCGTCGGGAGTGGGCTACTGCGGGGACTCATGTCGCCGTGGCCGCCGCCGCTCTCTTGGCCTTGCTGTCGCTGTTCCATCGTGTACCGGTCTGGGTCGCCTGCTTGCGGGGCCTGGGTGCTTTCTTAGCCGCCACACTCGTGGTGCGCGGCTTCGGTTGGCTCCTGAGCGTCACACGCCAAGTGCGCGTCAAATCGGCTGGACACGCTGCCAAGGCCACATCGACCAAGTAACCCATGACCCACGCGAGAGGAGACGCCGGTGCCTGAGTGGCAAGTGACACGCCCGCGCGGCCTCGAGCCGGCGCAACGCGACGCACTTGTGATGGAGCATTTGCCGCTCCTGAAGCATGTGGTTGGTCGCATGAGCGTGCCCCAGGGCATGGAGCGTGAAGACTTGGCAGGGTACGGCATGATCGGCCTGTTGCAGGCTGCGGATACTTGGGATCCCGCGCGCGGTCTCAAGTTCTCGACCTACGCCTACCCGAAGATCCGCGGTGCGGTACTGGATGAGTTGCGTCGTCGTGATGCCTTGACCCGCAACCAGCGCGAGATGCTGCGCGATGTGGAGGTCTGTGTGCGGCGGTTGTCGCACGAGCATGGTGTCGCGCCCACGCCCGAAGAGATCGCCAAGGAGATGGCGCTGGAGGTGTCCGAGATCGAAGAGATCTTGGCCGATGCACGCGCGGCGCACGAGTGTTCTTTGGATGCGGACTCTGGCGGCGAAGAACGCACGAGTCTCGGGGCCTTGATTGGCGATCCGCGTTGCGAAGATCCCCATGGTTCCGTGGAGTTCGACGAGCAGAAGCAACTACTGGTGGAAGCCATCCAAGAACTGCCGGAACAAGAGAAGACTGTCATCACCCTGTACTGGGCTGAAGGTCTGCTCTTGAAAGAGATCGCCGAGATCATCGGCGTGACGGAATCGCGGGTCAGTCAAATCCACAGCGCGGCGATCTATCGCCTGAATCGCCGCTTTGCACAACGAAACGGCGGTCGCGCTTGAGGGAGCACACCCTCGGCCAGCACACAACGATGGAAGCTCGCATCCTGAAATCCAATCAAGTGGTTGATGCCACCGGTCCGTTGCCGTCCGCAACCGCGCCGACCAAACACACCAAGCGCGCTCGGCTCGTGGAAGCCGAAGACGGCGCGATGGCCATCGAATGCACCTGCTCGTGCGGCGAGATCACGCTGATCGAGTTAGAGCTGCCCAAAACCTGAACATTCTGTCCTGGCCCTCATCCTCAATCCTCCCCAAGTCCCAACAGAGACGCACTATGAAGACCTCCCTGCTAGCCCTTGTTGTGCTGTGCGCCGCGTGCAAGACCACCGTCAATGAAGTGGAAACGGAAGCTCCGGTGCGCAGCTCGATTGTAGTGGGCGAACCTTCGCGCCTGTATGCGCGTGATGGCTCGGTGGTGGATGCTACGGGTGCCACCGCACCTAGTAGCACTCCCGATGCGCCGGTACGCGCCGTGGGGGAGCGCGATGGAAGCCGCACCTACTTGCTTGAGCTGTACCAGAAGGCCATGGACGACAAGGATCAGTTGACGGTGGAGGTGCAAGCACTCCAAGCGCAACTGGAGCTTGAACGCAAGGAGAAGGCCGCTCTGCAGGCCGAGCGCGATGAAGCGCGCGCGGCGGCCACCGCTGCGCAAGCCCAGACCAATGTCAAAGACGCCGAGCTGCGGGACCTGTCTGGTCGCCTCGTGCAAGCGCAGATCAAGCGCTTGGAAGCCGAGAAGCTGCTGCTTGAGCATCTCGTCGCAACGCAAACGCCTGCAACCACCACCCAAGGAGGTGGTCAATGAAGGCTGCTCTCCTCAGTGTGTTGGGCTTGATGGCCTGCACGGCCACCCGCAGCGAACTCACGCCTGTGGCGCGTGCACGTGTCGCCTCGGATTACGCATCGTACTCGCTGCGCCGCGTTGGTGTGTTGCCTTTTGAAGGTGCCGCCATCGAAATCGACCATGGCAAAGAGCTGCAAGCCAGCTTCGTCGCGGAGTTGTCGACGCAGGTCTCATGGGAGATCGTGTCCTTGACTGCCGCCGATCTGGAAGAGCTGCCTCAGCACGACTCGTTGCGTCGTGGCCGTGGCAAGCCCGAGGCCATTCTCGAGTTGGCGCGTCGCTACCGACTTGATGGCATTGTCGTCGGCACGGTTGCAGAGCTTTCGACTTGGCCGCAGGCGCGCGCAGGGATCGAGGTGGACTTGATCGCCAGCGAAACAGGCATCGCCATCTGGAGCGGCCGTGTCCAGGTGGATGCAGCGCAACAACTCACACGCGAGCACTTGCAGCGTTGGCTCGACGATACGCGCGCCGAGCATGCAGCTACGGAGACCGCTGAAGTGTGGTTGATGTCGCCGCGTCGTTTCTCGCAGTTCGCCGCAGCGCAGGTCGCCGACCTATTCTGAACGCTTGGGCTGGGTGCGCGGCGTTGTCAGTTCGACGCTGTCAAAGGCCTTTCCGTCTACATCCATTGCACGGATCGTGGCTGTACCATTGGCGCGCAAGTCGACGCACCACAAGTGGTTCTTCGCTTCGGCTTTCGCAAGCCACCACGCTGTGCCGTTCTCTGGCACTTTGCGCGGAGTGACGCCCCACGAGCCATCGCCCAAGTAGAGCAACCCATGCACATCATCGCGCTGCCCTGCGCGGATGCGGTGCGAGCGTTTCCAGTTGTGGTGATCGTGCTCGAAAGCAGCGCTGATGCCGTACAGTTCCCACAGCGGCACCCAGTGATCGCGGATTGCGATCGACAACGGTGCGTCCAGCGGACCGAGACCCTTGGGCCCCTTGGTCGTGCCATACGCAGGGTAGTGATACACAGGAAAGAGGAACTGCTGGTTGGTGCGTTGCTCCAAAGCAGTCGCCAGCCAAGTTGTTTGCTCGCCCTCGATCGGTGCGGTGTGGTTCGTGTCCAACAACACCAGTGACAGATAGTTTCCAAAGTCCAAGGCACGGTAGGCACGCAAGTTCTCATGCACATGCAGGCCGTAGTAGTACGGTGCATCCTGCGGAGCCTTGCCTTGGAAGTGGCCGCGCACCTCGTGATTGCCAATGCCCGCTACGAGCGGGATGACGCGTCGATCCTTTGCGACCGAAGTTCGTGTCCAGGCCTCCAGCCAGTCGATCACGCGCGTGACCTTGACACCGTCCTCGTAGGCTAAATCCCCGCCAAAAACGACAAAGTCAGGATCCAGCGCCGTCGAACAGCGGTTCATGGCTTCGAAGCGTTCGCGCGTCGCCATGGTGTCGCCGCCATTCACAAAGCGCAGGCCGCGAGTGCTCAAGTCCTTGGGCATCGTGCGGAACACCAATGGTTGCGCCTTCGCATCCGGTGCCTTGCCGATGGCGAACTCATAGCGCGTGTCGGCTTCCAAGCCCGTCAAGTGTGCTTGACGGCGCTGGAGGCTGGAAGGGGCCACCACACTGTGGGCGGCGGTCGCAGTGCTCCACTCGCTTGCGCCTTCTTTGCGCCACAGCAGAGTGTTCGAGCTTTCTGGATAGAGATCCACCCAGTTGACCACCATCGTGGTGGTGGGATCGCGCTCCCAGGCGAGGTACAGGCCTACTAGGTCTTGTGCAGATGAAAGCGGTGCACCGCCCACCAGCAAGCACAGCACTCGCAGCATTTCTCTCCAGCGCATGCTCTCATCCTAGCCGCGCTGTCGGTTTGCGCTCAAGCCAGATGGCCAACCTTCACCAAGATCGTGGCGCCTTCGTGCTCGGTGTAGGGACGGTGCTGGCTAAGGTGCGGGCTGCGCAGCCATGTTCCTGCCGGATACTGGCCGTGTTCGTCGCGAAAGACCCCATCGAGGACCAAGATCTCTTCACCACCCCAGTGCCGATGCGCTTGGAACACCGTGCCAGGCTTCCAGCGCACCAGAGCCGTCGCGCGGCCGTCTTGTTCATGCAACGACATCACGGACAAGCCCGGCACAAGTCCGGGTTGCCAATCCGATGCGTTGGTACGAATGTGTATCCGCGCGTGTGTGTGGGACGCGGCGCTGAGCTTGAGGTACAGCACACAGCCTTGCGCCGTAGTCAACGCGGTCTTCGAATTGCTCGTCCACCGCACATAGTCGCGCTCTACGTAAGGCACGCCATCGATGGTCACCGCGCCGGTGACCACGAAGACTTCTGCGGTCTGCGCTTTGGCTGGCAAAACGCAACTAGCACCGGCCGCGTAGTGGAGCAACAACGTCTCCGTCAACGACAACCCAGTCGCTGTCTCCAAAACAACACGAGGCGCACGCCCTGCGTACACCTCGCGTCCATCAACCCGCACGGCAACGCGCGGATCGTCATTCAGCGGCACATCATTGACCTGAGAGCATTGCATCGGCGGCTTGCTCGACACGGTCTTGCGTGTTGAGCGTGCCATCAAGATAGCGTTGCTTCAGTTCAGCCAACCGAGCTGCGTGCTGTTCACTCTCCGTGGCCGCCCCAGCTTCGGCGCGTTCCATCAAGATGCGCGAGGCCGTTGACAGTTCCAGTTGATCCTTGCGCGTACCGCTGGCCTGCGCCCTCTGCTGAGGAGCCGTCTCCAGTGCCTTGGCAATGGCCTCACGATTCGTGCGCGTCAGATCAATCTGCGCGTCGCGTGAGGCACCAGGGCGTTGTGAGTCATGGATGTTCATGGTTGTCGTCCTTCGTGGTGGAAGGCCGGGGCTGTCAGAACTGGTTATCGGCCTCTCGCGGAGGTAGATGAGAGGAAAAGCTCCGGCTTGAGGAATCAGTTTCCGTATTGGTTGCAAGTTGGCCTCCTATAGACACTTGCGAAAGTTCATTCTTGAGGTTTCGGGCGCGTACCGGCATCCTGAACGGCATGCGAAAGGCCCTCCTGAGCCTGTGCGCGGCTGTCGTCGCCGCCCTATCCGTGTCCTCCACGGCCCTCGCGTCCCCGTTCCAAGAGCCCTGTCGTGCGGACTACCAGATCCAACTCCGCTACGACGAACAGGAGCGCCGCGTACAAGGTCGCGAGTCGATTCGTTACACGAACACGACGCGCGATGACATTCCGGATCTGCAGTTCCACCTATATTGGAACGCGTTCGCGAACGATCGCTCGACGCACTTGGTCGAGTCCGGCGGAGTCACGCGCGGTGGTTTGATCAAGGAGGGCGAGTTTGGCTGGACACGCATCACGAGCGTGCTTGTCGATGGCGAAGAGCTGATCGGCTCGTTGGAGCACATCGCGCTCGACGATGGCAACAAAGACGATCGCAGCGTGGCGCGCGTGCGCTTGAAGAAGCCGATCAAGGGCGGTGCTGCGCAAGTCATCGAGGTGCGTTGGGAAGCGCGCATGCCGCGTGTGCGCCGCCGCACAGGCTACAAGGATGACTTCCTCTTCGTAGCGCAGTGGTTTCCCAAGCTCGGCGTGTGGGAGCAGAGCAATGGTTGGAACTGCCATCAGTTCCATGCCAGCACCGAGTTCTATTCGAACTATGGTTGGTACGACGTTGAGCTCGATCTGCCTGCGAAGTACGAGGGCAAGATCGGTGCCTCCGGTGTGCAAGAAGGTCCAGCGCGCGTCGACAGCGGTCGTGTGGTGACGCGCTTCCTTGCGCCTGGAGCAGCGGATCGCCAAGAGCTCGATCGCATCGGCAAGCGTCCGGCGGTGCATGACTTCACCTGGACCGCGGACCCTGACTATGTGGTGTACCGCGACACCTTTCATTGGGATGAGTGGGCGCAACGCTTCAGCGGTGAGGTGGATCGCGTGGCGCTGGCGCTGGGCCGTGCACGCGACGAAGTGCGCGTGCGCGATGTCGATGTCACGGTGTTGATCCAGCCCGAGCGCACGGCCCAAGCCCTGCGCCACTTTGATGCTACGTGCACTGCGCTGTTCTTCTATGGCTTGTGGTGGGGTGAGTATCCGTACGAGCACATCACTTGCGTGGATCCTGCTTGGGGCGGCGGTGCCGCCGGAGGCATGGAGTACCCCACGCTCTTCACGGCGGGCACGGACCTGTGGGCGCGCTCGATCCAACAGAATCCCGAGAGCGTGACCGTGCATGAGGCCGGCCACCAGTTCTGGTACGGGCTCGTGGGCAACAACGAGTTCGAAGCCGGTTGGTTGGATGAAGGGTTCAATACCTTCACACAGAACGATGCGCTGTGGTTGCGCTATGGCCCGAGTGCGCGCACCACCAGCTACGCAGGTCTGCACTACGACGGTGTTGCACTGGTCGGTGTGCAGTCGCCGCTGCCCAAGGTCTATGGCCTTGATGTGGTCCCAGCGACCGATGTGTTGCGCTGGTGGCGCGACCAACCGCTGTTGTCCTTCTCGCGCTCGCGCGTCGATCAACGGCATAGCGAACGCAACGGCTACTTGTTGGATCCTGATACGGATCAGGTCGATTGTCACGGATGGCTGTACGCCAACAGCACGAGCTACCGCGTCAACAGCTATCGTCGTACAGCGAATGCTCTGCGTTCGTTGGAAGGTTTGGTCGGCAGTGATCGCTTCCTGCGTGGCATGCGCAAGTACAGCGAGGAATGGCGCTACAACCACCCGTATCCGGACGATTTTTTCCGCACCTTCCAGCAAGGTGCTGAGGTTGATGTGCAGTGGTACTTCGACCAAGCATTTCGCTCGACGGCTACGGTGGATTGGCAGGTGTCTGTCAGCGAGACGCAAGTCAAAGCAGTGCGTGGATGGGTGCCGGATGCGCAAGGGAACTTTACACCTGCACCCAAGAGCACCGAGGGCACCGCGCAGTGGCGCCCGGACATCTTGATCAAGCGCAAGGGTGAGCTGCTTCTGCCGTTGGAGGTAGAAGTGCGTTGGGCCGATGGTCATGTGGTGCGTCGGGCGTGGACGCGCGATGACCAGATGCGTTCGACATGGTGGAAGCCCTTCAAGCCAGACGAGACACGCACTGCCAAGTTGGAGTCCGTGGTGTTGGATCCAGATCGTCGCTGGACCTTTGATACGAACTTGGCCAACAACGCTTGGTACGCAGAGAAGGACACGGCCACGCCATGGCGCCATGCGGAGCGTACTTGGGCGCACTGGACCAATGTGTTGCATTGGATCGGAGGCATCGGTGGTTGAGCACATGCACGGAACTCCGCCGGTGAGTGACTGGAGCGCACTGGAGCCGGAACATGCGCCGCGCAGCGTGGTGCTGGATGCACTACGCGGTGCTGTCTCACGCCCTCCGGTGTGGGCTTCAATCGTGTTGGTGCAAGCCCTGATTGCCTTGGCACCTGCGTTGGTGGTGCAGGATTGGTTGCGTGATGTCTTGGGGTCTGCGTACCTCAGCGGCAGTCAATACGCGGATCTCGATGCGCTCTTCCGACATGATCATCGTGCAGGCTTGAGCGCACTCGATAGCACGCTGAATGTCCTTGGCGCGTGGCTCGGGGTGTTGGTGATTCTCTTGGGGTGCTTTACAGCTGGTGGCTGGCTGCAGGTGTACCTGCAGCGCACAGAGGGTGAATCCTTCCGCCGCTTCTGCTTTGGCGGTGCGCGCTGGTTCTGGCGCTTTGTGCGCGTCGCTGGCGTCAGCCTCGTGTGCATGGGGCTGGTCACTTGGTTGGTGCGCGGCGCGGCTTGGAACCATGTGGTGTTGTCCGGTTTACTTGGCATTCCCGGCAACGATTGGTCGAGCCTCGAAACGCTCGGCAGCGAAGCCACTGCGTGGAAGCTGCGGCTGGCGCAGGATGTGGTTCACGCCTTGGGCGTAGCGATGGTGTTGGCGTGGGGTGATTGGACGCGCACGCGCATGGCCTTGTTGGACACACACAGCGCTATCTGGGCTGGCTTGTGCACGCTGTGGACCATGGCCCGGCATCCGTGGCGTACCTTGGGCACTTCAGCCACCTTCCTCGTCGTCGAAGCGGCCCTCGTGTGGATGTTGGGCTTGCTGGTGCGCAGCTTGGACGGCGCTGTCCAGCGCACCGGTACTTGGTGGCCCGTGGTGGTGATGGCTGCGTTGACGCTGGGAGTGTTGGCCGTGCGCATCATCCTGCGCGGTGCGCGCTACCACGCCGCTGTCCAGATTTCACGACAGGTGGTGACGCCCATTGCGCGTCCCGACCCGTGGAAAGACACAGTAGGTGGCCCTGGTGGGCCGCGCTATCCCATCGGTGGCGATGACCACCTGGTGCAGATCTAGTCGCGCCTAGGTCGAGCGCAGCGTCAGCACCGGCCAGCCACGCTCCTGCGCGGCCGCTTGCAGCACGGGATCGGGGTCTACACACACGGGATGCGAGACACGCGACAGCAAAGGCAAGTCGTTGTGCGAGTCGCTGTAGAACCAGACCTCCCCAGCGTGGTCCAAGCCGAAGCCGCGGGCTGCTAACCACTCGTCTACGCGCGCAATCTTGCCTTCACGAAAGCACGGTTGGCCGTGCAGGCGACCGGTGTAGCGCTCGCCCGCGCGTTCCAGCCGCGTAGCGATCAGCTCCGTGATGCCGAGACCTTCCGCAATGCGCCCCGACAAGAAGTCGTTGGTCGCGGTGACCAACGCCACCTCATAGCCTGCAGCACGGCGCTGTTCGACCAGCTCTACACCGCGCGGCTTCAAGCGCGGTGCTGCTCGCGTTGCGTACCAGTCTTCACGCCACGCCTGCAGTGTATGCGGTTCCAAGCGCACAAACGGAGCCAGGTAGGTGGCGAGGAACTTGGCCAAGTCCAAACGCCCCAGTTGGTAGTCGCGGTGGAAGCCGCGCGTGACTTCTGCATCACTTTCGCCGCGTTCGGCGAGGTATTCGCTCCACAGCAGGTCGCTGACGCCATCGAGCAGCGTCTCATCGAGATCGAACAGGGCTACGCGCATAGAGGCGGAAGAGGATAGCGTTACTATGGCGGCGTGCTGGACCTCATCCTTCTCGTTGTGGGGCTGCTACAGCAGCCTGCTGTCATGGATCCGCCGGCCAAGGCTGGCTTGGGTGCCGCCTTTCACGCTGGTCGCCGCGCGGCCTTGGTGACCGAGCTGCGCAAACAGACTCCTGAGGGCAGTGTGCTGGTGCGCGGGTTGCCGGAAACGCGCGGCTACACCAAGTTCCAGCAAGACAAGACTTTTTGGTACCTGACCGGTGTCGAGAGCCCCAACGCAGCATTGCTGGTGGATGTGAAGACCGGCGGGACCACGCTGTACCTGCCCAAGCATTCGTCTGGCAAGGAGCAGTGGGACGGCGAGCAGTGGGATGCATCGGACGAGTGGGTGCGCGCCATCACCGGCATTGAGGCTGTCAAAGAAACCGGACAGCTCGATGTTGACCTTAAAGCGCGTGTTGCCCAAGCCAAGACCGTTTGGATCAGCAAAGAACCGTGGATCGCTGTCGCCGGATGTTTTGATCGTGCGCGCCCGCATGATCATGCCCAGGCTCGCGATCCGCTTGATGGTCGACCCAGCCGCGAGGATGCGCTGGCTGCACGACTGCAGGAGCGTTACGGCGCGGATGTGCGCGATTGCCAAGGTGTGTTGGCTGAGTTGCGCCGCATCAAGACCCCTGAAGAGATGCTGGCCTTGCGCCGCGCCAGCACGGTCGGCGCCTTGTCGATGCTGGAAGCGATTCGTTCCTCCAAGCCCGGTGTAGGCGAATGGGAGCTGGAGGCCGTCATGTCCTTTGTGCATCGCCGCGAAGGCGCAGCGGGCCCCGGCTATCACGGCATTGTCGGTTGTGGGCCGAATGCGTTGGTGTTGCACTACAGCGAAGTGCGTCGCGAAGCGCGCGCAGGCGAAATGCTGTTGCTCGACTATGCGCCCGAGTTCGACAAGTACGTCAGCGACATCACGCGCAGTTGGCCGGTGGATGGCAGATGGACGCCGCGCATGATCGAGCTTTACGACGCAGTGCTCGCGGCTCAAGAAGCAGGCATCGCCGCCGTGCGTCCGGGGCGCACCATGCGCGACATCGAGGCTGCGTGCCGCAAGGTGTTGGCCGAGCGTGGTGTATTGGAGCTGTTGCCGCACGGCACCTGCCACTATGTAGGCATGGAGGTGCATGATGTGGGCGACGGAGCCAAGCCGTTGGAGCCCGGCGTGGTCTTCACTATCGAGCCTGGTGTCTACGAAGCGGCGACACGGATCGGCATTCGCATCGAAGATGTGGTGCTCGTGACTGCGGATGGCTGTGAAGTCCTCTCGCACGCCGTGCCTAAAGACCGCGCCAGCCTCACCAAGCTCCAAGCGGAAGAGGGGATCTTGGATCGCTTACCGAAGCGTCTGTACCCCGCCGAGGGCTGGCGCTAAACTGTTCGCCCTCATGGCTTCCATCAAGGAACTCCAAGCACGCGCAGCCGAACTTCAAAGCCGCTTCGAGCAGCTGAAGGAGTCTCTTTGACTACGCCAAGGCCGATCGACGCGTAGCCGAACTTGAGGCGCAGCAGAATGACCCGGACTTCTGGAACAACCCCGATCGGGCCCAGAGGACGGTGGCCGAACTGAAGGATGTGCGCTCCATTGTCGAACCACTGCGCGACATTGCCCGCGGCTATGAAGAGCTGGAGTTGCTGGCCGAGATGGCGGCAGAGGATCCGGCTGCGGTGACCGAGATGGAGTCGACGGTGTTGCGCATGGAGCAGCATGTCGAACAGCTCGACTTCCGCGTCATGCTTGGTGGATCGAACGATCGCTGCGGCGCGTATGTGCAGTTCACGCCTGGCGCGGGCGGTATTGATGCCGCTGACTGGGCTGGATTGTTGCTGCGCATGTATGTGCGTTGGGCCGAACGCCGCGGCTACAAGGTCACCGAGGTCGAGCGTGTGCTCGATGATGATGGCGGCATCAAGTCAGCCATCATCGAGATCGAGGGTGACTACGCTTTCGGCCGTTTGAAGGCTGAAAACGGAGTGCATCGCTTGGTGCGCATCAGCCCGTTCGATGCGCAAGCCCGTCGTCAAACAGCCTTCGCCAGCGTCGATGTCACGCCGCTTCTGGATGACTCAATCAAGATCGAGATCAAGGAAAGCGACTGCGAGATCGAGACCATGCGTTCGGGTGGTGCCGGTGGCCAGAACGTCAACAAGGTCGAGACCGCGGTGCGCTTGCGGCACATCCCGTCTGGCATCGTGATTCGCAGCCAGACCCAGCGTTCGCAGTTGAAGAACAAGGAACTGGCCTTCCGCTTGTTGCAGGCCAAGTTGATGCAGCTGGAAGAAGCCAAGCGCGAGGCGGAGAACCTTGCCATTCGCGGTCAGCAGGCCGAGATCAGCTTCGGCAGCCAGATTCGCTCCTATGTGATGCATCCGTACCAGATGGTCAAGGATCACCGCACGGAGCACGAAACAGGCAACATCAACGCTGTGCTGGATGGGGATCTGGACCCGTTCATCGAGGCGTACCTGCGCAGTCGCAGCGGCGCCGTCAAGAAAACCTGACATTTTGCTATGGTCAATCCGCATCCGCACTTTGACGACAAGGGCACTTTGGATTGGCAGACGCGCTACGCCGAGGCTCTGGCCGCGGCCAAAGCGCAGGGCAAGCTGGTCTTCATCGAGCTTGGCCGCTTGCAGTGCTCGCAGTGCAGGACGCTGGTCCAGAACATCGTCACGCGCCCTGACATCGCGCCGGTGCTGCAACAGCACTACATCGCTCTCGCTGCGGATGCCGACGACAGCGAAGACGAAGTCATCGACCTCGCAGGCAATCTTGACGACGCCTACATGCTGCCCTTCGTCATGTTCTGTGACGCGAACGGCGCGTTCTTGGGCGGCTCGTCAGGTCAGGTCAACCCGCTCAGTTTCGCCAACACCGTCAAAAAGCTCGCTGGACTCTCCTCATGAGCACACTGCATCCGGTACGCCGCGCTCTCGTTAGTGTTTCCGACAAAGCTGGCATCGAAGACTTCGCACGCGGTCTGGTGGCGTGTGGTGTTCAGCTCCTTTCGACCGGCGGTACCTACGCGGCTCTCAAGAAGGCCGGCGTGCCGGTGACGGAAGTCAGCGAGCACACAGGCTTCCCGGAGATGATGGACGGGCGCGTCAAGACGCTGCACCCCAAGATCCACGGCGGGATTCTTGCGTTGCGCGATGATGCAGGTCATGTGGGCTCGATGAAGGAGCATGCCATCGCGGGCATCGACCTGGTGTGCGTGAACCTCTATCCGTTCGAGGCCACGATTGCGAAGGCGGGCTGCACGCGCGAGCACGCCATCGAGAACATCGACATTGGCGGGCCCTCCATGGTGCGTTCTGCGGCCAAGAACCATCGCTTTGTCGCCATCGTGACGGACCCTGCGGACTATGCAGTGGTGCTCGACGAGATGTCCCAGCACAACGGTTGTGTCACCGAAGCAACCAAGCGTCGTCTCGCGGGCAAGGCGTTTGCGTTGACCGCGCGCTATGACGCCTTGATCGCCGAGTGGATGCAGAAGGACCTTGCCACCGCGGGTCTCGCCGAGTCGAAGTGGCCCGCGAGCTACGCCCTCGCCGGTCGCAAGGTGTCGGAGCTGCGCTACGGCGAGAATCCGCATCAAACCGCTGCTTTCTATGCGCTGGGCGGACGCAATGAGCCTTCGCTCGCGACCGCCGAAGTGCTCGGTGGCAAGCAGCTCTCGTACAACAACCTCGTCGACCTTGATGCCGCGCTTGCGCTGGCGAAAGAGTTCGACGAGCCCTTCGTCGCGGTGCTCAAGCACAACAACCCCTGCGGTGCAGCAGCTGGCGCCACTATCCTCGAAGCGCTCTCTGGTGCGTGGGATGGCGACCCGGTGTCGGCCTTTGGTTCGGTGCTGGCGTTCACGCGCACACTCGATCTCGCATGTGCCGAGTACCTCGTGTCGGGCAACCGCTTCGTCGAGGCCATCGTCGCACCTGGTTACGACGAGGAAGCTCTCAAGCTGCTGACCGAGAAGCCCAAGTGGGGCAAGAATGTGCGCTTGTTGGTGTGCCCGTTCCCGCAAGCCGCGCGTGATGCGCGCGATGTAGAGGTCAAGAAGCTCGTTGGTGGGTTCTTGTTGCAGGACCGCGACTTGATGGCCGCCGGCGAAGGCGAGTGCAAGGTGGTGACCAAGCGTGCGCCCGGCTCGGAAGAGCTGGCTGCGTTGCTCTTTGCGAACAAGGTCTGCAAGCATGTGAAGAGCAATGCCATCGTGCTCGCCAAGGGCACGCGCGTGCTGGGTGTCGGTGCGGGCCAGATGAGTCGCGTCGACAGCGTCCACATGGCGATCCGCAAGGCCGGTGATGCGGTCAAGGGTGCCGTGGTGGCCTCTGATGCGTTCTTCCCGTTTGCTGATGGCCCCGAGTTGGCTTTGAAGGCGGGTTGCACCGCGATCCTGCAACCCGGTGGTTCTCTGCGCGATGCAGAGACGATCGCTGCTGTCGATGCGCACCAGGCCGCCATGGTGTTCACTGGCTTGCGCCACTTCCGGCACTGATCGTGAAGCTGCTGACTGCCTGTGGTGTGGCTCTGCTGCTGGGTTGGGGCACGGCGAGTTGCCATGCGCCTTCATCAGATGGGCGACACGAGCACGCTGCTGTACTCCGTGCGGTAGAGCAACTCTACGCGTCCTTTTGTTTTGACGCCGGTGGTCAAGCCGATTGGACAACCATGCAGGCGCTCTGCCATCCCGAGGCGCAGTTTGTGGCCCCTTACGCGCTGGGGGCAGAGCCCCAAGTTACGCGTTGGCCCCAATTTCAAGCTGAGTTCCAAGCCTACATCGCCAGCGCACCGCACGGAGTACATGAGCGCATCGTCCACACGCGCATCGATAGCTACGGCACGATTGCCCAGGCCTTCGTCACCTTTGAGGCCTTTGTGCCCGCAACTGGGGCACTCACGGGTCGCGGAGTGGACAGCATCCAGTTTGTACTCGCAGGCGACGAGTGGAAGGTCCTGTCGTTCAGTACACAATACGAGACAAGCGCACTGCCCTTGCCGCATCGCTAGCGCAGATCGATTTCAAAGCCGACGCCAGCAGAGCTGGCCACCCACGCGGTGATGGACCAGTCTTCGAGTTGCAGCACTTCCGCTGTGTCCGAGCTGTGCGTTGGTGTCTTGAACAAGCGCCACGAAGCCAGTTGGCGATTCTGTCCGGGCTCCACCATCGGCACGCTCCGTCCCTTGCTTGGGCGAGGACTCGGTGCAGCAAGCGTGTGCGTCAAACGCGCTGGCAGGCTCAGTGTGTCGTCGCGACCTAGGGCATGTGCCCACAGACCCGTCCAGCGATTGCCTTCCTTGGTCATGTGCGCTGTGTCGATCACGAGCGACTCGGAAGCAGAGATGCCGCGCAGCTCGCCGGTCGCGAGATCGAGTTCCACACAGGCGTCCTCACCCACACCTACGCCCAGGTGTGGACGCACTCGCGATCCAAGATGTACGAGTCAGTGAAGACCCACGGTTGGAACCGGATGACTAGCCCAATCAGTGCACTCTTCATGCAATGCAGCTACACAATCCCAGCCGGTGACCCAGCCGCGCAGTAGACGTCACTGCATGACCAACCATTCAGGTGTCCCAAGGTCGTCGGGCCGATAGCGGGCTGTGATGCGCTTCTGATCGCCACCAGTGAAGATGCCTGCGGTGTCACGATCCAGCCAATCCACCGTCTCTGCGGTAGATGTGGCGCGGCGAATCGCAGCTACTTGGGCCTTAGGCACGCACACGTGGAGTGCTTCGGTTTTGTTGGAAATCTCGAGCTTTTCGTTACCTGTCGCAGCTGAGGCGATCAGGATGTGAACGCGCCCGTTGTGGGATGCCAGCTCAACGAAGCGCTCCCCAATCGCACGACTGTCGTTGTCTAGTCAACTGCCTACGATGGGCAAGCATTCGAGAGGCGCATGTACACCAGCAGCGTCAGACCCAACAGACACCTGAGCCGATCACTCCTCATGGATGTGCACCTCAAAGCGGCCCGTGGAGTCGGCCGCACCGCGGTACATGCCTTCGGAGTTGTAGGGCATGGCGATGCGGCCATCGCGGTCTACCGCGATCACTCCGCCATCATCGGGCTGTAAAGTATGCTGGACGAGGCCATCGGTGGCTTCCTGCAGACTCTGACCGCCGTACTCCATGCGCGCGGCAATCGTGCGTGCCACTGCGTGTCGGATGAACTGCTCGCCAGTGCCGGTGCCGCTGACCGCAACGCGTGCATCGGCCCAGTTGCCTGCGCCAATGATGGGCGTGTCGCCCACGCGTCCCCAGCGCTTGCCCGTCAGGCCGCCGGTGCTGGTGGCGGCTGCGAGATGACCTTGTGCATCACGCACCACGCAGCCTACGGTGCCGTAGGTGTGCACGGACTTTGCCAAGCCTGCAGCGCGTTCGCGCAGCACTTCTTCCAACACTTTGCGCCGATGTTCGGTGTCAAACCAAGTGTTGGGCACACGTTCAACACCCATCAGAGTCGCGAACTGTTCCGCACCTTCACCCATCAACAGCACATGCTTGGTGCGTTGCATGACCAAGCGCGCCAGAGAGACAGGATTCTTGACTGTGCGCACTCCTGCGACGGCACCGCAGCTCAGAGTCGCACCGTCCATGATGGAGGCGTCGAGCTCGTGCTCACCCTTCTCATTGAAGACGGCACCCTTGCCAGCGTTGAAGTGTGGGTTGTCCTCCAAGATGCGGACAACGGCTTCACACACATCCATGGCACTTGCGCCATTGGCGAGCATGGTTTGCCCATGGCGCAACGCGATCTCTAGTGCGGCCTTGTGTTCCGCGAGTTGCTCTGCTGGCGCCTCTCGTGCGATGGTGCCTGCACCGCCGTGGATCGCAATGGCCCACTGTACCGGTGCCTTGCTTTGGTTGGCGACGCAGCTCCACAAGCCGAGCGCGAGACTCAGGACTAGCAACGCACAGGTGCTACGCGACATCCAGGATGCTCCTACAGGTCAGCTGTCTACGACAGGATGGGCCTCACGATGCGCCCATGCACATCGGTCAAGCGGTAGTGACGGCCTTGGAACATCCAAGTCAGTCGTTCGTGATCGATACCCAAGAGGTGCAGCAGCGTGGCGTGCAAGTCATGCACATGCACACCGTCTTGGACGATGTTGTACGAGAAGTCGTCGGTGGCACCATGGACCATGCCGCCACGCACACCGCCGCCCGCAAGCCACATGCTGAAGCAGCGCGGGTGGTGGTCGCGCCCGTAGTCGCTGGCTGTCATACGGCCTTGACAGTAGGTTGTACGACCAAACTCGCCGCCCCAGACCACCAGAGTCTCGTCCAGCAAGCCACGCTCTGCCAGGTCCGCAACGAGTGCCGCAGCAGCTTGATCCGTCTGGCGGCATTGGTGGCTTATGCCCGCGGGCAATCCTCCGTGTTGGTCCCAACCTTGGTGGAACAACTGGACAAAGCGCACGCCACGTTCGACGAGTCGCCGGGCCAACAAGCAGTTGGCCGCAAAGGTGCCTGGGTCACGCGACCCAGCCCCATAGCGTTCAAAGGTGGCGTCCGATTCACCTGACAGGCTGGTGGCTTCGGGCACGCTGGTCTGCATGCGGAATGCGAGCTCTGCCTGAGCCAAGCGTGCATCGATATCCGGGTCGCCCTCGCGCTCGCTCGCAGCCCGCGACAGGCCGCCCAACGCATCCAACATGGCGCGTCGATCGCTGGGCAGGCTGCCTTCCGGGTCATTGAGGTACAGCACCGCGTCCTTGCCGGAGCGGAATCGCACTCCTTGGTGTTCGCTGGGCAAGAAGCCACTGCCCCACAGGCGTGAGTACAGCGGTTGATCGCGCGATGCATCTTTGGAGACGAGCACCACAAAGGTCGGCAGGTTCGCATTCATCGAACCCAGCCCATAGGAAAGCCAAGCACCCATGGACGGACGACCAGCGATGGGCGAGCCCGAACAGAAAAAGGTGATGGCCGGATCGTGATTGATCGCTTCGGTGTGCACCGCACGCAGCACGCACAGGTGTTCTGCAACCTTGGCTGTGTGCGGCAGCAGTTCGCTGTACTCGATGCCAGTCTTGGGCTCGCGCACAAAGTTCGCGAAGGACGCAGCGATCGGCAACACAGCTTGATTGCCGCTCATGCCCGTCAAGCGTTGCCCTGAGCGCACGCTGTCGGGCAGCGGTTGTCCATGCATGCCGCGCAGCAGCGGCTTGGGGTCCAGTGTTTCGAACTGCGAGGGGCCACCTGCTTGGAACAGGTAGATCACACGCTTGGCCTTGGGTGCGCGTGGAGCGATGTCGGTTGCGCTCGTTTGTCCACGCACGAGTTGATGCAGGGCCAAGGCGCCCAGTCCAAAGCCCGCACCACGCAACAGACTACGGCGCGAGGGCAACTGGCCGTGTTGCTGGCTGTGATCGGTCATCGCACCACCAAGGCGCCATCACTGGCATAGAGGGTGCTGCACGCCAACACCAAGGCCGCCAACTCTGCATCCTCTGCGCCGCACAGCTTGGCTGCATCCGGCAGAGCCGTGGCAAAGCGCGCGGTTTGCGTCTGCACCAACTCGCTCAACGCTCCAAGCTCCGCAGCGTTGGGTTCCGTCGTGCACACGAGTCTGTACAAGCGTTCGATGCGCGCAGGCGTTGTGTGCGCTTCGCGCATGACGCGCCGTGCGGTAGCGCGCGCTGTGTCCAAGTACACGCGATCGTTGAAGATGGTCAAGGACTGCAACGGAGTTGTTGTCACGCTGCGCCGTGCGACACAGGCTTCGCGCGGGCCAGCATCCCACACACTCATGTTCGGCGGCGGCACTGTGCGCTTGCGATAGGTGTACAGCGCGCGGCGCCGTGCGTCAGTCCCCATGTCCGGCACATAGTTGCCAATCTGGCCTGCTTCATGCCAAAGCCCTTCGGGCTGCCAAGGCTTCGATGAAGGCCCACCCCAGCGGTCGTTGCGTTGCCCCGATGCTTCCAGCGCGAGGTCGCGCAACATCTCGGCACTCACGCGTGTGGCTGGCCCGCGCGACCATGCTGCATTGAGCGGATCGAGCGCACGCTTGGCGGCGCTGGCACGCGAGCTTTGCCGGAAGGTAGAGCTCATCACCAAGCGCTTGAGCAGATACCGGTTGTTCCAGCGTTGTTCAGCCACGCCCGCTCCTGTGGCAAATTCGACTGCAAGCTGATCGAGCACGCGTTGCAACTTGGGGGCATTGCCTTGCACGCCAAAGTTCTCCGGTGTGTCGACGAGGCCTGTGCCGAAGACTTGCATCCAGAGGCGATTGACTTGCACACGCGCAGTCAGCGGATGGCGTGGGTCCAGCAACCAGCGCGTTAGACCCATGCGGTTCTTGGGCAGAGCGTCGTCGTACGGCAACACCGCAGGCACAGCACCCGGCTGCACCGGTTGCGCTGTGTCAGGTTGGTCATAGGCTCCACGCCGCAACACATAGGTAGGCCGCGCCCATGGCGAATCCTGCATGCACACAAACGCAGGGATCGCATCGAGATGCAGCGCGAGTGCGCGTTGTGCTGTGCGCCAGGCCTCGCGTGCGCTAACCACACTGGCATCGTGGTTCACCGCGTGTTGCAAACGCATGTCGGCGGACATCGGCTCAAGTCTGATCCCGTCGGCACCTGCAACAAGCTGGACCTCAGCCTGTGTCAATGCCCGCCGCCACACACGCAGCTCGTCGAGCTGCCCGTTGCGAAAGCCCATCCCACGCGAGCGTGAACCCACTTCGAGTGCATGGCCTGCAAGAGGTCCATCCAGGTGATCGCGCACAACTTGTGTGTCGGCGAGTGCACCATTCACATAGAGGCGCAAGCCCGATGCGCTCGAAGAGCCGTCATAGCTAGCGACCACATGGGTCCACTGCTCAAGCTCCAACGGTGCGCGCGTCTGAATGCTGGCGGCCGAGCCTGGCCAACGATGAATCGCGCTCCAGCGCACATGCCCGTCGACCAGCTCTAGCTCGATGCCCGATGCATCCGCGTCCTGTGTGTGGAAGCCCGATGCCTGCACGATGGCTGCGCGCACATTGCGCTCGCTTGGACGCATCCACAGCGACAGCGTGACGGGATCGTGGCGCCCAAAGTTGACTTGCTGTTCGAGCCAGACGCCACCATCGCCATCCAAGCGCAAGGCTTGGCCATGAGGGCTAGCCACCAACTCCACCGTGCCGAGCTGCTCGGGGCGATGCCGATCCAGATGAGCTGGCTTGCCATCGCGGACGGCATTGGGCGTGGTGCCGCTCTCCACCACATCGAAGGGGTAATGCGCAGCTGGTGTGGGCAACACGATCGCTGCTTCGTCAGGTGGCTGTACGCGCGCCAGGGCTTGGGTGCGCGTAGCAGACCAGAAGTCGGCTGCGGACTGCACTGCCGCCGCCAGTGTGCGCTCTTGCGCTTCCTGCTCGGGTGTAGCGAGACGCACGAACGGAGGCGGCGCATCGCCGGGCAAGGAGAAGGGCTTCAGTCCGTTCTCATCCAGCGCACCAAACATCGCAGCCAGCGCGTAGTAGTCGCGCATGGGCACTGGGTCGTACTTGTGGTCGTGGCAGCGCGCACAATCGAGCGTCAGGCCTAGAAACGCCGTGCCAAAGGTGCCCACACGATCAGCGATGGCTTCTTGCCGGAACTCTTCGGGGATCGAACCGCCTTCTTCGGTCGTGCGGTGCAAGCGCTGGAACGCCGTCGCTACACGATCGGCAACTGTCGCTTGTGGCTTGAGATCACCGGCTAGCACATCCGTGACGAACTGGTCATACGGCTTGTTGGTGCGCAGCGCCTCTAGCAACCAATCACGCCACGGCCATGTGAAGGCAGGCCCATCCGTCTGAAAGCCGTGCGTGTCTGCATAGCGCGCCAAGTCCAGCCACACACTCGCCATGTGCTCTGCTGCCGCGGGCGAAGCGAGCAACGCATCGACATATGCTTCGTAGGCTGCGTTGGTGGGATCGGCGGCAAAGGCGTCCGCCTGTTCCGGTGTAGGCGGCAACCCGGTAAGCACCATCGACACGCGTCGCACCAGCACACGCGGTTCCGCTTCGGGCTCGGGAGCCAGGCCTTGCGCCTCTAGCTGCGCTGTGATGAGCGTGTCGATCGGCTCGCGAGTCCAGCCTGCAGGTACAGCAGCCTGTGGAGCCACGAAGGCCCAGTGTCGCTGATAGACGGCGCCCTCTTCGATCCAGCGCACTAGCTTCTGGCGTTCGTCGTCGGCTAACGGCCGTTTGAGCGACGGCGGCGGCATGACCTCGTCGGGGTCTGTGCTGTGCAAGCGCCGCAGCAACTCACCACTTGCGAGTGCTTCGGCTGCGCCTTCCGCCGTATCCAAGCGCAACTCAGCCTTGCGTTGCGCCTCGTCCGGCCCGTGACAAGCAAAGCAACGATCGGACAGCAACGCGCGCACATCGCGGTTGTAGTCCAGCGGTTGGGCGCTCTGTGCGCCCGCTGTGGCGGCGGTGGCCGCCAACCCGATTGCCAGCCAGTGGAGCCTCACACCAGCACGATACCAGCACGCGGCGTTGATCGCTTGCCTCCGATCGGTGACACTCAGGTCAACCGGCACAACCAGCCAACCCATCACACACCTGACGATGTCCTTCGACCAGCAGTTCACCAAGGTACTCACTCAAGACGGCTTCCTCGCGGCTCTCGACCAGAGCGGCGGCAGCACCCCGAAGGCGTTGCGCCTGTACGGCGTGCCGGAGACCGCCTATCAAGGCGAAGAAGAGATGTACGGCAAGGTGCATGAGATGCGCACGCGCATCATCACCTCACCGGCCTTCAACGGCGATCGCATCTTGGGTGCGATCCTGTTTGAGAACACGATGGATCGCCAGATCCGCGGCAAAGGCTCTGCACAGTACTTGTGGCAAGAGAAGCGCGTGGTGCCGTTCCTCAAAGTCGACAAGGGTCTCGCCGCGGAGGCCGAAGGCGTCCAGTTGATGAAGGACATGCCCGGCCTCGATGCGTTGCTGGAGCGCGCCGAAGCGAACGGTGTCTTCGGCACGAAGATGCGCTCGGTCATCAAGCAGGCCAACAAGAGCGGGATCGCCAAGGTGGTTGCCCAACAGTTCGAGTTCGGCTTGCGCATCGTCGATGCAGGCCTCGTTCCGATCATTGAGCCTGAGGTCGACATTGAATGCCCCGACAAGGCCGCAGCCGAAGGCCTGCTCGAAGATGCGTTGATGGCGCATCTCGATGATCTTGAGCCGCATCAAACCGTGATGCTCAAGCTCACGCTGCCGGAAGTGGACAACTTCTACATGCGCTTGATCGAGCACCCCAATGTGGTGCGCGTGGTGGCGTTGTCTGGTGGCTACAGCCGTACCAAGAGCAACCAGCGCTTGGCACGCAACGAAGGCTTGATCGCCAGCTTCAGCCGCGCCTTGTCGGAGGGGCTGTCGGCGCAACAGTCGGATGATGAGTTCGACTACCTGCTAGACGAAGCCATCCAGAGCATCTTCGAAGCGTCCTGCACCTGAGACGCTGCGCGTAGGTCTGTCTGCGCACTATGGCGCCGCGTGCCTAGGGTCAAGTCGACTGGACATGGCCCCTGTCACGCGGCGCTATCATTGTGCGCATGCTCAGAAAGATCTTGCTGATCGCGCTCGTGCTGCTGGCCCTCGCCCTCCTTGTGGGGTTGGCGCTGCCTACCGCGTACACCGTCGAGTCGCGCGTGCAGATTGCTGCACCGGCGGCGCGTGTGCATGAGCGCGTTGGTGACTTGCGACGCTGGCCCGAATGGACCAGTTGGTCTGAGGCTTCGCCGCAGATGGTGATCGAGTATGGAGCTCAGACCACCGGTGTGGGTGCTATGCAGCGTTGGAAGGATGACAGCGGCGAAGGTCGCTTGGTCTTCACCCGTTGCGATGACACAGGAATCGCCTACGACATGGCGTTCGTGATGGGGGACGGCGAGTTACCTTCGCAAGGCGTGTTGCGTTACGAGGCCGTGGATGGAGGCACACAGGTCGTGTGGACCATGAAGGGCGACCTCGCCATTCCCGTGCTAGGCGGCTGGATGCGCTTGCTATTGCAGGGCGCCATGCAAAGTGATTTTGACAAGGGCCTAGCCAAGCTCAAACGCGTGGTGGAAGCTACTTAGTCGCTGCAGCTGTCTCTACACGCGGCCCTACCGGCTCAATGTCGGCGATGCCTTCATGCTCGAGCCAGTCGTAGACAGTCTCCAGCGGTGTGGCGAGCCCCATGTGCGGCACCACGGTCGGACGCACTGAGCCATGCGTGTAGATCTTGGTGAAGATGCCCACCAACTCGCGCGTGCGGCCGTTGTACACGCCTCCGCCTGAGTTGCCGATGTAGGTGGGCGCGCTGATCATCCAGTAGCGCAGCCCATCGACATGATGATGCGTATCCGAAAGCGTTCCTGCGGTCGGGATAGGATCGTTGCCCAAGGGGCAACCCACGGCCCACACCGGCTCGAACACTTGTGCGTGACGCAGCGTCTCGCGTGAGGCCAGACGCGCACCATGCGGCAGCGCCGTCGTCGTTTCCAGCGCTAGCAAGGCCACATCGAGATCCGCCTCCTTCTTCACAAGGCGTGCGGTGTGCGGTTGGATCGACCCATCACGCGCATACAGCGTCACCGGCACGATGGTCTCGCCTGTGTCGGGATCTGCGCTCAGGTCACGAATCACATGCCACGCCGTCAACACATGCGTGGTCCAGCTGCCGTCCGCATTGGCGCGTGAACGCAGCAACACACCCGAGCCTACCGACTCTTCGCCTGACACCTGGACCGTAGGGCCCAGCAGGTCGTTCCACAGTTCGTCGGTGCCTGTCTCGCGCGGGATAGCCTGTTCCAACCGCGCCAGTTGTGCTTGCGTTGCACGCGCATTGTCCGCGTGCGTGCGCATCCAGTTGTCCAGTTGCAGACGGCTGTTGCTCAGGTCTCCAGCCAAGGGCGCGACATGCGCCTCGATCGCTCGCGGTAGGTCGTCAACTAAGCGCGCGTTCTGCTTCTGCTCTGCGACCAGCTCGCTTTCCGTGCGCCGCAGCTCGGCTTCCAAGGTGCACAAGCGGCTCTCGATCTCCAGCCTGTTCGCACCGGCTGCTGTGGCTGCACGCAACTGTGCGATAGCCTCCTGCGAGCGCACGCGTAGTGCCTCCAGCTCTGCTTGCAACGCTTGTACTTCGGCGGGCGATGCGTGGCGCATCGTCTCCAGCTCCGCAAGCCGACCACGCAGGGTCTCTTGACGAGTCAGCAGCACGCTCACCGCCGTGAGCAGCACGCCCAACACCACTGCCTGCTTGTACATGGAGACCTAGCCCGTGCGGGGGATATGCGCCCTGCCCGGGCGCCCGCGACCCCTTTGTCTTCGTCGGCGGCAGGGCCGAGCGATAAGTCAAAGCAAGGAAATCGCAAATGACACAATGCGAAATCCTTTCCGCCTGCGGCTGTGCCCTCAGGGCAGCAGTTCGACCTTCACGATCCGGTCGCCCACCTCGATGCGTTGCAGGACCTCGAGGCCTTTGGTGACGGTCCCAAAGTTGGTGTAGCGCCCATCCAGATGCGGTGTTTCGCGTAGCGTAAAGAACACTTGACAGCCACCTGAGTCTGGGTCGTCGTTCCGAGGCATGCCTAGGGAACCCTCGACAAAGGGCCGCGGCGTAAACTCGGCTTTCAGCGTCTTGCCATCCCAAGTGATGCCTCCATTGCCGTCGCCCCGCGGGTCACCGCCTTGCACAACGAAGTTCGGAACGACGCGATGCAGTTGCAGTCCCTCATAGATTCCGCGTTGAGCCAAAACAGCGAAATTCCGCACATGCTGCGGGGTCTCTGCGCCATACAACTCAAGTTCGAGAGTGCCCCGCTCGGTCGTGATTCTCGCTCCAGATGGAAGCGGCTGGTTTGCGTCTGTACGCATGACCTCGGCCTGAGGACCAGCAGGCACAACCGTGACTCCATACTGCTGCTGCAAGGCCTTTGCAGCCTTGCGTCCGACGAAGGGACTGCGGTGATTCACAAGCTTCCGCAGAATCTGTTGTGCCTTGGGCGCCTGCGGAAACCTGACGGCCACATCCACCGCCAGTTGCGCCAGCTCGGCTACGATCCCCCCGTCTTCATCGCGGATGGCGGCCTGGACTGCGGCTAGATCCTCTGCAGTACCCGTCTTGACCAACACACCCATCGCCATCAGCCGCATTCCAGGGTCGGAGTGTTCTAGGAAGCGCACAGCAGCTTCGCGCGCTACAGGCTCCTCCCAAGTCGCCAAACCCTCCACAGCGGTCGTGCTGACGCGCAAGTCCGCGTCGTTTGCGAGCTGCAAGAGAATCGGTAGACCGTGACCGCAGGACAAGTGTCTTGCCGCGCGTGCCGCACCGGCGCGCACAATGGGAGATGGGTCTTGTTGCGCCACGACTACATAGGGCGCAGCTGCATCCGCCCATCCGGCACTGAGGGCCTCCAAGGCAGCCGCACGAACATTGTAGGAGCTGCTGAGGCGGGTCTCCTCGAAGACCGACAGAAGTGTGTCGAGCACGGACTGGTACACAGGGTACTGCTTGGCAGCCTGTCCCAGAGAGCCGAGTGCACCAAGCGTGCAGACCTGCAAGTTCGTGCTGTCTGCACGCACTTGTGCCCGCAGCAACGAGAGCAGTGCTAGGTCGGGGTTGGCCTGCAAAGTCAGCGCCGCTTCCTGTGCGACGCGCGGGTCTGGATCCTGCAAGGCGGACCTCAGCTGCGCACGCGAATGTTCGTCATGCGCTGAGTCGCGTAGCCCTTGAAGCGCAAAGATCCGCACGCGTTGGTCAGGGTAGTTGCATGCCTCAAGGCACACAGCCCGCAGTTCTGGATGGTGTGCGACAAGTTTGAGTCGGGCAACCGCGAACAGGACTCGCCAGAGCAATTCCGCGTCAGTGACCGCGCTAACGGGACCCATGCCTTGCGTGAATTGCAGGAAGTCCTCAATGGATGCTTCGCTGCCAACGACACGCAAGTCCATACGTCCTACCGCAATCGCTGCCGCCTGCTGCACGATAGGTTCGGGATCATGGAGGGCAGTAACTACGGCCTTGTAGCACTGTGCATCCGCGTACCTAGACAGCGACCCCACAGCAAGCGCACGGATCTCAGGCCGTGCATCGTGTAGAGCCACGATCAACGGATCTAGCTCGGGTGCTTGCCCCTCCTGCGCCGCCAGACCAAGTGCGAAAACCGACTCAGGGCTTGGCGTGGACTGCCCTGAACCTGCCCGACAACCCACCAGAAGTGTTGCGAACAGGAGTGTTTGGGCCGCGATCCATCTCATCGAAACATAGTAGCCACCAGCGGGCACTCTCCCCCGCAAACAGGGGGGAGAAGAACTTAGGTGTTCGGGGACACGCGCGCTCACCTGCTGCGTAGTTCGTAGGTAGTATCGTGCCATATGAGGTCCCAAGTTCCGGGGCGAATGATGCTTGGGGCGGTGGCTGCCTGCGTCGTTGCCGCCACATTGACCGTATGGATGGCCCTTAGTCAGCCGTCGATCGGTATGTCCCTAAGGTGGGATCACGAGCGCCAAACACTGCTCGCGGCTGACCTTGCTGTTGAGAGTTTGGCCGCGAAGGGTGGCGCCACTGGTCAGGACCAGGCGTTCGTCCTGGAACCCAACGACCTCATCGAAGAGTCCGATTTTCTTGACAGTTACGAGCAGGTAGCACGCTTTACCGAGCGCCAAACAGAGATTGTGCGCCGCTTGCAGGCCCCTGCAGTGCAGCTGCGCATCACGGAGGGGGACGGTACAGAAAGGAACCTACTGGTCTCAGCGCACAAACGGATGCTCGCTGATCTGCCCATCGAGTTCTGGTTGCAGATCTTCGTCGCAGGTGCGGCGTTCCTGATCGGCATGTGGGTCTGGACTTTGCGCCGCGGAGAGTGGGGCGCGCGCATGCTGGCACTGGCAGGCGTTTCGATTTGGCTCTTTGCCTCCGCGGCTGCCATCTACAGCACGCGGGAGCTTGCGATCCCTGGCTGGCAACACAGGGTGCTTTCGGCTCTAAATCACATTGGTGCGCTCACTTTCGGCGCCGCAATGATCTCTCTTTTCTTGCTCTATCCTCGGCAATTGATCGCGCCAAAGCGCTTGGTATGGCTGTTTGCGGGCGTTGCAGTCTGGCTTGTACTGGACATCACGCGTCTGGCGTCGGATCCAGCCACCGGCAACGCACTGCCCACGATGCTCGAGATGGGCGGGATTCTTGTGTGCATTGCCTGCCAATGGGTGGCAACTCGTGCCGACCCACGCGGGCGTGCAGCGCTGCGCTGGCTAGGGCTATCCGTCATCTTGGGTGCAGGCACATTCGTGGCGACTGTGATTGCACCGCTCTTGTTAGGAAACCTCCCGCCTATGCCTCAAGGCGTGGCTTTCCTGTTCTTCTTGCTGATCCATGTCGGTGTTGCGCTCGGTGTCGCTCGCTACCGCTTGTTTGAGTTGGATGAGTGGGCGTTTCGCCTGCTGTACTACACGCTAGCCCTGCTCATCATCGCGGGGCTTGATGCTGCCCTGGTCTATCTGCTGCACTTTGAGCAAGTTGCCTCACTCGGGCTAGCGGTAGTTGTCGTGGCCTTCGTTTGGTTCCCACTGCGCCAAAAACTGTGGGATCGCTTCGTTGTTCGGCGTCGAATGACGGATGAGGAGATGGTGCGTCGCGTCGTGGGCGTCACACTTGCGCCAGATCTCAACGAGCGTGAGCAGCGTTGGCGTGAGCTCCTACAACGGTTGTTCGATCCACTTGTCATTGCATCCGTAGTGCCTCCTGTTACAGGCGTGGAGGTCCGCGACGATGGCATGGAACTTGTCCTGCCACCTTGCTCTGGCTCGACAGCTCTGTCTTTGCGCAACCCATGGGGCGGTCGAGGGCTGTTTGGTCCAACACACCTTGCGCTTGCGCAGCAAATCACCGCGCTCGTGGGCACATTAGAAGCGAGTAGGGATGCTTACGATCGAGGGGTGCGAGAGGAGCGCCACCGTATCGCTGCAGACCTACATGACGATGTTGGCGCACGCTTGTTGACGACTCTGCATCGCGATGGATTGGATGCGACTAGGTCCATGATTCGTGAAGCACTGGCCGATGTTCGAGCCATCGCCTCAGGTCTACTTGGTGACTCGCGGAATCTGTCTTCCATTGCAGCGGACATGCGGTACGAGAGTGCCCAACGGCTAGAGGGTGCAGGCATCGACTTCGTGTGGTCTGCTGCAGGCCTTGATGAAGTGCTTGTGGGGCAACGGGTGTACCGTCACTTGGTTTCTGCGCACCGAGAGTTGTTGAGCAACAGCATTCGACACTCTGGTGCCAAGACGGTTGAGGTTGGACTGAGCCGTAGCGGTGACACTGTCGAGCTGACCGTTCGCGATGACGGCAAGGGGCTGCAGGAGGGCTATGTGGCAGGACACGGACTCATCAACATCCAGCGCCGTGCATTGACTGTTGGGGGCAGCGTCGTGTTGACCCCACATCCAGCAGGTGGGTTGCAAGTGCGTGTCTCTTTGCCTCTGCGGTAGCGTCCACTATGGAATCTAAAGACTGCCTCGTAGTGGAAGATCATCCCGATGTGCGTGCGTGGCTGTGCGCTTGCGTGTCGTCGATGTTCCCTACCTACCGAGTGCAAGGGTGCGCATCCTTGGCGGAGGCGTATCTCGCCTTACAACGCCTGCAAGATCCGGAAGGGCTGCTGTCCTTGGTGTTAGTAGACCTGGGCCTTCCCGATGGATCGGGCATCGACTTCATTCGCCAGATCAGTGCGCAATGTCCTGACGCTACATGTGTGGTCGTGACTGTGTACGAGGACGATGCTCATGTGTACGAATCGCTGGCTGCCGGGGCTCAGGGTTACCTGCTCAAGAGCGAATCACGAGAGGTGCTTGAGCGAAGCTTGGCCAGGATTGTTGCAGGTGAGCCACCGTTGTCGCCGTCGATTGCTCGGCGCATCATGGCGTACTTCCGCCAAAGTGAAGCGCGGAACGATCGTCAAGTGTCTTTGACGCCACGCGAGGTTGAGGTTTTGGCCTGTTTGGGGCGTGGTATGCGTGTGCGCGATGTGGCTCAGGAGCTAAACATCAGCAGCCACACCGTCGGCGATCATGTCAAGGCTCTCTATCGCAAGCTCAGCATTTCGACGCGTGCAGAGGCTGCACTAGAAGCTATGCGCCGCGGTCTCATCGAGCGTAATTCTTAGCACCGCCCCCCCCTCGTTCTCGGGATAGCGACTTGTGCCTCTCACGGATGGAATGAAGGCACATCAAGTCCCATCACCAAGAACATCAGACATCATGGAACGCAACCTAGCCTGGTTCTCTGCCGTCGGCGTCAGCATTGTGCTGGCCTTCACTGACTCTTCCGCTTATGCACAGAGTGCAAATGTGGTGATCACCCACCAAGGGCAGAACAACCCTATGTCCGAAGGCTTCTTCGGCGGGCCTACTGGCACCTTTGATTACACGGCCCCAGCGTTTCAAGGTGGGATTGGTCCAGTGACCGTTGCTGGAACTCCGGCGTGGCGCGTGTTCGATGTCGTACAAGCTCCGAACTATTTGTCGAACGCGACGACGTACGAGTACCTACCTACGACGGGCGGTGCTGCAACACCGACTAACGGGCAAGATTGGCTCATGTCAGCGCATGTCGATCCGTTCCCCGTCGACGTGGTGAATCCGGGTTGCCCGGCGTGCACTCGCTACAACGCCATGATGACTGTGCGGTCCTGGGTCACGGGGACATCGGTTCCTGTCGGCAACTACTACGCCGTGGCGTTCGAGGAGCAGCTCGACGGAACGGCGCTCATCAGTTGGGAGTTGCTCTCGAACAACACCTTTGCCCGTACCGCCGTTGCCCCTGCAGGGTTCATCTGGGTCGAGATGCTGCATGACAGCGGAACCAATCGGGTTGGCTTGTATGTGAACGGAGTCTTGTACGACGACAACGTTGCACCGCTGTACGCCTCGATGGTGGATAACCGTGTAACCTTCGGGGACCACCAGTTCGCTTCTGCCGGACAAGGCGGGGCCGATTGGGCTACGGTGCGGTTTGAGCGTGGGCCTGATCCGATTGTGCTGCAAGGCGCGGGCTGTGGTTCGAGTTCCTTTTGTGTGCCCACTGCAAACAGTGCGTCTAGCGGCGCCCAGATGAACAGAACGGGGACTACATCGATTGGTGCCAACAACCTGCGACTCTTTATTTCGGGTCTGCCCACATTCAAACCGGGCGCGGTGTATCTAGGGGCTGCTCAGGCGGCGATCCCGTTTGGTAATGGCACCTTGTGCATTGGGTCCCCTCAACGCTTGCAGCTGGTGACATCTACCTCGGTGGGCACGGTGGACTTCGGTGTCAATCTGCCCAATCCGGCTCTGGGCCTAACTGCTGGCACAACGAGCAGCTTCCAGTATGTGTTCCGTGACCCTGCCGCTGGTGGGGCGCGGTTCAATACCAGTTCGGCGCTATCTGTGACCTTCTGTCCCTGATTGCAGCGGGGTAGAGTGTCTGGTTGCAGGCACCACCCCCATGGCAATCGCATCCATCCCCGAAGTGCTGGCTGACCTCAAGGCCGGCAAGATGATCATCCTCGTTGATGACCCCGGTCGTGAAAACGAGGGTGATCTGGCGATGCTTGCCGAATACTGCACGCCGGAGGCGATCAACTTCATGGCACGCGAAGGCCGTGGGTTGATCTGCATGCCGCTGTCGAGCGAGATCTGCGACACGCTCGAGCTGCAGCCGCAAGTGCCGACGAACACCAACAAGATGGGTACCGGCTTCACGGTCTCCATCGAGGCCGCCAGCGGTGTGACGACCGGCATCAGCGCCAAGGATCGTGCCCACACCATTCGCGTCGCGGCCGCACCCGGTGCCAAGGCCGCGGATCTTGCGCGTCCTGGTCACGTTTTCCCGTTGCGCGCCCGCGAAGGTGGTGTGTTGGTGCGCGGTGGTCAAACCGAAGGCATTGTCGATCTCGCCATGTTGTGCGGCGCACGCCCCGCGGGAGTGATCTGCGAGATCATGAACGATGACGGCACGATGTCGCGCATGGGCGACCTCGAAGCCTTTGCCGCGAAACACGCGCTGAAAATCTGCACGATTGAAGCCCTGATCGCGTGGCGTCGCCAGCACGAGCGCCTTGTCGAGCCGATCGAGATGGACCTGCCGTTGCCCACGCGCTTTGGCACCTTCCAAGCGCATCTCTTCCGCTCGAAGATCGACGGCAAGGAGCACATGGCCTTGTCCGTGGGCTTGGGTGAAGCGGGCCCCGATGGACCGCGTGCGCCTATCGACGCGACGGTCGCCGTGCGTGTGCACAGCGAATGCTTGACCGGTGATGTCTTTCATTCGTTGCGCTGCGACTGCGGACCGCAGTTGGACGCCGCCCTTGAGATGCTCGGCAAAGAACCGCATGGCGTGCTCGTCTACATGCGCCAAGAAGGCCGCGGCATCGGCCTGCAGAACAAGATGAAGGCGTATCGCCTGCAAGACACAGGTCTGGACACTGTGGAGGCCAATGAGAAGTTGGGCTTCCCCGCTGACTTGCGCGAGTACGGGTTGGGCGCACAGATCCTGCAGTACTTGGGGGTGCGGCGGATGAAGCTGATCACGAACAACCCCAAGAAGATTGCCGGTCTGCACGGCTATGGCTTGGAGGTCGTTGACCAGGTTCCGCTCGCCACTCCGGCTAACGCGGTCAACCGCAAGTATCTGGAGACCAAGCGCGACAAGCTGGGGCACAGCCTGCCCAAGCACTTGGGCTGACGACATAAGCTACTGTCTAGAATAGACTTACCGGCACGGGAATAGACGCGCAAGTCGCGCGTCCAACCGTCCGACATGGAACTGGTCCGCATGGAAGAGCAAGCGATCGACGACGCCGCGCTGGTGCGCGAGACGCTGGCGGGCCATCAGAGCTCGTTCCAGCTGCTCGTCGAGCGCCATGAGGCACGCGTGTTCGCGCTCCTGCGCCACTATGTCAAGAATCCTGTCGAGCTAGAGGACTTGGCGCAGGAGACCTTCTTGAAGGCCTTCAAGCGCTTGGACTCCTTCGAAGGTCAAGCGTCCTTCTACACCTGGATCTACCGCATCGCGGTCAACACCGCGCTCGATCATCTCAAGAAGAAGAGTCGCTCGCCGATCGCCTCGACCGATGATCCCGAGGTGCTCGCCGATCCGCAGCAGGTGGACGCGCGCATCTGCGCGCCGCATGCCGCTTTGGAACGCGAAGAGATCGCGCGCGCAACGCAGGCGGCATTAGCCAAGTTGCCCGAGATCTTCCGCACCGTCCTCATCCTGCGCGAGTTCGAGGACATGGCGTACCAAGACATGGCCGATCTGCTCGGGATCTCGATCGGCACCATCGAGTCGCGCCTGTACCGCGCGCGCGCGCGCTTCAAGGCGGCGCTGTTGGAGCTCCATCCCGAGTACGGCGAGTTCGCCGAGGACGAATGAGGCACACATGAACTGCAACGATGCACACACGCTGATCGGTCCGTACTTGGACGGCGAGCTGAGCGAGACGCAAGCCGCGCCGTTGCGCCGCCATCTGCTGGCGTGCGTGGGCTGCCGCACGGGCGTGCAAGAACACAAGGACTTGCAGCGCTGGTTTGTCGAGCCGACGGCGAGTGCTGTGCCGCGTGGCTTCGCGGCGCGCGTGGCGCAGGCGGCGTTTGCACCTGCCACGCCGGTGGCGCATGCTCCGCAAGCTGTACGCGCACCCGCAGTGTTGGTGCCTGCTGCTGCGCCGGAGCAGGACAATCGCCTGCTGCGCTATGTGCTGACTCTGACCAGCGTCGCAGCAGCGGCCACGATCCTCGTGGTGCTGGCGGCCCGCGACAACCGCTTGCCGGAAGGCGAAGGCTTGCGTGCTGCCGAGCGTCCGCAGATGAGCATGGATACAGCTCTCGAACGCCTAGAAGCCTTGCAGCGTGCTGAGGCGGCGCAAGTGCGGAAGCCGTGACCCTGACTCACGACCTACGCTTGTGGATTGGTGTGGCGGCCTTGTCCTGCTTTGGTGCAGGGCTGGCCGTGGGAGCTTTGCTGATTGCGCCCAAGCGGGCGACTCCGCCTGCGGCCAGTGATGCTGCCTTTGACGACTACGCGCGCTTGCTGGCGCAGCGCTTTGACCTGTCGACGGAGCGACGCGACCTTTTGGAGGTCGTGCTCGAAGAGTACAAAGCTGATGCCGAGGAGATCCGCGGTCGGCACACGGCGGAACTGAACACAGCGATGGAGCCCGAGCTGCGTGAGCTAGGCCTGCGCTACCGAGCGATCGTACGCGACAAAGTGCTGCCGGTAGCCGAACGAGATGCGTTCGATCGACTGGCATCGGGGACTCGCTAAGTGGATCATGGCGTCGGGATCATGGCGTGCCTAGGCGGCACGCGCTGAACGGAGAGACAGCATGGCAAGAACCTGTGGTATTCGGATTGGCACCAAGCGCTTCGAGCTGGTCGTCCTTGAGGGCGGCCCGAAGAAGCACAAGGTCGTGGCTTCTGCGAGCGGCGAGCTGCCGCGCGAGGGCGATGATCCCATGGGCGCAGCCGCGAAGATCATCGCGGATGCGTTGAAGGCCACAAAAGCACCGGTGGATGATGTCATGGTGGCACTCGATACGGGCCTCGGTGCGTTCCGCACGCACAAGGTGCAGTTGTCCGATCGCGCCAAGATCGAAGAGACGCTGAAGTTCGATGTGGAAGGCGAATTCCCGCACCTGACGATCGATGACGCCATCGTCGACTTCGAGATGTTGGATAGCGCAGGTGAGTCGAGCTTGTTGCTCGTGACCGCGGTCAAGAAGGACGACATCAAGCGCAACATCGATCTGCTGGCGAAGGCCGGTGCGGAACCGATGGAGGCCGAGCTCGAAGCGACGGCGATGTACAACGCAGCGCATGCTGCCGGCTTGCTGGTGGCCGACAAGGCGCAAGTCTTGGTGCATGTGGGCGAACACGCCACCTGTGTGGTGGTGGTCGACGGCGGCAAGCTGCGCGAAGTGCGCGCCATTCCGTTCGGAGCTCATGGTGCGGCGAGCAGCAGCACCGCTGCGCCTGTGGAAGGGGAAGCTGCAGCTGCAGCGCCTGCGCCAGTCGACGAGACCAAGCGTGCGCAGCAAGCCGCGCAGCGCATTCGTCGCGAGCTGGCGCGTACCGTTGCCGGTGCGCGTACTGCTAACGCCGTGGAAGCTGTACTGATTTGCGGCCTCGAAGTGCCAGGTTTGCTTGACGAACCGATCCTCGACTTCGATACGCGTCGTCTGGAAGCCTTCACCGACGAAACGGGGCGCCCTGACGGTTCCGCGGGCGAGTTCGTCGTCGCATATGGAGCTGCTGTGCGTCAAATGGGCGGTGCTGCCATCACCGCTTCGCTGCGGCGCGAAGAGTTGCGCTACAGCGGTACTTGGGAACGGCTTGAACTGCCGTTGATGGTGCTGGCGCTATTGCTCTTGTTGGGTACTGGCGTGTGGTACCGCTTCTTAGGACGTGAACAAGAGCAGTTGAGTGGCGAACTGGCGTTCTGGCGCGACAGTGCGCGCAACTTCCTTGTGCCGGAGGCCAAGTCGGGTCGCGCAGGCTATGTCGCGTATCCCTCACCGGACTTTGTCAAGTTGCTCGACGGGTTCAAGAACCCCGAGAACGAGACGCCGCCTGCCGATCAGCTCGCTTCGATGCAGCGCATGTTGCAGGCCGAAGTGCTCAAGCTCGAGAAGGACCTCGGTCAAGATGCCGAGATCCAGCAGCCGCAATCTGCATTGACGGGCTTGTCCGCGGTGCTTGGTGTGATGGACAGCGAGATCGCCAAAGGCACGCGGCCTTCGGTGCGCAAGTTGACCTCCACCTACACGGTTGGGCGTGGTGCCAAGGGCGACCATGTGCACATCGTGATGGACCTGACCTTCTTCGCGGAGGATTCCGTGACCGCGAGCCAGCAGTTCGAGTCCTTCAAGCGCGCGCTGCGCTCGGAGGCCTGGTTCCGCGAGATGGAAGACAAGCAGAGCAAGTCCATCGAAGGCGGCAAGGGCATCTCCATCCAAGGCTTCGCCGTGGATGTCGACTGCTCCAAGATCCAAACGGTCAAGAGCTGAGGACTATCCCATGAGCTTCTTCAAAGACATGAACCTCGCGCGTGGTGTGATCCTTGGCTCGGTGGCGGGCTCGCTGGTGCTGGCATGGATGTGCTGGCAAAAGAGCGACGAGGTCGCCGTTCTGCGCACAAAGGCCGACAAGCAAGAGATCGAGAAGACCGTGCGCACCTTGATGCAGACCGGTCACAAGCACACGCAGCTCAAGAAGGCCGGCCAAAGCGAAGGCCTCGGTGCGCAAGACGACCTTGAAAGCTATGTGCGCCGCCAAGCCGCGTTCCGCAACGTGGAGATCGGCGATGTGAACTTGGTGCCCGGCAATGAACAGCGTACCAAAGGCATCGTCGACAAGGTCTACCGCATCAAGTCGAGCGACAAAGACCGTTCGTTTGACCGCATGCGCTTGACGAACTTCTTCTACAAGCTCGAAGCCGACTCGGGTCGCGTGAAGATCACTGAGATCAAGATGGAGGCGGCCGACAAGCGCCTCAAAGATCACGAGACTCCGAACGATCAGTGGACCTTCGAAGCGGAGATCACCTCGCGCCAACGCGCGCAGTGAGCGTTTCTGGCCCAGAGCTGGGACTGGCAGGCGCGTAGCCCTAGTCAGTTGGGCTTGACACGACTATCATCTCCTCCGCACATGAACCTCATGTCCACATGGTGTCATCGCATGCACGAGTCCCTTCGCGGGCTCGGCGTCGTTGCACTTTGGGGGCACTAGCCTCCGCAGGACTGACAAGTTCGAAGTGCAGTACCGACGCCGGCCTGCGAGCCGGCGTCGCGCATTCCATAGGGGCATGCGGACGACGGTTCGGGGCGGCGCTCATCGAAAGACCGCTATGAACCAGACTCTCGATGTCGTGATCGGCCCGTGCTCTATGGTGGAGACGGATGCGATGCAGCACGCTTTGGCCCGTGTAGGCGCGCGCACGCGTTCGTGTGCCGGTGCGCAGGATGTGCGGCATGCAGCCGCATTGGTGGTGCCGTGGAGTGCCTGCAGCTGGCGTGGAGCCCAGCGCTATGCCGAGCTAGGCCTCGCCGAGGCATTGGTCGAGCGCATCAAGGCGGGTCGCCCGACGCTGGTCGTGGGTACTGCGATGCAGATGGTCGGTCTCGGTTGCGCCGAGGAAGGCCGGCGCGGCTTGGCTGCTCTCGACTTGCACAGCGAACTCGGTGATCGAGCCCCCGAGGCTTGTGCGTGGCAATACGTATGGAGCGCCACGGAGTCGAGCCAGGTACCCAACGGCCGCTACGCGTTCCAACGTCGCTACCGAGCTACGCGCCCACCGCCCGGATGGGCCTGCACCGTCAGCGATGCGGAGGGCTTGCAACTCGCTTCGTTGGAGCGCGGCGCGGTCCTGGTCACACAGTTCCGTCCCGAGCTGTCCGGCGCGGCAGGCCTCGAAGTGTTGTTGCGTTGGTGCAACCGCTCGCGTCCGGTCCTGCGCTTGCAAGAGGAACTGGCGCCGGCCAGTCCGCTCAACGCGGCTTGATGATCTCCGTGGCTCGCAGGTGCGCGGCCCTCTGCGCCGCCACCTGCACCACTACTTGCTGTTGGCCATCCACGCCGAACGCGGGCTCGTCGAACATGACCACGTGCGAACCGGCACCTACGAGCGGCAGCAGGCAAGGGCTGCGCTCGAAGCGCATGCTCCCGCGGATCGGACCCATGACGAGCTCCACGCCGCGTGGCCCTGCGCGCACCTCGCCACTTGTCAAAAACAGCAGCACCCGGCCACCGTACGCGCTGCCGTCTTGGTTCTCGAACTCCACCATCAGTGAGCCCGCGGTCGAGCAGTCAATCTCCACCTCGGCTGCTTCCGAGCTCACGTGCACGGGGAGGCCTGAAACTTTGGGCGGGGGCCAAACAAAGGTCCCGTCGGGTACTGATACGAAGCGCGCCAAGTACCTGCCATACGGCACGCGCGTCAATTCACCAGCCTGGGGCGAGAGCCAACGAATGTAGCGCGAATCTGCGCCTCCGCTTTCATCGGTGAGTACCAATGTACCCAGCGCTCCGCGCCACACGGCCGGCTGTTCCACTCGTCCGTTCGTCAAGCGCACCTGAATGCTGCCGAAGCCCGATGCAGTGCGTTGGATCGGGATCAATGTCTCTTCAGCCAAGGAACGCAAGGGCAGCGTCCACAGCTCGTGTTGTATAGGGCGATACCCGGGTGGATCCGCCAGTACGCGAACGGGCCCTGCCCTAGCAACGTCGCGATCCGAGGCGTACACCCGTACATTCAGGTTGGAGCCCTTGACCGCCAAGTCCGGCGGCAGACCCGCCAAGACCGCGGCACCAAGATGTAGCACACCGTCGAGCCGCCCGACTTCAGGCACGGTCTGAAAGCGAATGGGAGTCTGCAGATCCTTGGCTGTCAGTTTTTGGCCGTTTGTCTCAACGAACGCATAGGCAACCGCATGTCCGAACCACATCTCGATCCGAATGGGATCACTCCTGCCCGAGTTGCTGCCAGAATTTCCGCCCGGGCGCAGGTCTTGCGGGCCCTCCAGCGACAGCAGCCCGTTGCCTCCCGCGAACAGAGCATAGGAACGCGACTCCGAAAGCCCTGCAATGCTGAATCGCCCGCTCTCATCCGTGGTGGTTTGGTGTACGCGTGGGTCGCCTGCGAGCGCATCTACAGCCAGCTCGACTAGACTGGCCGTGCCCTGCCGTGTGTAGGCAACAACTCGGATACCCGCGCCGACATTCCCACCATCAGGAAGCACAGCAATCCCCTCGATGGTTGCCAAGCCGTGCAAAACCACGCGGATGTTTGTCGGCAAGGAAGCAGGGAACTGCAGGACCTCGTCGCCAAAGCCCGGGGCACGGACAGCCAGCTTCAGTGGAGGGCTTAGTTCGAAGGGCAAGTCGAAAGTCCCGTTCGGCCCCGTGACCCCCGCAGGTACGAGTACGTTGTCGGATCCATAGGCGACACTGGCGCCCGCAATGGGATTTTCGAAACGATCCACAACGATAACCGTGCACGGTTCCGAGCGCTGTACGGTACTGCGTGCACGTCTAGCTTGCGACTGATGGGTCGAATTGGCTGCAGATAGATCCGCAAGCGTTGCAGAGGATGCGTCCTCGGTTGATTCGGCCTCCAACGAAGCCGAGTAGGGCCTTGGAACTTGCGCGGTTTCTGGCTCAGGCGACCGACGATCCTGTGCCAGCCAGAGCCAAACCAAGCCGAGGGCCAGTGCTAGTGCGGCACCACGAGTGAGGAATCGCTTCATATCGAAATCCCGAAAAGCCAGCAGGGCAGTCAGAAGCAACTGGTGTTGAATACCCGCGGGTAATCGTCGGGAGAAGGCAAACTCATGCCGCATAGTTGCCCTGCGGGGCAATTTTGTCCAGGCAGCTGGTTGCCCGCGCAGCGTCCGGTGGCGTAAATCTCACCGTCTGCTGCTAGCGCGATGGAGCAACAATTGTCGTCTGTCGTCCCGTCGCAATTGCAAATCTTGGCGGTGACTTCGGTCTCGTCTGGGAACACCAGTAGCACATCGAGCTTGCTGCAGCTTGTCGTGCAAGGCGAGATCTTGCTGCAGCGAAGCTGCTTAGCTGCCCCGACGCTCAGCTGCACAACAGAACCAATGCAGCCGTCCGTGCCATCGAGCGCAACGGATGTCGTAGGAAAAAGAACGCAGTTTGCTGAAAGGATGACTGCTACGAGTATGGCGCGTTGAAGCATTACTGCCTCCAAGGGATGAAAGGGATGGGCTTGACGACGACGATGTCGAACAACCCTATCCGCAATTTTATAGACTGCTCGATGAATGTCAAGGCGAGCTAGGTCAATTCTTGTCGGGTCTATGTACAAGCAGATAGGAAGTCCGGCAAATGCCTGTTCAGCTCATTCGAATTTTTGGGCAGCTCGGAGGTTGGCGTTGCCTGCGGGGCACTCACTTCATGCGCCGAGAGCTATGCGTTAGAGCCGAGGCCGCCTTCAGCAAGCTAACCGCGCTTCATGCATGAAGGCTCGCACCCCGCATGCACTTAAGGCAGGCGATTGGCGCTCAGCGCGCGAGGGCGGGGATGCGCAACGGCTTCTTGGTATGCGTAGCGTGGTGCTCTTGCACGCTGCGCACGCTCCAGTCGGCGCGGTGCAGAGCGGAGAGCGCGCTGACCACGGCGCTGATGCCGGCGAGCGTCGTCACGCACGGCACACCAGCGGTGACCGCAGCTGCGCGGATCGCCGAGTCGTCGATGCGTTGCTGCTTGCCGTAGGGCGTGTTCAAGATCAGGTCGATCTCGCGGTTCTTGATCGTGTCGACGATGTGCGGCCGGCCTTCGTGGACCTTGTTGACGCGCGACACGGGGATGCCAGCGCTCTTGAGTGCGCGCCAAGTTCCGTCGGTAGCGACCAACTCATAGCCCAACGCCGCCAAGGTGCGTGCTTCGGCAACTACTGTGCGCTTGTCGGAATTCTTGACCGACAAGAACACACGACCGCGCTTGGGGAGCTTTAGCCCGGCAGCGAGGTAGGCCTTCACGAAGGCGTGGCCCAAGTTGGCGTCGATACCCATCACTTCGCCCGTCGAGCGCATCTCGGGGCTGAGAGTGATGTCCACACCAGGGAACTTGTTGAACGGGAAGACCGGTGCTTTGACCGAGAAGTAGGGCGGAGTCACTTCTTCGGTGAAGCCCAGCTCTTCGAGCGTCATGCCGCACATGATCTTCGCGGCCAGCTTGGCCAGCGGCACGCCAATCGCTTTGGAGACGAAGGGCACGGTGCGTGAGGCGCGCGGGTTGACTTCGAGCACATACACGCGATCGTCCTTGACCGCGTACTGCACGTTCATGAGGCCAATGACCTTGAGTTCCTTGGCCATGGCGTGCGTGGCGGCGCGGATCTCGTCGATCACCTCTACACCCAAAGTGTGCGGCGGCAGGACGCAGGTCGAGTCGCCGGAGTGAATGCCGGCCTCTTCGATGTGCTCCATGATGCCGCCGATCACGACGGTCTTGCCATCGGCGATGCAGTCGACATCGACTTCGATCGCGTCTTCCAAGAACTTGTCGACCAAGATCGGACGATCCGGTGTGACTTGCACGGCGGTGTGCATGTAGTGCTCGAGCGCTGCATCGTCGTACACGATCTCCATCGCGCGTCCGCCCAGCACATAGCTCGGACGCACGAGCACCGGGTAGCCGATGCGCCGCGCCACAGCGAAGGCCTCTGCTGTGTCGCGCGCCATGCCCGAGTCGGGTTGGTGCAGGCCGAGCTTCTTGATCATCGCGTTGAACAGCTCGCGGTCTTCGGCGCGGTCAATCGACTCTACCGAGGTGCCGATCAGCGGTGCGCCGGCCTTGTGCAGGCCCGCAGCCAAGTTCAGCGGCGTTTGGCCGCCGAATTGCACGATGATGCCCTTGGGCTTGATGGCCTTGACGATGTTCATCACATCTTCGTGCGTCAATGGCTCGAAGAACAAGTCATCGGAGGTGTCATAATCAGTTGACACCGTCTCCGGG
>Ga0208788_1000089_pt1 | contig 46857 bp, 52 predicted proteins | sample Wag4_2014_7_11_3_FD_187363 | JGI IMG/M metagenome (GOLD analysis project Ga0208788, IMG submission 187363) | Fresh water mixed with fracking chemicals microbial communities from Ohio, USA - Utica-2 Time Series FC 2014_7_11 (SPAdes) (version 2) ... | reverse complement strand
ACAACACACTCGATATGCAGTTGTTCCTGCGCATTGCGCTTGAGTTGCACTTGAAGCGCCTCATTGTTGGCGGTATGGAGCGCGTGTTTGAAATTGGTCGCGTGTTCCGCAACGAAGGAATTTCTACCCGCCACAACCCCGAGTTCACCATGATGGAGAGCTACCAAGCCTTCGGTGATTACACCGAAGTGATGGCACTAACCGAAGAACTGATTACCAATGCCTCTCGTGATGCCCGCGGCACCACCACCGTGGTCATTCAAGGCAACGACTTCGACTTGGCACAACCATGGCGCAAAGCCCGCATGATCGACTTGGCCAGCGTTGCAACTGGCGTAACACTGCACCCGTCAATGGATGTTGCTGCAGTGCGCGACGTTGCTGCCAAGCACAAAATCAAGTGCGAAAAGCATTGGGGATCTGGCCGCATCATTGAAGAGATCTTCGCCGAGTTGTGCGAAAAAGATTTGATTAACCCAACGTTTGTTACACACCACCCTGTTGAGATTTCGCCACTTGCGCGTCAAGACCGTAACGACCCGCACCTCACCGAACGTTTCGAATTGTTTATTGGTGGACGCGAAATTGCAAACGGTTACAGCGAGTTGAACGACCCGATTGAACAGCGCAAGCGCTTTGAAGACGAACAGTTGGCAAAAGAAGCCGGCGACAACGAAGCCGGAAGCTTGGACGAGGACTACCTACGCGCACTCGAGTTCGGCATGCCTCCAACTGCAGGACTTGGCATTGGTATTGACCGCTTGGTCATGCTGCTGAGCGACGCCGGCTCTATTAAAGACGTGATCTTGTTCCCTACCCTTCGACCAGAGGCGAAATAACGATGAGTACAACACAAGCATGGGGCGTTGGCATTGCAACTGTTGCAGCAGACGGCACCACACTCGACACCTACTTCCGTCACCTTGGTTTGGGCGAAGCAGTTCCTGCGGGAACACCAACCGAATCGCAGACTCACACCGACCCGCGTCGTGGAGTTTCACTCGTTCCTACTTCGCTCGTCATTGACACCACCGCAGCACCAGCGAGTGCAAGCGACGTGTATTTGCGCTTGCACTTGCTGTCACACCGACATGTGAAGCCGCGCACCGTGAACTTGGATGGCGCATTTGGTTTGCTCGCCAACGTTGCCTGGACATCCATTGGGCCAGTTGCACTGGATGCTCTTGAAGACGTGCGCTACAACCAACTCAAGCAGGGCTTGCAACTTGTAGTGAATGGTGTTGACAAGTTTCCGCGCATGACCGACTACGTAGTGCCAAGTGGTGTGCGCATTGCCGATGCAAGCCGTGTTCGCCTTGGCGCTCACCTTGCAAGTGGCACCACCGTGATGCATGAAGGCTTCTGCAACTTCAATGCGGGAACGCTTGGCGCCTCGATGGTGGAAGGCCGAATTTCTGCAGGCGTAGTTGTTGGTGACGGTTCCGACATTGGCGGCGGCGCATCCATCATGGGCACGTTGTCGGGTGGCGGAAAAGAAATGGTGACCGTTGGCGAAAAGTGTTTGCTTGGTGCAAACAGCGGCCTTGGCATTTCGCTTGGTAACAACTGTGTCATTGAAGCCGGCTTGTACGTAACGGCTGGCACGCAAGTGAAACTGCCAGATGGCGCAACCGTGAAGGCACGCGAACTCTCTGGCGCAAACGACTTGCTCTTCCGTCGTAACAGCCTTTCTGGCGCAGTTGAAGTGGTGCAGCGCACCGGCAGCTGGGGCGGCCTCAACGCCGCATTGCACAAGAACTAGCAATAGTCTTTCGCCATGACGTTTGACGATTTCCGCACGTTGGTTATTGCGCGCCGCACGCAACTAATGATGGACCTCGAGCGTGAGGTGGACATGGACTTGATCAACCAGTTGTGCGATGTTGCTGCATGGGCGCCGAATCATCAACTCACCTGGCCTTGGTTGTTCGGCGTGTTCACCGGAGATGCTCGCGGCGCACTTGGCGATGCAACGGCAGAAGCAATGCAGCGCCACGGCGATACCGAAATGAAAGTAACCAAAACGCGCACGAAGTATTTGCGCGCACCAGTGATTGTTGTTGTGGGCACCTTGCAAGGTGAATCGGAACTACAAACCGAAGAAAACCGCGACGCCGTTTCTGCAGGAATTCAAAACATGTTGCTCGGCGCCACTGCAATGGGCCTTGGCAGTTTCTGGTCCAGTTGCCCGAAAGGCGCAAACGACGACGTGGCAAAACATTGTGGCTGGCCTGAAGGCACGCACATCACGGCGATGCTGTACTTGGGTTGGCCAAATCGCGACATTCCAGATCGCGAACGCCCAGCGCCCGCAATCACCTACTTCAACTAACTCCAGTTGCTGATGGCAACAACAGGCACTTCGTAGCACCAAGCGTGGCGAGTGAGCCCAATGCTTGGGTCTCCTTCCCAGTCGTATTTCGCTGCCATTACATCGCCAAACGCACGACGCTCATCGGCGTCAGTGACCATCCGCGCAGCACCCATGCGAACGTTTCCCTCGAGGCGCACTTCAACAGAAGGATTCGCCAGAAGGTTTTTACGCCAGTCGGAATGTTCAGTTCCTGAAACCAAAATAAGCGTGTCGCCCACTACCCCAAACCACAGTTCGGTCTTTCGTGGCTCACCGCTTTTGCGTCCAACGGTGACAATGTCGCAGCATTCAACATCTGCATACGACGCAAGCCAAGACACGAGCGAAATCAGCCTGGGCGGTAGACGCCGAACACGTCGCGCAGCGCGTCGCTTACTTCGCCAAGCGTTGCGCTGGCTCGCAGGGCTTCTTTCATTGGATGCAACACGTTGCCCGTGCCCTTTGCGGTTTCGCGCAAAGCTTCGAGTTTTGCTGCAACCAATGTCATGTCGCGGTTGGCCTTGTACTTGGTGAGACGGTCGACTTGACCTTGTTCCAAACCAGGAATTGGCGGCGTAATTTTTGGCTCTGGCTCGTTGTCAACTGTGAACTTGTTGACACCAACCAACACGCGTGACTGATCATCGATCGACTTCGTGTAGCTGTATGCGGCTTCTTCAATTTCGTCCATTTGGAAGCCAGCTTCAATTGCCTGCACAGCACCACCCATTTCGTCGATGCGCGCAATGTATTCGTATGCCAGGCGCTCAACTTCATTTGTCAGCGATTCAACAAAGTACGAACCAGCAAGTGGGTCTGGCGTGTCAGTAACTCCGCTTTCGTAGCCAATGATTTGCTGCGTGCGCAGTGCAATGCGCGCCGCTTCTTCGGTTGGCAGGCTGAGCGCTTCGTCGTAGCCATTGGTGTGGAGGCTTTGCGTTCCACCCAACACTGCAGCCATGCTTTGCACGGCAACGCGCACCACGTTGTTTAACGGCTGCTGCGCAGTAAGTGTTGAACCACCAGTTTGTGTGTGGAAGCGCATGAGTTTGCTTGCTTCCTTCTTCGCACCAAAACGATTGGTCATGATGTCGTGCCACATACGGCGACTGGCACGGAACTTGGCTACTTCTTCGAAGAAGTTGTTATGGCCATTCCAGAAGAAGCTGAGGCGTGGACCAATATCATCCACATCGAGGCCGGCATCAATTGCTGCTTGCACGTACGCAATGGCATTCGACAATGTGAATGCAAGTTCTTGCACTGCGGTGCTGCCTGCTTCACGAATGTGATAGCCAGAAATGGAAATGGTGTTCCACTTCGGAACATTCTTCGAGCAGTATTCAAAAATATTGGTGATGATGCGCATTGAAGGCTTTGGCGGATACACGTACGTTCCGCGTGCGATGTATTCCTTCAACAAGTCATTTTGAATGGTGCCGCTAATTGCGGTGCTTGGCACTCCGCGCTCTTCTGCAACCAACTCGTACATCAACAACAAGATTGCAGCCGTTGAGTTGATGGTCATCGATGTCGTGACCTTGTCGAGTGGCAGGTCGGCAAGCAGCGTGCGCATGTCGTCGAGTGAGTCGATAGCAACGCCAACTTTTCCTACTTCGCCAGCCGAACGCGCGTGATCGCTGTCATAACCCATTTGTGTTGGCAAGTCGAATGCACAGCTCAGTCCTGTTTGGCCTGCTTCGAGCAAAAACTTAAATCGTTGGTTTGTGTCGGCTGCACTTCCGAAGCCTGCGTATTGACGCATGGTCCACAACCGGTCGCGGTGCATGGTTGGGTAAACACCTCGGGTGTATGGCTGCTGGCCAGGAGCGCCAAGTGCGGTTGCGGGGTCGAAGGCACCCAGCGTTTCCGCCGTGTACAGCGGATTAATGGTGATGCCGGAGTCGGTCTGGCGCTCTTTAGGGGTTTCAGCCATGGGTCTAGGTTACGAGATTGGGTGGAAATTGTCGCATGGGTAGCCTCTAGATATGACCACAACTGAGCAAGAAGTCCGCAGGATTGATGGTGTGAAGTTGAAGCCCCGAGAGGTGGCATCTATTGGGCGACCAACCTATGGCAACTTCGACGACGAACGACGTGCCCGCAAAGTTGGCCTCGCCGCTGCGCTGCGCGTATTTGGTCGGCTTGGATACGGCGAAGGCGTTGCAGGGCACATCACTGCACGCGACCCAGAATTTACTGACTGCTTTTGGGTGAACCCATTTGGCAAGAGTTTCCGCCACATGAAAACGAGTGATCTCATTTTGGTGAACCATGACGGAGAAGTTGTCATTGGCAAGCAACCAGTGAATCGCGCGGCATTTGTCTTGCACGCAGCAATTCACAAAGCACGACCAGATGTAATTGGTGCAGCACATGCACACTCCACGTATGGCAAAGCATGGTCATCGCTTGGTCGCAAGCTTGACCCAATCACGCAAGACGCTTGCATTTTCTACGAAGACCACACCGTCATTACCGAACAAGGTGGCAAAGTGGTATTCGAAGTTGCTGCTGGCGAAGAATTCGCTTCACTCTTTCCAACTGGCAAAGCAGCCATTCACCAAAATCACGGACTGTTTACTGTTGGCACCACTGTTGAGGCTGCAGCGTTTTGGTTCATCACCATGGACCGCAGTTGCCAAGCACAGTTGCTCGCAGAAGCAGCAGGCACGCCGAAACTCATTGACCATGATGCGGCGATGTACACACAGCAGCTCACTGGTTTTGCCGAAGCAGGATGGTTCCAGTTTCAACCGCTGTTCCAAGAAATTTGCGAATCTGATCCCGACCTGTTCGATTGAGTAGCAACACGTCTCCACTCGCACAGAAATCGCTGAGTACTCGCGTTGGTGGTTTGCCACCTGAGTTGTTCTTCATTTGTTCTGCCAGCGCGCAATACATTGGCGCTGTCATTGCGTTCCGATTGTTTGACCGCGTGGCGCCAGAAAGTGTTGCGTGGTTGCGAGTTATTGCAGCTTCGTTAATTCTGATTATCTTTTCTGCACCACGACTGATTCGCCAAGGCAAATGGTCACGTAGCGAACTGATTTCTGCAGCAGCATTTGGCATTTCCGTTGCGCTCATGAACCTGACGTTTTATTTGGCGATTGATCGTTTGGATTTAGGTAAAGGTGTAGCAATTGAATTCATTGGACCTATTTGCGTTGCTGCTTTCCAAACCAAGTCACGCCGCAACGCACTTGCCCTGGCACTCGCCACTGTTGGCGTGCTCGTTCTTTCGGGATTTGAACTTGGCAATGAACCACTCGGTTTGTTGTTTATCTTCCTCGCCTCTGCATGTTGGGGCGCATACATTGTGATCGGTGCAAAAGTTGCCCAACTCAACCGTGGTGTTTCCGGCCTTGGCGTTGGTCTTGCAATCGGTGCTGTTGTTATTGCTCCATTTGGTGCCGCAAACAGCGGTCCAGCATGGAGTTCGCCATCAATTCTGTTTGCTTGTTTATTGGTGGGATTGTTTTCGAATGCGCTTGGCTATGGAATTGAACAATCCATCATGCGCAAAATTCCAGTGCGCAGATTTTCTGTACTACTCGCATTGCTTCCGGTGACCGCTGTGGTGTTTGGATTCTTTTTCCTTGATCAGACACCAACACTTGTTGACTTACTCGGCATTTCGCTCGTGCTTATTGGTGTGGTGGTGCAACAACGTGATGTATTGCCCGCAACCAGCGAAACCGCGTAAATAGCGCTCAAGAGTGACCTCACCCTGCCGATACCTATCGGTAGACTGAACAGAAGCCATTGAGGAGATTTCTCACTATGCGCGTCCCCCACAAAATTTCTGCAGGTCTTTGCGTACTCGTGAGCAGCGCCATGCTGTTGTCGACCATTGTCACCCCTGTTCGCGCCGACGATGGACAGTTGCCGATTGCCATTCAGATCGAAGGACGCGGATACGGTCACGGCCGTGGAATGAGCCAATATGGCTCGTACGGCTATGCCACGGTGTACGGCTGGTCGTGGGATGCAATTTTGAATTTCTACTACGGCGGCGCAACAGGAAATACCCTCGGTTCGCTTTCTAACCCAGGCCAAGAAATGACCACATGGTTACGAGAGATGAATGACGCACAGACGGCTGTTGTTTCCGACGGCAACAACGCGGTGTTTCTGCAGGACCCAACGCCAGGGCGCACATGGGGATCTCTCGTTGCCCGAGAAGTTGCTAACCGCGTGTATCGCGTGTGGGGAACGCAAGAACGCCGTTGTGCAACTGCAGCAGCCGACCCTGGCTCTGAAGGCTTCACCTTGATTGGTGACGTGCAAAACGTTGCATCATTTACCACAACCGTTGGAGCAGACCCCGCAGCAGCCCCAACGCAAGTCATCGGTTTATGCGAGCCGCGAGTTGGCTCAACACGATTCAAAATTCGTTACTACCGCGGCGAAGTTCGTGCAGTGAACAATTCACGTGGCGAAAATCGCACCATCAACGCAACGTCAATCGAAAGCTACCTACGTGGCGTCGTGCCTCGCGAATCTCCTGCCGAATGGGGTGCTGCTGCAGGCGGGGCTGGGATGAATGCACTACGCGCACAAGCGGTAGCCGCTCGTTCATATGCAGCAACCGAGAATAGGTATGCGGGTCTTGCCCGCACATGCGATTCACAGGACTGTCAGGTGTATGGCGGCGCGCTCTTGCGCGAATCAATCAACGCCAACCCCACGCCACTCGAACACCCCTACACCGACCAAGCAATTGCCGAAACAGCTGGCGTTGTGGTGATGACACCAAAAGGCCTGCCATCGCGCACCGAATTCACCTCCAGCAATGGCGGCCGAACGGCTGGCGGCACGTTCCCCGCCCAAGTGGATCCAGGCGACCTAGCGAGCGAACCCGTCAACTCACTTCTGGTGTGGACGCGTGTGTTCTCTGCAGCAGCAATTCAAGCCAAGTACCCAGCTGTTGGCACACTGACTTCAGTCGTCACGAATCATGATGGTCTCGGCGGCGATTGGAATGGATACGCCACCAGCGTCACCATAAACGGCACTGCAGGCAGCGTGACGGTCACAGGATGGACATTTAAGACCACGTTCGATATTCCTGCGCCATGGTTTGAAACAACAAACGTGGTGAGCGCACCATTTGATGCTGCACCCGTTGGATCATTCTTGTTTATTGGTGACTCAGTTGGCGAAAGTATGAAAGCTGAATTCAACGCGGTGGTCACACCCGCGTATCCGACCATGAATTACCAAGCACTTTCCAATCGCTGCATGGTTGGACCAAGTTGTGTTGCTGCTGCAATCGGGCTTCCAGATGCTCCTGCAATTATTAATTCGCTTACTCCCGAGCAGTACCCAAACATTGCCATTATTCAGTTGGGCTACAACGATGACCCGAACACGTTGCAGTCAGACGTAGATCAGGTAGTGAATGCGCTGAACGCACGTGGCATACAACGAGTGGTGTTTATCAACCTGTCAACGCGTCACACATCGCGTAACTATGCGTTATCAAATGCCGTGCTTGCCAATGCTGCGAACAGTTATCCCAATGTGTCGGTGTTGGATTGGAACGCAGCAAGTAGTGACCCAACACAAGGCCGATGGTTTAAAGATGATGTGCATTTGACCAACACCGGGCGTGCACAATTTGCACTGTTCATTCGCAATCAACTTGATGCATTGCGTGCTAACGGCTTGATTGCAAGCGGCACTGCAACCATCGTTCCACTCGGTGTTCCAATGGCCATTGGAGATCGAGGCGACAATGTGAAGTTGCTACAGACGCAACTGAACACGTATCTAAATTTGCCAAAGAAAAAGCGCATGAAGGTAGACGGAGCATTCGGGAAAAGCACTGCTGCATGGGTGTCGCAAGTGGAAACCAACAATGGTTTTGCCGTTGACGGCATAGCCGACGAAGCGGTGCTTGCAGTGTTGAGCATTGATCCATCCACCATCACCCTGAAACTTGGCGTGAAGCACGCAACAGTTGCCACTGCGCAAACCGCACTTGCCCGCGTGTTAAAGGTGAAGGTAAAAGCTGACGGTGTGTTCGGACCCGGAACGGTGCGCTTGGTGAAGCGCTTTCAAAAAACTGTTGGACTTAAGCAATCAGGTGTGATTAATCGCGAAACCTGGATGGCTTTGCTTAGCGCTTCATCCCAGCGGTAAATCGCGCTTCCCACGCTGCAGTACTGACCATTTCTGGGTACATGGCGCGATACTCGCGCTTCAGACGGCCGTACGAAAAGGCAATGGTGACAATGGATTTTGCAACCTGACCGAGCAGAGTAAAGAACCGCTTCGTATCGCGTTCCACTACGTAACCATCGGCAATGCGATCGTGACGATACAGAATTCGATTGCGCAACGTAGCAACGCCAACCGCACGCGCGTCAATAGGCCCTACTCCGTAACCGCGCAAGCGAAGCGGACGCGGAATGATGTACCCGCCCACCGACACAACGGCAAACAGGAATCCAATGGCACGCAAAGCCTTGTGTCGTCGTTTGCGTGGCTCGATTGCTGCAAGTTCAGCGGTAAGCGGTGCTGGCTTTTCCTCTGCGCACTTGCGCAACTCATCGTGCAACGCTGCATGATCAATCTTCATCCACTCGCTTGGCCCTGCCAAGTAAGCGTCAAGACCTTTCAACATGTATTCGGTGCTGGAATAACGCATGGAGAACAAGTTGCGGAAACCAAAGGATGCAAAGCGGTACGCCAAGTTCCACCAATGATGCTTGTCGAACACCAACGTGTCAACCAAAGCGAGGTTGCGCGATTCATAAAACAACGAACTTGGGTTGTTCTTCAATCCGAAGTCGGCGTGCCACACAATGACACCGTTCAACGTGACGCTGTGCTTACCCGTGTGCATAAGACCAAATGCCACATCGTCACCGCGCACAAACACCGGAAGCGGATTTTCGTTGGTGATTGAAATTGGAAACGCGGTGTACCACCAAGCGGTGTAGTCAAACGGAATTTCTGGTGCGTCAACAACAGCAAGTTCGCGCTTACGTAAATCATCTTCGCGTCCAAGTGCTTGCAACGGATAAATGGAGCGGAACGAATACTCGGACCCTGCCTCAAACTGCAACCACGGGCGCTCTTCGCTCAGCATTGCGCCATGCACGCACAATTTCGGGTTGCGCGCGTTAGCGAACAACGCCATGGTGCGCACGAGCGCTTCTGGTTCAAGCGTGATGTCGTCGTCCATGAACAACACGTGCGTAGCCCAACCCTGCTTGCGCAACTCGATAAGACCGCGAGCAAAGCCACCTGCGCCACCAAGATTGCCGTTTGGCACTACTTGCAACGGTGCGTCGGCAGGTGCGTCAAACGTGACATTCTGTGCGTTGTCCACAACGAACACGCGAACGCGACCGTGCAAAACATCGATGCTGCGCTCAAGTTCCAACACATTGCTCACGGTTTTGCGAACGTACTCTTGGCGATTAAACGTGGTGATCGATAGTGACAACTTCACATCATGGGCTGGTGCGTCTGCACTCACCCATTCGCCACCCGTGATGCACACTTCGCCACCTTGCGCTAACACCCGAACGAAGTAGGTGCCGTATGGAGTTGACTGCAGGTTTGGCAGCGAAAACTCAATAAATACTGGGCATCCTTCGCCTTGCGGCAATGACTCCGAAGCGACCACGGTCTCCCCACGTGCACTCACTCCAACCACTTGCGCAATACCTACACCCGATGCTCGCACACGCACTGAGAGCGCGTTCACAGTGGTGATGCGACTCCAACGACCTGCAGCAAACACACCAAAGCTCGTATCGAACGACACCTCTGCGCCATCTTGCAACACTGCTCCACCTGGAACGATTTTTGTCGTGCCATCGAAACGTGCATACAACAAAGGCTCTGTTGTGTTTTCAGTTGGCAGAACCAAACGTTGCAGCAACTGCGTCATTATGAGCCGCTTAACGGGTCGGTGAAAAATGATGGAATTGACTTGTTGGCATTCACTGCCTCGAGAATGCCGCTCGCAGCATTGAGTGCTTCGTGAATCGTGACGTCCATGTCGAGATAACGATATGTTCCAAGGCGGCCAAGAAATGTGACGCCCTGCTGCGCTCGCGCTTGCTCTACATATTTCACCAATTGGTCTTTTTCTTCAACCAAGCGAATTGGGTAATACGGCGTATCGGTCTCGCCACACAAGCGCGAATACTCGGTGTAGGTCACCGACTTGTCGTGATGCTCCCACGGTGCGAAATGTTTGTGTTCAGTAATGCGTGTGTACGGAACACTCTCGTCGCAGTAGTTCAACACAGGACAACCCTGCACGTCACCGTCTTTCACTTCTTGAACGAAGTCGAGTGTGCGATAACCAAGGCGGCCGTGCTCGAAACCAAAATATGCATCAATTGGCCCTGTCCACACCACATGGTCGTATGCATTCGACGACGCATGGTCGAATGCAGTTGACAAATGCACCGTGATCGACGGGTGATCCAAAATTGCTTCCACAATTGGCGTGTAACCGTGCTCGGGAATGCCTTGGAACGGATGATTGAAATACGAATTGTCTGCAGTGAAGCGCAATGGCAATCGCGCAAGAATGCTGGCGGGCAATTCTGTTGGCTCGACACCCCATTGCTTTTTTGTATAGCCCTTGAAAAATGCTTCGTACATTTCGCGACCAACAAAACGAAGCGCCTGATCTTCAAACGACACAGGGTTCGTAATGGTTTTGTCGGCTTTTTCGGTGATGAACGCTTCGGCTTCTTCTGGCGTGAAATTGGTGCCGAAAAAATCGTTGATCAACGTGAGGTTCATTGGCAGTTGGTACTTCTTGCCGCCACTCATGGCGCTCACCGTGTGACGGTAGGACTTCATCACTCCAAAGCGTGTGATGTAGTCCCACACGTGCTCGTGCTGCGTATGGAAGATGTGTGGGCCGTACACGTGCACCATGACGCCAGAGTTGTGGCGCTTCGTAAAGCAGTTGCCGGCAACATGGTTGCGGGTGTCAAACACCGTTGCTGTGTGCCCGGCTTCGGCCAGTTGGCGAGCCACCACAGCACCTGAAAAGCCGGCGCCAACGATGGCAAAGGACCGTGACACCACGGCTAAATACTAGTTAATTAGTGGGAAAGCCAAGGGGCGCATGCGCCTTCCAAGTCGCGAACTTCAATGCGATCGCGATTGGCATATGTCACCTGATTGTTTGGGTCTGGGCGCAAACGGAAGGTACGGAACGACATCTCGGTGGTGTCGATGGCCAGAATTCTGCCCGACAACGAATCACCAAGACCAAGCAGCACCTTGATGGTTTCCAGCGCCTGAATGGAGCCAACAATTCCTGGCAACACGCCAAGTACGCCAGCTTCCGCACAACTTGGTGCAAGTTCTGCTGGTGGCGGCTCTGGAACCATGTCGCGATAGGTCGGACCATTCAACGGATCGAACACGGTGACCATTCCTTCGAATCGGAAGATTGATCCGTGCACCACGGGAATGCCGAGCTTGATGCTTGCATCGTTTAACAAGTAGCGACTTGGAAAGTTGTCTGCCCCATCAACAATGACGTCGTAGCCAGCAATGATGTCCATGATGTTGCTTGCTTCTAGACGAGTGTCATAGGCAATAACTTTCACGTCTGGGTTCAGCAACTGCAGTGTCTTCTTTGCTGATTCAACCTTGCGGTCACCAATGCGATCGATGTTGTGCAAAATTTGGCGCTGCAAGTTAGATGCATCTACTTCGTCCATGTCGACGATGCCAATGGTTCCAACTCCCGCAGCAGCCAAGTACAACGCTGCTGGCGAACCAAGGCCACCTGCACCGAGCAACAACACTTTGCTCGACAACAATTTTGACTGGCCCTCTACCCCAACTTCAGGCAACAAAATATGGCGCTGGTAGCGATTGCGTTGTTCTGCAGTAAGCACGGCAGGCGTACGCCATGCGCGACCTTCGTCTTTCCATTTCTGAAAACCGCCAGCTACGGAAACAACATTGGTGTAGCCAAGTTCGTGCAATGTTTTTGTGGCGAATGCACTGCGCACACCGCCTGCGCAATACACCAATACAGGTGCCGTCTTTTCAACAATGCGACCTTCAATTTGCGCTTCCAAATGACCGCGCGGAATATGCAGCGCGTCTGGCAATGCACCTTGTTCGTATTCGTCTGGTTCGCGAACATCGAGCACAATCACTCCACCAGCAGCAATGCGCGATGCAGCCTCGTTCGTGTCAATCTCGGTTATTTGTGATTTTGCTTGCGCAAGTAGGTCGCGGAAACCGGCCATGGGGGAACCTCCGGCTAATACCCTACCAATTCAGTCGGGAATTCACGAGGCCCCAACTATTGAACGATTTGCGGAAGCACGGTGCCAATGTCGTCGTTAATCACGATGTCGGCATAGTGATCCATGTCGGTTGGCTGGCCATTCACAATGATGACGTGCGCCCCGTTGGCCTTGGCACGCGGAACAATGTTTGCCGCTGGATACACGCGCAACGACGACCCCACTACTAACAACACGTCGCACTCATCTGCGGCCAACAATGCCGCTTCGATGACATCCTGCTTCAACGACTCTTCAAACAAGATGGTGTCACTTTTCAAAATTCCGCCACAGAGCAAACACTTTGGGTCGGCGTCACCGGCAATCACACGTTCAACAGCAGCACGCATCGGGTGCGTGTCTTTGCACTCCCAACACACCGCAACATGCATGGTGCCATGCAATTCATGCACGATCTCTGCGTGATTACCCGCCTTTTGATGCAAGCCATCAACATTTTGCGTGGCCACTGCACGCAAAACACCTCGTTGCTGTAATTGCACTAACGCTTTGTGTCCACTGTTTGGCTCTGCTGTCCACGCCAAGTTGCGCGCACGGTTTTGCCACGCAATTTTTCGCACCTCTGGATCATTCACGTAATAACTCAGCGTTGATGTTTTTTCGGCCAGCGGATTTTTTGTCCACAACCCGTTCGGCCCACGAAAATCGGGAATTCCAGAATCGGTTGAAATACCCGCACCCGTAAATGCAGTGATGCGTTGTGCTGCGCGCAACAAGTCGCGGGCGCGCTCGATAAGTGGTGAGAGATCGTTCATAAAAAGCGCAACTAAGTTACGCACAAATCGTGCCACGGCGTGGTGGTGGCGCACACATCGAGCCAATGAACACATCACCCGAACTGCTCACCCAACCCACCATCGTGGTTGTGCCCTGGGTTGACCCTGTGGTCGACGCGGCTGGCGCATCGCTGTTTTCTCGCTATGTCGAGCTGTATTGGTTACCAGTACTTGGGCCAAGCGCATTATGGATCTTGCGCCGCATCGTGATGGGCTTCGAAACGTTTCCCTCAGGGTACGAATTGGACTGCGCAGCCACCGCAAACGACATCGGCCTCAGCTTCACACAAAGCCCCAACAATTCGTTCACACGCTCGATGCAACGTTGCTTGTATTTCGGAGCAATACAGCCCCACCAGGGCGGTCTGGCGGTGCGCTGTTACCTACCTGCAATAAGCAAGCGGCACCTACAGCGACTGTCGCCCGCATTACGCGAAGTTCACGAAGCATGGAACCCGGGCAACATGTCTGGCAACGACACCGCTTCAAGCCAAGGCACATAGTTCTCCATAAACGCCCACGACACGCGGTGAATGGCACTTGGGCCATAGCCCTGCAACGCCACTCGATGCTTTGGGCACGGATAACCCTTGTTGGTGTCGAAGCTCCACATTGGGTAGTCCAACGCATATTCACGCATCAATCGGTCTCGTGAAACTTTTGCCAACACTGATGCAGCGGAAACCGACAGACACGATGCATCTGCTTTCACGTGCGCAACAACATGACCAACAAGCGGCGACACGAAGTCCCATTTGCCGTCAATGACTGCCGCTGCGGTTTTCAAATCCACAACTTTTCCCAGTTGTTCGAGTGCACGTTTTGTCGCCAGTTTCTGCGCCTTATTCATTCCCAAACGATCGCATTCTTCGTGCGTGGCCGCACCAACCGCCCAGGTTTTGCATGTCGCTGCAACATGATCAAACATGGCTTCACGCTTTGGTTCCGACAATTGCTTTGAGTCACGTGCTCCTCCCATTAACTCAGGCGCATTCGGTGCGTCGATCACATCGCGCGTGAGTACTGCGGCGCCAATAACCAGCGGCCCCGCCCACGCACCTTTGCCAACTTCATCCAAACCAATGACGCACGATTTACCCGTGAGCAACAGTTCGCGCTCGAGGTCAATCGTTGGCAGCGTGGTCACTGTGCAACAAACCCTGCCAACAGCGCATCGCCAGTTGCCTCTACCGAATGCCACGACTCATCCGTAGCTCCAGCATCAAGTCGCAAACCAAATGGTCCGCTTGTCTCCCATAACACGGCAGGTTTCTCGCCATGCCAACGCATGCCGTATGAAACCGTGTGCTCTGGTGAAGCTGCAACACGGTGGCATTCCATGTTCACGCCCAACCACATGCGTGGCACGCCGTAACGCAATACCGTTGCACCACCTTCGCGACGCGGACTGACTAGCTGTTCATCGAGCCAGGCAATCACTCGAATGTCTTTTGGCGCTGCATTCGGCAATGCAGATGCAGGGGCCAAGCGTTGCAGCGAAGCAAGTACGTCACCTGCTGCACGATGCTCGCCTACTGCCCAAAAAATGCACTGCGCTGCAAACAATGCGCGCTCAACGTCCCATTCAATTGCTGCAGATTTTTTGTTTTTGCGCAACAGTGATTCAACAATGTCAACTACTCGCTCAAGATGATGGTTCACTTTTTCGCCCATGCGAACAAGTTCGTGCAAGGTGAGCAAAAACGCAACGTCATCTGTTGCGTCTTCTCCAACCAACTCGCTACCCCATTCACTTTCGTGATAACCGCTCAGCACCAGCGCATCGCTGCGTAAGCGATTAATCAGTGGAGAAAGTGACTTGTCGGCAACAATTGCGTATCCCGCACGCTCCACGCTGTTGAGCCAACCGCGCTGCAGTTGTTCACCCGAAGGCAACTGTTCAAGGTTGACCGTTCCACCCGTTGCTCGCGACGAGGCAAGTGCAACACGCAACGTTGAACCGTGCGCAACAGGAAATACCACGCTGCCGTTCGGAAGATCAATACCTTGTGGCCCAAGTGGGCTTGGCTGACGAGACGACAAGATGTCGCTTCGGGTGAAGGCGACAGCGATGGGAAGTGTGGACTCGTTGCTGATTTCAATGACCAGAAGGCCACCGTGGTCAGCTACTGCATATACGCGCTGCACCGCATCGCCACTTGGAATTCGCAATCGCGTCTCGACAACAGGAACACCCGCGCGACGCGTTTGTCGAACACTTGGTTCTTTTGCCGGGTTATGCCAGCGGTCGTCCGCGGCCACGTACCAATCGAGTGCGTCGGCTTTTTCGTCCATTCGGATAGCACCGCGCTCATTGACAATGGCGTGCCAACCACCCGCGCGAATTCCCAGCACGTGTGCAGCGGGGCGAACAGTTGCGCTCAGTGAAATAGAAGAGATCAGACCAGGGGTGTTACTCACGCCTCAAGTATTGCCGAAACGGCCATGCAGTGAACTAGTCGAATTCGCTCTTGCTCTGCCTACTCATGAGTGCGCGAAGCGCGTCGGCCGCACTGACCTTGCCAGCACACACCGCCGCAACCTGTTCGCAAATTGGCATTTCAATTGAATGGCGACGCGCAAGCTCCACCACCGAGGACGAACTTTTGACACCCTCAGCGACCATGTTCATAGACGAAACAATGTCGTTGATGCTTTCGCCTTTTCCTAAACGAACACCCACTTGGGTGTTGCGACTCTGCATTGACGCACACGTAGCCATGACGTCGCCCATACCTGCAAGGCCTGAAAACGTTGCTGATTGGGCACCTAAAGCAACACCAAGGCGCGACATTTCGGCAAGTCCACGCGTCACCAACGTTGCTTTTGAATTATCACCAAAACCGAAACCTTGCGAAATACCTGAAGCAATTGCCACAACGTTTTTAACAACGCCACCGATTTCACAACCGATGACATCTGGGTTGGTGTACAACCGAAATGTTGGACGGCTAAAAACTTCTAGCAATTCACGCGCCACCGATTCGTCGATACATGCAATCACACTGGCGGCAGGTTGCCCAGCAAGAATTTCCTTTGCCAGGTTTGGTCCACTCAGAACCGCAACCGGATTGTTGGGCATGATCTGTTCGATCACTTCACTCATGCGTTTAAATGTGCCCTGCTCCAGCCCTTTCGACAGACTGATCACTGGAATACCTGCGCGAACGTATTTGCTCACTTCACTAGCCACATCGCGAAAACCTTGCGACGGCACAGCCATGGCTACAACGTCGGCTTGTGTAAGTACTGTTTGCAGATCGCTGCTTGCATGCAACGCATCGGGCAACACCGTTGATCCAAGATACGCAGAGTTGGTATGTAGAGAATTGATTTCTTCGGCAAGTTCACTACGACGCGCCCACAACATGGTGTGTGCGTTGTGCGAAGCAAGCGCCGCAATCGTGGTTCCCCACGAGCCTGCACCCACCACACATACTCGTTGCGTCACGCCGTAAACATTACGGCAGTAACTTGCCGCCGTAGGCTACGCCCGTGGCAACAAACCCTTCCTCATTGCAGCGTGGCGCAGTAGTGCTTCCCATCAAGGGCTTCAGCGATGCCAAAGGACGCCTAGAACCAGTGCTTTCAGCCGAAAATCGCGCGTCACTCGCAGCATTCACTGCAGGAGGAGTTCTTGAGGCAGCAGAAGGCGTAGACATCTTTGTGGTGTGCGATAACGACGAAGTTGCACAATGGGCGCGTGAACGCGGTGCGATGGTGGTTCGTCAACACAAGTCCGGACTCAATGGTGCCGTTGCCAATGGCGTCGACACTGCCCAATACAAGCGCGACTGGGTGCTCATTGCTCACAGCGACTTGCCGTTCCCTGAAGCACTTCTGTCAATTGTCGATCTAGAACTTGTTGCGACGACCGTGACGATTGTTCCCGACCGTCACGAAGATGGCACCAACGTGTTGGTCATTCCTGCCGGTTGCAACTTCACGTTTCACTACGGGCCAGGAAGCTTTGCTGCTCATCAAGTTGAAGCTGCACGAATTGATTTGCCTGTACGTATTGTGCGACACGAGCAATTAGGTCTCGACATTGACACACCAGAAGACCTCGCCCAACTGCCAGCAAGTTGGTTAGAGGGAGACTTTTCTTAAACGGGTACAAAAAAAATCGAGGGGCCGAAGCCCCTCGATTTCCAGTTTTCCGAACCGATTACGTATCGGCTAAGGGCTAAATTATTTAGTAGCCTTCTTTGCAGCCTTCTTGCGACGCTTCTTAGCAGGAGCCTTCTTAGCTGCCTTCTTCGTAGCCTTCTTCGCAGTCTTCTTTGCTGCCTTCTTAGCTGTCTTACGCTTCTTTGCTGGGGCCTTCTTAGCGGCCTTCTTGCGCTTTTTTGCTGCCATGATTTTCTCCTTGTTTAGGTATTGCTATTTACGGTTTGGATTCAATTCACTCTTCAGCGTTGAGCTTGAAGTGAACTTCATTGCTGTTGATGCTGGTACCTGGACTGGTGCACCCGTTTGCGGGTTGCGTCCTGTACGAGCTTTACGGCTTGATGTGCTGAACGAACCGAAGCCCGGCCATGCAACCTTCTCACCATTTTTAGCCGAGGCTACGACCAGTTCAAAAAAAGATCCGATAGTGCGTTCGGCATCTGCCTTAGACACTCCGGCTTTTTGAGCAACTGCATCAATGAGCTCTGCTTTTGTCATTTTCTTACCTAGCTTTCTCGGAATCGGATAACTGATTCGTTGTCTAGTTGAGTGGGTCTGTCCACAAATTGCAAGCATTGAAATCGTTGTCAAGCATTTCTGAACAGTTTTTGCACACAACGTGTGTCGACGACGTTGCAAAAATATTTTGATGAGTTGATGAAAAAAATGTGCGCAACACGATGAAAAATATGTTCAAGTTTTTTGTTGTCATCACCACATGTCGGTTTTCTTTTACCCACCGCCATTTTCCACCAAACCCAATAAACATAAGGGTTTGCTAAACCCCGTAAATACGCGGAAATAGAATTTCGCCAGTCCCAGTAAGGGTTTCACGAGGTCGAAAACCATCATTTTTGCCCCCACATTCTGAACCCCTTACGGGTGCTGGAGCTCCCCTTTTCGATCCCTGAAAAAGCCCGAAAACAAGCCAAAAAATATTTTTAAAATATTTTGCAAAAAATCCCCAAAATTGCCTTTCAGAGCACTTTTGGTTCGAAAGTTTCTGAAATCTGAGTATCCACCAATCACCTATCGCGAAAGTCCAAACTAAGCGTCGTTGAATAATTTCCTCAACCACTCCGACACGTTCGCCAACGATGTGTCTTCGGCGCAATCAACTGACGAGACGCCGCTCGGAACTCGCGTTGACAGAATTGTTAATCACGCACTTGCATCACAAACAGAAATTGCAACGCGTGTTGTGCTCGACACTTCAGTACTCGTTGCAGATCCTGCGTGCATTTATAACTTCGCAGGATGCGATGTTGTTATTCCATTAACGGTGATTGAAGAACTTGATGGATTGAAAACACGAATGGATGATGTTGGTCGTTCTGCACGAACCGCTCTCCGCAGCATCGAAGATTTGCGCAAGAAGGCGGGCGGTTCACTCGCCTCTCCAACCCGAGTTCATGACGGTCCAGACAGCGGAACGGTGCAGATTGAAGTCAATGGCGTACAGCGCAATTTGCTCGTTGAACACGGCCTCGACCCAGATGTTCCCGACAACCGAATCATTGGTGCTGCGCTTGGCCAAGCTCGCATTTCACCTACGCGCATGATTTCAAACGATGCTGCGTTACGAATCAAAGCAGCGCATATGGGACTCATTGCAGAGGAACATCAGCCTGTCGGTGCAAGTGCAGATTCGCGTCCGATGGGTTGGACCACGTTTGACACCACCAATTCACAAATTGATTCGCTCTATCGCAGCGGTGGAATTGAAACGAGCGAAATTTCTGGTGCCACACATTTGGTGGATAACAACTTTGCCGTGTTGCGTAGTGGTTCGCAATCTGCACTCGCCCGCTGCAACGACAATGAATTGAAGTTGTTGGCTCAAACTGCTCCTGAAGCATGGGGGCTGCGTTCACGCAGCAAAGAACAACGATTTGCACTTGATTTGTTGATGGACCCAGAGATCAACGTGATTGCACTTGATGGTCGCGCAGGAACCGGCAAAACATTGCTGGCCATTGCATCGGGTCTTGAACAAGTTGTTGAGCAGCGACGGTATGAGCGCCTCGCGGTGTATCGCCCACTTGTTCCGGTTGGTCGCGCAGACGTCGGTTTCCTACCGGGTGACCTCGATGAAAAACTCGATCCATGGATGTCGGCAATTCACGACGCCATTGTTGCGCTCACCGATCAGCGTTCTAGTCGCGATGCGCGCGGGCTTATTGATGAACTCACCGATCGCGGACAACTCACACTTGAGTCAGTCACGTTCTTGCGTGGTCGTTCATTGCAGCAGCAATTTGTTGTCGTTGACGAAGCTCAGAACTTGGAGCCCACCACGTTGAAGACCATCCTTACCCGCATTGGCGAGGGCACCAAGGTGGTGTTCACCGGTGACACCAGCCAGATCGACGCCCCATATATGGGTGAGTCGAACAATGCCCTGGCCGTGTTGATTCATGCCTTTTCTGGGCAGCGCTGCTTCGGGCACATCACGCTTGCAGCCTGTGAGCGCAGCGCAGTGGCCAGCCTGGCCGCCGAACTGCTGTAGCCGCGCCAACTGCGCCAATTGGGCCTTTTCGGCCTGTGACCAACGACTAACCCAAATTCTCATTTCTGTGCCTTAGTGTGTGATTAGTATTTAGTACTAAATAGAACCCACCGTGAAAGGCACCCGTCATGTCACTTAAGGAATCTCCAGCAACTGAGTCATACCTCGCCGACTTGGTCGATCCGATCGCGCCGATTGGCTCGCTCATCGATTGGACACAATTTGCCAACTGCAAAGGCAAAACCAAACTGTTCTTCGCACCAAAAGCGGAACGCCCACAGGCACGCGAGCGACGCGAAGCAAAAGCAAAGTCGTTGTGCGCAGGTTGCAGTGTTCAAACGCCGTGCAAAGAATTCGCACGCAACAATCACGAGTACGGACTATGGGGCGGCGAGAACGAAGAAGAGCGCCACATTGCTGGTTACACCATGGCGGCACCAATCGGAGTTCGCAGCCGCGCACTGAAGTCGGCCTAACTCCCTATCGCTCATGCATCTGCATGAGCCTGCCAAACTGTGTAAATGGCAACTGCAACAGACAGCATTACTGATCCAGGCGAATACGTCACTCGATTCATTGAAAACATTGAACAGAGTCACTTCACGGCCGCTATGGAAATGGTGTCTGAGGACTGCGAGTACGACAATGTGCCCATCACCAAGGTGTTTGGGCGCGAGGCAATGATCCAGATTCTTTCCGACTTCCTTGCTGCTGCAACCAAAGTTGAATGGCTCATCCACCATCAAGTATCAAACGGCGACATGGAACATGGCGTGGTCATGAACGAGCGCACCGACCGCTTTGAAATGGACGGGCGCTGGATCGAGCTTGATATCGCTGGTCTATTCGTGGTGAGTAACGGGAAAATCGCCTTGTGGCGCGACTACTTTGACCGCGAGTCCTTCACCAAGGCGCTCGCCTCGAAATAGAACACCCCTCGCTTACTGTGCCGAACATGAGCGAATCAGTAGCGAACATGAAGTTCGCAGTTGTCGACACTGAAACCACAGGCTTGTCCCCTGCAACATGTTCAATTCTGCAACTCGGAATCGTTGTGGTGCGCGGAGACGGAACTGTCGAAAGTCAGTTCTCTACGTATATCAAACGCCGCTTTTGGAAACCGGGCAGACTTGGCGCTCATCACATTCACGGCATTACACGACGCAAGTTGCGCAAGGGCATAACAATTCATGAAGCCCTCGACCGCCTGTCAATTGAACTGAAAACTGCAACCTTTGTTGCACACAACGCCAAGTTTGACCTTGGCTTTCTTCGGGCTGAAGCACAACGCTGCGGACATCAGCTTGTTATTCAAGAACCAATTTGCACACTCACATTGTCGCGATCACTCGATCCAAATAAAGCGCACCCACACAACTTGCGTCAACTCGCTATTCGTTATGGCATTACCGACGTTCCAAACCACGATGCTCTTGCTGATGCAATTGTCACTGCGCGACTATTGCCACTTTTGCTCGCTAAAGCCAACATCACTCATGCCGATCAAGTAGCCGGCATAGCGGCCAAATAGCTCAGCTGTAGCGCTTCAATACTGCTTGCGCAGTGTGTTTACCCAAGTCCACCCATTTGGCTGGTTCAAGCACATCAATTGCGTCGCCTCCGCGCAACAACAATCGACCAAGCCATTGCTGCGAGCCAACTGCTAACTCAATTCTTACGCTGCCATCGCTTTGCGGTTCGCGCGAGATGTACGGGTACGTCTCGACCAAACGCAACGCCGCAGGGCGAACAAGCAACGTTGCCGTCTCCATATCTGTTCCAAAGAAATCGACTTCGTCTTCAACTCCCTCAATGATCGGGTCTGAAGTTTTGCCAGTTGGTGCGAACTGTTTGATGCGGTCGATACGGAAGTTGCGAATTTCACCAGACTGGTCGTCGTCTGCTCGCACATACCAATGCCCCATTTGTTCGAACACCGCGCGCGGGAAAACTGTGCGTGAAGAATGAGTTCCAGAAATAGGTGAGAAGTAATCAATGGCAACAAACTGCCCACTGGCAACCGCGTGTTGTGCTTCGGGCAAGAACTTCACAGCCCTAACATCAACTTCAACCACAGCATCACCATTTGGCAGCAGTGGTTTCAGTTTCTTGAGCGCTGACGCAAGTGGACCCTTTTTGTCTGCACCCGGCATTGACAACGCAGCACTGCCCATTGCCTGCAGTGCGAAAAGTTCAGCGGAATTCAATTGCAATGGTCGCGAAAACATCAATGGAACTTCGGCAACTACTTCACCTTCGTCTACGAACACATCAATCAGGGCATCTGGCGTGTACGGAGGCACTCCACACATCGCGGCCATCATCAAGTCGTTCATCAATTCTTTTTCACTTAACTTGAACTGCTTTGCCATGTCGGAAAGTTTCACGCGCTTGCGGCTAATGAGCCACGGCAACATGACGAGCAAGCCCTCTACGCGTTCAGCAGCACCTCGCGGCCCACGACGGGATTTGCGCATAGCCATTAGCGACCCCCTGCTTGTTCGGTGAGCCAGGTAATGACCTGCTTGCGAACGCGCGGTGGGCCTAAGACTGTTGCGTTATCCACCATGGCAAACAGCCACACGCGAAATGCGGTGAGGTTCGCACACGGAATAGCAAATTCCACGCTCCCATCAACGTGATCTTTGATCACCGCTTGTTTGCCAAATTGTGTGCGCACACCCCCTGCCAAACTTGCATCTACCAATACCGTTGCAATTGCATCATCGCCGAGACCCTCAGCCAGCAATTCGGCTTCTGTTGGCACTGCCTTCTGCAAGTCAAAATCCTTTGGACGATTAAACGATCCGCGGTCACCTACGGAAATGTCGCCTTCAATTCGATCGACACGGAACGTGCGACGATCTGCGCGTAATTGGTCAAAGCCAACGAGATACCAAAATCCTGCGCGGGCCAACAATCCATACGGATCCACACTGCGCATTTCACCCTTGTACGAAAACTTCAGCGTGCGGTGCTCCACCACTCCATCGGCGAGTGTGGCCATTAACTCGTCGTCTAACTGAATGTTCAACTTTGTTGATTGTGCATTGAGCGCACGCTCTCCACCCAGTTTCCACAATGCTTCGTCTCCGTGACTTGCACCAACACGAACGGTTGCCATGGCGAACTGCAGTGCCGATCGCTCTTCGTCGGTAAGACCCAAATCACCAAGTTCAAAACTCTTGCGGTCCACTCGATAGGCGCCTTCGCCGGCCTGATCGCCGCCGAGCGTGATGAGCTCAATTGGAATACCAAGTGCGCGAAGGTCACCTTTATCGCGCTCGAACGCTGCACGTGCAGCCGTATCGGATTCTGGGTACTGACCAACAAGTTCCTGGCGAATTTGCTTGAGCGTGAGTGGCTTGGTGCGTTGCACGAGCAGTGCAAGCAGGTTGATCATGCGCTCTGCTTGTGAATACTTCTCCGCCACAGGGCACAGACTAGGTGTTAGAACGGTGCGTCTTGTACCACTGCACCAATTTTGCCGTGGACGAGTCAACCCCAGCAGTTTGGCTTGGTGCAGAAATTTGTGCAGAAACTTCAGTGGCCAACTTCTTGCCCAATTCAACTCCCCACTGATCAAAACTGTTGATACCAAACACACAGCCCTGCACAAACACAGAATGCTCATACAGGGCGATGAGTGCCCCAAGCGTGCGCGGTGAGAGCGACGACAGCATCAACGTGGTGCTCGGCCGGTTGCCAGGCAGTGTGCGATGCGGATCTGTTGCGTTTCCGAACGCCAACGCTTGAGTTTGTGCGAACAGGTTGGCCACCAGTGCGTCGTGGGCTATACCGTCGTGAGTTGGCGTAGCTGCAACACCAATGAAATCTGCAGGCACGACCGATGTGCCTTGATGCAACAACTGCATGTACGCATGTTGGGCGTTTGTGCCAACGCCTCCCCACACAATGGGAGATGTGGGCACAGAAACTGGATTGCCATCTGCGGTTACACGCTTACCATTGCTTTCCATTTCCAGCTGTTGCACATACGAAGCAAATGACTTCAACGCAGAGGAATACGCAATCATCGCCCGTGTTTCACGCCCGAGGATCGAGCGATTCCACACGTTCGTCAAGCCCATCAGCACTGGTACATTGCGCGGCAGCGGCGCAGTCATGAAGTGTTCGTCCATCGAGCGCATTCCCGAAAGCATGCTGTCGTAGGCATTGGACCCGAAGGCAATCACATTCACCAGATTCACCGCAGACGAAATTGAATATCGTCCGCCCACCCACGACCACATTGGAAATGCGTAATCGGCTGCCAAACCGGCACTTTCGGCCTTTTCAGGGAATACCGAAACCACTGCAAAATGTTTTGACACGTTCTTTGCACCGACCGAATCAGAGATCCACTGAGCAATGATGCGACCATTGCTCAGGGTTTCTGCAGTACTAAAAGACTTCGAGCACAGCACCACCAACGTGGTCTCAGGATTGCATTCACGCAACACCCTGCGCACTTCGGTTGGATCAATGTTGGAAACAAAATGCGCGTTCACCGCTGGAGTGCTTACTGATGACAGTGCTTCATGAACAAGCGTTGGACCCAGGTCACTTCCACCGATACCAACATTGATGACACTCTGAAATTTCTTACCTGTTGCTCCGGTAATGCGACCGGTTCGAACCGATTCCGCAAATTCGTTCACATACGCTCGAACACGCAGAATTTCTTCCATCACGTCAATGCCATTTACATTGACTGAGGTTTCTAACGGACCTCGAAGGGCGGTGTGCAACGCAGGCTGTTGCTCAGTGCCATTGATTGCGACACCTTCAAACATGTCATTTCGCTTTTGCTCAACACCTGCCTGTTCGGCCACTGCAACCAAACACTGCACGGCATGTTCATCAATGTTCTGCTTTGAAAAATCAACAAGCATGGTGTCTTCACCAACCGACACCTCCACACTCAGTGCCTCGGCACGCGTTGAATCCTGAGCGAATAGGTCTTTCAGCGTTGTCTGCGAAATTGCGGCTGCACTCTTCAGCGCTGCGGACCATGCGGGAGTTGTGGTGATATCCACTCATTACAGGCTACCTGCGGGACTAGCGTGAACGAATCATGACGAAGCCTGTTGCCAAGCCAGATACTTCGCAGGCGGCAATTGCTCTCTCCCTTTCGGTGTATTTCATCTGGGGTGCACTCACGTTGTACTGGAAAGAACTGCACGGTTTCGATCCATTCGAACTGATTGGCTGGCGAGTTACTTCTTCAATAGTGGTACTTACTGTGGTCATGCTTGCCACGGGTCGTTTAGTGCCACTCTTGCGCTCGCTCCGTAACCCACAACTGTTGCTTCGTATTGCGCTTGCAAGCGTGCTCCTGACCATCAACTGGGCAACGTATGTGTGGGCAGTGGTGAACGACCACGTCATTGAAACCGCGCTTGGCTATTTCATTGCACCAATTCTCACCATCGTTGTTGGTGTTTTCGTGCTGCATGAAAAACTCCGTGGAATTCAACGTGTAGCGGTGTCTTTTGCAGTTGGCGGAATCGCTGTACTCACCGTTGCGTACGGACGTGTGCCATGGATTGCGCTCATCATTGCAACATCATGGACGTTCTATGCCTACCTCAAGAAAAAAGTTCCACTCGCCCCACTCGAGAGCCTCACCGCAGAAGTGATTGTGCTTGCCGCACCAGCATTCATCTTTTTGTGCGCAACCTGGAACAACGTTGACAGTGTTCAGAACACTGCCACTTCTGTGGAATGGATCTTCGTCGCATTCACCGGTGTGATTACCGCAGTGCCACTACTGATGTTCGCCAGTGCATCTCAGCGCACGCCGCTCACCATTCTTGGACCAATGCAATACATCGTGCCCACGATGAATTTCTTGATTGGTTGGCTGATGTTCAACGAGGCACTCACCTCGTCAAAGGTTGCAGGATTTTCCCTGATTTGGGTGTGCCTTGCGCTTGTGTTGACCGATTTGTTCAGGACACAGCGGCAGCAACAAATCGCTTCAAGCCATCAATAACTGCGTCTTCGCGCTCTCTGTCATTAATGACGTAAGCAAACCGCGCCAAACCTGAAATCATCACGTCGAACAGATCCTGCAGCGTTCGGGCCGACATTTCAGATCCAACTTCTCCACGAGCAACAGCGTTCTCGCAGAGCTGTTGAAAAAACACTGCCCAATCTTTACGGAGGGGGCGAATCGCATCGGAGAGTTCTGGATGACGTCGCGCTTCTGCAGAAACTCCAACAACGAATCCAAGAAGCGATGGATCGTTCTTGCTTACATCGGTAAGCGCATCAATGATTGCTGAAAACTTGTCGACCAGGGATTCGCATGGATCTGCTGCTGCAACTACGGCTTCGGTCACCATGTTTTGCACTTGTTCGAAAGCAGCCACATACATGTCAAGCTTTGAAGGAAAGTAGTGGTAGATCGCGCCAGTTGTAATTCCCGCCGCAGCGGCAACCGTGCGATTGGTCGTTGCGTCGTAACCAATGGTTGCAAACGATGCACGTGCCTCGTGAATGAGGCGTTCGCGAGTTTCTCCAGCATCAGTTGAGCACGGACGGCCCAGCTTTTTTGATGGCGCAAGAAGCTTCATAAAATCAGGCTAATTCGGGCTTCACTCACTGAGCGAAGCGGCGGAGCAAGTTTGCCAATTCCACGGGGCGGTCGCCCTGCACGCTGTGACCTGCTCCATCAACCACAACCACCTCTGCCTGTGCACAACGTTTCTGCAACTCGGCAATGTCTTCGTCGTCCACCACAGGAGACACTCCTCCACGAACCATGAGTAATGGCTTGCTCCATGAAGAGATCATGTCCCACATTGGCGATCGCGGGGCTTCGTGGCCGGGGGCAGAACCCGCGGTTTCGGTTTGACCGCGACGGTCATAACGCCATTGCCACGAACCATCTTCAATCTGTTTAGCGTTGTGCAATATTCCTCGACGCAAACTTGCTTCACTGCGCGTGGGATTGTGTTCCTTCGTTCGCGCGAACAGTTCATCAAAACTCGCAAAGCTTTGTGGACCATTAATGAAATCGAGTACTGCTTTTGCTTTCTTGCTCGTCACTCCTGGCGTGATATCCACGAGCACAAGATGTGGCACGAGTTCTGAATGAGCGTGTGCAAGTGCGAGGCACGTTAATCCACCAAGCGACATTCCAACGATGGCGACAGCATGTTTGGCGTGTGCATTCATTACCTGTGCAATGTCTTCCGCCATCCCTTGCGGACTGTACGTCGCATCCTCACGCCACGACGAGTGTCCATGACCTGGCAAATCGACAGCAATCAACGGAATATTCAATGCCAATGCAACGGTGTCCCACGTGTGAGCGTTCTGGCCACTGCCGTGCACCAACACCAAACGAGGTTCTTCAGTTCCCCATTTCAATGCACTCAACACTCGACCATCGCTCAGCGTGACGTTTATGCGAGCAACTGGCGGCATTGGTGACACCGTCAATGCATACTCAGAGATGTTTTCAGCAAACAGAGAAAACTCGTTGTATTGAATGCGATCCATCTGTTGAACCCTATTGCAATGAACGAGCCAATTAGCTAGGGAACGACCGTGGTCGTAACGCCAGGTTTTGGCGCAATGGTTGACGATGTCGTTGTGGTGTAGTTCGGGTCTGGTTTGTCGAACGGTGGAACCGGCGATCCGTACTCCTCTGGTTCTTTGATGCCATCGAACACGTACACACGATCGCCGTACTTCACGAGTGCCGGGAAGTAGCGAGCAACCGACATTGGGATTCGCACACAACCGTGCGACTCGGGCTTGAGCGGAACCAAGATTGCACCGTGAACCGCAATGCCATAGTTGAAGTACACAGGGTTGTACATACTGCCCAGTTTTGATTCGCGCATTCCCATGTGTCGGTTATAGAAGTAGAAAATTCCTGGTGGAGTGATTGCGTCGCCACAAATTCCTTGCTTAATCTGCTCCGCCGTGTTGTTTCCATCTTGGCCAGGGTCAATCGTTACTTCTTCACACCATTTTTCATTCGAACCAGAAGAGATGTGGGTGATCAGCTGCGGCTCGGCACCCTTGAACACGACCATCACTTGTTCGGGAAGGTAGATCTCCACATGACTTGGCGAATCTGCCTGTCGACGAGGAACTACAGCGGAAGCAGTTTCCATAATTGCCCACGTTGATGGAGTCACCTCATCGGTTGCACGCTCGCGCGGAGTTTGCATCACCAATTTTTGAAATGCCCACACGGCCTGCACCGTGTTTTGGCCATACACACCATCTTGGGGACCCGGATCAAAACGCATTGCAGAAAGACGCTGCTGCAACCGCAACACATCGTCACCCTTCATGCCTGGCTTAATGGTGCGTGTAAGCGGAACCGTGACTACAGGAACCGTTGATTGCTCAATTGTGGAGTCAGAGCTTCCAGCTGCGTCTTTGTTCTGGCTGTCATTTGCAATCACTCCAAACGCTACGACGGTGATGAGTACTGCAAATGCAACAAGTGCTGGCCTCCAGCGCTCATACGTGCTTTGCGCGGGAAGAACATCATCGCCCAAGAAGTCTTCGTCGTATTCGAAGTCTCCCTCGTCGTAGTTGTCAAACTTGTCGTTCATGACTTTTTCGGTACGAGTGCATTGAGATGCGCACGCAACGACCACGCTTCTTTCAGAATTTTTATGATGACAGACGGAGAACTCAACGTTGAAACACCGCGAGTACGCGGGAAATAGTCAACTCCAAATTGCACGACGCTCATTCCAAGTTTTCGCGCGCTGACCATCAGTTCGGCATCAATAAATGAGCCTTCGCTAGTCAGTTCAACGGTGTCAAGAACATTTCGGCGAACCAATTTGAATGCAAAGTTCACATCGCGAAAGCGACAACCAAACAGTGCGCGCACCAAGATGTTGTACAGGAACGAATACACCACTCGTACGTAGCCCTCGTCAGTACGATCGAATCGATACGCAGCGACAACATCTGCCTCATATTGCTGCATCAGACGCAACGCTTTGTGTACTTCACGGAAGTCGAACGGCAAATCGGCATCGGTGTACAGCACAACATCGCCAGTTGCGGCGGCAAAACCAGACTTGATCGATCCACCCAGTTTGCGGTTTACCGGATGATGGACCACTTTGATGCGTGGATTTGTTGCTGCAGCAGCATCTGCCAATTGCGGCGTTGCATCGGTTGATGCATCGTTGACGATGATCATTTCGTAGTCCTGCACCGTGCCATTGGCGATCAGTTCTTCTCCAAGTTCAATCGCGGCATTCAGAGCACGCTGAAGATATTCCTCTTCGTTCCACATGGGGAAAAACACCGAAAAACGAGTGAAAGATGGTCGGGACATGCGCCATCAGGCTAACTGGAGCAGTTTGGGTTGTACTCTGCAGGGTGTGAAGTCCCCTTGGAAGCTCGTTGGAATTTCATCTTGGCTGCTCGTTACCGCTGGAATAACCTGCGCCGCAATAGCGAGTAGGTCAGTTGGAAAATCCACCTGGTGGCTTGGGCCGGAATCGAACCCAACGTTTCCCCTCTTGTGGTTGCTGCCCTTTTTGATGCCCGTTGTCAGCATCATTGCCATCATCTCACTTCCTCGCATTGCTAGTTATGTGGGAATTGGCTGTTCACTCGTACTCGCTGGGGTTGCAATTGGCGACATAGCGGGCACTCCAGGAGTCGCGATTATCGAAGGAATCGTTGCAGTATCTGCACTGTTCATCTCTATTGCGACATTTGCAGCACGCTCACACAACTAAAGCAGTCGCCTTCAGCGCGCCAAATTCAGTACCGTGTTTACATGCCTGATTCAAACGCCGCTGCTTCCAATGCCAAAGTGTTGTCGTCATTACCCGTTGGCGAGCGCGTTGGCATTGCATTCTCTGGTGGTCTTGACACATCGGCAGCAGTTGCGTGGATGCGCGAAAAAGGTGCGCTCCCCTATGCATACACCGCGAACCTTGGGCAACCAGACGAACCTGACTTAGACGGAGTTCCCGTTCGCGCCAAGCAATACGGAGCAGAAGGCGCACGCTTAGTTGATTGTCGAACCGAATTAGTCCACGAAGGTCTTGTTGCTTTGCAGTGTGGTGCTTTTCATATCACTACTGCTGGCAAAACGTATTTCAACACCACTCCACTTGGGCGTGCGGTAACGGGAACAATGCTCGTGCGCGCCATGAAAGAAGATGGCGTCGACATTTGGGGCGATGGCAGCACATACAAGGGCAACGACATCGAGCGCTTTTACCGCTATGGACTTCTTGCAAATCCAAAGCTTCGTATTTATAAGCCATGGCTGGATGCTGACTTCGTTCGCGAAATGGGCGGTCGCGCAGAAATGAGTGCGTTCCTCACTGCAAAGAAACTTCCTTACCGTGACTCTGCTGAAAAGGCGTACTCAACAGATGCCAACATTTGGGGCGCAACGCACGAAGCAAAGCAACTTGAAGAATTAAACACCAGCATGCACATCGTGAATCCAATCATGGGGGTTGCTCATTACGACCCATCGGTTTCCATTGCAACTGAAGATGTGGTGGTGTCGTTTAAGGAAGGTTGGCCAGTTGCACTGAACGGCAAAACATTTGCCACACAAACCGAATTGGTGAATGAAGCCAACATTATTGGTGGTCGACACGGACTTGGCATGAGCGACCAAATTGAAAACCGCATCATCGAAGCCAAGAGTCGCGGAATTTACGAATCACCAGGACTCGCCCTGTTCCACATTGCATACGAGCGATTGCTCACCGCGATTCACAATGAGAACACGCTGGAGAATTACCGCCAGATGGGTCGCAGACTGGGTCGCTTGTTGTACGAGGGCCGTTGGTTTGACCCGCAGTCACTCATGCTTCGCGAGCCGCTCATGCGCTGGGTTGGATCACTTGTTACTGGCGACGTCACCATTCAGCTTCGCCGCGGTGATGACTACAGCATTTTGAATACCACTGGCCCACACCTGACATATGCGCCAGAGCGACTCAGCATGGAACGCGTAGAAGATGCAGCCTTCGGTCCGCTTGACCGCATTGGTCAACTCACCATGCGCAACTTAGACATTCAAGACACGCGAGCAAAGATTGATGAATATCGCAGCGCGGGCACGTTGGGCGCTGGCGGACTACTCGAACTTGAATAGTTGGCGTTAGCCGTTAACTAATTCGCGCGCAATTGCAGCAACGAGTGCAGCGCGCTCACCCATTTTTGACACCTTGATGTATTCAGTGTCGGCGTGCGCACCACCACCACAAGCACCAAGGCCGTCAAGTGTTGGCACGCCTATTGCCGCCGTGAAGTTTCCGTCAGAGCCACCACCAACAGCAATTCCTTGCAAGTCATGAATGCCAACCTCGGGCGCTACACGCTTCGCAATTTCGTACAAAGCGAGTGCTGCAGACTCGTGCATCGGTGGTCGATTGATCGTTCCACTCACCGTCAAGGTTGCACCAGAAATAGTTGGCTGCAAAGCGGCGAATGCTTGCTCAACACGTTGTTTCTCTGCCGGAAGATTGATGCGCGTGTCTACGGTGATTTGTGCGCTTGCAGGCACAACATTTTCACTCGTGCCAGCTGTTGCCACTGTCGGAGTCACCGTTGTGCCAACTTCTGGGTTTGCAATTGCAGCAATGGCTTGCACCTGTGCGGCAAGTTCCATCAGTGCATTTATTCCTTTTTCTGGCTCTAAGCCGGCATGACTCGCGCGACCAACGATGTCGACAGTGAAGGTGCCCACACCTTTTCGCGCGATCTTCAAAGCATCGCCGTTACCGCTTGGCTCAAGCACCAAAACATTGCCTGTTGCCAGTGCTCGAGCTTCAATCAGTTCACGTGACGTGTACGAGCCAATCTCTTCATCGGATGAAATCAAGATTTCGACTTGTGCGCACTCACGAATTTCACTCATTCCATAAATGGCTTGAATGATTCCGGCCTTCATGTCAAAAATTCCAGGCCCGCGAGCAATATCGCCTTCAATGCTGAAACCACGATTTGCAACTGTGCCCTTTGGAAACACGGTGTCGTGATGACCAACGAACAACACTTTGGCGTTGTCGCCACCCTTCCAATGCACGTGTGGGCCTTTTGCACCAGGAATGATTTCTGGGGTCTTGCCCAGCACCTGTGTCATGACGTCTGCAAGAAACTCTGCGCTACGTTGCAAGTCATCTAGCTCATTCGACGGCGACTCAAGATCAACGAACTGCTGCACATGAGTAAGCATCTGCGCTGTTCGAGCATCGAGCGCCGAGCGCAACTGGGCATATGTTGGTGTCCCGGTTGGCAATGGCATCCCTCTAGTCTGCCCGACACCATGGCCTGACGAGATACCGATTACCACTCTTTGTGCCCGGGATGAGACTCGAACTCATACGGCTATTTCTAGCCAGGGGGGTTTAAGCCCCCCGCGTCTACCATTCCGCCACCTGGGCTTGGGTGTGTAGGTTAGGCGCGTTTCAGCACAGTTGTGCTTTATTGCTGAGCAAGAATTTGGTCGACCATGTTGATCAAACTTGGTTCAAGCAGTTGCACTCCCACCATGGACAAGTGGTTGTTGTCGAGGTACAACACTTTTCCGTCCTTTTCGAGTGGACATTCGGTTGCATTGCACAACACCGTGAACGGATCATAGAAATACGTTCCTTCGCCGGCGTCGTCTTTCCAGTTTTGGGTAATTGGGTTTGCAACTGCATCTTGATCTGCACGAGAAAGCGGCTCTAAGTCAGGCATACGAATTCGCCGCGGTGCAACACTTTCTGCATAAAACGGATTGTCAAGCACGATAAGGTGCTTGGCTTCACGATCTGATGCGAAGCGACTGAATGTCGTAGCAAGATCAAGTCTTGTCTCTCTGCTCAATTCTTCGCTATTTGTCTTAAACGAGTTGATCACCAGATCGAAATTTCCCGGCGCAAATGTTCCATCTTTAATAGCCGAATACTGTTCGCCATTACACACCAATGCACACGTAGTGATCTGAACATCATGCGTTTTCGCATAGTCCACAAAAAGTGGAATCAATTGATAGATGTGCGAATCGCCATACAGCAGCACTTTCTTTGCGGCTGTATCCTCACCCACCACACACACGTCATTCATGAAATCGCATCCATCAAGCAATGTGCTCGTGTACACGTTTCCATAGTTCTCACGAGCCTGAGTTTTTGCCAAGTCAAGGCCGAACAGCATCAGCGTTGGAATGAGTACCAGCGCAACACCAGCAATAACTTTTGTTTTATTGTTTCCTGAACGTAATTTGCGGAATGGTTGCTCGATGTAGCGGTATGAAAGCATCGCAGGAATCATCGAAGCTGCAACCAAAATTAACTTATCTACCGATGAATCAGGTCTCATCAAGTCGAGTGAAACCGACACGCCTATCCAATGCCACAAGTAGATGGAATACGAGCTGTTACCAACTGCCTGGAACGCTCTGATACCGAAGAACTCTTGGATATCGAGTTTTGAACCAGGAAGTGAAAAAACGAGTAGCCCAGTTGCCAGTGCTGTCAACGCACACGCAACAATTTGCGATCCGTTGCCATCAACTCTGGTCACCAAAACATAGATGATGACCAAAATGGCAATGACCGATAGCACGGTGCGAATTGTGGAATTGAGATACTTCCTTCCTTGCTCGTATCGCAAGACTGCAATCGCAACCAACAAACCCAAAAGGAATTCCCATGCACGGGTGAATGGTGAATAAAACAGAAATCCAGGTCGGAATCGAGGGTCAAGCCAGCCATATTTCTCGTCACTTGACAACACCATGACACAAGCCGAAGCTGCTCCAAGAACAACAAACGCAATTGTCCACAGACGAATCCGCTGTGAAACGTCAAATCGTCGACCGATGAGTGCCAGGATTCCAATCACCAGCGGAAGCGCAATGTAAAACTGTTCCTCTACGCCAAGTGACCACGTGTGAAGAAAGAACGAGATGTCTCCAGATTGCACGAAGTAGTCGAGCTTGCGGAACATGAAGAAAAAGTTGCCGTAACTGAACAATGCAGCACGTGCTTGCTGAATGAAAAAGTCTTGCGCTTTGGTAAATGGAACAACGAAATAGGCATACACCGTCATGATCGCGACCATGAATGACAGCGGTGGAAAAATACGGAAGAACCTGCGCTCAAAAAACCTGCGGAATGAAACTTTTCCGGTTAGGACTTGCTCATTCACCATGGTTAGACCGATCACAAAGCCTGACACCACGAAGAACATATCCACACCGACAAAACCGCCGCTGAACATTCCAATGCCCAAATGGCTTAGCACCACCAATGTGACCGCAACCGCGCGCAGGAATTGAATTTCCTTGCGGATGCGATGCTGTGTATTCACTACAACATTGTAGTTGAGTAGTTAGTTACGCAACGCGCGGCTGAACCACTGAAACATGCACGTCTACTTCTTGTGTTGCAACATATCCGTGAATGGAAAGTATGGACCACAGTGCAGTGCGCACATGATCGGAATCGGGTGCGTTGAGTTGATTGACCACCACCACTCCTTCGATCATGTCGCCGAGAATTGCCACAAACGGTCGATCACGAAGCGCAACTGCCACCACTCCACCACCTTCACGACGACGGACAGTGCGATTTACACCAATGACCCGTGGTGGACTGCGAAAACTTGGAGCAAGCAACCCAAATCGTTGGGTTTCACTAGCAATTAAGCGTGCAACAGCCGCAAACTGCATGGTGGTCGAGGTGCTCATGGCCACAGCATGACACACCCATGTGACAGAGTGACCGTGATGTCTGAAACCGAACTCAATGCCATGCAACAGGCCGTTCTTGAAGCCCTGGGCAAAGAGCCCGACTGGGTACCCATCCCGCGTGAAGTCATTGAGGCAATTCGCACACAGCTGCATGACGGTCTTGCCGACATTGCCCCACGACTCACCCCTGAAAACGCACTGTGGGTCAGCAAGCACAAACTCACCACGGTGCATGGCTGCGAAGCCAATCACCTCGCCGGCTTAACGGGTTTCGAGTGGACTCTTGGCAACGTGAAAGGCACTGTGCTGCATAAAGCAGTCGAGCTCGGACTGAATTGGCGTGGTGTCATCGTTCCCGCCGATGTGGTGGACGAGGCACTTGCCCAACTTGCCGACGACGAACGCCAAAGCGCGGGTCCATTCATTGACAACTTGCCTGCAGGAGATCGCGCGCAACTCCGCAGTTCTGCAATCGATTTGTACACCAAGTTCGACGAGTGTTTTCCACCGCTTAAAGCAGCATGGCGTCCTGTGCTCGAAAGCTCGGCGCGATACGAAATGTTTGACCAACGCATCAACCTCAGCACTCGCGCAGACCTCACACTTGGTGCAGTTGGCTCCAAAGTCATTATCGATTTGAAGTCCGGTCGCGTTCAGCCCAATCACCGAGAAGAATTGCGGTTTTACGCATTGGTTGAAGCCATGCGCACCGGTGCAGCACCGCGTCGTTTAGCCAGTTACTCGCTTGTTACCGCTCGCGCCGACGTTGAAGACGTAACCGAAGGTGTATTGCAAGCCGCAGTTCGCAAAACTGTTGATGGCGTGCGCAAAATGGTTGAGTTGCAACGCGATGGTCGTGAACCAGTAATTCGTAGTGGGTTTTTCTGTTCGTGGTGCCCGCTGCTCGACTCGTGCACTGAGGGAACAAAATTCATTGCGCGTCGCGACGACCCCGACGCAACTGACGACTTTTAGATATCGCTCATCAGCGCTACGGGAACACCAAGCCCAACTGCGCCTCGGAAAGTTGCAATCAGTCTGTTTTTTTGCACCGCTGGTTTTGGTGGACTCAACACATCGGGGCCAAGGTAAGCAGCAACTTCGTTCACGTCTGCAACGTTCAAGACAAAACCCCACAACGTTGCGCTACCCGCCGGAATTGACGGTGCAGACACGATTTCAATAACAACATCGCCCAGTCTGTGAAAACCCTGTCGCATTCCATTTCCTGCGTCACGAATTCGTTTCAACTCTGCACCGGTTGCTTCATGTAGCGCTTGCGAGGTGCGTTCCAAGTCGGGTGTATTCACTACAACATGATCAATGCCAAGTGGCTGCAACACAAACTCACGTGCTTCTTTTTCTACTTGTCGAGCATTAGCCAAAATTTCAGTTGTGGGAATTCCATCAATTGATGAAAGGGTGGAATCAACATTGCTCAACGCCCAAGAATGCAATCCGGGTGGTAATGACTCATCGATACGCAACGACAGTTCGCCAATGGCAAATACACCATCCTGAGAAAAGTTGATTCCTATCAGCGCCCAGTTGGCGCGGGAACCACCGATGACCAATTCACTTACTCGTGCCGAACTCATATCAGGCACGCCAGCGCTATTGCTCAGCCACGCCCCATGTTTGGACGCTTACCGTGGTTGGCCTTCGAGCGACGCATCTTGGCTTTTTTCTTCTTGGTCTTCTTCGACATAGTCCCGCCATGCTAACGGGCATTCTCGCCATTTCCGATGGCTACGCCCTGCGCCAGCGGGCCCTTCCACCTGAATACGGCACACCCGATGCATCGGTTTTTGAGCACACATAGGTGGTTGGCGTCGAGCTTCCACTCAATGTGTAATAGCCAATTGCGCCTTCTGGTGAACAATACGAGCCAGGGTTTATTTGTGCTGCCGTGCCAGTCGATGCGGTATTTGGTGTGACCGTTGAATTCGTGATTGATGACGATGGATTCGTGACCACCGTCGTTCCACCAGAAATATTTGGCAAGTTTGGAATTGGTGCGATATTCAGAGAGATACACGTTGATTGCAACAGATTTTTTATTCGTCCGAATTCGCTTGAATCCATGGACAGGCTCCAGCGAACCTTCACTGCAATCCAGTTACCCAGATATGTGCATGTGTATGACTGCAATGGCGGCAACCAATTTGACGGATCTTTGTCGCTCTTTGATTGGTTGACAGAATCTGTGACTGCCAACAATGTTCGGCTGTCTGACGTGTCGTTTGCAAAGGCCTTTCGTTGCGCAGCACTCCATGCCCACGCGCCAGAATCCCACGCTTCTTTAAGCGCAACGACATGGTCGATATCGATATCCGACGGATTGCTCCACTTCGCTCCGTCGTACGGCGACACCCAGTCACCCGCAACTACGTTGCAATTAATTGGGTCTACCTGTGGCAACGAAATGCTGTCACGCTTCAACACCTGATCGCGTGAGTCGCATCCGTCGCCGTCAATATCACGCCAATGATCAAACAGTGCGCGGTCGTAGCCAACTTGATATTCATTTTCAACACGAATCGTTTGTAAGAGTGCAAGTGCACTTCCCACAACCGTCGGCTGTCCAGTTGTTGTCGTCGCGTTAATGGTCGACGTGGTTGAGGCAATGGATGGCTTCGTTGTAGCAACGCTCGAAGTGGTTATTGGCGTACTGCATTTGCGCACAAAGCTTGCCTTCACTGCAGTGGACTCGCGCTGATCCATCGCGAGTCCCCACTTCGCTTTTACTGCGACCCAATTACGCAAGTAGGCACATGTGTCCAGACTTGACACAGGCATCCAACCAGCAGGATCTTTGTCGCCGCGTTGCTGAGAACTTGTTAATCGCACCAGTGCCAGCGTGGCAATGTCGGCTCGTTCGCTCATAAAACTTTTCCGCCGTGAAGCGTTCCACGCCCACGCACCCGACTCCCAGGCTTCGCGAATTGTCACAACATTTGCCACACTCATTGCAGCTACTGGTCGACTTACCGTCCCCGTAAACAGCAACGGTCTGAAACCCGCGGTTCGCTCTGGTGCAACTTTGATTGTGGCCAATTGACCAAGTGTCGTTCCATCGTCTGTGCGGGGCTGTGCAACAGCCACCGAGGAAACGCTGATTGCCACAACGACAATTGCGCCGTGAACCGAAAGGCGCCACTTCATGAATTCACCCTACCTACAGTGCAATCGGTGGTACATCCATCTCGATGAATATGCATTCACCTGGGCACACATCTGCTGCTTTCACTACGTCAACCTGATTCTTGTCTTCAACGATTGCGAGGCTTCCCGAACTACCAGGATCGTTGAGTGTCACTCCACCTTGCACTACGTAAGCAATTCCGTCTTCTAGTTGCACAAAGACATCAGGACAATGGTCTACGCACAGGCCGTCACCCGTACACAAGTCTTGGTCTATCCAAACACGCACGGTTGCACGCTAACGAATGAGCGCAGCAACCAAGAGGGCGAGCATCAACAAATTTCGCACAATGTTGTTCCAGCCAATTGGCTTAGTGGAGCGAAAACTCAAGCATGCACAAGGTGGTCTATCCCCTGCAGCCAATCGAAGCGCCAGCAATATGGTGAAGCTGGACAGCGCCACTATCGAGGCAATGAGCACGGCGTTTACGGCTAATCCGGCAATCAGTAACGAACCCAGAATTACTTCAACGTAGGGAACCGTTGGAATTGCAAACGACGGAGCTCCAAGGCGCTTTGCTTGCGCTGGCCATAACTCGCGTGCAATAAATTTCTGCACACCAGCAAAGATAAAGATCACTCCTACGAGCGCTCCCATCCACCAATTCAGTGAAAAAATCTGTTCATTCATTGCGTTGGTGCAACACCAGTTACTTTGCCACGATAAAACACCATGGCCTCTCCAACTGTTTCGTTCACTGAAAGGTGCTGCACTCTTCCGAGCACAAAACTGTGATCGCCTGCTGGGGTAACAGATTCAATACTGCAGTCAATGGCTGCAAGTGCACCTGGAAGGACTGGCATTCCGCTCGGAGATTTTGTCCATTCAAGGCCATCAAAACGAACAGACATTCCACCCTCTGGTTCACGTGCAAATCGCCAGCACAGTTCGTCCTGCTCACTCGTCAACACATTGGCGCAAAAGCCGTTCCCTTCAGCAATGTGTGACCAACTGCGCGAAGCATTACCGGGAAAGAAGCCAACCAGTGGCGGTTCAAGTGACACCGAAACAAAACTGCCAATGGTGATTCCTGAAGGTGCACCTGTTGCATCCACACCAGTTACAACAACAACTCCAGTTGGCAGATGACCAAGCACCTGCCGAAACCGAGCACCGTCGAAGTGAGCTTCCATTGTTTCAATGTTACCCAACTATGGTTTGGGCATGACCGCTCAGCACAACATTGCAACGAATCAAGTTTCTGCAAACGACTTATCGTTCACCTATTTCGAATGTGGAACCGGACCACTTGCGTTGTGCCTGCACGGCTTTCCCGACTCTGCTCAATCCTGGCGCCACTTACTTCCTGAACTTGCAGCTGCTGGTTATCACGCAGTTGCTCCATTTATGCGCGGTTATGCCCCAACATCAATTCCTGCAAACGGTGCTTACCAAACCGCAGCTCTTGCAACAGATGCAAATGCATTACACGAAAAACTTGGTGGCAATTCAGATGCTGTCATCATTGGTCACGACTGGGGTGCACCAATTACATATGGTGCCGCAATTCTTGAGCCGAAGCGTTGGAAAACTGTTGTGGGAATGTCGGTTCCACCGTGGGGCGCAATGGGTAATGCATTTGTTTCAAACCTCAATCAAATTCAACGCAGTTGGTACATGTTTTTCTTTCAACATGGTCTTTCCGATTTTGTCGTCGGCGCAAACAATCTTGCATTCATTGACATGTTGTGGGATCAGTGGTCACCAGGGTTTTCCTCACCGCAAGATCTTGCGAATGCAAAAGCGACCATTGCAACTCCCGAACATCTTGCGGCAACTCTTGGCTATTACCGCGCAACTCTTGGCGCCGGGTTTAGAGATCCCGCACTGACAGATGCACAGAATTTGGTGCAGGGAGAAAACCCACCGCAGCCTTTGCTCTATCTTCATGGAGATAACGATGGCTGTATTGGCCTAGAAGTTGCGCGCGATGCCGCGACCCGTGCGCCGTCAAACGCGCGAGTTGAAATCGTTGAAGGTGCCGGCCACTTCTTACAACTCGAGCAACCTGCGAAAGTCAATGAGCTGATCGTGAATTGGATTACGAGCAACGCTTCATAACGGCAATTGCAAAATGCCGTTTGATTCAACGATCAGTTGGTCGGCAAGGAGCGATTCAATAATCATTTCTGCACGATCAGGTTGATTCGCCAAACCCATGGCTTGTTCGGCTTTGTTTCGCATCACCCCACCTGCAACGAGCGCTTTCATGAGCCGTCCTCGAGCCTGTCGATTTGAACCTTCAAAACGCGCTTGAGGCTTGCTCGTTCCTGCAGATGCTGGTGCTGGGTCGTCACCACCATGACGTCGCCAACCGCACGATTCAACTATCGGGCATCGTTCGCAATGTGGAGAGCGGGCGGCACAGCACGTCGCCCCGAAATCCATGAGCACCTGATTCCATTCCCACGACAATCCAATCGGAACAATCGAGTCTGCAATTGTTTGAGTTTCGCGTTTGCCAAGTGGCTTATTCATCACGCGTGCAAACACACGAGTGACATTGGTGTCAACAACTCCAATATCAACATGTTCTGCGAATGCCAACACTGCACGTGCCGTGTATTCACCAATTCCAGGAAGCGCAAGCAGCTGTTCCAAATCTGCCGGTACTTGCGAGTCGTGATCGCGCACCATCACCTTTGCGGCTTCATGCAAGTTGCGACAGCGTCGCGGATATCCAAGGCCTTGCCAAATGGTGAGCAGGTCAGAAAGTGGAGCATCTGCGCATTCGCGCGGCGAAGGAAAGGTGTGAATGAACAGTTGAAATTTCGGAACAACCCGATCAATTTGGGTCTGCTGCGACATCACTTCGCTCACCAACACGTGCCATCGATTCCTTGTGGCGCGCCATGGGAAATCTCGCAGTTGTGGCAATCCCCACTGCAACAGTGGGTCAACAATGATGCTTAGCTTGTCCAGACGTCTTGACCGTCGTACGGACGTGCACGCTTCGGCATGAATTCGCGCTTCCACACCATTACTCGCCTGCGGAAATAGCACACTTCTTTGCCGTCTTGGTTGAAACCTTTTGTTTCTACCGTCACCACTCCGCGGTCATTTTTTGACTTCGACTCCTGCACATCGAGCACTCGCGTCTCGGCATGGATGGTGTCGCCATGGAACGTTGGGAACTTGTGCTGCAACGTTTCCACTTCAAGGTTGGCAATTGCAGCGCCGCTCACATCGGGAACGCTCATACCCAACACCAATGAATACACCAGGTTGCCCACAACAACGTTTCGCCCTTGAACACTTTGCGATGCAAACCAGTCATTGGTATGCAGTGGATGGTGATTCATAGTGATCATGCAAAACAAATGATCATCTGCTTCAGTAATCGTTTTTCCTGGCCAGTGGCGATATACATCACCCACCGTGAAGTCTTCTAGTGCTCTTCCAAACGGGCGCTCATGAACGGTCATGATTACAAACTACTCCTCATCCTCATCATCAAGTAAAAATCTGTTCTTTGTTTCAGGCAATGGAAACTGGCCAGTGCGGTCACGCGGCGCATACTGCTCCAAGAATTCGTACTTGGTGGTTGGGTGCTCGGTCGCATTTCTGGCGACTTTGCGCAACGATCCCAGTTTTTCTTTTCGTTCAATCGCAAACGGTCCAACACGCAGCGAAAGGTAGGTAAATGCGCCGACGACTATTGGCAACCAATACTGAGCAATTCGGTACGACAGCACTCCAACTGTTGCGACGTTTCGTGTGAGCCCAAAGCCAACAAGAGTTGGAATGTAGATACCTTCCACAATGCCAAGTCCGCCAGGAGTAATTGGCACGACCGACAAAATATTGGCAAGCCCAAACGACACAATCAATGCGTCTGGTGCAACGTTGCCGCCAAATGCGCGAATGAATACATAGAGCGCAAGCATGTCAAGCAGCCAATTCACGAACGCCCACACCAATACGCGTGTCAACAGCTTTGGCTCTGACGCCAAACCTTGAAGTCGATTACCTAGGTGTTCCAGAACTTCGGCTGCATGATCTTCGTCCATTCGAAGCTTGCGGGCACACAATCGAATAAATCGTTCTGCTCTTCCCTGTCCATCAATGAGACCAAAAATCAATGCAGCAGCAACGAGCATCAAAATGATTCCAACGATTGCGGCGGTTCCATACGCTGCGTTCACTCCACGACCCGCAGAAACAATGAGACCAAACCACAAGATCACGTTGAGCATTACTGCAGAACCAAGACCGGCAGTTGCCAATGCAAAGCCCGCATCCGGTCCAGCCACCCCAGAAAGTGTGAGCATGCGGTAACCGAGAGCGGTACTTGCAGCACTGCCGCCAGGCAAAACGTTTCCTACAACCTTGGTACTCAATTGAATACGAAACAGACGCATTATTGAAATCTGATTGCCATGTTCAGCAAGCGCGGCTTTAGTGAGAAGCGAATAACTAAACAACGCGGCAAACTCGAGGCCGAGACCCAGCACCAGTAATGAAGGCTTGATTTGTGTGAGATCTGAAACCGCTTTTCGGAAGCCAGGAATGAGAGGGAGGACAAAGAAATACAGAATCGCGGCGAACAGCACCCACTTGGCTGTGGTGAAAGCAGATTTCAACCCACTCAGCCGCGACATGCCCTAAATCGTAGGTGACAACACCCTGCAGGGTTAGTCCCTGTGACCCAGTGCTCACTAGCGTTTATGACATGGCAACCCTTACATCGTCTCCAACTCCAGATCTCACACGTGCTGCCGAGGTCATCGATTTGGCTCGCCGCGTCGTCGGCAAGGGTGTGCGCACGCTCGCAGCTCTTGGCGGACCCGACGTTCATCAAGTCCTTGCATACGATCTTGCGCATTCTGCTGCAGCAGTTGAAACCGCTCGCTCGCTCATTGACTACGGCGGCAAAGGAAACTCAGAGGCGCTCATCACCTGCGCGTTCGTTGCCGACATGTTGCACGAAGTCAGCACTCGCCTGCTTGGTCGTGAAGACATGTGGGGAGTAGAACACAACCCACTCGCATCTGCATATGACTTCATGACCGCATTTCGTGAGCCAGAGTTTTTGGCGTCGCTCGCTTCGATTGCTGGTCCTCGTCACCTGGAAGACGAATTTGAAATGGTGCAAGACACGTTCCGCAGCTTTGCTACGAAAGTGATTGCTCCACACGCAGAGCATGTACACCGCCACAACGCAGATGTTCCAGAAGAAATCATTTCTGGTCTTGCCGAACTTGGCGCATTCGGACTTTCAGTTCCATCCGAGTACGGCGGTTTCAGCGAAGGTGGCGACGGTGAATACATGGCGAACTGCATTGCAACTGAAGAGCTGTCGCGTGCATCGCTTGGCATCGGCGGTTCACTCATTACTCGCCCAGAAATTCTCACGCGCGCATTGGTCAACGGCGGAACTGAAGCACAGAAGCAGGAGTGGTTACCAAAACTTGCATCCGCAGAAGTGATGGCTGCTGTTGCAGTTACCGAACCCGACTACGGCAGTGACGTGGCAAACCTCACCACCATGGCGGTGAAGGGCACGAATGAAGATGGCGTTGAGGGATACATCATTAACGGTGTAAAAACCTGGTGCACGTTTGCAGCGCGTGCCAACGTGTTGATGTTGCTTGCACGCACCGATCCAGATCGCAGCAAGACACACCGTGGACTCAGCTTGTTTATCGTTCCAAAACCTCTCGGTGATGCACATGGCTTCATGTTCAAACAACCTGGTGGCGGAAAAATGGAAGGCCGTCCAATTGACACCATTGGTTATCGCGGCATGCATAGCTACGAAATTGCGATTGAGAACTGGTTCGTTCCTGCAGATCATTTGATTGGCGAAGAGTCAGGTTTGGGCAAAGGCTTTTATTACCAAATGAGCGGTTTTGAAAACGGAAGATTGCAAACAGCTGCGCGCGCAGTCGGCGTGATGCAAGCTGCATACGAGTCGGCTGTTGAATATGCCAACAATCGCAAAGCATTCGGCCACAACATTGCCGAATACCAACTCACTCAGGTCAAGCTTGGACGCATGGCAGTAATCACCCAGGCTTCGCGCCAGTTCTCCTACACCGTTGCCAAATTGATGGGTAAGGGCGAAGGTCAAATGGAAGCCAGCATGGTGAAGGCATACGTATGCAAAGCGGCCGAATGGGTGTCACGCGAAGCAATGCAGATTCACGGTGGTTTTGGTTATGCCGAGGAATACGCGGTCAGCCGCCTTTTTGTTGATGCTCGCGTGTTGTCCATCTTTGAAGGTGCAGATGAGACGTTGTGCTTGAAAGTGATTGCTCGCCGATTAGTCGAAGAGTCAAACGCTAAATAAACGCAAGCAAGTCGTGTAGCGAAGCAACTCGCTCGCAGTCATAACGGGCATGATCGTTGTACGGGTCTAGCAAAATCGGGTGTATTCCTGCATTGCGTGCTCCGATTACGTCGTTGACGTATGAATCACCAACATAAGCAATTCGATCATTGCCTATCCCCTTGTCATTCATGACCGCAATCGCATCGCGGAACACTCCAGCGTGTGGCTTTGCGGTTCCAATGACATGCGAATCGGTAACAACAAGAACCGGCACGCCCGCACCAGTCCCCACCTGACAAATGCACTGATTGGCAAGCGTTGCTTCCACTTGTCCGCTGGCATTCGACACAATGCCGATTGGCAAACCTTGCAGGTGCAAGCGCCACAATGCGGCTACAGATTCGAGAATTGGGTATCGCCACAAAAATGGCGAAAACTTTTTCTGCATCTGTCCACTTGCAACTACTGCAGCAGATCCTGTAATTCCGGCAAGATCAACATATGCATCGCGGTACGGGTCCCAACTGAAACCTTCAATCGTTTCATGTCCTAGTTCGGAAGCAATGCTGTCCAAACGCTCCATACCCGCATAGTGAGCACGCATCATTTTCTCTACAGAACCATCGCCGCCATGCGTGCGCACGATTGCGCCCAACGAAATAGGGTCCGGTAAGAGAAGGATGCCACCGGCATCAAACAGAATCGCGTCGAAACGTTTGGTCACGCTTGTGTTGAGCGCTTGCGCCCTGCACGCTCACCGCGTGAGATGAACTTCAACGCCATCTTGCGGCTGGCTTCGTCAATCATTTCGTTTCCGAACATGACCGCGCCTTTGCCTTCACCTTCTGTTGCTTCTTTGTAGGCATCAAGAATTGACCAGGCCTTGTCAAACTGTTCTTGCGTTGGCGAAAACACGTCATTCAAGACGGTCACTTGGTCTGGGTGCAATGCCCACTTTCCGTCGTATCCAAGAATGCGTGAACGCATGCTGTATTCGCGAAGTGCATCGCTGTCGCGTACGTGCAGGAACGGACCGTCAATTACTTGCAATCCGTTTGCTCGTCCTGCCATCAAGATCTTGTTGTACACGTAATGGAAGTGATCGCCTGGGTACTCGTCAATCTTTACACCACCAGTAAGTACTGGCATTTCCATACTTGCTGCAAAGTCGGCTGGTCCGAAGATGATGGTTTCAAGTCGTGGGCTTGCTGCACAAATTTCTTCAACGTTGATAAGTCCACGAGCAGTTTCAATTTGTGCCTCGATACCGATGTGACCAATTGGCAAACCTGCCGAAATTTCTACTTGGCGAAGCAACATGTCGGTTGCCACGATCTGCGCAGCAGATTCAACCTTTGGCAACATGATTTCGTCAAGACGCTCGCCCGCATTACCAACGACTTCGATGATGTCGAATGCAGTCCACTTGGTGCTCCAGTCGTTCACACGAACGCACAACACCTTGTCGCCCCAATCGTTGCCACGGATAGCGGCCGCGATCTTTGCGCGTGAGGCTTCTTTTTCCTTTGGAGCTACTGCATCTTCAAGATCGAGAAACACCATGTCGGCAGGAATTCCTGGGCCTTTGCCCAGCATTTTTTCTGACGAGCCCGGAATTGACAGGCAGGAACGGCGAGGAAGGTTACGTGAGCGTGCTGACATGGCTTACAGGTTACATCGCACTGCGCACGAGCATCTCGGTCGTAGGCGCACATTCAGCCACTACCGACAACGAGGCGTCCACTATTCCCAGCGGACCAACAACCGCGCGAAGCAGCTCGCGAGGAACAACATCGGTTTCCGTCCGCCATGGTCGTTGCGCATCAAAGTTGCGTGACTTCATGGATTCCCACAATTCGGCTGGCAATCGCGTTCCGCGCCGAGCAGTGACGACTGCAGGTTTTTGCGCAACGTATGCAAGTGCCGCAACGCCATGTGAACCAGAGGTCATCAAGAATTCGTCTGGACCACAACCGAGTGCATCAAGCACCACCATGTCACACATCTCGACAGCTCGCGCAGCATGTTCAATTGACACAGTTTCTGCTTCAACTTCAACTCGCTCAAGTGCATTCACCGCACTGTCAGCAGATCCAAAAGAATCAATCACCAATGCTTTGCAATCGCCACGTTGCACCAAAGCTTCAAGTGCGGTTGGACTCCAACCAACGATGCACACCGTTTGTGCTTCGCTGATGTGCGCAAGGAGATGGTCGGTCGTTGCATCCTTGTCAATTTCCGATTCAAGTTCGTACAGACGCTCAAACGGGTCGAGTGCCGACAACGCCTGCGCACACAGCCACCACAATGGCGCACACGTTGGATGCCGTTCCACGATTCTCCGTGCTGCCAAAACCAAGCCAGCTGGCTCCATATGCAGGCCAAACAGCGCTTGCGCTGTCTCGCTCACCAATGCGACCGGGTCGGCTCCAGTGGCACGCGCCACATAGCGCAGATGCTCAATCGGGTGCATTGTTGAGACGCTAGTGCTCTAACTTGCTACCGTCTCATCCTGTGGCAAACTCACCTTCCCTCGACACCTCACTT